>JAEEGL016279793.1_pt1 | contig 16408 bp, 16 predicted proteins | sample 9134231 | NCBI WGS metagenome assembly JAEEGL01 (sample SAMN16246548, study PRJNA631951) | gut metagenome | biome: gut microbiome; feature: rumen; material: fiber-attached | host: Bos | place: Iran: Karaj | collected 2018-10
AAATCCTGTAAATCCACACACATCTGGATCTATGGATTGCCGCGCAGCGGGGACTATCCCGCCCTGCGGGCGAAATCCATAAATCCTGTAAATCCACACACACCTGGATCAATGGATTGCCGCGCAGCGGGGAGCATCCCGCCCTGCGGGCGAAATCCATAAATCCTGTAAATCCACACACATCTGGATCAATGGATTGCCGCGCAGCGGGGAGCATCCCGCCCTGCGGGCGAAATCCATAAATCCTGTAAATCCACACACACCTAGATCTATGGATTACCGCGCAGCGGGGACTCTCCCGCCCTGCGGGCGAAATCCATAAATCCTGTAAATCCACACACATCCGGATCTATGGATTACCGCGCAGCGGGGAGCAGGACGCCCCCCCCCCCTGTAGGGACAGGGCGTGCCCTGTCCGCAGGCGACGGAAAAGAGACACCGAAGCCTGCTGCGGACAGGGCACGCCGTGTCCCTACCGTCGGCAACGCGTAGTTAGTTAGGCTGCTATGGATATGAAATGTGCTTGGTGGCAGGCTGTCAGGTGCCTCCATTTTATTGGCATTCCCTACGGGAGGACCTCCGTGGTTGCTCCGTAGTTGCTCCGTAGTTGCTCCGAGGTTGGTCCGACTGCAGCCGGACCAACCTCGGAGTTGTGTCGGAGTTGTTGCGTCGGAGGCGGCGTTTAAAAAGCATGGTTCCGATGGGGAGCGTTAGGTGTGGTTCGGCACCGGTGTACTTTCATAATAACTGTTAAAAGAGGTGAAAAGTGCAAAAATATTTTGCCAGTTTAAGAAATAGTTGTACTTTTGCAGTCGAAATCAAGAACAAATAATAGAGACAAAACACACATAAAACGTTATGTATCTGACAAAAGAAAAGAAAGAAGAGATATTCGCCCAGTATGGCAAATCGGTAAAAGACACTGGTAGCACCGAGGGACAGATTGCCCTGTTCACCTATCGTATCCAGAATCTCACCGAGCTGATGAAACAGCACAAGAAGGATCAGGTCAGCGAGCGCGCCCTCGTCGGTCTCGTCGGCAAACGCCGCAAGATGCTCGACTACCTGAAAGAGAAAGACATTGAGCGCTACCGCGCCATTGTCAAACAGCTTGGCCTGCGTAAGTAACCGCGCACCAGGTTGTCCTGTAACAAGAAAAGTTTTTCATATTTATTTGGTTATGGTTGGGAGTCCCGGACGTTCTGTCTGGGATTCCTTTTTTTTGCTCTGGCTTGCAAGGGGAGACGCACTACCCGCACGCCCGGCAGGAGGCGGGTGAGAGAATAGGTTGCCCGGCGGGTTGTGCGTGGAACAGGATGCCGCACAAGACGCCGAGATGGCTGTAGATGGATGAAAATTAGTGGGTTTCTGTGGCTGGTGTGGTGCCGAAAGTGCTTTCCAACAATGACATGAACTCGCGGTGGGGGGCGGTGTCGGCGAGGGCGGCGAGGGCTGCACCCAGGCTGCGGTAGTACCATTCGATGTCTTTCTTGCCTTCGGGGGCGTGGAATCGGCTCCAGAGGGCGTCGCCCAGTTCGCGGTAGTCGAGGGCGATAGCTCTGAGGTTGGATAGTTTGTCGCCGAGGGCCACAATCTGGCTGTCGCGGTCGGCCTGGCGGAACCGTTCTATCTGGACTTCGCGACGGGCGCGCCAGGAGGCACCTTTCTGCGCTGTCTCTGTGTGTACCAGCCGGGCCACCCGTGGACCGAACTGCTCTTCAATCTTTTCGATGGTGACATCGGTGTCTTCCACGGTGTCGTGGAGGATGGCGGCGGCAAGCATCTCAGGGTCGTTGGTGACGGTGGCCACAATGGCTGCGGCTTCCATGGGGTGGATGATATAGGGGAACCCTTTGCCACGTCTTTCGCCGCCCCGATGGGCCTCGATGGCAAACTGTGCGGCTTTGTCGAAGAGGGAGGTGTCCATGTGCAGTTGGTAGTTTACAGTTTACGGTTTACAGTTTATGGTTTACAGTTTACTGATTTCAACTTTCAACTCTCAATTTTCAACTTTAAATCAGGTTGGCCAGTGTGGCCTGCTGGAAGATGCGGTCGGCGCGCTGGGCGTTGTAGGCGGTTTCGCCGTAGATGGTGTTGAACATTCTGGTAAGGCCTGCCACGCCGAAGCCGAGTTTGAGGATTTTGACGATGCAGATGTTCTGCAGGGCCACGGAGTAGGCCACGATGTCGAGGCCCGTGCCTGCCAGCTGTATCAGTGCCAGCTGGTAGGCGCCTTCGCTGCACTCCGAGCGCATGCGCTCCACGTCGCCGATGGTCTTCATGTTCAGGTGGAGCAGCACATTGTAGTAGGGCATGGGGCTGTCGTCGTAGAGCTCGGCCTGGTTGATGGTGGCTATTTTCTCGGCCAGACGACGGAACGGGCGAAGTTCGCAATAGCTGCGGAAGGTGTCGCCGTTGAGGGGCACCTCGTCGAAGTTGCCGCTGGCGACGAGCGACTGCACGTTGCGTCGGTAGTCGTTGATTTCCTTGCGGATGCGGCTGAACTGCTCGTCGGCGAGCTCCAAGATGCCGGCCAGACGGTTGAGGCTGCGCTGGTGCTCCATGGGTATTTCCACCTCGCTCTTGTAGCCGGTGTCGTGCTGCATGTTGGCCCACACATGCTGCAGGGCGGTGCGCATCTGCAGCTCGAAGCGCATCTCGTTGAGCAATGGCTGTTGCGGGTCTTCGTAGAGTGCTTTGGGGAGGCGGCAGATGTAGTGGAGCGACATGTATCCGAAGCGGTCGATTTCCAGCATCTTGCGTTTGTCGACCGAGTTGTCCCAGTCGATCTCGAACATGCGTTCCACAAGGGCGGCGATTTTGTCCACTTCGTCGCTGAAGAAGGTGATGATGCGCACGCCCACGATGTCGGTGATGTCGTCGATGGTGCGGTATTTGTTGCCTTTCAGCTCCAATTTGCCGGCGAGGCTGTTCTCTGTCTTTACACGCCCCTCGATGGCGGTGACTACCATATTGTTCTCTTTCAGAGTCCGCTTCAGTATGTCAAGCACCACTTCCTTCAGTTTGCTTAGGACGGGAAGTCGGTCGCGGTACTCGTCGAGAATCATCTCGCAGTGCATGTCGAGTTTCATGGCGCGAGCTATCGGATGGCTATGATGTTGGAGAAGCCGGTGATGTCGAAGACCTCCTTCACCTGCGGGTTCATGTTGAGCATCACCATCTTGCCGCCACGGGCGAGGACGCTCTTCTGGAGTGAGAGGAAGATGCGGAGCCCCTGTGACGAGGTGTAGGTCATGCCCGTGCAGTCGATGTCGATGTCGGGCTTGGGTGAGGTCATCAGCGGCTGGATGTCGGCCTGGAACTGGTCGGCATTGGTGGTGTCGAGGCGTCCGTTGAGGGTCACCAGGGTTTTCTCTCCTTCGTTTTTTATCGTGATATCCATATTCCGGTTTTGTTTTATAGTTGATGAGTCTTTGAGTCTTTGAGTCTTTGGGTCTTTGAGTCTTTGAGTCTTTGAGTCTTTGGGTCTTTGAGTCTTTGGGTCTTTGGGTCTTTGAGTCTTTGAGTCTATGAGTCTTTGAGTCTTTGGACCTTTGAGTCTCATGGACTTACCGACTCACGGACTTACATCTATTATTCGCTTATTTTCTTAGTCATGGTGAGGATGTTGTTGCCGTCCTCGTAGCGGTAGCTGAGGCTGTCCATCATCTGCTTGCAGAGGAAGATGCCGAGTCCGCCCACCTCGCGTTCCTCGGCCGAGAGGGTGATGTCGGGGTCTTCGCGGTCCAGCGGGTTGAAGGGCACGCCGGCGTCGCGCAGCTCGATGGTGAGCACCAGCGAGTCTTTGTCGAGCGAGGTGCCTGCTTCGAGCCATCCGATGCCGCCCTCGTAGGCGTAGCGCACAACGTTTTCGACGGCTTCCTCGACGGAGAGGCGTATCTTGAAGCAAAGGGCTTCGTCTGTGGGCATGTCGGGCGAAGCCATGAGATACTCAATGATTTCGCTGCTTTTGTCCTTTATGGGGTTGAATCTTTTTTTCATCTTGTTTGGCTGTTTGAATACTCAAGCAATGGAAATGCTCATGATGGTGATGTCATCGTTTTGCGGGTTGCCTTCGGTGTATTGTAGCACTTCATTGTACAAGCTGTCGACCACATCCTTGTCGCTGGTGGCGGTGTTGCGCACCAGGGCGCTTCCTGCCCATGCCAGCAGTCGGTCGTTGCCGAAGAGGTTCTTGTCGGCACGCTCGGCTTCGTTGACGCCGTCGGTGTAGAGCACCAGGCGTGTGCCGGCAGACAGGTCGAGACTTTCAGCTTCATACACAAAGTCCTCGAAGAGACCTATTGCCAAGTTGGGTTTGGCCTTGAGGAAGTAGGGATCGCCGTCGGGAGGCACCACGATGATGGGGTTGTGCCCGGCGTTGCAGTACTCCATCTGGCGGGTCTCAAGGTTGACACGGGCCATGAAGAGTGTGACGAACATGTCGTGGGAGTTTGTGTCGGTGACGCTGACGTTGATGCGTTCCAGCAACTTGTCCATCGTCTGGTCGATGCCCGACACAAAACGGAGTCCGGCCCGAGTGATGGCCATCATCAGCGAGGCGGGAACACCCTTGCCCGACACGTCGCCGATGGTAAAGTAGAGGTATTTCCCCTTCTGAACGAAGTCGTAGAGGTCGCCGCCCACTTCTTTGGCCGGAACCAGCAGTGCCGACACATTGTCAGGGAAGTCGGTGCGGAGCATGCCCATCTGTATGTTGCGGGCCACACCGAGTTCCGACTCCATGCGCTCGTTGGCTGCCGTGGTGGTTTTCAACTCGTCAATATAGTCGGTGATGGAGTTCTGCATGTAGACGAACGAGTCGTGCAGGTGCTTCATCTCGTCGCTGCTCTTGATTTCGGGCAGCTGGGTGTTCAGGTCGCCCTTGGCCATACGTAGTGCGGCGTCGGAGAGCTGCGTGATGGGGGTGGTCAGGCGATGGATGATGAGCCGGCAGATGATGTATAACAATATGATGACTATGAGTCCAATAATAAGCAGGTTGGTATGCATCAATGAGGAGCGGCGGAGCACCTCCTTGTATTGGCATACCACCGAGGCCACCCATCCGTTGTGCAGCGGGCCGTATACCACATAGCCGACGTTCGAGCCGGAACCTATGCGGCGCATGCTGTCCACTCCGCGTTTCATGTCTTCTTGCAACTCCTGCAATGCTTTGTCTTCGGCAAATGCTGTTTGAATCTGGGCTATCAGCAGGCTGTCGTGCAGCCCGATGACGGTTTCACCGCACATTATGGTGGTCAGCGAGTGGGGGTAGGGGCGCAGTGACTCGCATTTATGCTCTATCCAGTCGACGGGTAGCTCGGATGTCACAACGGCATATAGTGTACTGTCTCCGTTGGCTACATGGTAGATTGGGTAGCAATAGGCGGCGACGCGCATGTTGCGTTTTCCTTCGGCCTGATAGGGGTCGGCCCAGAAGGGTTTACGGTATTGGTCGACAAAGGCGAGGGCGCGGCATACCCACGACTCCTCGTCCCATCCACCCATCAGAGGGTAGCTGTGAAGTGTGCCGAGCGAGTCTTGATAGCTCATAATGGCCTTGGGCCCCTGGGGGGTGGGGTAGATTACCGAGCCACCGCAGATGAGCGAGTCCATCTCCACTGTGCTTTTCAAAACCATCTCGGCATAGCCGACATTGGGCATCGACGATATGAGGGCGGCCACGGTTCCTGTGGCTATCTCGACTTCACCCAACGGGAGCTCTATCTCGCTGATGGTCCCATGGAGCATGTGGCGTGTGGAGACGGCTGCTTCGTCGGCGATAATCTTGTTCGATGTCAGTCCGACGACGAACAGTTGCGCAACAAAAATGATTGCGACAATTATGATTATCCAACGGCTCAGGCGGCGTGAAAAGGATTTGTGCTTCTTCATTTCTTGGCCGGTTTTTTCTTTCTGGCCTTTGCCATCGAAAGGAAGGTGACAAGGAATACGACCAGATAAACACATGCGTGTATCACCTCAAGGAAGAGGGCCATTGATGCGGCGGTACCCAGCAGGAACACCAAGCCGATGAGCAGCGCCCAGAGGAACTTGCCACAGTAGATGGTGTCGCGCACTATCTTGAAGATGACAAATGCCACCGTGAGCAGGGCTGTGATGAACAGAGCCCAGCTTCCGACGTTTTTGTCGATTTCGAAGGCTATTCCAGCCACTGCCACGCCGAACAGGACAATGCCCAGTCCCCATTTCCATTCCTTCCATCGCTTCTCGACCAGCGACATGCCGGCTTCGACCGAGAGCTGGGCGACGATTTGCATCGTGGCGATAAACAGGCCAAACGACACCAAGGAGGTCAGGACTATGCCTACAACGGCCCATGCCACACCGCCGACCAGTGACGAACGGCAGTGCCAGCCGATGCAGGCGGTGTCTCCGATTTTCGGCAGGTCGGCCTGGAACACGTAGTAGAACACCGCTGCCAGCGACACACCAAACAGGGTGTACAGCACCGGGTAGAATCGGCCACCGTCCTTGTAACGAATCTGGTGGTTGAAGATGGTCATCACTCCTACCACGAGTAAAATGATAATCAGCATTGCCAGCGGCGACAGACCGAGCGGGTTGCCAAAATGCAGGCCGAGCAGGTCGGGAAGATTGGTTAATGTGTTCATATTCTATTTATTGTTAATTGCAGTCTTCAGTGTGTCTTACTATGATATTGACGTGTCGGCTCCCGTTGAAAGCCAGACATTTCAATCTGCAAAGATACACACATTTTCTCAGCTGGCCAAATTTTTTTTCCCCGACGGTCGAATGCGATTGCTTCGTCCCGTCCCTCCGGCCACCCCTCGTCCGAAACCTGCAAGGTGCTTCCCTTTTCGTTCAGTCTTCACGGCATTGCTGGCACCCCAAGGGTCTTTCCATTTCCCCCATTTTGCGGGAGAGTGGTGTCACCGAGGTCACTTCACAACGAACTTGACTGTTTCAAGGTATTTGCCGTCCTCAATCCGCAAAAGGTAGACCCCTTTCCCCAATTCCGCGACGGAGATGGACCCGCTAGTGGTGCCTGCGGACACCTTTTGCCCCATGACATTGAAAATGGTGTAATCCAACGGTTCACAGGGAATGTCCTTCAGGTGGAGAATGTCGGTGGCCGGGTTGGGGTACACCTCGAGTGGCTGCGGACGTTCCACTTCCTGTATGGCTATGGGTGCTGTCGAGGGAATGATGTTCACGATAATGCCCTCTATCTTGGTCCATCCGTAGGAAAAGCCGTTGGGGTCGGGGAGGCTGTACCAGTTGTCCATATAGCCGTTCCAGCCAAAGTTAATATGGAATTTCCCGTCGCTTTCGCGATAGCCGTCGACCACGACATTGTGACCGGAGGTTCCGGCGGGGTTTTCAACGGCCAGATGGGCGGGATAGCCGGATTGCAGATTGGAAATCAGGAGTGCATACATTGTTGAATCGGGCTCCCGGAGCAGGAGGCAGTCCTCGAAACCGAAGCGTTGGTAGGCTTCATACGCCTGGTCCACATAGAAGGTGCCGGAGCCATAGGAGTCCGACGCAGAATAGACCTGCTTGCAGGCCACGCCGCAGGCAAAAACCACGGCTCCCTTCAATGAGTTGGAAAGAGCTTCGCCCCGTTGGAAGGTGGCGTCGACGGAATCCAGCATCTCGTTCAGCTGCGGGAACGAGGGGAACCCGAAGGTTTCCCAATCGTCATCGATATGGAACTGCCGGCCGAAATAGTTGCCGGTGTAATAGTCGTCGCTGTCGTCGAAACGGGTGCCTTGCGTCGTCTGCAGATAGTTGAGAATCTGCCCCATGACGACGGCTGGACACCCAGCGTAACTGTGCTTGTTGTTCTCCAACGGATCTCTCGGACAATGTTGGTTGTAGGGATACTCCTGTGTCCAATGCGAGGAGAGGAGCGGTTGTTGCGCCCAGACGGTCGAGGCGTAAAACAGAAATACTAAAGCTAATAATCTATTCATTTTTAAAAGTCGAAGAGCCATGATGTCTCGGTTTAAAGTTTACGGTTTAAAGTTTACAGTTTAAAGTCTTAAAGTCTTGAAGTCTCGAAGTCTCGAGGTCTTGAGGTCTCGAAGTCTTGAAGTCTTGAAGTCTTGAGGTCTCGAGGTCTTGACGTCTCGAAGTCTCGAAGTCTCGAAGTCTTGAAGTCTCGAAGTCTCGAGGTCTTGAAGTCTCGAAGTCTCGAAGTCTTGAGGTCTCGAAGTCTTGCGGTCTTGAAGTCTCGAGGTCTTGACGTCTCGAAGTCTCGAAGTCTTGAAGTCTCGAAGTCTTGAGGTCTCGAAGTCTCGAAGTCTTGAAGTCTTGAGGTCTCGAAGTCTCGAGGTCTTGACGTCTTATCAATTCGCGGTGCAAAAGTACATATTTTTCGCAAAATAACCGTAAAAAAAGAGGTCGGAGGTCGGAACCCCCTCCGACTTCCGACCTCCGGTCTAATCTCAGATTGCCAGTTTGGCACTGAAAAGGAGGGTGCGGGGTAGCGTGGGACCGTAGATGTAGGCGGCGTCGCGTTCGGGACCGCTGTCGAGGTCGCGCTGGTAGCTGTCGAAGAGGTTCTGCACGCCGAGGCTGAGCTCTAGCTCGGTGCGTTCCCCGAAGGGGATGCTGTAGGCGGCCTTGAGCGATAGGTCGAGGAACGAGGGGGTGGTTTCTTTGTGTATGTGCCCTTCGCCACCGTGTTTGGCTCCGGACGATGCCTCTTCGGCGGCTTCGTGATGGTAAACCAGCATGGGGCCGGTGAAGGTGCCGGTGGCGGTGAAGCTCAGACGCTTCGTGGGAGTGTAGGTGCCGGTGAGGTAGGCGTAGAGGTCGGGGGTGCGCTCCATACGGCGTTCGTACTGTCCTTCGCACCATTCCTTGCCCGGTCCGACATACATGCTGCGTTGCCAGGTGCCGCCCAGCTGCAGGCGCATGGTCTCGACAGGCGAGAGGGTCATCTCCACATTGACGCCCATCACCTCGGCGCCGTCGGCGTTGCGGCGCTCGTAGTGCATGTAGCCGCTGACGGTGTCGTCGAAGAGCAGCTCGTTGACGAAGGCGTCGTTGATGCGGGTATAGAACCCTTCGACGAGCAGGTCGGCCTCGAGGCTGCCGAGGTGGAAGCAGAGGTCGGCCGAGCCGGTGAGCGAGTGCGACCGCTCCATGCGGAGGTCGGGAGCGTTGGTGATTTTGTAGAGCTCGCCGTTGACGGCACCGACATGGAGGTCTTCGTCGTAGACCTGCGGGGCGCGGAACCCCGAGGCGTAGCCGGCGCGGAGGGTGAGGTGGTCGGTGGGAGCGTAGCGCAGGTTGAGACGAGGGCTGACGACGGGTGCGCCGATCATGGTGTGCTTGTCCATGCGGGCACCGACAAGGATGCTCCAGCGGCTGTCTTTCCACTCGTTCTGCAGGTAGGCGCTGAGGATGCCGATGTGCTGATGCAGGGTGTCGGGACTGTCGAGGGTGTAGTCCTGCAGGCGGTCGAGGGTGTGTTCGAGGCCTGCGGTGAATTCGGCAGGGAGGAACCAGAGATTTTCGAAATGGCGGCTGTAGAGGGCGCCGTAGTTGAGTGTGAGGTCCTGCGTGTAGCCGTAGGCGGTGCCGATGGGCTCGTCGTCCTCGCGTTCGCCATAGTAGCTCTGGCGGTCGACATGCTGCATCGAGGCGAAGAGCGAGGCGTGGCGCAGGCCGCTGGCGGGCAGCCAGTCCCACTTGAGGCTGGCGCTGTGGATGTCGTGCTCGCCGCCTTCGGAGATATGGGCCAGGGGCGACGGCAGGTCGAAGCGGTCGCCGCCGCGGCGGAAGTCGTGGATGTTGTGGTATTCGAGGTTGAGCTTGGTGAAGTCGGAGGTGCGCAGGTAGCCGCGGAAGCCCACCATGCGGGCTTTGAGTCTGCCTACCTCCGAGTAGCCGTCGCCGTTGTGGTCGTAGGGCTGACGGCTGCGGTTGTGGCCGAAGACGGCGAGTCCGGCCCGGCGGTCGTCGCTGACCACCGAGGCGTTGAACGAGTTGGAGAAGTCCCAGGCTTTGCCGCCGATGAACTGGGTGGTGTTGCCCACGGAGGCGCCATTGCTGCGGGGCTCGTGGGTGATGACGTTGACCACGCCGGCGATGGCGTTGCTGCCGTAGAGGGCCGAGCCGCCGCCGCGCAGCACCTCGATGCGGTCGATGAGTGCCGTGGGCAGCTGGTCGAGCAGGTAGATGCCTGCCAGCGCGCTGTTCACCGGACGGCTGTCGATGAGTATCTGCGAGTAGGCTTGCCCGAGACCGTTGATGCGCACCTCGTTGGCGCCGCAGTTCTGGCAGGTGTTCTCCACCCGCAGGCCGGTGCTGAAGTTCAGCGCCTGGCCCAGGTTGACGGCGCTCACGGCTTCCATCTGGCTGCCGTCGATGACGCCCACGGTGGACGGGGCTTCGCTGCGCGTGACGGCGTGCTGGGTGGCGGTGACCACCACCTGGCGCAGGCGGACGGTGTCGCGATGGCTCTGCGCCAAGGCCATCAGCGGCAATAGGGATATGATTGTAAAGATTATCTTTTTCATTATTTTATTGCTAAACGATAAATATTCCAACAATTCCAGAGATGCTGGAAATACTGGAGAAACTAAATTATGGGGATTGAGGAAGCGGAGAGGCTATGCCGCCGGCGGAGCCCTCAACCGGGCCACCCCGTGGTGGAACTGCAGCACCGCGGTCGGAGTCGGCGAGGCGATGCACTTCGTGACGGGGAGAAGGTCGACCGTCTGCCCCTCGTCCTGCACCATACAGTCGAGGCTGAGGAAGTTGCAGTAAAGGCAGTCGTGGTCGTGGTGGTGGGCCTTTTCGAAATGTCCGGCACATTGCAGGCAGTCGTCATGCGTGTCGACGGTCTCATGATGCACGTGTAGCGACGATAGCACGGCCATTGGCAAATAGCTGACCAACAGTATAAACGGTGCAATATGTCGCATTAATCGACTCATCTTTCGGGCTGCAAAGATACAGTTTTTTCCGCAATTGCCATAAAAATCATCCGAGCAGGACGTCCATCACCATCATCAGTACAAAGCCCAACGCAAAGCCGATGGTGGAGAGGTTGGTGTGGCGTCCTTGGGCGGTTTCGGGGATGAGCTCTTCTACCACCACATACATCATGGCGCCGGCGGCGAATGCCAGCAGGTAGGGTAGGGCCACGCCCAGCACGGAAGCCAGCAGCAGGATGGCCACCGAGCCGAGGGGCTCCACCACGCCGCTCAACGTGCCGATGAGGAATGACTTCAGTCGTGAGTTGCCTTCCGCGTGCATAGGCATTGAGATGATGGCTCCCTCGGGGATGTTCTGCAGGGCGATGCCGATGGCGACCGCCAGCGCGGCGCTGAGGGTAAGTCCGTGTGCTTCGCCGGCAAAGACTACGCCCACGGCCATGCCTTCGGGCAGGTTGTGGATGGTGACAGCCAACGCCAGCATCATGGTGCGCGAGAGGCGCGACTTCGGCCCCTCGGCTTTTTGTGCGCCCACATGCAGATGGGGCGTCAGTTCATCTATCAGCAGCAGGAAGACGATGCCCGCCAGGAAGCCCATGGCGGCGGGGATGACACTCTCCTGCGCCATCGTGATGCTCGGAATCAGCAGCGACCACACGCTGGCCGCCACCATCACGCCGCTGGCGAAGCCCAGCAGCGTCTTCTGCAGCCGGTCGGGTATCTCCTTCTTCATGAAGAATACAAACGCCGAGCCCAGCATGGTGCCCAACAAAGGCAACAGTATTCCGATGGCCAGTGCACTCATTTCTCTTTCCTGTTTGGATTCTTGGGGAACCAACCTTTCTCCACGCGTTTACGCTGCTTGAAGAGTTCGAGGATGGACCAGAGGCTGGAGAAAGCCACCACGCCAAGGACGGTCGAGGGGATGATGGCTTTCGTGAGCAGCGACCCCACGATGCAGCTCACGGCCACCAGCAGGAACACCCACCAGCAGCGAGTGCCGAAATAATACTCCGCCTTGATGACTATGGGGTGGAAGAGACCTATGCACAAAAAGGATGACACTCCAATGACTATGCCTGTAAAATTCATCTGTTCAGTTGATTATTCACTACACGTTGCTTCAATCCAGGTTGCAAAGATACGAATAAACATCCGTATGTAAAGTCACAATTGTTGGTGAATTTGGAAATGCCCTCTTTGTGGGAATGGACGATTTCTCAAAAAGCTGTTGCTTTTCTATAAGATTTTCGTATCTTTGCAAATGCATTGGAGATATGAAGATACCCCATAGGAACCAATGCAACAGCACTTTGAAAGAATGAACAATTAGGTTCTGCCCCGTAAAAAGGGGTGGCTAAGAGGGAATCACGTGCAAATCGTGAGCTGTCGCGCAACTGTAAATCACAAGCGAAACTCCTCCGGCGGTATACCATTGGACCGAAACAAGGTCTGAGAAGGTGTCGGAAGGAGCGTGAAAGCCAGGATACCTGCCTTGTTGTTTTGGACAATGCTTTCGCGTCAAAAGACATTGGCTCCACAAGTCATAGTTGACAAAACTTTTCGACTCTTTGACTTTTCGACTCTTTGACTTTTCGACTTTTTGACTTTTCGACTTTCCAACTCTTTCCGACACGAACCGGCATTGCCCCCAAGGTGATGTGGGTTGTGAATGCATGAATGGTTTTTAGGAGATAAGGAGACAGGAGATAAGGAGATAAGACAAATGTTTTGGTCGACCTTTTTTTTAAGTTTACAGTATAAAGTTTACTATAGAAGTCTCGATGTCTTGAAGTCACGAAGTCTCGAGGTCTCGAAGTCTTGATGTCTTGAAGTCTTGAAGTCTCGATGTCTTGAAGTCTTGAAGTCTCGATGTCTTGAAGTCACGAAGTCTCGAGGTCTCGAAGTCTCGATGTCTTGAAGTCACGAAGTCTTGAAGTCTCTGACAAATTAACAAGTTAACAAATTAATATAATGAATTGGAAAGAAGATTACAGAAGAAAGGTGTCGAAGCCCACGGAGGCTATCAAGGACATCCACGACGGGCAGTGTGTGGTGATGGGCCATGCCGCCGCTGCGCCGCGACTGATTCAGCAAACGCTCGCCGACCACTGCGAGGACTACAACGACGTGCTGATATTCCACATGACCACCCTCGGCGACAACCCCTGCTACAAGCCGCAATGCTACGGTCATTTCCGTCATGTGAGCAACTTCCTTTCGGCCAACTCGCGCGAGGTGATTGAAAGGCGCGAGGGCGATTTCTTCCCCGCCTATTTCAAAGATGTGCCTTCGATGATCGGCAACGACATCCCCTGCGATGTGGCCGTGTTCCAGACCACTCCGCCCAATGCCGAGGGCTACTGCTCGCTGGGCGTCAGCTGCGACTACGCCCATGCCGCCATCCGTGCTGCCAAGACGGTCATCATCGAAACCAATGAGCTGATGCCCTTCACCCACGGCGACACGCTGATACATGTGTCGCAGGTGGACCATATCATCCCTTGCGCCTATCGTCTGCAAGAACTCAACCTGCCCGAGCCGGGCGACGTCGAACTGGCCATCGGCCGCAACTGTGCCTCGCTCGTGGCCGACGGCTCCACCCTCCAGCTCGGCATCGGTGCCATCCCCGATGCGGTGCTTCAGGCTCTCACCGACAAGAACGACCTCGGCATCCACTCCGAGATGTTCTCCAACGGAGTGATGGAACTGATGAAGCGCGGCGTCATCAACGGACGTCGCAAGACGCTTCACCGCGACAAGGCTGTGGTGACTTTCATCATGGGTTCGCGCGAGCTGTACGACTTTGTCGACGACAACCCCGAGGTGGAGTTCCACCCGGTGGATTATGTCAACAACCCCTTGGTTATTGCCAAGAACGACCGCATGATCTCCATCAACTCCTGCCTCGAGGTCGACCTGCAGGGACAGGTGGCCAGCGAGACCATCGGCATACGCCAGTACAGCGGCGTCGGCGGTCAGGTCGACTTCATCCGCGGTGCCTCGCTGGCTCGCGAAGGCAAAGCCATCATCGCCATGCGCAGCACTGCCGCCAAAGGCACCATCTCGCGCATCAAACCCTTCCTCCCGCAGGGAGCTGCCGTCAGCACCTCGCGCAACGACGTCGACTATATCGTCACCGAATACGGCATAGCCCGGCTCAAAGGACGCACCCTCCAGCACCGTGCCGAAGACCTCATCCGCATCGCCCATCCCGACTTCCGCCCGATGCTTATCGAGGAGTACGAGCAGCGGTTCAAATGCTCCTGGAAGGCCGAAGATTAATAAAAACAGCAACCGCGTGGGCGGCGTCCATTGTTTTGGGAGCTGTCCACGCGGTATGCGGTAATTTTCATCTTTCAACTTTCAACTTTCAATTTAATCACTTTCGTCGCCAACCACATGGCGAAGAAGGCCACGGGGATTGTCAGCACCAGCACGACAATCAGCACGGGGATGTTGTCTATTACTGGCAGCATCAGCTGGTCATATCCTGCGGGCATCTCCTCGACGGCCGCCGCCAGCGACCCTTCCGTGTCGGTCCACCAGTGGGCCGTGTAGGCGAAAAACGAGAAGGCAAAGGGCACGAAACTCCAACGGACCCCTTTGAGCGAGTCGTAGCCATTGGCCTTGCGGATAATCTCCGCCAGCGCTGTCAGCACCACGATGCCGATGACGAAGGCGATGTCGGCCTCGCCGGCTATCAGGAACAGCACGAGGATAAAGCCGTTGAGGACTGTCGCCGCCCCGAAGCGGGGGAGTAGGGTGCAGGTGTGGAGATAGATGAACGCCGTCAGCAGCGGCAGCAGCGCGCCGACATAGGCGTAGCATGCAGGATGGATGGCACCGCTGGCGGCGCCGAGAATGAACGTGGCCAGATAGGCGACGGCCATCAAGAGAACTTTGAACGCTTTTTTCATAATAATCAGTTGTTTGTTAGTAAATGTGTTGTCAGTAAACAACTGCAAAAATACCGCCCCCGCCAAAACCCCACAATACCCACAAATGATGATTTTCAAAAGCAGGAGCACCACCATCGCTGGAGGTGCGCTGCTTTTCAGTGACCAGTGAAAGTGTTAAGTGCTACCCACTATCCACTCTTCGACTTTTCGACTCTTCGACTCTTCGACTTATCGTCATCGTCATCCGTCATAGTCATAGTCGGCGGCTCGTTCGCCGCTAGGCGATGCGGCCGGCACCGCAATAGATGGTCTTCGAGCATTCGCCGGCGCGTTGGCTCAGCGGGTCGGCCTCCTATTCGTTAAGTGTCAGGTCGCCGCGTTCGATGAGCGTCTTCACCATTTTGTAGATGGTCACATAGCACTCGCCGATGCTGTCGTCGTTACCTTGGGCTTCCACGATCACCTCACCGCTGGCGGGCCGTATCATCACCACCATGGCCAGGGCGTTGTTGTCTGCGGTCTCAACAAACCGCTGAATCTTCTGTTTTTCTTTCTTTCTCATTGTGCTTGTTTTTTAGTTAATACTGTCCGCCTGCGCGGCATTTACCATGTTTAAATTTGCTGCAAAAGTAGCGGCATTTTTTCACCCGTAACCAAAACGTGTCACCTTGTCACTTGTCATTCGTCATTTTCAATTGCTTTCGCTTACCAATTAATAATTAAGGAATTATATATTATTTCCATTAATAAAAACAAACAAAGCCACCCCTTGATAATGAAAAATGACGAATGACAGATGACAAGCCCCCCATAATTAATCGTTTTTTGCATCCAACATTTTTTATAACCCCCAAAAACAATTAATTATGAACATGTTACCACCGTCGCCCGACATCTGCCGGATTCGGGCCAAAGAGTATTGCCGCAGGCATTACCATTGTGAAATCACCGAATTGAAGCCTTTGGACCGGGCTTGCGCCGCCTACGTGCTGGGCGTGAAATGCGGCATCCGGCCGCAGGAAGAGCTGGCCGCCTTCCTCGGGATAAGCCTCTCCACCCTCCGCAGGGACGTCCAATCCCACCAGTTTTTGAACGCACAATTCGAAAACGTCCACAAGAAGACCGATGCCTTTTATAGATATATATTGTATAATGGTATCTATACTCGCTCACCCTATGAGAGTTGCAAGTAAAAATTGACACGTTTTTTACCGCGCTCGCTTTTGTGTCGTACTTTTGCATCCGAAAACCAAAACGAACCATCATGACAAAAAAACGACAACACTATGCACCTACGCGCTCCTTACACGCCCCTTACTCTCTCCTGCCTTTCTCCAGGGGTTTCACGGAGAGAACCTGGAGAGAACCTAGAGAGAACCAGGAGAAAACCTGGAACAGACCTGGAACAGACCTGGAACGGAGCTAGAACAGACCTAGAACGACCCTAGAGCAGACCTAATGAGCGGGTAGCTGGTAGCAATTTTAAAGTGGGTAGTGGATAGTGGGTAGCAGGTAGGAGTTGAAAGGTGAAAATTGAAAATTGAGAATTTCTTCTAGATTTGCGCG
>JAEEGL016345773.1_pt1 | contig 16408 bp, 7 predicted proteins | sample 9134231 | NCBI WGS metagenome assembly JAEEGL01 (sample SAMN16246548, study PRJNA631951) | gut metagenome | biome: gut microbiome; feature: rumen; material: fiber-attached | host: Bos | place: Iran: Karaj | collected 2018-10
AACATGATTTAACAAATAAGACTTAACAATCATGCTCTTTTGAGCCAATGAAGTGTGTTTTTTACCGCAATTGTGTTTAATCGCAAGTTCTTGTAACTCTAATACATTAAAATCTTCTGTTTTCTCCATTTTAAACGTTGTTTTTGATTCAACGTTTTTCAGGGTAAGACATTATCTCTCGAGTTTTATAGTTATTGAATTTTGTTTTGGGTTTCTTAAGGGGCAAATTTACGAAGAATAATCAATATAACCAATTTTTTTTGGCAGTTTCAGTATTTTTTTTCTAACTTTGTACGCAGATAACAACCATATCACCATCATGGCAATACGCTACACGCATAAGGAAGAACTTTGGAACTCATGGTCCCATGCCGGAGGCATCATCATGGGAGCCGTCTTTGGTGTGATATTCCTTTGGATGGCATTCCGTGGCGACAACCCCTGGGCACGACTCGGTGTATGCCTTTACCTCTTCGGTATGCTCAGTTCGTATATTGCATCGACGGTGTACCATGCTCTGCCGCTTCGCTCGAAGTGGCGCGAACGTTTCCGTCACTGGGATCATGCCGCCATCTACTGGCATATTGCCGGCAGCTACTCGCCGTTGACGCTGGTAGCCCTGCTCACTCAAGGCTATTGGGGCTGGTCGCTGTTTGCCTTCGTATGGCTTTGTGCCATAGCAGGCACCATTGTCAGTTTCGTCAGCCTGAAGGAGCATTCCAATGTAGAGACTTTCTGCTTCATTGGTATGGGACTCAGTGTGCTGGTGGCTTTCAAACCTCTCCTCGACTCAGTGTCTACTGCTGCCTTCATATGGATTGTCGCCGAGGGTGTCTGCTATATTACTGGTGCTTTGTTCTATTCACTGCATAGGCAGCGCTATATGCACTCCGTCTTCCACTTCTTCGTGCTGGCAGGAAGTCTCTGCCACATCATTGCTGTGTGGGACGTACTCATGGAATATCTCTAACTAACATTATTACAATAAAAATGAAAACAATTCTTACTACAATTCTTTTCGCTGTGGTGGCGAACATCCCTGCCAGTGCTCAATACCAGTATGCCTGGCAGAATCCTAAACTGCCACGTACAGAGCGTGTAGAGAGCCTGTTGGGCATGTTGACACCTGAAGAGAAAGTGGGACTGATGATGAATAAAAGCGTCTCTATCGATCGTCTGGGCATTCCCTCGTACAACTGGTGGAGTGAGGCCTGTCACGGTGTGAGACAGGGTGGTTATACTGTCTATCCTCAACCTATCGGACTGGCTGCGGCTTTCAGTGAGAAGCTGGTATACGACGTGTTTTCGCAGGTAAGCGATGAGGCTCGTGCCAATTGGAATCGTACCGACCATAATGACCCGAAGCTGTTTCATGTACCGCAGGGTGTCACCTATTATCCGGGCAATCCAGAGTTGACCTTCTGGTGTCCGAATGTCAATATCTTCCGCGACCCGCGATGGGGTAGAGGTCAGGAGACCTGTGGCGAAGACCCCTATCTGAATGCTGTATTGGGCGTCCAGACCGTATTGGGCATGCAAGGCAATGATGACCGGTACTTTAAAACGCATGCCTGTGCTAAGCACTATGCCGTACACAGCGGTCCTGAGCCTTTGCGACATTCGATGAACGTAGAACCAACCAACCGCGACCTGTGGGAGACCTATTTGCCTGCCTTCAAGGCACTGGTCAAAAAGGCTAATGTGCGTGAGGTGATGTGTGCCTACCAACGTTTTGAGGGTAAGCCCTGCTGCACGAGTGACCGTCTGCTTATTGATATCTTGCGTAACAAGTGGGGCTACGATGCCATCGTACTCACTGACTGTGATGCCATCAATAACTTCTATAACAAGGGCCAGCACGAGACACATAAGGATCCGCTCTCAGCCTCAGTGGATGCTGTACTGAATGGTACCGATCTGGAGTGTGGCAAGGTGTTTATGTCACTCTCTGAGGGCTTGAAGCGCGGACTCATCAAAGAGTCCGACCTCGATAAACATCTACGCTATACATTGATGGGACGCTTCGAGTTGGGTATGTTTGACCCTTCCGACATGCTTCCGTGGTCGAAGATACCGTCGTCGACCATCTCCAGCGAGAAGCATGACGAACTGGCAACACAGGCCGCTCGAGAATCGATGGTCTTGCTTGAGAATCATGGCATACTGCCACTTTCCAAAGCAATCAAGACCCTTGCAGTCGTAGGTCCGAATGCCGACGATATCGAATTGCTGAACGGCAACTATGGTGGCACGCCTACCGACAACCACAAGCACTCACTCTTGGAAGGTATCAGGAATGCCGTGCCAGGTGCGAAGATTATCTATCAAAAAGCGTGTGAACTCAACGATGAATATGAAACTATCCATCACTTGCAGGACTTCAACGGCGGCAAGGGTGTTCTTGTTGAGTTCTATAACAATAAGGAGCTGAGTGGTGAGCCTGCCAAGAAAGAGTATTATAACGAATTGAATTTCTCGACCTTTGGCGCCTGGGGCTTTGCTCAAGGTGTCAACCGTGATACGCTGTCAGTGCGTGTCAGCGGTCAGTATGTGGCCTCGTTTACGGGCGAGATGAAATATACGTTGACAACGGACAATGGCTATGTGCTGAAAGTCAACGGCCAGGTGGTGGAAGATGCTAAACCCATGGGGCGTCGTGGTTTCGGCTTCGGTCGTAGGGTGGAGTATAAGTCGTTCCCCGTCACAGCTGGCCAGACTTATGATGTTGTGATTGAATATCGTCATGGTAATGGTCAGTTTGCCATGTTGCGTGGTGATATCTGCGAGCGCAAGCTCGTTGACTTTACTACTTTGGCCAATGAGATGAAGCAGGCTGATGCCATCATCGTCATTGGAGGTATATCTGCTCGTATGGAAGGCGAGGGTGGTGATAAACAGGACATCGAACTGCCGAAGGTACAACAGAAACTGGTTCGTGCCATGCACACTACAGGCAAGCCAGTGGTCTTCGTCAACTGCTCGGGTTCGGCCATCGCCTTCGGTAGTGTCGAGGAACAGTATGATGCCTTGTTGCAGGCATGGTATCCTGGTCAGGGTGGTGCCAAGGCACTGGCCGACGTGCTCTTTGGTGACTACAATCCTGGTGGTAAACTGCCTGTCACCTTCTATCGTTCGAACAACGACCTTCCTGACTTCCTTGACTACTCGATGAAAAATCGTACTTACCGTTATTTTACCGGAGTGCCTCAGTATGCCTTCGGCTATGGTCTGAGCTATACTACGTTCAGTGTTGGCAAGGGTAAACTCACCAGAAAGTCTGCAAAAATAGGGAAAACCGGTAAATCATTCAGTGTTCTGGTGGTTCCTGTGACCAATACAGGCAGTTGTGAGGGTACGGAGACAGTGCAGGTCTATGTGAAGCGCCTCGGCGACGCCGGTGCTCCTATCAAAGCTCTGAAAGGTTTCCAGAAACTTTCGCTTAAGCCTGGTGAGACCAAACGTGCCGTGATAGCTCTTGATAGCGAGGCCTTCGAATACTATGATGAGACCATCGACGAGCTGGCCGTCAAGCCTGGGAAATACCAGATACTCTATGGTACTTCATCGCGCGATAGCGACTTGCAGATTCTTAATTTCACCGTTACCGATTGAGATATTCATCCATAGCATATGAAGAGATATTTATTATTGTTAGTGAGCGTTGTCGTGAGCGGATTCATGATGGCAGGCAACGTAACCCCCGAGGAGGCCGAGCAGGCCGCACTTCAGTTTCTGAACTGTCACCGTCTGGCTCCGACATCACAGTCGACAGCCCGACTAAACATGATTCAGCAAAGGAAAACGTCGCGCAGAGCCGGTGCCCCTACAGCCTATTATGTGTTCAATGTTGGATCGGAAGATGGCTATGTGGTGGTGAGTGGTGACGACCGCACTGTGCCTATCCTAGGTTATGCTGAAACTGGTGCGTTTGATGCAGACAAGATGCCTGACAATATGAAAGCATGGCTGCAAACCTATGTTGACCAGATAGCATGGTTGAACGCTCATCCCGAGACACCTGTTGCCACAAAGCCCTTGCGACGTGCACAAAATGTCATCAAACCCCTGATTCAGACACGTTGGGGACAGAATGACCCTTACAACTTGCTCTGCCCGATGGATGGTGACAATAGAAGTGTGACAGGCTGTGTGGCCACTGCTATGGCTCAGTTGATGTATTACCATAAGTATCCGTCGCAGACTACGACGACCATTCCTGCTTATACGACTACTAAAAAATCAATAGCTGTCGATGAGATAGGTGTGACGACCATCCCCTGGGATGACATACAGAAAACCTATAGCGGTCAGGAAACAGCTTCCCAGCGCGAGGCCGTGGCAAAATTGATGCTGCTCTGCGGTTCCAGCATGAATATGGACTATACTTCTGACGTTAGTAATGCCGTTTCTGCCTATGTGCCCGATAAGCTTAAGACTTATTTCGACTATGATGCCGCCACGACCTTCGCTAATCGCGGCAGCTATAGAGCTGCTGACTGGGATCATCTAATCTATGAGGAGCTATCCCAGAAACGTCCTGTATACTATTGTGGATCGTCGATAGGTGGTGGTCATGCCTTCATCGTCGACGGTTATGATGGTGATGGACTCTACCATGTCAATTGGGGGTGGAACGGTATGAGTGACAACTACTTCGTGCTGTCTATCCTTGATCCGAATAACAATACCGGGGCTGGAGCCAGTTCCACTTCCGATGGTTATAGCCTGAGCCAAGGCGCCATCATTGGTGCCCAGCGTAATACGGGAGTGGTACCCCAAAAGTCTGTGGCGATGACGACCCGAGCTATCTCTACTCCGACTACAACCATCACGGCAGCCAACGGCAAGTTTTCGTTCTCTTTCAAGGCAGCTTTCTTTAATCTTACAGGCGAGGCGCACACTTTCGATTTGGGTGTAGGTGTGTATAATACGCAGGGGACTCTAATCGATGCAGAACAAATAGGCTCTGAGACTTTTAATCCTAATTATGGATACAAAGAGATGAACATCAATTTTTCTATACCCTCGTCATGGTCTGGCACCTTTAAGATTATGCTGGTCAGTCGTGAGCATGGTACCTCTCAGTGGTTGAAGAATGTCGACAGTGAGTATTGTTATCTCGAGGCAACCGTCAGTGGAAATCAGCTGAAATTGAAAAATCCCACAATGTCCCTGAATGCCGTCATGACGGTCAGTGGTAATCTAGAGGTGGGTGGCAATGTGATGACATCGACGAAGATTACCAATGCCGGTACTTTCTTTAATCAACAGTTCTACCTGAGAGTAGGTGGTAAGGATGTTGGTGGACGCTATCTGGATCTCGGCGGTCAAGAGAGTGGTACCATTGAGATTCCCTTCTCGCCCACGGAGTCGGGTACCAAGACCATCGAGCTGGGTTACAAGACCTATTCGTATAATGAAACCACTGAGAAGTACGAAGAAACATTCCATATGGTCGCCTCGAAGTCCGTATCTATCGCTGCTGCGAAGTCGTACACACTCACATTCAGTAATGGCTCGGTGACCAATGCCAGCGGTAATGCTATCAATGACAATAAGGCCTCGCTCCGTTTCACGGTGAAGAATACTGGCAGTTATACCTATGACAACGATCTCATGGTTTATAGTCTGACGAAATGCACCGATGGCAGCAGTTATTTTAATTTGAATTTCACTAAACCAGTGCCAGTGACGATAGAACAAGGACAGTCTGTGCAAGTTAACTGTGACGTGCCGCTGAATACCGATGGTACCTACTGGTTTATCGTTGTCTATAAGACTCAGGGTACTTTCATTGAACTGACTGATTCGAAGAGAAGATACGATGCTTTGTATAACTATACAGTGACTGTACCCGAAGATGCACCAGCAGGTATCGAAACGGTTAGTCCCCCGTCGGTACCTGTCGCCCAGCGAATCTACACCATCGGAGGCATACAACTCACCCCCCAGCAATTCGAACAAGCACCTAAGGGCCTCTATATCGTTAATGGCCGCTTAGTGATAAAATAGTTTAGAGATAATGATTATTCTCTCCCCAAAAACAAGAAATGAAACCGTATGAAGAAGACATTGTTGACTATCTTCTCAGCCTTGCTAGCACTTGCTCTGCAGGCTCAGCGCGAGGTATTTCGTTCTACCACTCCCGAATTCATAGTTACTATTCCAGAGCATGGAGCTGACGGACGAGCCGTCGTACTTTGCCCGGGTGGTGGTTACAACCATATCGCCAAGTCGAAAGAGGGCGCCGACTGGATACCGTTTTTTACTAGTCAGGGTATAGCTGTCATCGTCACTAAATATGCTCTCCCTGACGGTGACTGCGAGCGCCCTTTAGGTGATATCCGTAAAACGTTTAAGATGGTACGTGATCATGCCAAAGAATGGGGTATTAATCCCAATGGCATAGGTATTATGGGCTTCTCGGCGGGTGGCCATCTGGCATCGGCTTATACCAATAGTGAAACGGGCGATTTGAAACCTGCCTTCACGATCCTGTTCTATCCTGTCATCCGCTTGGATAACAAGGAGCATTTGGGTATGGCTAAGAGGTTTCTTGGTAGCAATGTCACTGATGAGAAACGTAAAGCGTGGAGCACGAATCATATGGTTAGCGAGGATACACCGAAGACCATCATTATCACTGCAGATGACGATTCGACCATTGACCCTGTCAACAGTACGATGTACTATGAGGCATTGAAGCGTAAACGCGTGAAGGCCTCACTTCATATCTATCCTAAGGGAGGCCATGGCTTTGGCTTTGCTAAGAGTTTTCCCTACCATGAACGTATGAAGGCCGACCTGACTGATTGGCTTAAGACACTTGTCATCCCAGGACTTGGTGCCAAGAAGGTAGCATGTATCGGTAACAGCATTACCTATGGTGCACGCCTCAAGTTCCGCCACGAGGAGAGCTATCCTGCACAACTCCAACAACTGATGGGTAACGGTTATTGGGTCAAAAACTTTGGGGTCAGTGGTGCAACAATGACAGACAGTGGCTATGACTATATGGGCAAGGCGCGTTATCAGCATGCCCTACAGTTCAATCCTGATATTGTCATCATCAAGTTGGGTACTAACGATGTTCAGCCTCGTTACTGGAAGGGAAGCCAGGCTTATACCGATGCCTATCAGCGCATGATTGATGAACTCAAGGCATTGCCATCAAAACCCCAGATTATCCTTTGTTTACCAGCCACTTCTTATCGCAACGAGATGATTTTGGACGATGACATTGTCAATAATATCATTCCACTCATCCGTCAGATGGCTAAGAAGAATAAACTCCCCGTCATCGACCTTCACACACCTACGGCAGGTCATGCCAACTTCTTCCCCGATCAGCTGCATCCCGACAAGGAGGGATCGGCCATTATCGCACGTACTATCGCTGAGTACCTGAAGAAATAGCTTTATTCCATCATGCACTTATCAATGAATATAAAGAAAAATATGGTGCTGGCATCCAGATGGTCTACTCTGCGCGACCTATTTACTTTGTAATATCACCATGCCGTTTAGACCGCTTGGAACAGGTTCCCATTGTGCGTAGCTCGTTTTCTTGTAATTGATGTCAACCACATTGATTTCCTTCATCTTACGCCATGGTACCCTTTTGCGGTCTAGATCTGCTATGCGGTTGGCGGGCAGGTTGGTGACTTCGATGCGCAGCGTGTTCTTACCCTTGTGTAGGTTGTTTCCACAGTCGAGTATGAATGGTACTGCCCAAGCACAGCCTATCAACTGGTCATTGATATAGACGCGTGCCGACTCGCGTACATCACCTAAGTCTATCGTCCAGTGTCGTTTAGCTTGTTGCGCCGTCATTTGGAAGGTGGTGCTATACACGCCAGTTCCCATCGTTATACCTGCTTCCTCAGACAACGTCTCCCACGACTGTACCTTGTCAAGAATGAACGTCTTGTTCACCCGTGGCGCCTCTTCTATAAACGACAGCGTCCACTTGCTGTGTGTTAGGTCGATGGTTTCGCTCTTGACTTGAATCTTCTGGACATCTGTCTTGGGAGCCTCGCCTTGGTTCTGGCACACCACAATGCAACTCTCGCCAGATCGTAGGGCAAGGTGGAACTTGCCGTCTGATACTGTGGCAGGCTGTATATCGCCCGTCATGGGGTTGTATAGCGTGACTTGAGTGAAGGGGACGGCCAGCGCTACCATTTCGTCAACATCACGTGGCGTTAGGTTGGCTACAAAGTAGTGATAGCCGTCGTCGTTTTGGCGTCGTATGCAGCGCAGTCCATGTTGGGTGCGCATAGGCTCAGACGTTGCGAAATGGGCCATCACAGGCTTCGACTCGCCCAAAATGACGTAGGGGCGTAGGCGCTCTACCTGTGCTTTCAATTCTTCTTCTATGGTGGTTTCTGACGGTATGATCAGCGCCTTGTAGCGGGTGCCACCCTCAGTGACCAGCATACCATTTTCGATACGTACCTTGGCCAATTGGCGGTCACTAATGTAGTCGCAGTCATAGCCCAAACTATCTATTGTCAGGATGCTATGAATAAACTCAGGTGCCTTCTCGTCCATGGTGTGGATGTCGAACTGCATCAGCAGGTCTTTGCCGCCACGGCGGTCTTTGCTGGCTTCTTTGGCATCGTCATTGCGAGGTCCCCGCTTGCGCCACATATCTCTGATGGGCAGGTATACCAAAAAGTCGTTGTCGGGCAAGCCTTTCTGCAGGAAGCTCTGGCAACGTTCTATATATTTCATCAGATAGGGAGCATCGCGCCAGATACTGTTCGTAGGGCTCATGTCCACCGAGGCGTAGAACTTCCACCCTGGCCATGGATCGTCTTTTGGCGTGTAGCACGAGCCGTGGAAGTAGACGTGATTCACACCACAGGTGAACATCAGATCTAAATCGGGCTTCATCTGTGACAACGAGGTGCGGAAGTGTTCAGTGAGCCAGGTGAAGGTCTCGCTTGACGTCAGCGGCTTACCCATAACGTGGGCTGCTGAGGGAGCATACTTTAGCATCGATACATCGCTGAAGTTCTTCTTCGTCATGCCTGGGTCTTTGCGCAGGCCTTTGATGCCAAACTCAGAGAGTCCGAAACCTTCTATTTCAGGAATGTCGACGGCAGCGTATAGGTCGAGCAGATTAGCAGGAGAGCCATGGGCCTGGTTGCGTACCTTCACACCGTGGCGGTGAGCCCAGTCCACCCACTGTAGGGTGAAGTTCTCGTATAGCAGGTCCGAGAGCGTCTCTCGGTAGTCAGCCAGAACCTTATTGCCATCGTCCACATCGCCCAGCAGTTCAGGGAGTTTCTGACGTAGATCATAGCCGCGACGCTTTTGAAACTCGTCAAACAATGTGGGGGTCCAGTTGGCCTGATAGACCTCGTAAGAGTCGTTGAAGAAGGTATGTGGATAGGCTGTACCCGATTGGGCAAAAGCCTCCTCGAAGCGGTTCAGATAGTGTTTTACCGCTTGGCGGTCAAAGTGGTCTACGACCCAGCCTTCTCCACCAGGTGCCGCACGCTTCACTTTCTGTTTGGTGCGTCCTATTTCTACGGCATAGATATTCTTGCCATTCACGATACTGTCCTTGAAGATGGCCTTACAGGCTGCCTGGTCCAGACTGATGTGCGGACCGCCAAAAGGCCAGCCTGTACCGCAGTTCATGTCGACCTCGATGCCCAGCGGCTGCGCCAACTCCTCTACAGTTTGGAGCATCTGCATCCAGCGTGGTGATAGAAAGTCGATATTTTTGGCATCGTTGCCCTGCACTCCATAGAGTGGGGTAATCTCTACGGCACCGATTCCCGCCTTGGCATATTCCGATAGATTCCATTGCAGGTTCTCTTTGTCTACGGCAGATCCCAGCCACCACCAGCGGGTACCAGCTTTTGACTCCTGCCAGGTCAGTGGCCAAGAGTAGTCAGTAACGTTATCTTTTTTTTTAAGCTTATAGTACTCTGCCAGTCCCAGCAGATAGCATCCCGTACCATAGTCTTCAAAATCGGGCACACTGGTGAAGGTCACAGGTTGACCGTCCGATGGTTGTTTACCCGTTCCTTGGTTCCAGCCGAGGAAACCATCATGGTGCAGACAACTCTTCAGAGCTCCCCACGCCTTGTCGCAGACGGGGATATATGTGTCCCCCGAAAGCAGTCCCTGCTGGATGCCCCATGCTATACCATAGAGAAAAAGGGCCGTACCCGTCATCTCGGGTCCTGGATAGTCCATGTCACTTACTAGGCTGGCGCGCCAGAAACCGTCACTGTGCTGGCAACCTTTTAGAGCCTTGCTCATGGCGAGGAAGTCTTTTTTTAACTCCTTATATTCTTTGCTCTTGGGGTCTAAAAGACTCATTGAACGTACCAAGGCAGCATAGACCCAGCCGTTGCCACGGCTCCAATAGCAGTTCTTGCCGTCTTTCTCCTTGTAGGGGGGTACAAAGTCCTTGTCTCGCCACCACAGACCTTCTTTCACGTTGAAACATCCGCCCCCACACTCGTTACGGCTCCAACGGTAGCTATTCATGGCGTAGTCCAGATAGCGCTGGTCTTTCGTGATAGCATACATCTTGATGTAGACGGGCATGGCCATTTGGATGGCATCAATCCATGTCCAGTAGTTGACACGTCCTGTTGCCATCTGCTTCTGCAGGTTCTCTTTGGTAGGCTCCAAAGAACCTTTTCCTGTCAGCAGGTGGTATTCAATATAGGTTTGCTCACAGCATTGGTCGTCGGCATCAGTGGTCTTCGTTCCATTGCGCGGCGTCCACTTGTGGAAGTCTGCCCACTGATGAACATATTCCAAGTAGCGCTGTTGAGGGTCAATCTCGTTCAGTGCCATCAGTCCTTCATAGTATACCGCACGTGTCCATAAGTGACTGGGCCGTATCTTTTTAACGTTCGTCGGCATTGTCGGGTCACTATACTTTTTCATGAAGTAGTCGTTGGTCTTTCTTGCAGCCTCAAGAATGTTATTTTGAGCCATCATAGTCAATATATTTCCGCAGACCAAGCACAGAATAATGATTCGTTTCATAGCTTTCAGTAAATTTGTGTTATTGTTTTTTATTTAATTTCCAACTTGGTAGTCACAGCCTTTAAGGTGGCTGCACTTGTCTTTAGCGTGACCTTGGACGGACGGCATCCGGCACGCAGAATGACCATGGCCTGTCCCTGCCACAGTTTGCGGTGGTTGGCGATGTTCGGTTCATCACTAGTGATGTCACCATTAGTGACGGCCACAATCTTGGCGTCGCCCTCCACTTCAAAGGTTAACTCATCCTGATAGTTCATACAACGGCGCCCCTTACTGTCGACGGCGGTGACTTTCACATGTTGCAGGTCCTTACCATCAGCCTTCCACTGGTTGTTGTCGGGCTCTACGAGAAGGCGTACCGGTTTGCCAGTGGTCTCCAGAAGATGTCGGGCTACAACTTTGCCACCTTTGTAACCTATAGCCTCTAATTTACCTTTTTTATAGGCAATCTCGCCCCATCGTATTTGGTTGCGCAGCTTTGCACTGGTGGGGTTTGCCTTTCGTCCAAGGCTACTGCCGTTGAGTAATAGTTCCACCTCGTCGCAGTTAGTATAGATGTAGATGTTGGCCTTTGTGCCCTCCGGACGGTTCCATAATTCCGTCATGCGGTCGTTGCCCATTTTTACGCCATTCCACATCTCAGCATTCTCGCTCTCGAGGATGCCAAGGTGAACAATCGGTTCTTCTGGTTTGAAGAACGACCGCATGTAATAGGCCTTGGGCTTGGGTGATAGGTCTATATAGAAAACCCCTTGCGCCCATCCTTTAGCAGGCCATCCCATACTTTCTCCCAAGTAGTCAATGGCTCCCCAGTAGGCCAATCCGATGACCTTATTGAGGTCCATCTCGAAAAAATTCTGTCCCATAGCCTGTGTGGATGCCTCACTTTGATAGAATGTCATCCATGGGAAACGGCGACCATCACCAGGGAAGTACATATATCGATAGTTATAGGCCTGCACATCCGTCTGCATGGCCAGGTTGCAAGGCAACGAGTCCGTCTCCCAGTTGCGATAACGTGGGTGCATAGCTACGGTGACGAGTCGTGTAGAGTCGTAACGTTGCAGCACAGGGCGCATCATCTTATAGCATGTCACACCAAAATCGTTGAACGGCTGGTTGGGATCTTGTTGCAACTCATTGCCTAAGCTCCACAGCACCACGCTGGGTGAGTTGCGGTCGCGCTTAATCCATTCGGTGATATCCTGAGCCCAATGGTTCATGAAAGGTACACGTCCACCTGTATGTTGCAATGTCCATTTGTCGTATAGTTCGTCAACGACAAGGATTCCAAGACGGTCGCATAGTTCGATGAACGAGCGGCTGTAGGGGTTGTGACTGGTGCGCACATGGTTTATGCCAAACTGTTTCATCAGCTGTAGGCGCTTTTCGATGGCACGAGGATAGGCAGCAGCACCAAGGGCACCTAAGGTGTGGTGGTTGGCATAACCCTTCAGCAGTACTTTTTTTCCATTCAGTTTCAGACCATAGTCAGAACCGATCTCAATGGTGCGGATGCCAAAGTGTTCGGTGTATTCGTCAGCCACAGAACCATCCTCACGGAGCAGTTGGGCAACTGCCTTGTAAAGCTTTGGCGACTCTGTATCCCACAGTTGAGCGTTGGCAATCTCCATCTCAGGAACCTGTATTTCTAAGGTGCGTGTCTGCGGGTTGCGCTTCTTGACGCCTGTCGTCTCTGCCACGAGCTTGCCGTCAGGGTCATAAATCATGACGTGCATGTGAACCTCCTTGGCTTTGGTGCGATTGGTAAATTCTGCGGAGAGACTGACATAGCGGTTCTGGCGAGTAGTGATGTAGAGCGGGTGGCGCCCGAAGAAAAGGTCGGAAGGCGTATCTACCAATTTGACATCGCGGAAAAGTCCGCCACCTGTGTACCAACGCGAGTTGAGTTCCTTTTGTGTGGAGGCTACGACGAGCAACTCGTTTGGCTCTCCGTAGCGCAGCTGCTTGGTGATGTCCAATTCGAAGCCTACATAGCCATAGTCTGTTCCACCAATATGTTGTCCGTTGAGATAGACATCGCCCACAAGCATGATGCCCTCAAAATCGAGGAGCATACGGCGCCCCTTGAGCGAGGCATCGGGGGTGATGGTGCGGCGGTAGTAGCCCATGCCCATCTCCTTGAAGCCGCGCGCAGAGAGACGTGACTTGATATTGGCAGCAGCGTCAGTGTTGTCAGCTTTCTCGTCAGCTGCAGGCGGTACCCACGGCTGTGATATTTGAAAATCGTGGGGTACATTGATGGTTTCAACGTTGGTGAACTGTGCATCTCGGGAGAACTGCCAACCATTATTCAGACATTGTGTCTGGCGAGGCTGGGCAATGAGTACCATTGAGGTGCAAAGAAAGAAAGGTAATACTAAAAGCCGTTTCATGGGTTGATGCATTTGATGTTTTTGTCAAGTTGTTCAGTGCTGCTGGCGCCTACAAGGACAGAAGTGACACCCTGTTGGTTGAGAACCCAGCGCAGGGCAGACTCTGCCAGTGTGTGCCCCATGGCCTGTGCCTCCTGATTCCACTGGCGCAACTGCTGGAGCAGTTCCTCAGAAAGCATGTCCTGGCGCAAGAATTTGCCTTGTGCCATGCGAGAATCATCGGGTATGCCGTTTAGATAGCGGTCGGTAAGCAGACCTTGAGCCAATGGCGAGAAGGAGATGAAGCCCACACCATTTTTGTAACAGAGATCGAGGATGCCCTCGTCTATGGGTTCATGGTCAAGCATGTTAAGTCGTCCCTGATAGATAAGCAGGGGCACGTCGTGCTGTTTGAGGTAGTCGATAGCGAAATGTGTTGCCTCCAGTGGCCAGCGAGAGATGCCAACATATAGCGCCTTGCCACAGCGTACAATGTCGACGAGTGCCTGAAGTGTCTCTTCTAGTGGTGTGTTGGGGTCGTAGCGATGCGAATAGAATAGGTCGACATAGTCGAGGTGCATGCGTCGGAGCGACTGGTTGAGTGATGCCATGAGGTATTTGCGTGATCCCCAATTGCCGTAGGGGCCGGGCCACATGTCGTATCCTGCTTTGGTAGAGATGAACAGTTCGTCACGGTAGGGGCGTAGGTCATCATCCATGACGTGTCCTAGCGTTTCTTCTGCCGAACCATAGGACGGGCCGTAGTTGTTGGCAAGGTCAAAATGTGTGATGCCACAGTCGAAAGCATGGCGTAGGATAGTGCGTGAACGCTGATAGTCATTAACATCACCGAAGTTATGCCACATGCCCAAGCTGACTTTGGGTAGCAAGACACCAGAGTGTCCACAGCGGTTGTACTGCATGCCATCGTAGCGTGAGTCGGATGCTAAGTAGTCTTTCATTTTGTTAATAGTTGGTTATAATGGATTATTGTATGTCTTGAGAAAGCTGCCACTGGTCCACCACGAGATTCTCGTCAAAGGCTGTGATGGTAAGTCGATGTAGCCCTTTGTTTAGCCAAACTTTGATGGCACGTCGGGTCTGGCAGTTTAGCACGTTGTCTTTCCAGCGTTCAGAGCGGAATGGCTCTCTTAGCGAAAAGAGTGTTGGCTTACCATCATCGACTGTTGTTGTGAAGCGCAAGTCTCCACCATCTATGGGATGGGTCGGGATGAGTGCAATTCGTAGCGTGTAATAGCCATCCTTTCTGATGTCGATGTTGTAATTGACGGAGCCCCCCTTAGGCATCTTGACGGCATTCATGGAGTAGCCCAGCAACTGTATGCATTGTGTTCCGTCTGTAGCTGTCGTGAAGTCTGAAGCAGGGTAAGTTGTGGTCAGTTCACAATTTTTGCCGGTTAGCATAGCATGGCAGTTGTCAAAAACGGGCAACTGGCGTGGGGCAGCATCCATAAGATGACGCCATTTTCCGTTGTTCATGCTGTTGTATTTCTCTGTCAACTGCTGGATTTCGTAGTAAGCCTGATGACAGGTTGCTGTAGAGTGAGCAAGCATTTTTTTGTTCATGGCAGCAGTGGCCTTGACAGGATATTCTATGGCGGCAAAGTAGGCATTTGTTAGGGTGGGACGCAACAGTTGGCGGCAACTGTCAATGGTAGAAACGATGGCATCGAATGCCGCCAAGCGGTTGTCAGCTTCTTGGCTTGTCATGGGAATGGTGTCAACCAGTGACAGCCCCCTATGGTAACGACGCTTGTCAAGTTCCACCTGTGTCCACCCCATAAACTCAGGGCGACGCATGGCACAAAGCTGATAGTAGCGGCGCATGGCAGGAGCTACGCAACGTGATATGTCACTGCCAAATTGGGTTGTTAGCCACTGTTCATGATGCTGGTTGACGGTCTGTGGCGTTACACTGTTGATGTTCCATGCTATGTCGAGGAACAGTTGCAGGTCGTAGGCAGCCACCTTGGGATCGTGTATATTAGCTACCCACAACTGGCGGACATGTTTGTCGTAGGCCTGGCGCAACTCATGATAGATGAGTCCTGGCTGTGTGGTAGTTAACCACAAGTAGTCGTGTGGGCGTCCCCAATACGATAGGTGGTAGTATAGTGCATGACCGCCCTTGCGTTGCTGTTCGATGGTGTTGGGCAGTCGCGTCATGTAGCCGTAGTTGTCATCGCACCACATCAGCGTGACGTAGTCGGGTACCTTTAGTCCTTTTTCATAGAGTTGCAGTACCTCTTTATAGGGTACAAAGACCTGATGCAGGTGACTGGGGTCGCCAATATGCTGGCGCAGCAGAACCTGTTGGTCTTCAATGACTTGCTGTAGTGCCTCAAACTTCTCCTGTTCCGTGGTATAGCCCTCCATAGAACTGTCGTGGATGCCTCGCATACCAATCGTGAAGAATTTGTTGTTTGCCGAACGAACCTCCTGCAGACGCTCTATCCAGTATTGCTGCACAGCTATACGGTTTGTCTTGTAGTTGAATCTTCCCCGTTGTGTTACGTCCCACTCACTGACATTATTTCTGAGCAATGGCTCACAATGAGAGGTACCGATGACGATGCCGCATGAGTCGGCCATAGCCTGTGCTCCAGGAATCTGAAAGAAGGGTGTAGAACCTTCGTGCATAGCAGGCCAGATGGTGTTAGCACGCAGTCGCAACAATAGTTGGAAAATGTGCTTGTAGGTCTGTATGCCAATGGTGGCCTGCTGGGATTTTTCGAAGGTTTTATTGCTCCAAGGGCGCAAACTCCAGTCTTCATCGTTAATGAAGATACCACGATAGGCTATGCTGGGATGTTGGTCGGTTCTGAAGTCATCGCTCAGTACCAGTCGTTCTTTGCGTTCAGGCACTACGTCGCCCCACCATATCCAAGGGGATACCCCCGCCAATCGTGATAGCTCCAAAATACCATATGCCATACCGCGCCCATTACTACCTTCTACGATGATTTGTTTTCCTTTAGTAAATATGCAGA
>JAEEGL016477369.1_pt1 | contig 16408 bp, 12 predicted proteins | sample 9134231 | NCBI WGS metagenome assembly JAEEGL01 (sample SAMN16246548, study PRJNA631951) | gut metagenome | biome: gut microbiome; feature: rumen; material: fiber-attached | host: Bos | place: Iran: Karaj | collected 2018-10
ATCATAGCTTACACAATATTCTTCCTCTCAACTTTTCTTTCAATACTTGCATATAAGGGAATACCACTTTCTTTTGGACCAATTATTGAGGCTACAGGATATATTTATATTGTAGTATGGGGCAAACTTGTTTTTAAAGAGAATATCGGAACTAAGAAGATAATATCTTTAGTGCTTATACTTGCGGGGATTGCGGTATATGCACTTTGGAATTAATAAACTGATAGGAGTAATAAACCAATATGAGTTTGATATCCTACGTAATACCTTGCTATAACTCACAGGATACAATAAGGGATGTAGTTGGCAGGATAGACGAGACCATGAAAGATCATGGAGATTATGAATATGAGATTATCTTGGTAAATGATAGCTCACCTGATGATACATTTAATGTTTTAAAAGAACTTGCGGCATCACACAATAATATCGTTGCTGTTGATATGACGAGAAACTTTGGACAGCACTCAGCTCTGATGGCGGGATTTCATTTTATTAAAGGTGATATAATAGTATGTCTTGATGATGATGGGCAGACACCACCGGAGGAGGTTTTTAAACTTATCAGTAAGCTTGATGAAGGATATGATGTTGTCTACGCCAAATACAATAAGAAAGAGCATTCTGGTTTTAGAAACCTTGGAAGCAAAGTGAACTCAATAATGACTGAGCAAATGCTGGATAAGCCGAAAGAGCTTTATTTGTCCAGCTATTTTGCTGCTAGAAGAATTATCATAGATGAAGTATTAAGGTATAAGAATGCTTATCCATACATGATGGGACTAGTGCTTAGATCCACCAAGAGAATTTGCAATGTTGAGGTTCATCATGAACCAAGAAAATCCGGAGTATCCGGTTACTCTATTAAGAAGCTTCTAGGACTATGGATGAATGGTTTTACCGCATTTTCTGTAAAGCCACTTAGAATTGCTACTTATTCAGGCGTAGGAACTGCGATTTTCGGAGTGCTATTTCTTATTTATGTAATAATCAAAAAACTTTCTGGTGATCCCAATACTCCTGTGGGATGGGCATCTACAATATCAGCTATTTTGTTTATAGGAGGGATGATTCTTCTGGTCCTTGGTATTATTGGGGAGTATATCGGTAGAATGTATATTTGTTTAAATAGTGCACCACAATATGTTATAAGAGAAGTTGTTCTGCCAAATGGCAGTGAGGAGGATTAAAAAATGGAACTGAAATATGATTTTAATGTACCACCTTTTGTAGGAGACGAGATTAAATATATCACTGATGCGGTAAATAATCACAAAATCTGTGGCGATGGAGCTTACACTAAAAAATGCAATGCCTGGATTGAAGAAAGTACGAAGGCGACTAAAGCGTTGCTCACGACATCATGCACCCATGCAACAGAAATGGCAGCTATTTTATGTGATATTCAACCTGGAGATGAAGTCATTATGCCTTCATACACGTTTGTATCTACTGCGGATGCATTTGTTTTAAGAGGAGCAACTGCAGTATTTGTGGATATCAGACCTGATACAATGAACATTGATGAGAATCTCATTGAAGCAGCTATTACTGAAAAGACTAAGGCAATAGTTCCTGTTCACTATGCAGGCGTATCTTGTGAAATGGATAAGATTATGGAAATTGCTAAAAAGCATAATCTTAAGGTTGTAGAGGATGCAGCTCAGGGTGTTATGAGCACATATAAGGGAAAAGCTCTGGGAACTATCGGAGATTTTGGTTGTTATAGTTTCCATGAAACCAAAAATTACTCAATGGGTGAAGGTGGAGCACTTCTTATTAAGCATCAGGAAGACATTGAGCAAGCTGAAATAATTCGTGAAAAAGGAACAAATAGGAGCAAGTTCTTCAGAGGTCAGATTGACAAATATACATGGGTTGAAGCTGGTTCATCATACCTTCCTAGTGAGCTTAATGCAGCATATCTTTATGCACAGCTTGAAAAGGCTGATGAGATTAACAATGCCAGAATAGCTTGCTGGGATAAGTACTATGAGAATCTTAAACCACTAGCTGATGCTGGTAAGATTGAACTTCCGGTTGTGCCTGATGGTTGTGTTCATAATGCGCATATGTTCTACATTAAGTCAAAAGATCTTGAGGAAAGAACTGCATTTATTAAATTTATGAAAGAAGAAAAGGGTATAGGAGTAGTGTTCCATTATATTCCTCTTCATTCAGCACCTGCTGGAAGAAAATATGGTCGCTTTGTAGGTGAAGACAGATATACAACTAGAGAGAGCGAGCGCTTGGTTAGACTTCCTATGTATTATGGACTTACACCTGATGGAGTAGATGAGATATGTGATGCCGTAAAGGAGTTTTATAAATAAAAATGAAAATATCAGTAGTTATTCCCATATATGGTTGCAGAGCAGCACTTCCTGAGTTACATAGAAGACTAACTGAATCTGTATCAAAGCTTACATCTGATTATGAATTGATTTTAGTAAATGATAGCTGTCCTCAAAATTCATGGGAAGTAATCGAAGAACTCAGCAAAAATGATACTCATGTAAAAGGTATTGAACTTTCTAGAAATTTTGGTCAGATGAAGGCTATTCTTGCTGGTCTTGATTATGCTAACGGTGACTGGATAGTTGTTATGGACTGTGATTTGCAGGATAGGCCTGAAGAAATTCCAAATTTATATGCAAAAGCTATGGAAGGCTATGATGCAGTATTTGCAAGGAGAGCTGAGAGAAAAGACAATCCGCTTAAAGTATTTTTGGCCGGTATGTTTTACAAAGTATACAGCTATGCAACAGATGGAAGCTATGATGGTGCTGTGTGTAACTTCAGTATAGTTAAGCGTGACGTTATAAAGAATTATTGTAAGATGAGAGAACAGCACAGAGGGTATGTTATGTACATACGTTGGATGGGCTATCGTCTTACAACAATTGATGTCGAACATAATGACAGATATGAAGGAAAGTCTTCTTATAATTTGAAGAAGAGAATTAATATGGCATTGGAACTTTTGACATCTCAATCCGATAAGCTCCTAAGACTTTTTGCGAGTATGGGATTTGTTATGAGTTTGATTTCGTTTTTTGTCATCATTGGTTTGATTATTTATCATTATACCGCAAATGTCTCAGTTGGATGGACAAGTATGATTGCGACTACGGTATTAATGGGCGGATTAATAATTATGGTAATGGGAATAGTTGGAATCTATGTTGGTAATATTTTCATTCAGACCAAGGACAGACCATTATATATTGTAAGACAGATACTCAATGATGATAGGGACAGAGGATAAAAGAAATGAAGAAGATAGTAGTTTTTGGTGCAACCGGAAATGTTGGCGCATACTTCACAGATTACTGCAAGCAAAATCTGAATTCTGATAAGTATGAAGTAGTTGCAGTTGGAAGAAAAGATACTGACTATTTTACTAAGAATGATATCAGATATGATCGAGTTGATATATGTAAAGATGAGGATTTTGAAAAGCTTCCCACAGATGATATTTATGCTGTAGTAAATATGGCAGGGCTATTGCCTGCGTATTTGAAGGAATATAATCCATTTGCATATGTTGAAACAAACATAAAAGGTGGACTTAGAATTCTTGAGTATGCCAGAAAGAATAATGCAGACAGAGTTCTCTATACACAGACCTGGTCAGAACAGGGAGGATACTGGGGAAAAGAGGAGGTTCTTTCTCCAAAGCTTCCACGAAAACTCATATATACAGGTGATCATGCGTTTTATGCTATTACAAAGACTATGATTTGTGAGACTATGGAGCATTATAAGCAGGAGTACGGCCTTAAGAATTTTGTATTCAGACTTCCAAACGTTTATCTTTATCACCCGGATATGTATTATTATGTAGATTGTGTACTTAAGCCTATTGGATACAGATATATGATTGATAAAGCATCTAAGGGGGAAACAATAGAGATGTGGGGCAATCCGGATGCGTTTAAAGATATTCTCTACGTAAAGGATCTGTGCCAGATGATGTTTAAAGCTTTGTTTGCGAATGTAGATGGTGGAACATATAATGCTGGAACTGGCATTAAGACAACTCTCAGGGAACAGATTGAGGGAATGGTGAAGGTGTTCTCACCCAAAGACAATCCTTCAAAAATCATTGAAAAACCTGAAGGCGCCGGATTTACAAGCTTTGTTATGGATATAGAAAATGCCAGACAGGAGCTTGGATATGAACCTGAGTATACTTATATAAAGTATTTAGAAGATTATAAAAAAGAGCAGCAGCTTAAGCGCTTTGATGAAATGTGGATAAAAAAATGAAAAAGATAGCAATTATAGGGGCTTCTTATCTTCAGGAGCCACTAATTCAAAAAGCAAAACAAAGAGGTCTTGAGACTCATGTGTTTGCATGGGCAGCGGGCGATGTAGGAGAAAAAAGTGCAGACTATTTTTATCCTATAAGCATCGTGGATAAAGATGAAATATTAAAAAAATGCCAAGAGATAGGAATAGATGGAATCTGTTCTATCGCTTCTGATCTTGCGATAATTACTGTTAATTATGTGGCAGAAAAAATGGGACTAATTGGAAATCCTATGAGCTGTGTTGAAGTTTCGACAAATAAGCACATGATGAGACAGTGCTTTGAAAGAAATGGTGATCCGTCACCAAAGAGTATACAGGTACAATCAATAAGTGATTTGAATGGAATAGATATTAAGTATCCCGTTATAGTTAAGCCTGTAGATCGTTCAGGAAGTAGAGGCATTACAAAGCTTGAAAGTGCAGATGGACTATCTGAAGCTATAGAAAGAGCTATTGAGCAGGGCTTTGAGAAGTGTGCACTTGTTGAAGAATTTGCAGAAGGACAGGAATATAGTGTTGAATATATTTCCTGGAATGGAAACCATAAATTTCTTGCACTTACTCAAAAATACACTACAGGTGCTCCTGATTTCATAGAGACAGGTCACCTGGAGCCAGCGCCTGTATGTGATGAAACATTAAAAAGAGTTCAAGAAGTGGTAACACATGCACTGACTAGCCTTGGTATCAAATATGGAGCGTCTCATTCTGAGCTGAAAATTGCTCCGGATGGTGAGATCAGACTCATTGAGATTGGTGGACGAATGGGCGGAGACCAGATAGGCGCAGATCTTGTGGAACTCTCTACAGGATATGACTTTGTTGGTGCTGTTATAGATATTGCACTTGGAATAGAACCTAAATATGAAAAAACAAAGAAATCATGTGCGGGAGTTAGATTTATTTTCTCTCAAGAGGACGTAGATGTACTTAATACTCTTAAGAAAGAACATCCTGAAATTCTCGTCGAAGAGGATGTTCATGAGATTACAAATGAGAAAGTAACTGATAGTGGTTCAAGATTTGGATATTATTTGTTTACGTCTGATGATATTGATCTTTTGAAGAAATATTTACAAAATGAATAAAGTATAGGTAGATAAATGAAAAATTTAAGAGCAATAATCCACAATATTATTGGATTGGCATTGGCGATATTTGGTACGGCTATTTTTTGGATATTTTTTATTAGAAAGAGCGATTTTTCTTGGACAGCAGAGCAATCTGGCACCATAAATGCTGTAGTTGAAATAGCGTTGGTGATTTTTTTCACTGCCTATATCTTATATGGGAAATTTAGTACAAAGTCAAAGATTGCTTTAGTGATTATAGAAGTACTCGGTTTTGCTTTTCTACACTCATTTATATGGGCTATGATTGTTGGAATTGTTTATTCAGTAGTAACAATTCATTGGGGAAGTATTGTTTGCAGACTTATTAAAGTTGAAGATGAGATACATAGCTCTTTTTTGGTAGGGTTTGTCTGCATTATTTCTATAGTTGCTATACTTTCTTGCTTCAAGGTTGGAACGCCTAACTATCTAAGGATTTGTATTCCGCTTTTAGAAATTATCGTTTTGATAATTGATAGAAAGGCAAGTATTAAAAGAATAGAGCAAATAAAAAAGATTTTTAATTACATACCTTCAAAGCTTGATACTGTGAATGTATGGGCATCTACATTTATGATTGCTGCCATATGCATATTGATAGGAAAAGCTAATTATTGTACTGACTATGATTCATTATGGTATGGATTGAGATCAGAATATGTATTGGCGCCTTTTACAGGGATATATGACAATATAAATTTAGTGGCAGCGGTATATACATATCCTAAAGCATTTGAGATATTTACTCTTGTATTTGCAGGATTAAATTCATTTAGTTTTATTATCGGAGTTAATTTTGCAGTATGGTTGCTAATGGGTTTGGTTTTGTTAGATATTATAAAAGAATTGGGAGTATGTAAGAATAAAGAAATTATTATTCCTATGCTTTTGATGCTAACTCCTTCTATTACTAATTTAGTAAATTCAGCCAAGCCGGATGTTTTGTCATTGTACATTCTATTAATCGGTATTTTATACTCTTTAAAAGGAATTAAATTCAGAAACAGCACACATTGGGCATTAGCATTTAGCTCAATTATTATGACGTTCGCTATAAAATCCACTTCAATTCTATTTTCAACTATACTTATTATGGTTTTCCTAATATATAGAATAATGGCAGGTTCAAAAAAGGGGGATAATCGAATTGCTTCTGCGATATGGATTGTGCCTTTAGTTGGTGGCTTTGTTGTTTATGCTAGGACATATATATTAACTGGCTTACCGATGACTTCTCTTGTTGTTTCTGTGTTGAGCAAGCTAGGCTTTAAAATTAAATATCCTTATGTTTTAAATTCTTCTCGTGTTACATCAATAGGAGATCTTTTAAGCCAAGACGGCCTTTTACTCCAAAGGATTATCAGGTTGGTGCAAATATTTTTTTATCCTAACACTTCGGCTTTAGTTACTACAGAAAGAACATGGTGGGGAATGCTTTTTAGCATTTTATGGCTTATTGCAGTTGCTGATTTTCTTATTCATATTAAAAAAAGAATAACAGATTTGAAGAATAATATGACTTATGGAATTGTGAATGCCATGTTTGTTTTGACTAGCATCACGTCAATAGGAACAATGCTTATTTTGGATATGCCTGATGGAAACTACTATATTAGTTTGCATGCCATTACGTATATTTATTTGGGTATATATATAGTAAGCCAAATGGTTAACGATTATTCGTTCTTTATTCCTATAATAGTTGATAATATAGTGTTGAGTATTGTAATTAGTTGCGCATGGAGTGTGGGATTTACACCAATAAATATAAAAGATTTAGGTTATTATAATCATGATGAAAAATATAAACAAGTGGTGATGGCTTCATGCGGATTATGTGATTTATATGATTATATGAAAGAACGAGATAAATCCAGATCTTTGATCATTGCAAATAAAAAGGAAGATGAACTTCTTTCGTTGCCCGGAATAACAGAGTTGTATATGCATCAATTAACATGGGCATCTTATTCGTTAGAGAACCCAGAAGAATTACAAGATTTTTTATCTTATACGGGCACTGATTATCTGATAGTTGATTATGATATGAGTGAAGAATCTATATATTCTAAGATAATTGACTTGGAAAAGATGGGATATATAAAACACGAATGTGACAAGAGTGATTTTGCTGTATTTAAAACGGTGCAAAATTAGTATAATGATCAATTGTTTAATGCATGTTAGCGAGAATCTGTTTTGGAGATATATAAATATATATGAGTGAAATGAAAAAGCTCTCGGTCATTATACCCGTTTATGGTACAGAGAAATATATAGATAAGTGTATTACTTCTGCATTAATGGCAACTGATGACGTAGATGCTGAAATAATTGTTGTCAATGATGGGACGAAAGACAATGCGGGTATTATTGCCCAAAGATATGCTACTGATAATCCTGATAGGATCATATATTTAGAAAAAGAGAATAGTGGACTTGCGGATACCAAAAATTATGGTTTAAAACATGCGAGGGGAGAATTTGTAACTTTTATTGACAGCGATGATTATATTGAGCCGGAAATGTATATAGAAATGTTGGCAATTGCTGATAACGAGCGTGCAGATTGTGTTGTTTGCGATATGATATTTGATTTTGAGGATAGTGATAAAAAAGTCTATCAAAAATGTGTCAGTAACAGCAACGATATATTTCGTAAAATAATAGATCATCCCTTGATGGCTAGCTCATGTAATAAGATTATGAAGAAGGAATTATTATCTGGATTAACTTTTCCCTCAGGCAAAAACAATGAAGATATTGCAGTAACTCCAATTGCATTGGGAAGAAGCAAGAGATTGGCCTATTCATCAAAAGGTTTTTATCATTATGTACAAAGATCAGGCTCCATTCAAAGAGTAGCTTTTTCCAAAAAAAAACTTGCTGTCTTGGATGTGTGTAAATTGGCACTTGATAGAGCTGGTGAATTTAGTGGTGAGCGCTATGAAATAATAAAAGAAGCAATATATGTATATCAAATCTTACTAATACCGTTTTATTTTATAAGAAAGGAACCATTGTTAAAAAGATATTTGTTTCTTAAGGAATATATGAGTGTGGCCGAAAAATCATTTCCTGATATTTATGATAATGGAACATGTTTTTTTCAAAATAATGAAAAAAGTAAATGGGGTAACCTATATCGGAAAAATTGTTTGTTTTTTTTACAACATAAATTATATTTTTTAGTGACAATAGTTTTTGGACTCGTTAATTTAGTGAAAAGTGATTGACTAAGGATTTTAGACAATTTATAGAAAGCATGTTGTGAATTGCTGGATATTATTTTTATGAATAAATTTATGAAAGTGGATAATATATGGATAAAATGAAAAAACTTTCAGTAATCATACCTGTATATGGTACTGAAAAGTATATAGACGCTTGTATTACGTCAGCGCTTCGTGCAACTGAGGCAATAGATGCTGAAATCTTAATTGTAAATGATGGAACAAAAGATAATTCCGGAGTTATAGCTCAGGGCTACGCTTCAAGGTATCCTGATAGAATAATGTACCTTGAAAAGGAAAACGGAGGATTGGCAGATACCAAGAATTTTGGCTTAAGGTATGCAAATGGCGAATTTATAACTTTTCTTGACAGCGATGATTATATAGAACCGGATATGTATAGAGAGATGCTGGACTTAGCTGAAAGGGAGTCTGCAGATTGTGTTGTGTGTGATATGGTTTTCGATTATGAGAATAGTGATCAGACATCATATCAAAAATGCGCATGTGGTAGAGAAGATATATTTCAAAAGCTTATAGACACACCACTAATGGCAAGTTCATGTAATAAAATAATAAAAGCGGAGTTGCTTAAGGGACTTTCTTTTCCTACTGGTAAAAACAACGAAGATATTGCAGTAACCCCAATAGCTCTTGGAAGAAGCAAAAAATTGGCATACCTTCCAAAGGGATTTTACCATTATTTGCAAAGAACCGGATCAATACAAAGAAGCTCTTTTTCAAGAAATCGTTTTGTAATAATGGAGGTGTGTGCACTTACATTGGAGAGAGCAAAGGAATTGAGTAAAGAGCGAATTGAAATTTTAAAAGGATCAATTTATGTACATCAAATTTTGGCAATACCTTTTTACTTGATCATAAGAGAACCATTAATCAAAAGGTACGCTCTTTTAAGAGATTATATGAAGCAGGTTGATGAGTTGTTTCCTGATTTTCATAATAATAGTGAAATTCGTGAATTTGGTACATGGGGAGAAAACAAAGTTAAAAATTTCTATCGTAAATTATGCCTATGGTTGATAAAACATAAGCTATATTTAGGGCTTAGTCTTTTGTGGACGTTTACAAAAAAAATGTAAAGAAGTAATGGAGTAGAAGAATGTCGTATTTTAAAGATTTTTTTATAATTTTAAAAAATATAATACGTGATAGAAAGATGTTGTGGGAATTGTCAAAAAATGATTTCAAGGCTAGGTTTGCCAGTTCAATGCTAGGAATTGTCTGGGCATATATTCAGCCATTGGCTACAATACTTGTGTTTTGGTATGTGTTTCAGGTAGGACTTAGGAGTAATGATATGGATGGACTGCCATTTATTGTCTGGTATACACCCGCATTTTTGATATGGACTTTCTTTCAAGATACTCTTAGTACTATGACAAACAGTATAAGAGATTACAGTTACCTTGTTAGAAAAGTCAACTTTAATGTTAGCATGATACCATTTGTGAAGTTGATTTCAGGTAGCTTTGTGCATATAGCATTTATAGTTTTTATTTTCATAATTAATTTAGTTTATGGAGTTCCTATTTCAGTTTTTAACGTGCAGGTATTGTACTATTTCTTATGTACAGTTGCACTCTTAACAGGTCTCGGACTTATTTGTGCTACCATTACACCATTTGTAGGAGATATTCCTAATGTTGTATCTGTAGTATTGCAAGTATTATTTTGGGCAACTCCTATTGTATGGAATCCTAGCATTCTGTCTGATGACGTTGCTAAAATCATGAAACTTAATCCTATGTTTTATATATGTACAGGGTATAGAGAAACTTTTCAGGGACAGCGCTGGTTTTGGGATAGACCTGAGACTCCATGGTTTTGGATTGGTAGTTTTATTCTTATTTTTATTGGTGGGCATTTGTTCCAGAAGATGAATAAAGATTTTGTTGATGTACTATAATATTTGATTGAAAAATAAGGTGTTCTAATGGATAAAGAATTAGTAATTAAAGCTGAGGGACTTGGAAAGGAATACAGACTCTATAGTAGTAACGCTACACGATTAGTGGAGGCAATAGATCCTTTTCATAAAAAGAGACATACAATTCACCATGCGCTTAACGGGCTTGATTTGGAAGTGTCAAAAGGTGAAGCAATAGGGATTATTGGTGTCAATGGAAGTGGAAAAAGCACATTATTAAAAATTCTTACCGGAGTTGTAACCCCTTCAGAAGGAACTATAGAAGTTAATGGAAAAATTTCTGCTTTGCTGGAACTTGGGGCAGGTTTTAATCCGGAATATACAGGAATGCAAAATATCTATTTAAACGGAACTATGATGGGCTATACACCCAGAGAAATGGATGACAGAGTTCAGGAGATAGTTGATTTTGCGGATATAGGCGATTTTATTAATCAACCTGTAAAGACCTACTCGAGTGGTATGTTTGCAAGGCTTGCTTTTGCGGTAGCGATTAGTGTTGATCCTGACATACTTGTGGTTGATGAGGCACTTAGTGTTGGTGATATTTTCTTTCAGACAAAATGCTTTAAGAAATTTAATAGTTTTGTAGAAAGTGGTAAAACAATACTGTTTGTGAGCCATGATCTTAGTAGTATTAATAAATATTGTAACAGAGCGATATTACTAAATAAGGGAATCAAAGTTGCTGATGGAAAGCCTAAGGAAGTAATTGATATATACAAAAAATTATTAACCGGAAATATGAATGCACAATCTATTATTGAAAATGGAGAGGGCATCAGATTTGATTCCAATGATAGTGATCTTTGGAAAACAAAAATGGTATGCAATCCTTCGGTTAATGAGTATGGTGACAAGAGAGCGGAAATTATAGATTTTGCTGTCATAGATAATGATGATTGTATTAGTAATACTATTTCTAAAGGCGATGAGTTTACTATAAAAATAAAAGTGAAGTTTAATACCGATATATCTAATCCGATAATTGCATTTACTATAAAGAATAAACAAGGGGTAGATATTGCCGGAACTAATACAGAGCTTGAAGAAAAAGATATAGAGAGTGTAAAAAAAGGACATTATATTACTGCAAGCTTTAGTCAAAAAATGTTACTTCAGGGTGGAGAATACTTATTGAGTTTTGGATGCACCGGATATGAAGGAGATCAGCTTGTTGTTTACCATCGTTTATATGATATTTGTAATATAGTAGTTGTTGAAAATATAAGAAAAGTTGGATTTTTTGATATGGAATCCATTTGTGAAATTGACTTACAGTAAGAATAAAAAGATAGATAAAACTGTCATATGTTTAAAAGTGGAGGCTGGCTTTGGCTAATTTTAATTTGAGTTATTATAGTGGCAAAGATGATTATTCTGACGGGGATGCAACAGAAAATTATATTTATGATGCGGTCAGTTCTGGAAAAAATTTAAATGATATTCCGGCAGAGGAAATTACATGGCCTGTATTTTATCATCTGTCTCCAATTAGAGAAAGTATATGTAATTGGTATCCTTTTAAAAAGGATGCAAGTATACTTGAGATTGGAGCCGGATGTGGGGCAGTTACAGGTGTTTTATGCCAAAATGCTGCAAAAGTTACTTCTATAGAATTGTCAAAGAGACGAGCATCTATTAATTATGAGAGAAATAAGAATTATCAAAATCTTGATATAATTGTTGGAAATCTTAATGATGTTAAAATTGACGAAAAATATGACTATATTACGCTCATAGGCGTATTGGAATATGCAGGAAGGTTCACTAAAGGAGAGAAACCTTTTCATACATTTTTAAATAATATTAAGAAATTTTTAAAACCGGATGGAGCTATTTTAATAGCAATTGAAAACCGTTTGGGACTAAAATATTTCAGTGGGGCACCAGAAGATCATACAGGAAGGCTTTTTGACGGAATAAACGGATATCCTGATTATAACGGCGTTAGGACATTTTCTAAAAGCGAACTTACAAAGCTGTTTCGAGAATGCGGACTTAATAATTTCCGTTTTTACTATCCTTATCCGGATTATAAATTACCAAATGAAATATTTACTGATAATTCTATTGAGAGAAATAAGAGACCATATGTAACATATGATGTTGATCGATATTCTTTGTTTTGGGAAACTGATTTAGATGGTGTACTTCAGCAGGAAGGAGCTGGTGCTGTTTTTGCCAATTCTTTTTTTGTTGAGGTGAGAGAAAATACAGAGTGTGATTCTTCTGTTCAATATGCCAAGCTGAATCAGGACAGAAAAGAAGAATTTAGAGTTGGCACGATCATCTATGATATAAATGGTGAAAAGTCGGTTGAAAAGATAGCATTTCATTCAGATGCACTAGTACATATTAATCGCATTTTTGAAAATGATTCTAAAGTATACGGTAATGTAAAGGCACTAAATGGCGAGAGGAAAAGTAAGAGTATCAGATATAATTATGCTGCACAAAAAACTCTTGGAGACAAGTTAAATGAGCTTGCGATTAAAGGTGAAAAAAATGAAATAATATTAACATTAAAAGATTTTTTTGATAATGCATTTTTAAAAACTGTTACTACGATATATTGGGGTGAGGAATTCAGAAAAGTATTTGGAAATCACGGTGAAGATCAATCCGAAGCAAAATGTATTTGCCCTGCTAACATTGATTTTTCTCCTAATAATGTTTTTTGTATAGATGATAGATATGTGATTTCCGATTGTGAGTGGGTATTTGATTTTCCTGTTCCGGTGAACTTTGTTAAATGGAGAGCAATTCGAACACTATATGTCAATGTTCCCAAGATAAACAGAATAATTTCTGAAGCGGATTTACTCAATGTATTTGAAATATCATTAGAAGAGATAGAATTATTCAAAAAATGGGAAAATTACTTCATTGACGAATATGTTTTAAGCAAAGGCAAGGGTGTTCCTAAAAGAAGCAGTTACAAACAGATTGTTTATGGTGTAGAAGAAAATCTTAAAGCAGGATTAGAACAGTATGAACAGTCCGTTAATAACCTGAATCTTGAGCTTGAACAACGAGAGAATAGAATTCGAGAGCTAGATACATTAGTTGAGCAAAATGAGAGGAAACTCTCTGAACTTAACTTGGAAGTTGAAAAAGTAAACAATCAGTTAATAAGTGAAAGAAAAGAGATTGTCAGACTTAAGGAAAGAGTTAATAATCTTCTTTTAAGAATAGAATCAGCACATGATATATTGTCAATTCTATCATGTACAAAGACCTTTAAGCTTATTCATTTCTATAAAAGATTCAAAGAGCAGCTTGTGAAAGGTGATTGGACTGAAAAAAGAGCATTTTTCTGCTGGCTGAAGAATAGAAAAGCCGGTAATCCAAGTATGGATACGAAATATAATTATCTTTTACAGATACAAGCAGCTTTAAAAACAGGTGGAGATAATGCACCTGAATTCATGAATAATTGTGAAAGCAGTGTTTCTCTTGTTTCAGCGAAAAGAATTGATATTATTACACCTGGACATACATTATTTCTTGCAAAGCAGATAGTTTCTTATCTTAATGCAGTAGGTATTGAGTCAGAGATACATTCACCTGATTTTACAGAGTATGGGCCAATTCCATACCTTGTTATCTGTGCAAACATTATGCCTAAATTGCCACCGTGTTATATATGTTATCAGATGGAACAAACAATTAATAGTAGATGGCTTACAGACAAATATGTAGATATTTTGGATCATGCGCAAGCTGTACTTGATTATTCAAGGGTCAATGAAGATTACTTTAAAAGAAATGAAAGTATAAAAGGCAAAATATATTATGTTCCGATGGGGGTATCAAATTCAGACATCGGACATCAAGTTAATTTGGATAATCAGGATATTGATGTATTGTTCTATGGTGATATGAACTGTGATAGAAGAAAAAGAATAATTGGTGAATTGAGTAAGTTTTTCAAGGTCCACGTGGAGTCAAATCTTTTTGGAAATGATATGCTTGATGTTATAAGGCGCTCAAAGGTGGTTCTAAATATTCACTATTATGAAGGGGCACTTTTAGAAACTCCAAGAATTGCTGAAATTCTATCACTTGGAACATCAGTTATAGTATCAGAGAAAAGTAATGATTTAGAAGAAGAAAGAAGATTCTGCAATTATATTGATCTAGTTGATACAGATGATGTTCATGCTATGAGAGAAAGAATAGCTTTTTGGCTTGATAATCCAATAGAACGAATAAATAAGCTTAATGAAAATAAGAAATGTATTATGAACGGAAGGCTTGAAGCAAAAGGATACTTTGATGAATTTTTAAGTGATAAAGGTATAGTATGAATGGTGCATATAGTATTTTAGTATTAGTATTATTTTTGGGCGTTTTGCCTATGATTTTTGGTCAGATATGGAAAGGAATGTTGGATAATACTGGCTATATTTTTGTGTATCTTAGTGGTTTTATAACTATATGGGCTATTTTTCAATTACTTGGCGTACCAATGGTTCTTTTGTATGTGCCTTTAAATGTTCAAGTATGTATTTTTAACGTGGTATTTATATTATTAACGTTAATAATATTATATTTTAAGAGAGAAGCGATAAAGAATAAGTTTAAGATATCTAAAGCTGAGAACAAAAGCATTGTATTACTTTTTAGATATTTTAGTGTATATGAGTGGATATATTTTGCGATTGTTATTTTTCTGATATTTTTACTACTATACTATGCCATTTTTTTTGATGTTGCTTCATGGAGGTCAGATGATGGTGAGTATGTTGTAATATCTTCATCAGCAATACATAATAATATGTTCTATACTACAGATTCAGTGTTAGGCAATTTCCAAAAGAGTACAACTCTGAAGTATAAATTATGTGGAATATATGTATTTTATGCATATGTAGCAGTGATTTCCAAACTAGGGGTTGCGATAATTGAGCATACAATATGCTCAGCTTTATATCTATTAATGTCGTTGGGGGCAATTTTTGTTTTTTCATGTTTATATTTTGAAAAAAATGATATTAGTAGTAAATTAGTTTTTTTGATTATTACTATTATACTAATTTTATTTGGATATTATTCAAGATTCTCTTTAACTATGAGAATGTTGGGAACAATATGGCATGGGAAATCAATCCTTGCTACTATGATCACTCCATTCTTGCTTGCAATTTGGCCATTTTTGATAGAAAAAGGGATGTGTTTGAAAGGCTTTTGCTTCGCTGTTGTTATATCTTTGGCTGCAATTTCATTGACGTTAGGAGGAATAATAGTTCTTGGGGTTATCCCTGCTATCATATCTATATTGTTAATAGTGCGATTCAGACGATATTATTCTTTGATTTACTTGCCATTTGTGTGGGCATTTCCTATTTTAAATATGTTGCTTTACATTTCCACAAAATAGTTTTTCCATTATGAAAATGCTGAATTTTTAATCAAGAGAAAATAATGCATGGGAGGCAATAGCATTGGAAAAAAATAATGCATTACAAGGACTTAGATTTTGGGCAATAACTTTAATTATAGCGTCTCATTGTAGGATCTTGCTTCAGGGAGGAATAGGTAATGATATTTTTTTTGCCTTAAGCGGTTTTTTGGCTGCTTTTCCATTTAAGAAAAATGGCGAAATGGAATTATTATGTTGTAAAGGTATTTTTTCATATTATTTAAAAAAAATATTTAGGATAATGCCGGTTTTTGTTTTTGGACTTTTGTTTGCTACTTTTGTCATTCCTGTTTTTTCTTTGACAGATTTTAGCTCTTTTTATAGTTTTTGGTTGAATTTATTCTTCATTAAGAGTGTGGGACATCTATGG
>JAEEGL011940927.1_pt1 | contig 16407 bp, 14 predicted proteins | sample 9134231 | NCBI WGS metagenome assembly JAEEGL01 (sample SAMN16246548, study PRJNA631951) | gut metagenome | biome: gut microbiome; feature: rumen; material: fiber-attached | host: Bos | place: Iran: Karaj | collected 2018-10
AGCTCAACTGAGCAAAGCGCATTTGCGTCAGTTGTTTTTGTAATTGTGTATTTTGTGGCAAATATCCTCAAAAACAGGAAATTGAATGTCAAGGACACAGTTCTTGTGCTATTGTCAATACTTGCCGTCTTGGCGCTGTTTTTGGCACCAGGAAATGCCGTAAGGGAGGGATACTACGAAGAATTCTATAAAATGGGAATATTTGACAGAATATTCGGTAATTTCCTTAAATTGGTCAACTTGTTATTCAGTCAATCAGGAATCGGAAATATCTTAATAGTCTATTTCGTTGCATGTATTTGCTGTTTGCTCGGAAAAAACAGAAACATTATTAAGCTGATTGCATCATTAGTTTCACTTACGGGTGCAGTATGTTTGTTTATAAGCATGTATGTACAGCTGAGCCAGGCATTGATTATAGTTTCATTTGTTTGCTTTGTCAGCGTAAGCGCTTACATGATTGTTTACTGGATAAAAAGCGAAAAAGAAATTGCTGCCCCTGTTATATTGTCATTGTCAATATTGATGCAGGGAGCAATGCTGTTGTCTCCTATTTTCGGAGGAAGAACTACACTTGTAAGCGGTTTATTCTTAATAGTTATAATAGTTAAAATGCTTTCTGATACCGAATTCAGCAGTTCTGCTGTGGCCATTGTCATATTGATAGCTGCTGTTTCAATGAACAAGTGGTATATAGCTCTTGTCGCTGTGGCGAGCATCGTAATACTGGCTCTGTTCAGAAACAAGATTGACAAGCAAACCATTATGGTTTTAGCAATAGTTTCAGCAATTATTATTTTAAGAAACCAACTTATCGTTTTACACGGATATGCAGAAAACCACGCAGTGATAGTTGAAAATCAAAAACTCGTAGAGTCGTACAAGGAAAACAAAGACACAGATTATCTGGAACAGCATTATCTCAGAAACGGTGAATACAAGTGGACTATGCCGTATGAATCAAGTTATCACGAGTGGTGGTACAAAAAATTGAACGGGATAGACGAGAACGTACCAATTAAATATACGACAATGGAGTAATAATTCTGAAACAAATAAATATGCAACAATATCGGGGCTGTTAATTAAGCAGCCCCATTACATTTATATTCGAAAAATAATTAAAATGGTGTTATGTCAAAACTTTGATCCATGTTCATTTCATATTCAATATACTCCATAACTGATTTCATAACCTTATCCCAACTCAAATCACCGACATAATCGTTATTTGTTTGATATCTATTCCACAAATTGGCAAAGCTCTCATCATTTTGGATATCGTCCAATACTTGGTCATAATTGTCAAAAATATATGAAGTGCCTCTTTTTTGAGACGTTTCTTCTAATGCATCTCTCACCAATGTGTCATCTATTTCAACACTATTATCATTTGTCAAAATATAAACATCATAAAAATCTCTCATTCGAGTATTCAAAATGGTTCTTGATAATATAGTTTCAATTTTTTCAGCAAGTAATGTTTCCACATTATAAGTCATTATTTCTATAGTTTCATCGTCAAACATCATATTATAATTATATTCAACCGCAGAAGGTGTTATTATATCACCAGTTGAAATATCTATTGTTATAACATCTTTTAAGTTTTCCAGGGAAACACTCAGTTTAATTCGAAGTCCACTATAATCATGTTCTTCCATTATTGTATCAATGCTCACAATTTGGTATTGTAAGTGGTCTTCTATATTCAAAGAAATGATTGTAGAAACAACTGTTTTTATACTATCTATTGTTAAAGGTATAGATCTAATTGTAGTATCTATATCCATTGTACTTCTAGAATCTTCACCCACCAATGCAGAAACTAACATTCCACCTTTTAAAATAAAATTATTTTTGTACTTTGAAAACGAGATTCTTCTTAAAAAACCTTCCATTGCATATTTTCGAATTAAAATCTGACTTTTTTGACTGTCATTATGTGCTAGATTGGCAACTTTATCTTTTAATTGTTTTGCAGTTTTGATGATCATATAATTAACTCCATATACATTTTTACTTGGTTTGTTATTTTAAGTTTCTTTGCGTATTCCATAAGAACAATTAGTTTTTTATTCTTGGAATGAGCATATTCTTTTATTGCATAGATGAATACTTGTTCGTCCATTTTGTTACGATTTTTTATAATATCACAAATCGTTCGTTCAGTATCATAAACCCTGACAGTATTCCCAAATTTTGTTTTTTCCAAAACCTCGCCCAATGTATATAATTCATCTTTGATTTGATGCACTTTGATGCCATTTTTTCTCAAGTGTTGAGCATTATATGAATATGGAACTGATACATTGATACAATTAGGCTCGCGTTCAGTAAGACCATGAATTTGAAGTGCTGTTTCATGTGAAAAAATAGCTCGTTTATTATTTAAACTTAAAGTGTATAAATCATCTTTCCAAAACTCATTTGACAAATATACTCCATGTGCAACACGCATTAAATTGTTTTTTCTAACATACTCCATTAAATATGTTTTTGATATTCCAAGGTTTGTCACATTATTACAAATCAAATAACCATTGTTATTAATTAATAATTTGTCCAAAAAAATAGTCTTGCTCATCACCATCACCTCACTATTGCGCTTATTATTTTATCAGAAATAAGCGTATAAGTAAAGTGTTTTTTGATTTTTCAGGAAAAAACATCAAAAACATTTATAGGACAAAGGACGCCTAATCTCCAGTTATTCAATTGCTGAGTAGTTCACCCTTCTCCTACTTCTAAGAGATTTCAGGAAAACTTAAACGGCTTAACTCCGTTTGAATTTCGGAATCAAGCCGTTTAGGTTTTGTGTTTAATTATTTTTTTGAATTCTCACTGTCCACTTGACAGATATCAGTTCATTCATTTCTTAACAGACCTTTTGCTTATTTTATCTTTTGCCTTTTAGCCAATCACCGAATTCTTTTACTGCGTCATAATACGCTTGGGGAACAATTCCATGTTTATCCGGAGCAATGTTCAATAACAAGTTTCCTCCGAATTGCTTTGTGACTTCATATCGATGAATAGTCTGTTCAAGGGTTACATATTTGTCTGCGTTCTTGACATATGACCAACCGCCTCCCACATGCCATACATGACAAGTTTCCCAATAGTCGTATGGTGGTTTTTCTGTAGGCAGATGACACTCATATTTAGTGCAATAGTCACCGAATCCCCACAATCTGTCGTTGCATACTATGCCAGGCTGTATTTTACGAATATCTTCTATAGACATGACCTGAGATAAATCAGGTACGGTTCCGTCAAACCACAGCAAATCTATTTTGCCGTATCTTGTCAACAATTCTTTGATCTGAGCGTTAACGTATGCTTCATATTCAGCTATGTGCTCAGGCGGCATTTGAGGAATTGATTCTACAACGTTATGGTTTGTGTCATAATACGGTCTGTCGGGATATTTTTCAGAATGAGCGCCATTCATGAAATTCATGTATTTCTGGTTTACTCTCCAATCCGGTGGGGAATAGTAAAGACCCACTTTCAGTCCGACTTTTCTGCATGCATCTATATATTCTTTGACAAAATCTCTTCCATCCAGATAATTCTTCGTTGAAAAATTACTGGCGTCTGATGGCCACATTGCAAACCCATCGTGATGTCTGGTTGTGAATACAGCATACTCAAATCCTGCTTCTTTAGCTGCGCTCAACCAGTCTATAGGATTGAATGATTCGGGGTTGAAATCTTTGGCAAATTCCCAGTACTGATTAGGAGTAACTATTCCGTTTCCTTTTTTTCTTCTGTCAGGATTTTCCCACATGCTCCAGGAAATATCGCAGTCATCTCCGACTGTGGATATGCCATAGTGGATAAACAAACCAAGTATTGTCGGATTGAAAAACCATTGAGCATCTTTGTTTTTGTTTCTTTGGATTGCTTTTCCTGTCGTTGAGTAGCCAATCTCAGAATGCTGATCATCTACTATTTTTACTTCACTCATTTATATAATAATCCTTTCCGGTTGCTATGGTTATAATATCACAAAAAAGGGAACAATTAAACAAAAAAATGGATCTGCCGAAGCAGATCCATTAATATTAATAATCGATGTTCAGATTATTTCTTTTTCTTTTTGAGAACGATTACAACAACTACTACTGCAGCAACTACTACAACAGCAACAATTATAATGATTATAATTACCGGGCTTCCGGAGTTGCTTGGCTGTGGATTTGTTCCGGACTTTGTTGTAACATCAGTTTTAGCTGTGGTTTCAGTTTCAGTCTTCTTGGTTGTTGTGTCCATACCTTTGACTTCTACGTCGAATTTAGCAGATACGCCTGCATAGTTATCAGTAACTGTAACTTCTGCTGTTCCTGGTTCGCTGAAGTCATATCTGAGTTTGTAGTCGTCAGCTGTGAGAACAGATTTGTGACCATCTTCATATACATAGTTTACTATGAGTTTTGATCCGTCATATTCGCTGTCAACATCTACGCTGAGTGCAGCATTCTTTGTGTTTACATCGAGTGAAACAGGTGTGAGAACGGTAGCTTTGATTGTCTTTGTACAGTCAATTCCGTATGTTTCATTGCTTACATGTACAACAACATCAATTGTTCCAGGAGCTTTGATTTCATATTCAAGTTCAACTTTAGCAGCTATGTCTGCATCTTTAAGTGACTTAATTGTGTTTTCATCTGAGTAGATGCAGTTGATGCTAAGATCAGCTTCTGTGAGTTCCTGGCCGAAATAAACCTTTTCAAGATCATCTACAGCTATGTCAACAACGTTAATAATTGTTACATCAAACTGAGCTGTATAACCGAGGTAGTTAACTGTAACTTTCTTTTCGCCAACTTCTTCAAAGTCGTAAACGAGTTTTACTGAGTTGATCGGAACGATAGCGCTTTCGCCGTCAGCATAGTTAACTTTAATCTTGAGATCTGATGGAGCAAAGCCATTCTTAATGATTGAAGATTTTGTGTAAACAGTTGATTCAGGAAGTTCTTCGATTTCGATTCCTGTAATACCGGTTACGTTAACATTGAATTCAGCTGTTCCTTTACCATATTTCAGTTTAACAGTCTTTGCGCCTGCTTCTTCGAAATTGTAATCAACGTCACAACTGTCAATAACTTCTGATGAACCATCTGAATATTTAGCAAGAAGTTCCATTCCTGTCAAATCAATTGTTTCGCCTGCATAATAAGCAAGTTTTTCAGGAAGTTTCTGGAGAGTGATGGATTCAACTTTGTCTTCTTTTTCCTGAAGAGCACTCTTGTAATCTGTTACATATTTTTTAGAACCAAGAACGATGTAGTCAATGTCCATCTTAGCGCCCTGGTAAGCACCTGAACCATCTGTCTTGTTGTATCCGAACGGGAATACGAGCAATCTTGTCAGGTTTGCACCCCAACGTGACTGTGGAACGCCATCTGCGTTTTTGGTCAAACCGTCGTTGTAGTTGGTGTTGGAGTTTTCTGTCGGAACGCTGATGATGTATTCAGCCCATTCACCTGAGTTTGATTCAACTTTGATATCTGTAATTGTAACAGTGTAGAATGAAAGACCGCCGTTGATGTTTGTGTTGAAGAAACCAATTGTGAACTGCTGAGCAGAACTATAGTTTCTTATACGGATCTTCATGTATTCTGTTCTTCCTGCATCTTCTTTTCCGGCTTCAATTGATCCTGCCCACTCATCAAGAGTGAATGTGATTCCAGGTACAGAACTTGTGCTTATTGCTTCAACTGAAAGTACTTCGCCGTCAGAAATGAGAGACCAGTCAAGTTTGCCAGCCTGATATTTCGGGTTGCCGTAATCTTTGTTTGTGTACCAAACGGCTGCGATTGGGTCTCCGTTTTCATCATATGAAACATCTTCATCGGGATTGCCAACCCATTTTTGGTTTTCTTCATCGTAAACAGCCCATTTGTTGTTTTCTTCTGAGAAGTCGAGGAAGTCTACGCATGTTATTGACTTGCCGTCAACACTTGTTTCATCATGTGTCAAAGGCTTAGCACTAACGCTTATGCATGCTCCCACAACAAAAAGTACTGATACGAAAATTGCTAAAAATTTTTTCATTGAAATAATCTTCCTTTCAATAATTCTCAAAATTTTCGTGTAATTAATATAAAAAATTATATTACAAACTGAATTATATCAAACAACCCTTTGCATGTCAATAAAGCAAAGGGTGTTAACAAAACGAAAATTGTCCAATATTTTTGTATATTTTTTCTCTTTGTATCACTTATCCAGCAAGTCGACTCTCCTCTGATGACGATCTCCTTCAAAGTCTGTACTGAGAAATGTATCCAGAATCACAGTTGCCTGTTCAAATGGTATGAATCTTGCACCAAGACACAAAACGTTTGCGTTGTTGTGTTCTCTGGATAGTTTGGCATATTCAGGTATAGTGCAGAGAGCAGCTCGGATTCCTTTGTGTCTGTTTGCAGCAATGCTCATTCCCAAGCCTGTTCCGCAAATGAGTACTCCTTTTTCACATTCACCTTTGAGCAAATATGAGCACAATTTGTTTGCGTATTCCGGATAATCCACGGATTTGTCTGAATCGGTTCCAAGATCTGTAACGCTATATCCTTTATCTTTGAGATAATCACGCAGTTTGCTCTTTAATTCAAAACCTGCATGGTCTGATGCAATCGCTATTTTAATCATTATGAACTCCGTTCTTTTCTTTGTACTCTCTTTCTGCCTGTGAATCGCGCAGATATATGGGGCGGAGAAGAGTGTCTGTGAAAACAGTTTTGTCTTCTGTTTCGGTATATGTTTTCAGTGCAAGTCTTGCTACTGAAAAGGCGTTCTGGTAAATCAATTCGTCGGGCGTCTTTTTTGAATCGGGATAAGCTTGCTCGGCTATTTTTATTCCGTCTCCGAAAAAGTATATAGGAAGATCATAGTTTTTGAGTTCTTCTGACAAAGCTTGTGACGTTATAAGCCTGTCTTCGCACAACCTAGTCCTGCTTTTATCGTTATACTCAAAAAGAGCATTGTAAAGCTGACTTCTTCTGGCATCCATAACAGGGCACGCAATGAAGTGACCGCCTAGGTTTTTCCCGTTTTCGGCAAGTGCATCAAGACTTGAAACACCAATGACGGGTTTGCCTGTGTCAAAGCTCAATCCTTTTATCAGGGATACTCCTATTCTTACTCCTGTAAAAGAGCCTGGACCTGATGAGATTGCGAAAATGTCTATATCTTTAATGCTTAAATGGGTATCGCTCAGAAGCTTGTCAATTTCAGGGAGAAGGATTTCGCTGTGCGTGATTCCTTCCGTCCGTTGAACAAGGCCAAGACATTCATTGTCCAGGCAAATTGCGGCTGTTGCTGTTTTTGCCGTTGTGTCTACTGCTAATATATACATGATTCACCTTACAGTTTGCTGATTGTTATGATTCTTGTGCTTTCGTCATCGGTCTTTTCTATGTTGACTACATATCTGTGTTCCGGAAGATATTCTTCTATTTGTTCGCTCCACTCGCAGACGCAGACGCCGTCACGCTCAAGGTAATCGAAAAATCCGATTCCGTACAGGGAATCTTCATCCGTTATTCTGTACATGTCAAAGTGGAATAAAGGCATTGATCCTTTGTATTCATTCACTATGGTGTAAGTCGGACTCTGAACTTTTGCCTTGGGGCAAAGCGATGAAGCTATTCCTCTGACAAAAGTTGTTTTTCCTGCGCCCAAGTCGCCTTTCAAAGCCACAAAATCGCCTTCTTTAAGAATTAAAGCAAAATCTTTTCCCGCTTTTTCCGTGTCTGAAGGGGACTTAGCGTTTATTGTCTTTATTTCTTCTTGCATCATCAATTCCTTTTTTTGGAAAGAGTATCCAAACCTTCTTTAAGCGCTGATGTGAGCGCATCTATATCTTTTACTGTGTTCTGTATTCCGAAACTGATTCTTATTGAAGAATCTATATCCTTTGGGTCAAGCCCGAAACTCTTTAAAACGTGGCTCTTTGAATTTGTGTTGGATGCACACGCACTTCCGCTTGAAACATATATGTTTTTTGAGGATAAGAAGTGCAACATTGTTTCACTCCTGATTCCTTTTATCGTTACATTCATTATGTGATGAGCTTTTATGTCAGTTTCTGGAACGTTCACAACTACTCTTGACTGATCCAGACTCAGTAAAGAATTCAAAGCATAGTCATATAAAGAGGAAAAAAGGGCAGAGTGTTTTTCACAATTGTCCGTGTGATAGCGTACAGCTTGGGCAAAGCCGGCTATTCCCGCAACATTTTCCGTGCCGGACCTGAAACCGTTTTCCTGACCGCCTCCGAATATAACAGGGGTCAGGGCTCTTGCCTTTATGACCTTTTTGGAGATGTACAGTGCTCCTACGCCTTTAGGTCCGCCTATTTTGTGAGCGCTCATTGTCAGCATGTCAGCCATTCTGAACAAGGATTTAGGCATCTTCATGTAGCCCTGAACTATATCACAGTGGATTATTACGTCAGGGTTGACACTTATTGCCTTTTTTGCAATTTCTTCAATGTCATTTACAGCACCTGTTTCATTGTTTACAAGCATTGCGGAAACAAAAACAGTGTCTTTGTCAAGTTCCTGCTCATATTTTTCCATGTCCCATTTTCCGTTCGGAGATGGGATGAAAACCACGTTGTAACCGCAGGTTTTCAGGTAGTTGGCACAATTAATAACAGAGTGGTGTTCAGCTTCTCCGAATATGAACTTTTTGCCCATATTCCTCTGTTTGCTCCTTGCAAAACCTATTATGGCAAGATTGCTCGCTTCGGTTCCGCTTGATGTGAATATGAGCTGGTTAGGCGAAGATACTTCACCGGAAGATAAAAGAGAATTAAGAATTGTTTTCCTGCTCTCGTCCATTATCTTCTGGGCATTGTATCCGAGTTCATGTAAACTTGACGGATTGCCGTAATATGAAGTATATACTTCATTCATTTTTTGCAGTACGCAATCAAGAACAGGAGTTGTTGCGCTGTTGTCTAAATAGTGTTCCATAATAATACTTTCACTTAAAAACAGGCAGTCTTCCTGCCTGCTTAATTGATTCAGAATTTGAAATTGTTAACAATCAGTTCGACTTCGGCCTGGTGAGTCTTGAAATTTTCCTTTGTCGCTGTGTATGTGAAAATGTAAATTGAACTGTCGTGAGCAGATAATATCTGCATTATCCTGTAGTCAACATTGTCCACTTTAATATTGTACACATATTTGGCAGTGTAAGTACTGTCTCCGAATTTTTGTGTGGTTGTGTTCGTTTCTTCTGTGTCAAGTTCTATTTCGGCAAAAGTTGATTCAAGATACGGATAATATTCTTTTTCAAAATACTTATTTATGTCTTCGTAAGTTCCGGTATTTGTCATAATGACATATCCTTCATTGCCGTTTGAAAAAACACCTCTGACAGACAATACCTGAAGCGAAATGTTGCTCTTGTCCGGGCAAGCTGCACTTGTAAAGCCCGTAGAAGATTTTTCTTCCCATGTGGTCGGAACATAAAGAGAATATGTGTTAGCTTCGCTGCCTATTTTTTTCATACCCTGAGGAGTGTCATCATTTCCGTTTTTACACGATGTGACAAAGCAGCAGAGCAGTGCTGTAACAAGTAATAATGATAGAATTTTTGTCTTCATTTTCCGCCTCCGAATTACCTGCAAATTATATCAAATAATATATTATCTGTCAACAAAAGGAAAGGACGCTCAAAAGGCGTCCTCGTTTTGTTTCTGCTCAGATGTCAATCAACTGCTTCTTCAGCTTCTTTTCTCTTCTTAAAACATGAAGAGCAAAGAACAGGTCTACCGTCAACTGGCTGGAATGGAACCTTGCATTCAGCTCCGCATTCTGCGCAAACTGCATCAAATAGTTCTCTGGGTTTTTTTTGAGCTCCAGCTTTTCTGGCGTCACGGCATTCCTTGCATCTGATTGGCTCAGAAAATCCTTTGGCTTCATAGAATTCCTGTTCACCTGCTGTGAATACGAACTCTTTACCACAGTCCTTACAAACCAGTGTTTTGTCCTCGTACATGAAATTACCTCGCTTAGAATAAATGGTTATATGTTTTTGCCCCAAGACGGATTTTAACCATCATCTTTGATTGACAACGCTTTTAGTTAAGCTATTCGGGCAGATTGTCGAATTTATAACAATTTCTTTATTTTGCTTTTTATCCTTGTAATCGCATTATCTACGCTCTTGACGGGCTTGTTTGTGATTTTTGCCATCTCTTCGTAAGAATATTTTTTTATATACAGCTGCAATATCTGCTGTTCGTAATCAGACAGTGAAGCGTTAATGCGTTTTTTCAGGTCTTTTGAATACTCATTCGAAACCACCTGGGTTTCCGGTGAATCCGTTGTGCTCGTTGTCAATGTGTCATCATCTTCAATTGACACAACATCTTCAGACATCCTTATCTGTTTCTTCGAGTAATTCTGCAAAGTGTTAATTATGCAAGTTTTTGCATATGCTCCGAATGTTACGTTTTTTTCAGAATTGTAATGTCTTGCTGCATTAAACAGTGCAATGTATGCCACCTGTTTCAGATCATCAATATCACAGTCGCGGAGCTTATAGATGTTCTTGCAATTTGTTGCTGCGGAATTAATCAAAGGATTGTACTTTGAGATTAATTCTTCAAAAGTTATTTCCTCACCCTGAGGATCGATTTTGTACCTTGGTTCGTTTGAGTTCTTCAATTTTCTGTTTCTTTCAATAGTGCATTTTTACCATTTTGGAATTTATAATTATGCAATGAAAATTGTATTTTCCAAATTTTTTCTATATTTTATAATCATTCGATACACAATGTCAATAAACAATGTGTATTTTTCATCACAAAAAATTGCAATAAAAATGCATTTTTTTGATTTTTTTTGCAGTTGTTACTCAAGTGTATATAAACTCCGACATGTTTGAACCAAACACAGCGATTAATTGCCATAGAACTTATGCATTTTTTGATAAAAACCCATTTTGTTCTTGACAAAGCAAAGTGGGATTGTTATACTTATGCACACGATGCGGAATTGTGTAACGGCAGCACGACAGACTCTGACTCTGTTTGTTGGGGTTCAAATCCCTATTCCGCAGCCACATTGAAAGCACGTCTTGGCGTGCTTTTTGTTTTATAGCCCGAATTTCACTAAACCAACAAATATAATAAGGAGAAAAGGCGTTGTCTGGGCTCAATCAGCAGCGTTTTTGTTTTTAGTTTTATGAAAGAATTTTTTGGAATCGGCGGATACGAAAGAACTCCGGAAGGAGCATACAGCTGGCAGCATTTAGTATTTGTCTTTGTGCTCATGGCTTTGATGATCTTTTTGGCTGTTTTCTTGGGACTTAAAAACAGAAAAAAGGACGAAAAGACTAAGAACACAGTCTTGATAATCGCAGCAATACTTATCGATGTCATTGAGATAATTAAGCTCATTGTCTTTTGTACAAGAGGCGAAGGTATTTCAGAACTCAGAACGAACCTGCCTTTGTTCTTGTGCAGCATCCAGTTGATAGCGCTTCCTCTGGCAGCATTCACAAGGGGAAGAGTCCAGGAAGCATCAAAGGATTTTGTCTTTATCTTCGGTATTCTGGGAGGCCTTATGGGCATAATAGGTGCCGCTCAGAACTTCAACGCATATCCTGTACTCGGTATAGAAAACGTAGCTTCCGGACTTACTCATTCGATAGCTGGATTTGCTTCGCTCTATATAGGTTTTTCGGGTTCAGCCAGCATGAAAAAGAAAAACATTCCAATAGTTTACGGAATACTTGCATTTTTCATGGCGGCAGCTTTTGCAGCTAACGCTTTGCTCGACTACAACTACATGTTTTTGAGAACACCAGATGGCACACCATACCAGCTGTTTTACAACATGCTGGGCGGAAACCCCATCCTTTATCCGATCTCCGTTATATTGCTTTTTGTAGTTTATGTGGCGGTTTTCTACTTAGTGTTCTATTTAATCCAGAAGAAAGCCGACAAACGTGTGAGCAAATGAGATTTTTACGACAAGTTGTGAAATTTACCCTTTTATATATACTTTTCTAAAATTTGATGATATAATGAGTTGTATTAATTTTTGAAACCAAACAAAGGGGTCAGCAAATGATCAGGGACAAGAGAGCAAACCAACCTGAAAATTCAGATGTTACAATCGGAAGAAATCCGGTGATGGAACTCATAAAAACCGGAAAAGAGATTGAAAAAATCTATGTTCAGAGAGGCGAGAGAGAAGGTTCTATCACTAAGATAGTGGCAATGGCCAGAAACAAGGGAATCGTTGTCGAAGAAACCGACAAAAAGCGTCTGGATTATTTGAGCAATGGAATTCCGCACCAGGGAATTGCCGCATTGTCCTGCCCCGTTGAGTATTGTTCGGTTGAAGATATTCTGGAAGAGGCAAAAATCAGAAATGAAAAGCCTTTAATAGTTGTTTGTGATGAAATTGAAGACCCGCATAACCTTGGAGCAATTATTCGTTCTGCCGACGGCGCGGGAGCTCATGGCGTCATAATAGGCAAGAGAAGGAATGCCCCTATAACTCAAACAGTTGTTAAGTCTTCAGCCGGTGCTGTCTCATATATCAAGATAGCAAAGGTTTCGAACATAGCATCCGTTCTGGATGAGTTAAAAGAAAAAGGTCTTTGGATATTTGCTGCCGACATGACTGGAACAGATTACAAAAAAGTCAATTTTGACTGCGGATGTGTTCTTGTCGTCGGAAACGAAGGATCCGGAATATCCAGACTTGTCAAAGATAAATGTGATGAATTGGTATCAATTCCGATGAGAGGCGGAGTGGAATCTCTCAATGTTTCAGTGGCAACGGCAATCATTTTATATGAGATGTCATCAAAGCAAAAATAATCAATTTGTGAGGATCTGAAATGAGTGCTGAAAACGAGAAGAAGAAATATGAAGTCGAGTCTGCAGACACATTGTTGACCAGACTTAACGGATTATATTCCAAACAGAATCAACAGAGCAAATCCGAGCCCAAAGAGCAAAAGACCGAGCAGAAAGACGATGAGATATTGGAAGACTTATCTAAATTGCTCGAAAAATCCGATGACTCATTCGTTGAAGATAAAACTGAAGAAAAGAAAGAAGAGCCCATAGAGCAAGAAGTTGTTGAAGAGCAGGTAATACCGGAAGAACCAAAAGCTGAACCTGTCAAGGAAACAAAGACAAGAGCTCCGAGAAAAAAGAAGACAACAAAAGACTCCAGTTCTGTCATAGTTGATGAAAAGACAAACAAATTGGAGTTCAACATAGATATAGCTGATACAAATAGCGATAAATACATTCCCGAAGATATAGAAGAAACGGAAAACGAAGAGAGTTATGACAGATATGCAGAACTCTACGACAAGTATCTGGGAGAACAAAAAGAAAGCGAGTCAAAGCAGGACTCAAGTTTTTCAGCACTCCAGAAAAAGATAATAGATCTTCAGACAAGCTCGGGATACATCAAAGAAGAAAAGCAAAAAGACGTTAACGAAATAATTGATGAAGCAGAGCTTTACGTAAACACTTCAGAGACGCTCAGAATACAGGAAGAAATCAAAAAAGAAGAGCAGATAAGCATGCAGGATACATCGGTCTTTGATGACAGTGTTAATGCTCCTGAAGAGCCCGAACAAGAGCCCGTGTTTGAAGAAACACCTGTAGTTGTGGACACGCAGCCTGAAGTTGAAGAACCGGTTGAAGTTGAAGAAGAAACTGTAGTTGAAGAAGAAACTGCAATGGAAGAACAGCCCTTAGGCAGTTCAGAACCGCGTGAATTCAACACGACAGATGATATAAAACTGGCAGATGATGACTCTTTCTGGTCAGGACTTGATGTCAGTGAAGCTAAAGATGGTAACAGAGACATAAACGAAGCTATTGATGAAGCTCAGCACTATGTCGATGAAAACTATAAAGGAAAGAAAAACGATAGTCCTAATGTGGTCATAGAGAATATAGACAACTATTCAACAGGACAAAGGGACAAAGTTAAACCGAAGAAAGATAAGAAGAACATTTTTTCATTGCTGCACAAGAATGAAAAACCAGAAGAGGACTATGAACAGGTTACTTTTACTGAGGAACCTGAAACAGATATTCCGGAAGAGGGGGACACCAAGTTATTTATGAAGGATGCCTTTACAAACGAAGAAAAAGATAACGTTGTAAAACAGGAAGAAGAAGTAGTTAAAAACGTTGTCGAAGAAGATGAAGATGTTAAGACAGTATCTGAAGAAGAAGTCGAAGAAAAGAAAGCAGAACCGATTCTTGTCGAAGAGGACCCGGATGTTGCCGACACTGCTATTATGATGATGGCTTTCGGATATGATACAAGTGCTAACAAAAAACCTGAACCGGCAGATAAGAATTATGACGAATATAAGCTCAATTCAGAAGAAGAGGAGAGCAAAGAATTCAACATTTCTCAATTGAGTGAAGAGACCACAACTACTGAGATGGATGCAACAAAGACTTCCCAGATAGATAGTGAAGCCAAACGGGAAATGGAAGAGAAGTACGAGTTCACGACTTCCGAAAAGAGTAAGAAGGTCTTTAACGATCTGAAGAAGAAAGCAAAGATTACAAAGCTTAAGATGTATGCTTGTATCCTCATTGCTCTTGCACTTTTAATGGTTGAATCCGTATTGCCTCTGCTCGGCGTTGTAATAGCTGATGCTACTGTTATGTCAGTTATTGACTGGGGCTTGACATTCCTTTGCATTATACTTGTTTTGGATTGCATCATTGAAGGCGCAAAACAGATTGCCGCATTCAAGTTGGACGTACATTCAGCACTGTTATTGATGCTTGTGTTTACTCTCGTTTCTTCATTTGCTGCTGCATTCTCAGTTGAAGAGACAGTCAAATTGTACAACCTGTCATTTGCAGTCTGCGCAGTGTTCAATTTAATGTCAAACTCATTTATGCTCAGCAAAGATATTTACTCATTCAAAGTTATTTCTTCTGCAAAAACAAAGAAAGCACTTGTTATTGCCGAAGGTATGGATAAGGCTTTGGAAGAAAAACAATTTGCCAACTACCTTAACAAAACATCAGATGTTTACAAAGTAAAGAATGTTAAGCATGTAGCTAACTTCTTTGAAAACAAAAAAGAAGCTCCGAAGAGCAAAAATGTACTCAAGATAATGATTCCTGCTGTGTTTGTACTCGCAATTGCAGCATTTGTGGTTTCATTGGTCAATAAGAGTTCATTCCTTGTATCAGTTAACAATGCATATCTGATGTATGCTTTCTGCCTGCCTGTTTCATTCTTTATTTCATTCTCATATCCCGCATTCAGGAGTTCAATGAGAGCATATAACTCAGGCGCAGCCATATTAAACGAAACAACACCTGAAAAGTATTCAAATGCCGCAGTTGTTACATTCAAAGATACAGATGCTTTTCCGGCAGACAAGATCAAACTCAAGAGTATAAAGATATACAACAACGCAAAATTTGAGAACGTTATTTACTACGCTTCAAGCTTGTTCTCAAAACTCGGCGGACCTATGTCAAAAGTATTTTTCTCAGCAACACTTGATTCAAAGATTTCCGATGAAGTAGACATCAGAGAGATTTCTTCAAAGGGCGTTGACGCAACAGTTGACGGAAGACATGTTGTTGTAGGTCAGCCTGAATACATGGATAATCAGTGCTTTGAAATTTATCCTGAAATTACAGATAACGGATACAGCGACAATACAAACAAGAGAATCTTATATTTAGCTTGTGATGAAGTTGTAGTGGCAAAGTTCTATATCCAGTACAACACAAACAAAGACTTTGTTTACATGGTCAGAAGATTGTATCAGGATGGCATTTGCGTAGCAATCAAAACAGCTGATCCTTGTATAGATGATGGTGTTCTTGTCAAGAATCACCTCAACCCAAATGATTACGCAATCAGAATCATAAAGGGCTCAAACGATGGAACAGAAGAAGATGTAGTTTCTACAGCAAGAACTGGAATAGTCACTACAGGCTCAGTCAAGGGATTGATTAAAGCATTGATTTTGTGTGATAAGATCACAAACATTACTAGAACGAACCTTATCTTAAAGATTGTTTCATCAGCAATCGGTGCTATTGTAATGGGAATTCTCATATTTGCAGGCGTTTCTTCAAACATGTGGTCCCTGTATCCCGCTCTTTATGAATTGTTCTGGTCAATTCCATTAATTCTGGTTTCAGTTATTTATTTATAGAATAATACGTGAAATATTAAGCCTGAAAGAGTAAAAAGGGGCGAGCTGATATGAAAAAATCACTGATAGCTGTTGTTCTGCTGTTGGGCATTTTGTTTATGGCAGGCTGTGGCGCAAATGTGGAAAAAGACGCGGTTGCAGACACTTCATCGGGGCAACAGGAACAATCGCAGTACTTCGGTGAACTGGACAAAGGCA
>JAEEGL010517849.1_pt1 | contig 16406 bp, 12 predicted proteins | sample 9134231 | NCBI WGS metagenome assembly JAEEGL01 (sample SAMN16246548, study PRJNA631951) | gut metagenome | biome: gut microbiome; feature: rumen; material: fiber-attached | host: Bos | place: Iran: Karaj | collected 2018-10
ACCAGCAAGTACATCAGTAAAATAATGAACAGCTAGAATTAAACGAGTAATAGGGACTATAATCATTATTAATGCAAATACAACATTTAAAGAAATTCTTAATTTTGAATTTAATTTAAAATCATGTAGCATATAAATTCCCCAAGAGAAGCTATATGCTGATAGCATTGAATGTCCTGAAGGGAATGAATATCCGCATTCATTTACCCAAAAATAATCTTGGTCTGGTCTAAAACGGCAAATACCTGATTTTATTCCTTTATTTAATACTACAACAAGACAAGCACCTAATAAATATGCTAAAGCTTTATAATTACCTTTATATAATACAAGTATTGCAATAGTAGCAATTACAAAGAAGATAGCACTTCCTGCTTGAGTAAATATTAATGCAAATATATTAATAAATCCATTTTTATTTCCTCTATGATTAACAAAGAAATCATGAATTGTGTTATCAATTGAAAGTGGAGCACCTGATGCATTTGTAACACATATAAATAAAAAAACAAAAAATAAAAAACTTAATACTAGTCCAGCTAGCCAATATAAATTTTTATGTTTCATATAACCACCAACCTAACGATAATATTTTAGCATAGTTTTCTTTTTTTAAAAAGAAAATATGTTATTTTTCATAAATTCTACATCATTTTTATTTCATTTATAATATAATAAAAATATAACAAGTGAAAAAGGAGAACAAATATGGAAAATATAATCGAAACCAATAATTTATGCATGTCTTTTGGTCAAAAGAAAGCATTAGATAATGTTAATCTTCATGTTAAAAAAGGTGAAATATATGGTTTTGTTGGTGAAAATGGTGCTGGTAAAACCACAACTATGAAAATTATTTTAGGATTACTTGAACAAACTAGTGGTGAAGTATTAATTAATGGTAATACTAATCTAGATTCACAAAGAAAAAGTATTGGAGCCTTAATTGAAGCTCCAGGTCTTTATTTAAATAAAACTGCAAGAGATAATCTTGAATTATTTACTTATTTATTTGGTGGAGATAAGGAAGCAATTCCTTCACTTTTAAAAAAAGTAGGTCTTGATAATACAAATAATAAGAAGGTTGGACAATTTTCTTTAGGTATGAAGCAAAGACTTGGTATTGCTGTATCTTTAATTGGTAATCCCGATATTCTTATTTTAGATGAGCCAATTAATGGATTAGATCCAAAAGGTATTTTGGAAATGCGTAATCTATTTAAATCTTTAAAAGAAGAAGGAAAGACTATTTTAATTTCTTCTCATATTTTAACAGAACTTGCAAAAATAGCTGATAGATTTGGTATTATTCATAATGGCGTTCTTGTTAAGGAAGTTTCAAGTGAAGAAATTAGTACTGAACAAAAAGCTTGTATTTTTAAGGTTAGTGATGTTTCAAAAGGCATTGAAATATTAAAAGAAGCTAATATTTTAAATAAATACGATGTCTTAGATGATAAATTAAGAATTTATTATCCTTTTGATAAGAAAAATACTATTAAGTATTTAATTAATAATGATGTTTTAATTGAATCAATTATTGATGAACATATCGATGTAGAAAACTACATCGTTAATAAGATGGAGGCTTAATTATGAAAAGAATAATCGTTTTTGAATTCAAAAAATTATTTAAGTCAGTTCCATTCTATGTAATTCTTGGTATTTGTTTAATTATTACATTATTAAATGTATCAATTGTTTCAATTGTTCAAAATATTGGTTACCAGGTTTTTGATGACACTACAAAAAAATATGTAACAGTATATAATGATTATCAAATGCTAAAGAATGTTTCTTCAGGTATCATTTCTTTAATATCTATGATTTCATTATTATGGTTGATATTTATTGCAATCTTTAATTCTGAAGATTATAGATTTGATACTATTAAAACTATAAAAGGTCGAGGTTTTAATAATACTAATACATATTTAGCAAAATATGTTGTTTCCTTAGTTGCAATCTTATTAATTACAGCAATTTGCATATTGCTTTATGTCGCTGGTTTAAATTTACTAATTAAAAATAAAGCATTTGAACCTAATGATAATTTAGGTTTTGAAATAATAGGTATTATTTTAATGCCATTCTTAATTCACGCATTCTATTATTTTTTAACAAGCCTAAAGCATACTATCGCTTTAGGAATTGTACTTGGAATTGCTATTCCTAGTGTTGCTTCATTATTTTTAGTTATTATTACAGCTGTTTTAAGTGCTAATCATGTACAAAACGTACCTACTTTAACTAATTATTTAATTGATGATTTATCTTCATTACTTCTTAGTGAAAATAAAAGTGAAAGAATTCAATTCTTTGCATTCTATATAATATATTTAGTTAGTTTAGATGCTGGTAGTTATTTCTTATCGTTAAGAAAAAATATTATCTAGAAAGGATTAGCTATGGAAAAGACAGAACATTTAATTAATTTAATGCATTCTGTGATTTCTAATAAATTTGAGCTTATATTAAGCGTCGAAAAAGGAAGTCATTCGGTTTACAAGGTAATTGAAAATAATAATTTAAAAAATCCAATGGCTCCTTTGGATAAAGTGGGAGACTACTGTGATTTTTTAAATAATTATGTTTTTAAATTTTTAGTAGATAATACTAAATCTGTTCAAAAGAGATTTTATTTTGAAGAAGTATTTAAGTATTTATCTCCAGGTTATGAATATTCATTTACATATGATTTTAAAGTAAAGGACGAAACTCTTAATAAGCGTTTCGCCTTCTACTATATTAATGAAAATGAATTTGTATTATTAATAGAAGATTATACAAAATATAAATTAGAAAATTTAGAAAACTCTTTACGTTCTATTGATAACAAAGCTTTAATATATCAAATAAGAAATGATAAATTGTGTTATCATTTAGAATATTGTTCTAAAAGCTTAGCTCGTTTTTTAGATTTAAAATATGAAGAATTAGTTTCTTTATTAAAAAAGAATCATCCATTTAATTATATTGATCCTGAAAGCTTAAACCAAATGGGAGAAGTATTATTTGGAAATGAAGTAGAAAATTTTAAACATTCATTTCTTGTTAAATTAAATACGAAATTTAAAAAAGATATCTATGTTAGACTTAATGCTACATATTTTTCTCTTTATAAAAAGCTTTATGTTTATGTTTCCTTTGATGATGAAACAGAGCTTGTTAAATCTCGTACTTTGTCTGAAACTATTCACGCCATTAAAAATGAAAATGATGCATTAGATAGAGAGAATAAAACTGACGCTTTAACAGGACTTGGAAATGAAACTAAATATACAATGCTTGTTAAAGAAATCCAAAAGAAGATGGAACTTGGATTTAAAGATATAGGTATTATTGTATGTGACGTTAATGGTGTTAAGGTTACAAATGATAAATATGGTCATCATTTCGGATGTCATATGATTGTTACTGCTGGACATAATTTTCCTATGTATTTTAAAGAAAGTGAACTTTTCCATATTGGTGGAGATGAATTTGTAATAATTGTTTTAGGAAAAGATTATCAAAACATTGATGAAATTGTTTCTCGTATTAGAAATGTTTTAGAATATCAACCTATGACTTTTGAGAATATAAATTTACATTTAAGCGTTGCTGTAGGTTATTCTAAATATAAAGAAAGTGATACATATCATTCATTATTCCAAAGAGCGGATGACAATATGTATGAAGAAAAGATTCGTATAAAAACTATACATAATATTCCTCTACGTTAATGAAAATTTGTTCTTTACAAACACTTAAAGAAAGAGTATAATTCTTTTGGTCAAAAAAGACCCTATTTAATTATACTCAATATTTTTATAAACTTTTGCTTGTGCAAAAGTTTTATTTTTTATATATAATAAATTTAGAAAGGATGAAACTATGAATATTAAAGAAAGATTTTTTAAATTTGTATTTCCATCAATGATATCTAGTTTCATTCTAGGTACATTTACAATTATAGATGGACTTTTTATTGGACAAAAAGTAGGAGATAGTGGTCTTGCTGCTATTAATTATGCATATCCTGTTACTGCCTTTATTCAAAGCGTTGGTTTTGGTGTAGGTATTAGTGGTTCTATTTTAATTAGTATTGCTCAAGGCAAAAAAGAAGATGATAAGAAATATATTTTTAATACTTATGTAGCATTATTTATATCAATTATTATCATGATGCCTTTATTTTTTATAATTGAAACGCCTTTATTACGTTCTTTTGGCGCAAGTAATGACACATTAAAGCTTGCAAAAGAATATTATCATTCAATTATTTGGGCTACAAGTGTACAAGTTTTAAGCCAAGGCTTAATTCCTATTATCAGAAATCATTCAAAGAATAAAACTGTAATGATTGGATTAATATTAGGATTTGTATCTAATTTAATTTTAGATTACATCTTTATTTATCCCCTAAATATGGGACTATATGGTGCTGCAATAGCGACAAATACTAGCCAAGCTATAACTACCTTATTTTGTGTAATTGTTTTATGCCAAAAAGAATTTAGAACTAAATTCATTTTTGATTTTAAATTAATCTTAAAAATCTTTTTAGGATTAATATCTCCTTTTGGAGTATCTTATTCTAGTAATATAGTATTGATTATTATTAATAAAGCGTCTTCACAATATGGTGACGCTTTAGTTGCTGCTTATACTGCAACAAGCTATGTTACTTATATTGTACAAAAGCTAATTCAAGGTGTTGGAGATGGTGTACAGCCTTTATTATCTTATTCCTATGGAAATAAGAATAAAAAGGATATAAAAGCATTTGTTAAATTATCTTTAATTGTTACAATATCTATTTCTTTAATATCTATGGCAGTTACTATATCTTTAAGAAATCAAATTTCTAAAGGATATGGATTATCTAGCCAAGCTCAAATATATTATTCTAAATTAATTATATTCTTTAGTATATCCTTTATTTTTCAAGCCTTTATGCGTCTATTTATGTCTTATTTTTATTCTATTAAAAAAGATATTTATAGTATGATTATAGTTTATGGTGAACCATTAATAGATTTAATAATAGTTTTAATATTACCTAATTTTATAAATGAATATGGTATTTATATTACTATGCCGTTATCAAATTTTATATTAATGATAATTTCATTTGTATTATTTATAAAATCTGAAAAACATTTAAGCAAAGAATTTGAATGTTAGTTAAATATAACTTATAATCAAATCATAAATGGAGGTTTATTTATGATATATGATTATAATTTAGAAAAGCCAAATGGTGATATTGTATCTTTAAAAGAATACAAAGGTAAAGTCTTTTTAGTTGTTAATACAGCAACTGGTTGTGGTTTTACACCTCTTTATAAGCCATTAGAGGAGATGTATGAAAAATATCATGAACAAGGATTTGATATTATTGATATTCCTTGTAATCAATTTGCTGGTCAAACACCTGGTACAGATGAAGAAATTCATGAATTTTGTACATTAAAATATAATACTAAATTTCCTCAATACAAAAAGAGTGATGTAAATGGTGAAAATGAATTACCTTTATATACATTCTTAAAGAGTGAAAAGACATTTGTATCATTTGGTAAAGGTCCTAAAGCGTTAGCTATGTCTATATTACTAAAGAAAATTGATAAGGATTATAAAAATAATTCAAATATTAAATGGAATTTTACAATTTTTTTAGTTGATAGAGATGGTAATGTTGTTGAACGCTTTGAACCTACAGCTAATATGAAGAATGTAGAAAAAGCTGTTAAAGCCTTATTATAATAGAAGCGATTACGCTTCTATTTTTTTTCTTTTTGTAATATAATACTTTTAAATAAAAGAAGAAAAAGGTGATATGTATGAAGACAGTTATAATTACAGGAAGTGCTCGTGGATTTGGTTATGAAATGAGCAAATTATTTTATATTAATGGCTATAATGTAGTATTAAATGATATTAATGAAGAAGCTCTTGATAATGCATATAAAAGCTTATTAAGCTTTAATAGTTCAGCTAGATTATTAAAAATTAAATGTGATGTTACTAATGTAAGTGATATTAGTAATCTTATTGATATTACATTAAAGGAATTTGGTAATATTGATATTTTTATTAATAATGTTGGTGTTAATCAAAATTTAAATAAAGTATGGAATTTAACAGATAATGAAATAAATAAGCTAGTTGATATTGATATTAAGGCTACAATACTTGCATCAAGAGAAATTATGAAGCTATTTATTAAGCAAAATAGTGGTTCTTTATATAATGTATATGGTCTAGGATCTGGAGATGAACAGGTTAAGGGAATGACTATGTATGGAACTACTAAAAGAGCAATTAGATATTTTACTGAAGGATTAGCAAAAGAGGTAAAGGATTATAATATTACAGTTGGTGCTATTGTACCATCTATTATGGTTACTAATTTTATGTTCACTTCTCTTGGTGATGACAAGAAAATTGAACTTGATGAGAAGACTAAAAAGATTTATAACATTTTAGGAGATCGTCCTGAAACTATTGCACAATTTATGGTTAAACGTATTATAAAGAATAAACGTAAGAATCCTAAGTTTACATTTTTAACTAAAAAGCGTGCAATGTGGCGTTTCTTTAAGGCGTTATTTAGTAAACGTGATTTATTTAAAGAAAATTAATAATAAAGAAGATTATTTTATGATAAAATAGATATACATTTTTATTTGAAGAAAGAGTGATTTATATGATAATTGCACATGCTTGTTTAGAAATTTTAGATTTTAGAAATTCTACCTTTAAATTTAGTGATAGTGAACTTGATTTTACTAAAGATTTACCAGTAGATTATGTTAGAAGTATTGTAGAAAAGATTGAAAAGAATTCTAGTAAGCGTGTAGGTACATTTAATGCTGATTCACCTATTGCAAGTCTTTTAAAGACTTATGATTCTACTAATACTAATTTTGTACAATTTAGTCATGATATTTCTGTATTATTTAGTGACGCTTTAAAGAAAAGCGGTGTACTTGAATCTAAAGATTTACTTACTATTGAATATAGAAAGGATGCAGGAGTATATTTAGCATTTGTATTAATTGATAATGGTGAAGCTATTACTCACGAAATATTTGAAGGTAATTCTATTCAATTTACTAAAAATATATCTATACTTCCTCAAACATCTACTAAGATTAATACTTTTATGATTGTTAGTATTCCTGATTTAAATTTTTATTCTTGTGAAAAGTTTAGAGAAATTGATGGTATTAAGCATAAAGTAATTGAAGAAGAAGTCGTTAAAGCGACATTCTTACCTTCAACAAACGAAATCTTTACTGCAGTTAAGCAGGTTGCATCTAAATTAAGTGATGAATCAGGTAATGATAAGAATGAAATAATTGCTAATGTTAAATCTTATATTGAAAATAATAGTGATAAAGATACTCTAGATGTATCTGATTTATGTGACAAGGTATTTGATGATAAGAATGTATCTAATACTATGAAGGATAATCTTGCTAAGCGTGGTGTTACTGATGTATTACCATATGAATATCATTTAACAGAAAATAAGGTTAAAAATGCTAAAATCAAATGTGATAATGGTGTTGAAATAGTTGTACCTAATAGCTACTTACAAAATAATGATAATGTTGAAATAAGAACTAATTCAGATGGTACTATGACTATTGAAATTAAAAATATTACAAAATTTAGTCCGAGGTAAATATGAAGAAAAGACTTTTTTTAAGCTTACCACTAGCAGCTTTAATGCTTGCTGGATGTAATAGTGGGGGAGAAAAAAGTGGGGTTATTGATAAGAGAACTGATAATTTTAATGCTAGTAATAATTATTCTTTAAAATTAGATTCATCAGTTAAGACTCGTGGTGGTTATACTGAAGGTAATTTTGGTAATGCTAACCATATGGAATATTATAGAACTTATTCTAAAGGTGATAATTATACTACTTTACTTAAGAAAAACGATATAGATATTAATGATTCAGCTGTATACAATAAAGCTGATTTCAGTGAAATCTATTCTGTTAAGGTTACATATGCGACTGATTCTAAACTTAAATTTAGTTATGGTAATGATAAAACTTATTCTAATACAATTGAATTGTTAAATACTAAAGATTTTATAACTAAAGAAATTAAGATTAATAAATCTAATTATATTAAATTTAGTGCTCCAGATTCTAATGTAATTATTAAAGAAATTGTTATTACATATAATTCTAAAGCTTCTCCTAAAGAAGAAAAATTAACTTATGATGGTTATAGATTAAAGCTTAATTATACTGAATTTGATAATTTAGTAGATGGTGAAACACGTGAAATTCCTACTAAAGTTAATTTTAATGGTTCAAATTATACAGTACTTGAAACTAAGAAATTTACTTATTATTCAAGAGAATATTTAATTAATCATTATGCTAATTCTATGGCTGATGAATTAGCTATAACTGATCCGCTAGAAGTTGCAAGCTATTATATGCTATTCCATGATTTCCCTTTAAATTATGGTTATCAATTTGATTTGATTGATATGGATTTATATTTTAAAGAGAAGAATTTACGTCGTGTTCAAAAATTCTCTCGTACTGATGGATATGCTAAAGCTATACCATATAAGAAAAATCAAGATTTAACATATCTTGAACTTGATTTTGCGGAAAGCGATAGCTATTCATATAATGCACAAAGAGGAACTGGTAGAATTGTTGTTTGGGAAAATGGATTTGATGGTTCAGGTTATGATAATGAACCAGTATGCTTATATACTGATGACCATTATGCTTCATTTGCTGAATTTACTAATTGCTATTCTTGGAATACAAGCTTTGATGCTGAAATGAATTATACTGGATATAAACATTCAGTTGTTAAAACTTATACTTTATAAATAAAAAGTCTATCGAAAAATAGATTTTTTATATTGTTAATGTATTATACTTTATATTTATCTTATTTCGAGTATAATATATATGAATCTTCAAGGTAATGTTAAATTCATAACCGGAGGTATAGTCCTCAAGCGTAAGCACGATTCGGTGAAATTCCGATACCGACAGTATAGTCTGGATGAGAGAAGAAATTAATTATATTTTTCTTTCTTTTTTGGCGACCTCGAAAATTCGAGGTCTTTTTATTTTGAAAGGAAGTCGTAAAATATGAAGAATCAAATTATGCTTAAGAAGTGCATCATAACTTCTATACTTGCAGCCTTATCGGTTGTACTTTATGTAATAGGTCCTAAGTTTAGTTTACCTATTTTCCCTAACTTTTTAAAAGTTAATTTTTCTATGGTACCAATTTTTATTTGTTTAATAGTAGTTGGTGCACCATACGCATTAGTAATTGTATTAATTAGATCATTATTTGGTTTAATTACAGGAACTACTTCAGCCGGTATTGGTGAAACTGCTGATTTAATTATTGGTATGATTACTATATTATTTACTCAATTTGGTAAGTTTTTATTCAATAATAAAGCTAAAGATATCCCAATGTTTCTATTTGCATTATTAGGATGGGTAGTCGGAGGATTATTATCTAATTGCTTTGCATTACCTATGTATGTTAATGTAATGAATGCTAAGGGATGGTTAGTATTCTCTATGCAAAAAATTATTCCTGCAGTTACAGAATCAAATTATGTTTTTTACTATTTTGTAGCAGCAGTATTACCTTTTAACTTAATTTTAGGATTTGCAGTTGTTACTGCTACATATTTAATTCATTTTAAACTTAAAGATGCTTATGAATTATTTTTAACACCTGATAAAAAGGTAAAAAAAGAAGAAAATAACCTTGATGATTACAATAATACTGAAGAAAATACATATAAATTGGATTAATTAGTAGCACATTTGTGCTACTTTTTTATTTTGTTAGTTTAATATAACTTTTTGAACAAATTATTTTGAAACAATAAAAAAATGATATATAATTAAATCGGTATTAAATTTCAATTAAGGAGGTTATTTATATGCCATATATTACTAGTGTTTATGCTAGAGAAGTTTTAGATTCTCGTGGTAACCCAACTGTAGAAGTAGAAATTACAACTGAAGGTGGAGCTTTTGGTAGAGCACTTGTTCCATCTGGTGCATCAACTGGTGTACATGAAGCTTTAGAATTACGTGATGGTGATAAATCGCGTTATATGGGAAAAGGTACTACTAAAGCTGTTAAGAATGTTAATGAGCTTATTGGACCAAAGCTAATTGGTAAGGACGTTAGAGATCAAAATGCGATTGACGCATTAATGATTGAACTTGATGGTACTGAAAATAAGTCAAAGCTTGGTGCTAATGCTATGCTTGGTGTTTCAATGGCTGTTGCTCGTGCTGCTGCTGATTATTCAGGACTTCCTTTATATAAGTATTTAGGTGGAGCTAATGCTAAGCAATTACCTCTTCCTATGATGAATATTATGAATGGTGGAGCTCATGCTGATTTCGTTATTGATTTCCAAGAAATCATGATTTTACCTGCTGGCGCACCTAATTTCCATGAAGCATTACGTTATGGTGCTGAAGTGTTCCATAATTTAAAATCTATTTTAAAGAAGAAGGGATATGTAACTTCAGTTGGTGATGAAGGTGGTTATGCACCAAAATTATCTAGCAATCGTGAAGCTTTTGAACTTGTAATTGAAGCTATTAAGGCTGCTGGTTTAGTTCCTGGTAAGGATGTATTCCTTGGTATTGATGTTGCAGCTTCAGAATTCTATGATACTGAAACTGGTAAATATACATTAAAGGCTGATAAGGGTGTATTTACATCAAAAGAAATGGTAGATAATTATTATGTACCTCTTACTACTGAATTCCCTATTATCACTATTGAAGATGGTCTTGCTGAAGATGACTGGGAAGGTTGGCAATATTTAACTGAAAAGTTAGGTAAGAAGATTCAACTTGTAGGTGATGATTTATTTGTAACTAATACAAAGCGTCTTCATAAGGGTATTGAAATGGGTGTTGCTAACTCAATTCTTATTAAGGTTAACCAAATCGGTACTTTAACTGAAACATTTGACGCTATTGAAATGGCAAAGCGTGCTGGTTATACTGCAATTGTTTCTCATAGATCAGGTGAAACTGAAGATACTACAATTGCTGATTTAGTAGTAGGATTAAATGCTGGTCAAATTAAGACTGGTTCTTTATCTCGTACAGATAGAATTGCTAAATATAATCAATTATTACGTATTGAAGATGAATTAAATCAATTCGGAGAAGCAAATATAGCTAAATTTGATGGTATAAAGAGCTTATATAATTTATATAAGTAATATTTAAGGCATTGGAAAATTCCAATGCTTTTTTATTTGATATGAAATCATTTCGACAAAATAATGATATTATGAATTTTTTTCGACTTTTTTTGCGTAAAATCTTTATTTTTATAAATTTATATTGTATTATATAGTTATCTATAGATTTCATATAGATAAAAGTACAAAAAGTAAGTTTAAAAAGGGGAGGATAATTGCAATGATATTTAATTAACGATTTTATTTAAATTTAAATTATAAATAGAATCGTTTTTTCTTTTTTTGAATATGTTTTGGGTTACAAAAAGGAGAAAAACAAATATGAGAAAAAAAGTAGTTAGAGCTATTGGTTTAACTTTGGGTGCCTTATCGCTTGCATCATGTGAAAAGTTAAGTATAGCTGTAGAACAAAACGAAGTCGTTGTTGAACCAGAAAAGAAGGATGACAACGAAAACAATGGAGAAAAAGAAACTCCTAGCCAAGGTGGTGAAGAGAATAAGCAAACTCCAGAAGAAAACAAACCAGCAGATACACATAACGAAAAAAAGAAATTAACTGTTTCTGGTACATTTGAAACTGAAAGACCCCTTGATGAAAAATTAACTAAACAAATTTCATCTACTAAGGTTGAATCTTCTACTAACTTTAAATGTCAATATTCAGGTAAAGCTAATACAGTTACTATCACTTTACCAGTTCCATTTAAGGTTATTGAAGGAGAAACTACATATGAAGCTTCTCAAGTTGAAAATAATTATATTTTAAAAATTTCAAAAGAAGAAATTGGTGAATACAAATTTAATTTAATTAGTACAGGAACTAATGAATATGCGGAGAAAAATGTATTCTTTAGAATTACTGTTAAAGAAGCTCAAGGAGAAATTACATCAAATTATAAAGAACAATTTGTTTATAAGCCTGAAGGAAATAAGCTTACATTTAGTCGTTATAAAGACAAGGGTTCTCAATATGTAGTTACTCTTAAAAATAGTAATGGTGAAATAATTGAAACTAGAAAATCTGAACTTGATAGTGAAGGAAAAAATTATATTTGCGAATTTATCTTAAAGGATGCTGGAACTTACTTATTTGAGGCTGTTTCACCAGCTGATGATAATTTTAAATATGAGACTAAATTTAATGGCGAAGTAAATGTAGCTAAGGCGAGTGCGCCTGTAACATACAATAAAGTAGAAAACTTTGTATATGATGGTACTGCTCATACTTTATCAATTGAAAGTTCAATTGATTTAGAGGTAAAAGTAAATGACACAGTTGTTGAGGCTAAAGATGGCAAATATACATATGACTTTATAGATGCTGGAACATATACTATTTCAGTTAATAGTAAAGATGAAAACTACACTGAGTTTAAAATGGAAGAAACTTTAGAAGTTTCTAAAGATGAATCTAACGTAAATGTTTATATTGATGATGTAGCTTCTAATAAAGAAAAAGTTTGCGTTACAAGTGGTAATCATAATGTATTAGTTATATCTAAGTATTCATTTGAAGCTGTTTTAGATGATGTAAAATACAGTTCTTCATTAGATGAAGTTGATAATTTATATAAAGTACAAATAGAAGTTAGCTCAATTGATACAAAAGTCTATAATATTACTTATTCAATTCAAGAAACACCTAATGTTAAAGGATTAGATTTTGTTCAAGAAATAATAATAATAACTGATGCAATTAGTTATTCATTAACTTTTGATGAAAAAACAGAATTAACTAAGGAATATGACGGAGCTAATCATCAAGTATTATTTAAATCAGATGAAGACGCATTTAGTGTAATTTATGGTGAAAAAACAGTTGACTCAATAAACAATGAAGTTAGCTTTGATATCAAAGATGCTGGAAAGCATACATTTATTATCAAACATAAGAACTGGCAAGAAGAAGTTTCGGTTGAAATTTTAAAGGCTCAATTTGAAGTTGAAGTATTTGATAAAGATAATAATAAGCTTGATTCTTTAAAGGATCTTGAAAGAGGCGATTATAAAATTGTTTCTGATGTTTTATTTAGTATCAATGATTCTGAAGCTTCATTAGTTAATGGTAAATATGAATATATTTATACATTAACTAAAGATTCAGAATTAACAATTGTTTCACTTAATAATAATTATAAGAATTCATCCTTAGAATTTGTTGTACATAAAAAATTATTCGTACTTGATAATACTAATAATGAAGAAAGAGGAGTACCAAGTGCTTACTATGATACATTAAACTTATCTTATGTCGATGTTGATTTTAGAGAAAATTTAAGTGAATTAATTAATAAAGACTTTGTTCATTATACTTATAAAAAGGCTTACGATATTTTAAATGAAACTGACGTTGATCCTGATAATGAAAATAACGTAATTTGTATGTATTCGGGTAAATCTATTAAAAATACAGATCATAGTTCAATTACAGGGTTTAATCGTGAACATACATGGGCTAAATCTCATGGCTTTGGTAATCAAAAAACTTATGAAACATCTAATCCTTGGTGTGATGTTCATCATTTAAGAGCTACTTGGTGTAATATTAATTCAACAAGAAATAATTCTGATTTCTATGAATTTGGACCAGATGAAACATATAAAGAAATGTTTGGTTGTAAATATAATGATACACACTTTGAACCTCGCGATGAGGTTAAGGGTGATGTTGCACGTATGATGTTTTATATGGCAACAATGTATGGATTTGATGGCAAATTTAATTTAACATTAACTAATGATTCAACTACTGCTTCATCAGATGGTAATGGTGTATTTGGTAATCTTGATACATTAGTTAAGTGGAGCTTAGAAGACCCTGTATCAAGTACAGAAATTCATAGAAATAATGTTGCATATAAGTATCAAAAGAATAGAAACCCTTATATTGACCATCCAGAACTTGTTCAAATCGCATATCCTGAAAGCTATGCAAAATATGCTGATTTGACTGCTGATCAAATTAAAGTAGATACTGTTATTTCAGAAATTAACAAATTACCTGAAACTATTACATTAGAGAATGAAAAGCTTGTAAATGATACATACGCTTTATATGATAAGTTAAATTGGGTAGAACGTTCTTTAGTCACTAATTATGAAACTTTACATCAAGCTACTTTAAATATTTTAAATCTAAACTTTAAAAAAGATGAAGTAGAATCAGGTGATATTTCTATCGCATTAGATTCACCTAAAAAAGAAACTTCTGGTAATAGTGGATATAAGGCTAATAACAATATCATTACAGATTTAGGTACAATTAAGTGTAGCTACGCAAATATTGATAAGTCTAGTGTTACATTAGGAGCTAATTCTAAAGCTATTGCTAATGCTAAAACTAATGAATTTGGAATTGATTCAAATCTTGCTAGTGCATCTATGAAATTAGATTTTTACGTTGATAATGTAGAAAAAGTTAATTTCACATGCGGTTCTGTATCTGACAAAATGAATTATAAATTATTCTATACAGAAGATGATACAAATTATGTAGAATTTGCAAGTGGCTCTTTAGCTGTTAATAAGGAAACAATCACAAATATTTCTGGTTCCTTTGATACCCCAAAGAAATGTAAGGTTGTTCTTGTAATTACAACTCAAAGTAAACCAGGTAAGAATACTAATTTAAGACTTACTGTATCTAAGATTGATATTTATCAAGCTTAATATAAACAAAATTGTGGCATATCTATGCCACTTTTTTGTCTTTTTTAAATCAAATTTTTAAGCATATATCATAAAAAATAAATAAATTCATGTTAAAATTAATATGTTTAGAAAAGAGGTTTTTTATTTATGAAGGAATTACATCAAGGATTATTTGAAGGCGAACGTGTTTTATATAATGAACATGATTTAGATATATATGATTCAACTTTTCAAAATGGAGAATCTCCTTTAAAAGAAGGAAAAAATATAAAATTACATAATAGTTTTTTTAAATGGAAATATCCTTTATGGTATTGTAATGATGTATTTGTTGAAAATTCTGTATTGCTAGAAACAGCTCGTAGTGGTATTTGGTATACAAATAATATCAATATGATTAATACTATGATTGAAGCTCCTAAGCAATTTAGAAGATCATCTAATATTTCTTTAACTAATTGTCAAATTCCAAATGCTGAAGAAACTCTATGGAATTGTGAAAATATTAAATTAGATAATGTTACTAGCAAAGGTAATTATTTTGGAATGAATTCTAAAAATATTGAAATTACTAATTTTAAGCATAATGGTAATTATTTATTTGATGGTGCTAGTAATATTCATATTAAAAATGCAGTAATGATATCTAAGGATTCATTTTGGAATTGTGATAATGTTGTAATTGAAGATTCAACAATTATTGGTGAATATTTAGGTTGGAATTCTAAAAATTTAACATTTATCAATTGCACAATTGATAGTGAACAAGGTATGTGCTATATGGATAATATAAAAATGATTAATTGTAAGCTTTTAAATACTAATTTAAGCTTTGAGCTTTGTTCAAACATTGACGCTACAATTAATTCAAGCATAGATTCAGTTAAGAATCCTATTTCTGGTACTATCAACGCTTTTGAAATTAAAGAATTAATTTTAGATGAGGATATTATTGATCCAAAGAAGACAAAGATTACTACAGAGGTATAATAATGAAATATGATTTTGATACTATAGTAAATAGAAGACATACTGATTCATTAAAATGGGATGTTTTAGATAATGAATTACCTATGTGGGTTGCTGATATGGATTTTAGAGCTCCTGAACCAGTACTTAATAAATTACATAATATTGTAAATCTTGCTAATTTTGGTTATAAAGATATTCCAGATGCATATTTTGAGGCATTTGCTAATTTTTGGGCTAGAAGACATAATTATAGAATGAATAAAAATGATATGATTTTTTCTACTGGTGTTGTACCTGCAATCTCTAGTATTGTTAGAAAGATTACAACTCCAGGAGAAAAAGTTCTTGTTATGGAGCCTTGTTATAACATTTTCTTTAATTCAATTGTTAATAATGGTAGATTTATATTATCTAGTGATTTAGTTTATGAAAATAATAATTACCATATTGATTTTACTGACTTAGAAGCTAAAATGTCTGATCCTCAAGTATCTTTAATGATTTTGTGTAATCCTCAAAATCCAACAGGTAATGTTTGGACA
>JAEEGL012016502.1_pt1 | contig 16406 bp, 17 predicted proteins | sample 9134231 | NCBI WGS metagenome assembly JAEEGL01 (sample SAMN16246548, study PRJNA631951) | gut metagenome | biome: gut microbiome; feature: rumen; material: fiber-attached | host: Bos | place: Iran: Karaj | collected 2018-10
CCCGAGCGGAACTTCGCTCATTAATCAATTGTACGGTTCGACCATAGGCTCGCAAACTCGAATACTTCGTATTCTCAGACAATGCTCGCCTTGTTATTGTCTCACCTACATTGATTATTCGCTCCGTTATGCTCGGATAAAACAGTTACCCACCCGCAGTTGTAGCCAAACAAGTTTGGACAACTGCTCCCTCCCTAATTAGGGAGGGTTTGGGTGGGTAGCAACTGCGAGCGTGTGACGAAGTCACAATAGCGAGCGTAAGAGTGCGGGTAAAACCCGCAATATTCATTCAATCCCACGCACGAAGCGGATTCGCGTACGGAATGAACGAAGTGAATTCCGGATAGCGAACAGATTGAGCAACCTTGAACGAATAGTTCTGTTGCGAAACTCTGTGAGCGTGGAGCAAATCCAAGAAAGTGCGTTGTGGTTATACATTTGACTGCGTGTTTTTCTTTCTTCTTTTTTCGGTTCACTTTTTCTTCTTTATTTTACCTCGCAAGAAAAAGAAAGAAGAAAAAAGGAATAAAAAGAAAGTTGATTTATACATCAAAATATCTATTTTGATGTATAGTATATTTGAGTTAAAATTCTAATAAAGATACTTTTCAAGGGATATTTATTATGATAATGATTACTGTAGCATTTCTTCTTAGTATGATTTTATGCTTGTTGCTAGGTGTACCATATATAGATTTTTTGAAGAAAAAATCTATAGGACAGTATATTCTGGATGTCGCACCGGAAGCCCATGCTAAAAAATCAGGGACTCCAACAACAGGAGGAGTTTTTATAATAACGGCGATTTTGGTTTCATCTGTAATAACTTTATTAATGGCCGAAAAAATGGATAAATCAGCATTAATAATATTGATAACATTATTTTTTATGGCTTTGGCCGGATTTCAGGATGATTATCTTAAAATAAGAGGCCACGAAAACAAAGGATTGAGTCCCAGAGGTAAATTGATAAGACAAATTTTGATTGCATTAATTCCTACTTTTTATGCGGTGCAAACCTATGGAACGGTTACTACATTTGGACTAAGAACTTTTGATATAGGATTCTTTTATCCGTTACTTCTTGTTTTTATTTTAACGGGTGCATCAAATGCGTATAACCTTACTGACGGCTTAGACGGACTTGCGGCATCCGTGGGGATTCCTGCATTTATTGCTTGCGGAGTAATTTCATATATGGGCGGACATAATGTAGTTGCTATAATTTGCGCATCAGCAATCGGAGCATCTCTCGGATTTTTAAGATACAATAAACCAAAAGCTCAAGTATTCATGGGTGATACCGGTTCACTCGCTTTGGGCGGGTTGTTGGGTACGCTTGCCGTAATTGGAAGGTGCGAACTTCTTCTTGCAATTTTTGCGGGTGTTATTGTTATTGAAACCCTTTCGGTAATATTGCAGGTAACAAGTTATAAGCTTACAGGCAAAAGAATCTTTAAAATGTCTCCCATACATCATCATTTTGAATTATGCGGACATTCCGAAAAAAGAATTGTTATTGAATTTACAATTGCATCTGCAATATTTTCATTAATTGCTATAGCTTTGTATATGATATAGTTAAACAGCTTTTTTTATTAATATGTTTCAGGTAAAATTTAAGTCTATCGGAGAGTAATTATGACGAAAAAGATTTTAATATTAGGCTTATCAAAAAGCGGTATCTCGGCAGGAGAATTTGCCGTAAAAGCCGGATATGATGTTTATATATCGGAAGGTAAAGAACCAAAAGAGGAATTTAAGGGTAAGATCTCGGAATTAAAGGCTAAGGGAATCCATGTTGAAATAAACGGACATACTGATGAATTTATAAACAATGCGGATTTAGCCGTAATAAGCCCGGGAATTTCACCAAAAATGGATATATTTAAAAAACTGAGAGAAAAAAATATTCCTATAATTTCGGAAATAGAGTTTGCATACCAAAATACCGATATTCCTTTTATAGCAATAACCGGAACAAACGGGAAAACCACAACAACCGCACTGGTATCACATATATTAAGTAATAATTATGATGCTCCTGTTTGCGGGAATATAGGAATCCCCCCAACATCATTGATTTCGGATGACTATGACTATCTGGTTTGTGAAGTAAGTTCATATCAGGCACAAATGACGGATATTTTTAAACCGTTTATATCTGTCTGGACTAATTTTACTCCCGACCATATAGATTGGCATGATGGACTTGATAATTATTTCAAAGCAAAAGCTAAAATATTTCTGGGGAAACAAGCCCCGAAATATGTTGTATTGAATGCAAAAGATTCAAAGTTATATGAATTTGCAAAAGAATGCAAGAAATCAACCGTTTTCTTATTTGATACTGATAAAACACAAAATTGTTGTTATATCTCTGATGATGCAATTTGGATTAAACAGGACGGAATTACGGAAAAAGTTATTGAACTCAAAGATTGTCCGCTTGTGGGGCATCATAATTATCAAAATATAATGTGCGGTATAATTTGTGCAAAATTATGTGAAATAAATATAAATGATATTGCACAATGTATTAAAACATTTAGTGCGCCGGAACACAGATTAGAAAAGGTTAGAGAATTGAACGGAATTACTTTTTATAATGATTCCAAAGCAACAAATCCGGAAGCTTCAATCGTAGCAATTGATTCGTTTAATGATGTAGACGTAGCTTTGATTCTGGGCGGACGAGATAAAAATACGGATTTAACCGAAATGTGCCATTCTATTAATGAACATATACATACAGTTTTGCTGATTGGTGAAGCAACGGAACGATTTGAAAATAATCTGAAAAAAAACGGATTTAATAATATAATTAAAGAAGATACTATGCAAAAGGCTATAGATAAAGCAATAAGTCTAAAACCTGATGTCGTGCTTTTATCACCTGCATGCGCAAGTTTTGATATGTTTAAAAGCTATGAACATAGAGGAGAAGTGTTCAAAGAATATGTCTTATCAAAGTAAACAACAATATAATGAAGTAAATCCTCAAAATATGCAATCTGACAGACCATTATTAATTGCAGTAATATTTTTGGTTGTGGTAGGTTTAATGGCAATTTTTTCGGCGAGTGCTCCTAAATGTGTTGAAATGGGTGTAAATCCTGCAAGATTCCTTATTCAACAACTAATCGGTGTTACGGCCGGATTTATAGGACTTAAATTTTTATCCAATTTTCACTATAAAAGACTTATGACATATACTTTGCCGTTTGCATTGTTTGTAATAATAATGCTTGTAATGGTAAAATTTTTCGGTGTTACCGTAAACGGAGCTCAACGTTGGATTAATATAGGTCCATTGAGTTTACAGCCGTCAGAGTTTGCAAAACCAGCAGTTGTATTGCTTTTGGCGGGTGTATTTTACAGAAATGCCAATATTTTCGATAATAATAAAATTGTCACGGCTTTCATTCCGATACTGATTATGCTCGGATTGATATACATGCAGCCAAACTTAAGTATGCTCATTCTTTTGTTGGTAACCTCTGTTGCAATCTATTTATGTGCCGGAGGTTCAATGCAATTGGTATTACTTGGAGGATGTTGTTTTATACCGCTTTTGCTTTTAAAAGGTTTAAGAGGATATCAATCTTCCAGAATTACAACCTGGTTGCATCCTGAAGCAGACCCTTTGGGAGCAGGCTATAATGTTATACAATCTCTTGTTGCATTTGCTTCCGGCGGTTTTTACGGAGTAGGATACGGAGGCTCTAAGCAAAAACTGGCATGGCTTCCGGAATCTCATACAGACTTTATTTATGCCGTAATCGGTGAAGAACACGGTTTTGTCGGCTGTTTATTAATTATATGCCTGTTTTGGACGGTTTTGCAGAGAGGTTTCATTATTGCGGTAAAATGTCAGGATATGTACGGAAAACTTCTTGCTCTCGGATTAACTTTCTCTATTTGCTTTCAGGGATTTTTAAATATGTGGGTTGCAAGTTCATTTGTTCCGGCAACCGGAGTTCCCATGCCATTTATTAGTTACGGAGGTTCCTCGGTTATGGTATCATTATGGATGGTTGGAATTTTATTAAATATATCAAAAGATAATATAAAAAGAATAAGGAATAATGTAAATGCCCGAAACATCTAATAATGTCTATTTCGTTACAGGCGGCGGAACAGGCGGACATATTTACCCTGCGATGGCAGTAGCCGATGCCTTAACAAAACAGGGAGCAAAGGTATATTATGTGGGAAACAAACGTAATATGGAATTTCGTTTGGCACAGGAGAAGGGTTATAAATTCTTGCACGTCGGTGTTTCGGGTATGCCGAGAAAACTTAATCCTAAATTTTTTTATTGGGGTTTAAGATTAGTCAGAGCTATTTTGTATTCTGTTAAGTATATAAAAAAATATAATCCCAAAGTTGTTTTTGCGACGGGGGGATATGTTTCCGCACCTATGCTTTTTGCATGCAGATTCACAAAAACGCCTTATATGATGCACGACTGTGATGCCATGCCGGGCTTGGTAACCAGAAGATTATCAAAAAGAGCAAAATATGTTTCGTTGGCATTTGAAAAGGCTAAAAGGTATATTCCTAATAAGAAAACCATTGTTGCAGGAAATCCTATAAGAGAAGAATTTAAAACACTAACAAAAGAAGAAGCAAGACAAAGGCTTAATTTGAAAAATAAGATTACCTTAACTGTAATGGGAGGTTCGCAAGGGGCAAAAACCATAAATAATTCTGCTGTTGAAATATTGAAAGAAATGGTTCAGGACTATGATTTGCAGATTATATTCCAAACAGGAAAAAAGAATTATGAAGAAGTTCTTGAAAAAATTAAATATATGTATCCAGCCTGGGAACAAGATGGAAATGTAATACTGAAACCGTATTTTGACGATATGATATCGGTATTGAAAGCCTCTGATATAGTTATATCAAGAGCCGGCTCATTGAGTCTGTCGGAAATTTGTGCTTCCGGATGTGCAAGTATTCTGGTTCCTTATCCTTATGCGGCAGCTAATCATCAGAGAGTAAATGCAAAGTTTATGCTCGAAAACGGTGCAAGTGTTTATATTGAGGATAAAGACTTAGACCCTAATAAACTCAGAGAAATATTAATGTTACTTATAAATAACCCAGTAAAGATGAATTATTTAAAACAAAACGCTTCTTACCTTGCCAAATATGATGCTACGCAAAAGATTGTGGAGTGCCTTGAAAGTATTACATAGATTATATAAGTGTGGTACAGTTATCGGTGTTGAATAGGAGAATATATGAAAATCACCATTGATAAAATAAAAACTGCAGAGTTTGCTATAAGACACAGACTTATGGGGTATAAACTTTTGCAAAACTGTAAAGGCACAAATCCGAATGAAGTTACAATGATTAAAAGTTCCTTTATGATTGCAGATGATTATTGTGACAAAATATATAACACAACACGCATTCATCGTAAAAAATCGGGAAATAAATTCGTAAAAGAAAAGATTGAAATGCAAACTAAATATTTAATGAATCCTAAAACATATACATATTCAGGTAAAAATAAAAATGTTCTATACTTTTACAAATTTGGTAATATAGACAAATTTAAAGAAAAAGAAGCAATACCTTTTGAAGATAATGACAAAAGACCTCGCCCGAATTGGCTGACTGATGAAGTAAAATATGATTTCGAAAAAAGCCTGTTTGAAGAAAACAAAAAAAAGAGAAACGGGTACTATTTGCCCCGTCATGGATTATTAGAACGATTCATCTCTTCCTGTTTTAAAAGTTATGAAGAGTTGATAGGCTACAAAACCGTTGAACATCCTGTTGAACCGACTTTTTGGCACGTTCTCAAAACAAATATACAGGGCGGCGGGGTTAAATAACCCCATATCAAATTTGATATCATGATGTCTTATTCACATATTAGTTTCCTGTTGGTACAATATTGTTATGGATAACATTCTTGAAATAAAAAATTTAGACCTTTTTTTTAATATCAATGACAAAGAGTATCAGGCTTTGTATAACATAAATCTTGATTTTGAAAGAGGAAAACTGCATTCTGTTGTAGGTGAATCCGGTTGCGGAAAAACAATGACAATGATGTCTGTTTTACGCTTACTTCCAAAATCAGCATTTATTAAAAACGGAGAAATATTATTCAACGGAGAGAATCTGCTTGATTATAAAGAATCAAAAATGCGTGAAATCAGGGGGAATAGAATTGCGCTCATTCCGCAAGATCCTATGACTTCATTAAATCCGCTATATACTGTCGGTAATCAGCTTATTGAGGCAATAAAAACTCACAGAAAGGTATCGAATCATCAGGCCTTAAGAAAAGCAAGAGAGGTAATGGATTTAGTGAAAATACAGGATGCTGATAACAAATTGAAAATGTATCCTCATGAATTTTCAGGCGGTATGAAACAGAGAATTATAATCGGAATGGCTCTTGCCTGCAATGCGGAACTAATAATAGCGGATGAACCCACAACAGCATTAGATGTTACAATCCAAAAGCAAATTATGGATTTAATTTCCGAAATACAAAAAGAATACAAAACGACTGTAATTCTTATATCACATGATTTAGCTCTTGTAAGTAATTATGCTGATACTGTAACTGTTATGTATTCGGGAAAAATTGCAGAAAAGGCTCAATCAAAAGAGTTTTTTGAAAATACAAGACATCCTTATTCTATTGCGTTGTTAAATTCACTCCCGGGTGATAGTTCCAAGGCAAAACTTAAAATGATTAAGGGTGCACCTCCTAATATTCAGGAAATTATCACTGGGTGTAAATTCCATCCAAGATGTGAATATTTTCAACATGGACTTTGTGATAAAGAAATTCCTGATTTAGAAGAAAAAAATCATGAGCATTTTACGGCATGTTTTAAAGTTTGATTTAATATGCTAAAATAATTTCTATGAACAATATAATTGTATCACCTTCCATTTTGTCTGCGGATTTTACAAGGTTGGAAGAAGAGATTAATTTAGTAAAAAATGCCGGTGCGGAATGGATTCATATTGATGTAATGGACGGACATTTTGTGCCAAACATTACAATAGGTGTTCCTGTTGTCAAATCTATACGAAAAAAAACAGATTTGTTTTTGGATACTCATTTGATGATAGAAAATCCGGAAAAATTTATTAAATCTTTTGCTGATGCAGGTGCAGATTTGATAACGTTTCATACGGAAGCTTGCAGAGATAAAAATCATATAAATGATGTTATACAACTTATAAAATCTTATGGTAAAAAAGTCGGACTTTCCGTAAAACCTAAAACTGATATAAAAGAAGTTTTTCCATTTTTGGATATTTTGGATTTGGTTCTGATAATGACGGTTGAACCCGGTTTTGGCGGTCAGGAATTTATTCATGAAAGTGCGTTAAAGATACCAATTTTAAAAGAAAATGCATACGAAAATTTGATTATTCAGGTAGATGGTGGTATAAATAATGTAACTGCAAAAATATGTACTTCTTTGGGTGCAAATTCACTTGTTGCAGGGAGTTATATATACAATAGTGATAATGTTGCTGATGCTATAAATAAATTAAAAAAATAAGGGGTTAAGATGGAAGCAATTAATGATGATTTATACATGTATCTTGATAAATTAGTTAAAACGATAGCTACACAGTCTAATTTTACGTTTTGTGGGATTTATGTTATAAGTCAAAATCGAGTTGATGATATTTTATGTTGTATAGATATTAATTTTCCCAAAGTTCTGAAAATTTTTAAAAAGGAACATGGCTTTGATAGAAATATTCATAGTTTACAGATTTTTGACAAGTTAATTAAAAATATTAAAATTAAATTACCTTTTATTAAAACTAATTATTTTGTTAATTATAGTGAAGTTGTAAAGTTAGTGAATTTATTAAAACAGAGCTTTCCTGAGGATGTATCATATATCAAGAAATCTTACCCAAATTTATTTAGAGATTAATATTACTTATTATTATAATTGACTTTTATAAAATATTTATTGTACAATTTTGTTAACTATCATAAAGAATAAATGGAGTATAAAATGAGTTCACAGCAAGATGTTATATACGGTTTAATGAATGAATTGGAAGAAGCTTTGGATAAAGGTTTTCCGCTTTTGAGCAATTTGGCGATTGTAAAAAAAGATGTTGTTGTGAATATTTTGGATAAGCTATATGCAGCTCTTCCTGATGAAGTAAAAGAAGCTCGTGCTTTATTAAGAAGAAAAGATGAGCTTCAATATGAAGCACAGCAAAGAGCAGAAAAAACTATATCCGATGCACAAGCAGAAGCCAGCAGATTGCTCAGTGAATCAGATTTGTTACGAGCAGTTCAAAGAGAGGCTGAAAAAATTAAAGAACAAGTTATAAATGACTGTGAAGAAATTAAACAAAAAGCATATGAAGAAGCGAATTCTATACGTTCCCAGGCAATGGATGAGGCTGTACGTATGAAGGATGGTGCTTCTGTATATGCAGAACAAATTTTAGCCGGATTAGAGCAAAACGTTAACAGGTTGCATGAAATTGTTAAAGATAACCAAATTCAGCTTGAACGCAAACGTTCTGAAATTGATGGTACTATAGGCTCTTATTCAGCTTCACAGTCCGAATATGCCCAAGATCTTAGGATGTAATATTTTATGCACCTGCAACTTGCCCCAGTTGTATTAAGGTATTCACAGTTTCATTGTAATCGACTTTATCTTTGGTTGATTGTTTTAAGAATTCGTTTATATCATTCATCATGGCAATTGCTTTATCGCACATAGGGTCAGAACCGGATACATATGCTCCTATATTTATTAAATCTTCATTTTTAGCATGTACGGCAAGTAAATTCCTTAACATACCTGCAGCGGCTCTGTGTTCGCTTGTAGTAACATCACCCATAACACGACTTAGAGATTGTAAAACATCAACTGCGGGATAGTGATTTTTGTGCGCTAAAGCTCTGGATAGTACAATATGTCCGTCTAAAATACTTCTTGCAGTATCGGAAATCGGTTCATTAAAGTCATCACCCTCAACAAGTACTGTATAAAGAGCTGTAATTGTACCTTCTTCTGTTGTCCCTGCTCTCTCCATGAGTTGTGGCATCATTGCAAATACAGAAGGTGTATAACCTCGTGTTGCAGGCGGTTCACCGATAGCTAAACCTACTTCTCTTTGAGCCATAGCAATACGTGTTATTGAATCAAGCATAAACAAAACGTCATTGCCTTTATCACGGAAATATTCCGCAATTGTTGTTGCAACAGCTGCCGCTTTAATTTTAACCAATGATGGTTGCTCTGAAGTTGCTGCAACAACTATAGAACGTTTCATTCCTTCAGCACCAAGGATTTCTTCAATAAATTCTTTAACCTCACGTCCTCTTTCTCCGATTAATGCAATAACATTTATATCTGCGGAGGTATTTTTTGCCATCATACCTAGTGTTGTACTTTTCCCGACACCTGAACCTGCAAAAATTCCCATTCTCTGTCCCTTACCGACAGTTGCAAATCCGTCAACAGCTCTTATCCCAAGTGCAAGAGGTTCCGAAATTCGTCTTCTTTTTAACGGATTAATTGCATCTGCCTTTGTTGAACGATATTCGGAAAAACGAATTTCTCCCAGTGTATCAATCGGACTTCCGAGTCCGTCCAGAACTCTTCCTATAAGTTGATTCCCGACACCGATTTTCATGGCATCACCGGTATTTATTACCATAGACCCCGGATGTATGCCGTCAGGTGATGCCAATGGCATAAGAAGTATTCTGTCTTTTTTAAATCCTACGACTTCAGCCATTGTCGGTTTATCGTTAAACTCGTTATAAATGTAGCATAAATCTCCTATTGATGATTTTGGACCGTCAGCTTCAATCGTCAGACCTATAATTTCTGTTATTTTGCCGATTTGCTTAATAGTTTCGGTTTTATTAATTATGTCTAAATATTTATCTTTATTCCAGCTCATCATTTGCACCCATAATCATATTGCGTGCGATTTCCGCTATTCTGGTTGAAATTCTGGAATCAAGTCGTGTGCTTAAAGTCTCTACAATAACACCGTCAGGCGATACAGAATTATCTTCAATTATTTTTACCGATTCCAGTTTTGTTATTTCATCTTTAATATCTTCTACGTATGAACTTATATTTTCTACAAGCTGCGGATTAACAATTATCGTGATATTTTCCTTTTCATTTAGTTCTTTAATAGCATCTACGGTAATTTTATGCAATACTTCATTATCAAATTTTATATGACACACTTTATCGGCAATAGCTGAAACAAGTTCAACAATATCAAGTGTTGCTGAATCAATAATGTTCTTTTTTATATCAAAGTTTGAAGAAGCTAATGTTTCCAGTGATTCTAAAGACTTCTTTGCCTCTTGTTTAAACTGTTCCAGTCCGTTTTGAATTCCTTTTTGAAAACCCTCATCATAAGCCTGTTGTTTAATTGAATCATAATCAGCCTGTGCTTGTTTTTTTGAATTTTCAATTATTCTTTCAGCTTCGGTACTGGCTGTTCCTACAATTACTTGTGACTTATTTTCAGCATCATCAAGCATTTTTTTTGTAATAGCATCAGTTTCTTCTATAATTTTTTTTACTTTTGCCTGCTGCCGAGTAACGCCGGACTGCTCAATAGGCAGTACATAATTGTTCCCTATTTGTATTTCTTCGCTTTTTATTCTGTTACTCAATTAACTCATCCTCAATACTTGCACGGGTAATAGTAATTTCACCGGTAGCTTCAAGCGTTCTTATGGTATTAACAATGCCTGTTTGAGCCTCTTGAACCTCTTTTGCACGGACAGGGCCAAGATATTCCATATCATCTTTAAGCATCTGTTGAGCTCTTTCAGACATATTTTTGAATATCTTGTCTTTAATTTCTTCTTTGGTACCCTTAAGAGCAAGTGCAAGAACCTTCGTTTCAACTTCTCTAAGTAACCGTTGAATGCTTCTGTCATCGAGGATAATAATATCTTCAAATACGAACATTAAGTCACGAACTTCTTGCGCCATCTGTTGATTTTCGATATCAAGCCATTCCATAATATTTTTTTCTGTGCCTCTGTCACAGCAGTTTAAAATATTAGCGAGGGCTTCAACGCCTCCGGCAGATGAAAAATCTTGTACAAGCAAAGATGAAAACTTTCTTTGTACAATATCTTCAATTGTAGTAAGTATTTCCGGATTAGTAGGTGTCATATCAGCAATACGCATTGATACTACTGCTTGAACATCCGGAGGTAAAAATGACATAACTTGTGCAGCAAGCTCCGGCCGCAAATACGCCAAAATAAGTGCTAATAATTGTGGATTTTCGGATGCAAATGTATTGGCAAGCTGGGAGGGATCTGCTTCATTCAAAAAGTAGAATGGATTGGTATTAACCATTGAGTTAACTTTTTCAAGCATTTGAGCTGCTTCAACTTCACCGTAGGCCTGTGCTAATAATTGTTTAGCGTAAGCCGTACCACCTTGAGTAATGTAATTCTTAGCTTGAAACACCGTTTTGAATTCCGTAAGAACGTCACCCATTTCTTCATCAGAGACTTTTCCCAGATTTGCAATGTCCAATGTTATCTGTTCAAGTAAATCTTCATCTTTTATATTTTTAAGAATTTCGGAAGATGTTGCAGGACCAAGTGCTATTAAAAGTGCTGCGACCTTTTGACTCGGACGTTTAAAGGTCTTTTTTTCTTCCTCTTTCGCTTTTTTAATTTCTTCTATACCCATTTGTTGCTCAGTGAAGTTGTGAGCAGGTGAGCAGGTGAACAGGTGAATAATTTTTTAAATAGTTGAACTTAATCACTCAATCACTTAATCACTCGATCACTTAATCACTTTTCCCTCCTATTCTCTTATATATGATGTTAATAACTTCGCAGCATCTTCCGGAGATGCCATAACAGCTTCATTAATTTCAGTTATATTTTGTTCTTTTTGAGAAGCTATTTCTTTCTTGTTAAATTCAATTCTCGGAGCAACTTCGGCTATCTCTTCTTCCTCTGCGGCAATCTTTGCGGGAATTTCTTCTGCAATATGTTTTTCAATTTTTCTTACAGGCATTCTTGAGATGAAACTTTTGAGTACCATCAATGCAAATAAGCCGAGTACTAAAACTATTACCAGAGGAATGATAGATGTGAACAATACATCCAATAATCTTTCCTGTTGATACTGTTTAGTAAATTCTTCACGAGATTTTGTATCAAGTTTTACGCCTTCAAATTGAAGTCCTGAAACAGATATAACATCTCCCCTTGAATAGTCAACTCCGGATGCTGATAATACAAGGTTTTTAAGTTCTTCTTTTTCGGAATCTGTTAGAATTTTGTTAACAGCTACCGCAATGGACATTCTTTTGACAGTTCCGGGAGCATATATAACTTGTTTAACTTCTTTTGTTACATTGTAATTCATCGCAGTTTTCTGCTTTGAATAATTTAGATTTCTTTGATTTACAATAGTAGAATTCGGAATTAAATTCGGATTTTCATAAGTTTCAACTTCGGTTTGAGAACTTACAAGAACACCTTGATTTTTACCTTCTTCAACCGGTATATAGCTTTCTATTGTGGCTTTTGCAGAATTAAAATCTATATCTGTATTAACTTGCACGGAAACATTTCCCTTACCGACAATTTTTTCCAGTACATCCGTTACCTTTTTGGAAGTTTCTTTTTCCAAATTTGACTTAAAACTTTCCATATCGGTTGAATTTTTTGCGGTTTCATCAGATAAAGTATTTCCGTTTTGGTCCGTTATAAATACTTGCTCCGGTGTCATTCTCGGAACTGAATATGCAACTAAGTTTTTCACTGCCTTAACTTGCGCACTTTTTAATTTATATCCCGGTTCCAAAACAAGCATAACTGATGCGGTAGGTTTTTCATCAGTGTCTTCAAAAATAGAACGTTCAGGCTCTGCAAGTTGTACTTTTGCAAATCTAATTCCTTGAATTCTTTCTATAGCACGTGTGATTTCACCTTGGTAAATTCTCTGTTTAGTAAGCTTATTTTTAAAATCCGTAGAACCAAGCTGCATATCGTCCAGAAGTTCAAATCCGGCATCACCATTCTTAATGAGGTCATTTTCCGCTACAAATAATCTCATGTCATCACGGATATTTGACGGAACGAGAATTGTTTTTTTATCTTCGGACACTTTATATTGATATCCGTTTTTTTTCATATTTTCAACTATAGATAAAGCATTAACTTCGTTTAAATCCGAATATAAAACAACCCAATCGGGTTCCATTGCTTTTGATAAGAAAAAAGTTGCGGCAATGATTGTTACAACTATCAACGCAAGCATACCGAGTTTTTGCCCGTCATCCAAGCCGTTCCAGAGTTTTTTTACATCATTCGCAAGTAGTGCAAAATAATTATTTTCCATTGTCTCCCCACATAACTGTCCAATTTAAATCATATCGTATATATTTAAAAGTTTCAAATTGTAAAATTTCTTTACAGTTTAATTTAACAGAAGATATCGGTTATTTTAACAATTTCATTACAAATTCCAATGCTCCCTGTTGTTCTTTGAACACTTTTGCCGATGATTTAACGGTTTCTTCATAAAAACTTCTGTTTGAAAGTAAGTTTTCAATCGTGTCATAAAAAGAATCTTTGTCTTCGGCAATAAATCCTGCACCGGCTTTTACTATAATATTATAGATATCCTTAAAATTATATACTGATGGTCCTGAAATAACCGGGACTTCAAAAATAGTTGCTTCAAGAGGATTATGTCCGCCGGTTTTATTATAACTTCCTCCGATAAAAGCAATGTCTGCAAAAGCATACATTTTACCGAGTTCTCCTAATGTATCAAGTAGCAACACGTCTATATCGTTCAAATCACATTTACCGCTTGAGCGAAAGTCATATTTATATCCGAAGCTTTCTGTTAAAGCTCTCACTTCTTCCGTTCTGGTAAGATGTCTCGGTGCTATTATAAGTTTTAAGTCTGGATGATTTACTTTGAGTTTTCTGTAGGTATAAAGTACAATCTCATCCTCTCCTTTATGTGTTGAACCTGCAAGCAATACCCTGCAATCTCCTTTATTAAACTCAAAATCAACAGATGGTTTCTTTATATCAAACTTTAGATTATTCATTTTTTCTGTTGTATATTTATTTGCCCCAAGAGATAAGAATTTTTCATTATCTTCACAACTTTGGGTATAAATTCCTGTATAAAAGCTTAAAAAGTACTTAAATAAAAATCCGAACATTTTATATGACTTGTATGTGCTGTCAGAAATTCGGCCGTTTATTATATAAATATCTATATTTCTTTTTTTGCATTCCATAGCAAAATTAGGCCAAATTTCCGTTTCGGCTATAAAGACTTTATCAGGGTTTACCTTACCTAAAAATTTTTTGATAACAACCGGAAAATCAGCAGGAAAGTATGTTATCAAATCTGCAATTTCTCCGAGTTTTTTTCTTGCCAAATCTTGACCTGTATGAGTTCCTGTTGTCACAACGATTTTGTAATCCGGATAAAGCTCCCGAGTTTTCTTTACGAGGTTTTCCAGTGCGTTTATTTCACCGACAGAAACTCCGTGAAACATCACAACCTTGTCATTTTTCGTAAAGCCGTTTTCTTCTATAATTCCGTACTTTCTTTCTATTGCGTTTTCCGAATAATCTTTCTTTTTTAAAATATAAGACATTACCGGCTTTGCTGCCAGAAATGAAATATCGCTTAATAATTGAAACATCTTACTTCCCTTTTTAACAAAACGATTATAACATATTTAGATAATTAGGTGAAATTTACATTAAAATATTTATTTTGATGAGTAAGGTTGTTTATAAAACTTCACAATATATTTGCATTTTAAAAATTTTTATTTTATTATGTTCGCATACGCCGAATTAAGAAGAATGTGAATAGTTCACATTCTTTTTAAAAAGTTTAATAAATACAAAAATAAAGGATAAAAACAATGGGTATCAAAGGTAAAAATGACAGAATGGTAGTTCTTGCTTGTGAAGATTGTAAAGAAAGAAACTACACAACAGTAAAAAATAAAAAGAATTCAAAAGACAGAATGGAACTCTCCAAATACTGTCCGACTTGTAAGCATCACACTACACATAAGGAAACTAAGTAGCAGTGAATCGTGAATAGTGAATAGTGAATCGGCTAAAATTACGACTCACAATTCACGGTTTTGCGTCCTTAGTTCAGTCGGTAGAACGTCGGTCTCCAAAACCGGATGTCGAGGGTTCGAGTCCTTCAGGGCGCGATTTGTAAACAACTTAAGGTAACTATAAATGAACGACAATTTTGACAATACGAAAAATGCAATAATTACATATTTTAAAGGCGTACGCTCGGAATGGAGCAAAATTACTTGGCCTGAAAAAAATCAGGTCATTGTTGAAACTTTTTTTGTTGTTGCTATCGTATTTGTATTTACGGTATTTATTTATCTTGTTGACATTATTTTCAACGCGATATTACCGCATGTGCGGATGTAGTTACACGTTTAACCATGAAGGGTAAAGAATAATGAGTGAAAAAGACGAAATGCTAACAAACGGTGAGATGCCTGAAGAAACTACAGATGAAGTTGTAAAGTCATCTGAAAAGGATAATCAGAAACGCTGGTATATTGTCCATACTTATTCAGGTTACGAAAACAAGGTTAAAAGTAATCTTGAAAAACGTATTGAGTATATGAATATGGGAGATAAGATTTTCCGTGTTGAAGTTCCTCAGAAAACCGTTACTCAAATCAAAGGCGGAAGAAAACAGGAAAAAGAAGAAAAAATCTTCCCCGGATACGTTCTTGTTGAAATGATTATGGATGAGGACAGTTGGTATGTTGTAAGACATACAGCCGGTGTTACAAAATTCGTCGGTTCCGCTAAGAAACCTATTCCTGCAAAGGAAAGTGAAATTAAAAAGATTATTCACCGCTCAACAGCTCAAACTCAGAAGATTGAAATGGATGTCAAAGTTGGCGAAAAAGTTAGAATTATTTCCGGACCGTTTGCAGAATTTGTCGGAGATATTACTGAAGTTTATCCTGATAAAGCTAAACTTCGTGCGATGGTTTCAATCTTCGGGCGTGAAACTCCTGTAGAATTGGAATACAAACAAATACAAAAATTATAAGGGTAAAATCCCTATATTGAATAACTAGCATAACGTGGAAGGGGATGCCCCCGTCAGTACCACGAAAGGAGAAAAAAATGGCAAAGAAAGTAGTAGGAAAAATCAAGCTTCAAATTGAAGCAGGAAAAGCAAATCCGTCACCGCCGGTTGGTCCTGCATTAGGTCAACATGGTGTTAACATCATGGATTTCTGTAAGCAATTCAATGCTAAAACAGAATCTCAGGCAGGTTATATTATCCCTGTTATTATTGATGTATACGAAGACAGAAGTTTTA
>JAEEGL014883928.1_pt1 | contig 16406 bp, 12 predicted proteins | sample 9134231 | NCBI WGS metagenome assembly JAEEGL01 (sample SAMN16246548, study PRJNA631951) | gut metagenome | biome: gut microbiome; feature: rumen; material: fiber-attached | host: Bos | place: Iran: Karaj | collected 2018-10
GGCTATCAGGTCTAGGAGGTAAAGATGAAGGCATATCCCTTACCAAGTATCTCGCTGGAAGAAGCGATGAAGAAACAGTTCAGGATGGTCTCCTGCATCATGCATCACCTGCAGGGAAGCGAACAGCTGTCCCGAGGCGATTTGGGAGTCCATCAGCCGGAGAACGAACCGCTGACGACGATGAAGGCGGAACAGGCGATCGCCGAGTTTTTCGATCAGGAAGCGGCCATCATGGTCAGAGGATCGGGAACAGGTGCGATCCGTTACGCTCTGGCAGCAGCCGCCAAGGCCGGCGACAAGGTCCTGATCCATGATGCACCGGTCTACTCCACGACCAAAGTCAGCATGGAGATGCTGGGACTGATCCCGGTCCGGGCGGATTTCAACAATTTGAACGAGATCAGAAGAGTCCTGAAGGAAGAGCCGGACATCAAGGCGGCTCTGGTGCAGTATTCGCGACAGCTGATCGACGATTCCTATGACATGAAGGAAGTGCTCGATACGATCAAGGAATGTAAAGATATTCCGATCGTGACCGACGACAACTACGCCGTCATGAAGGTGGACAGGATCGGCTGCGAGCTGGGATGTGACCTGTCCTGTTTCTCGACCTTCAAGCTGCAGGGTCCGGAAGGGATCGGCGTAGTCACCGGGAAGAAGGAATACATCGACAGAATAAGGAAGATGCATTACTCCGGAGGCTGTCAGACCCAAGGTCATGAGGCGCTGGATGTCCTGAGAGGTCTGGTCTATGCGCCGGTATCCCTGGCGATCCAGGCCAAGACGGGAGAAGAGATCCTCAGAAGACTCAAGAATAAAGAAGTGGAAGGCATTAAGGATGTCACGATCGCCAATGCGCAATCGAAGGTCCTGATCGTGGAACTGGAGACACCGAATGCCAGAGAAGTACTGAAACAGGCGGAGAAGCTCGGAGCACTGCCGAATCCGGTCGGTGCCGAAAGCAAGTATGAAATGGCTCCGCTGTTCTATAAGGTATCCGGGACCTTCCTGGCAAAAGATCCTACACTGATCGACAGGATGATCCGGATCAATCCGAATCGCGCAGGTGCGGACACTGTGATCGAGGTGCTGAAGAAGAGTATCGAAAGATCCGCTTAGAATGGAACGAAAATGAAAAGAAGATTTATCGTGATCGTATTGGACGGTTTCGGAATGGGAGCGCAGAAGGACGCTGCCGTCAAGAGACCGGGAGATGAGAAGGCCTGTACCATCGGCAGCATCCTGAAGGATCATCCGGATCTGTATCTGCCGAATCTGGAGAAACTGGGCCTGATGAACGCCTACGGCAAGGAGAGCGAACGGATGAAGTTCAATCCGGAGGCCAACTTCGGAAAGAGTGAACTGACGCATTTCGGCGCCGATACCTTCATGGGCCATCAGGAGATCATGGGTACGAAGCCGAAAGATCCGGAGATGACGCCTTTCCAGCAGAAGGTCGACATCGTCGCTCAGCACCTGAAGGAAGCCGGACACAAGGTCGACATCGTCGACAGGAACGGACTGCGCTACGTGGTCTGTGACGACTACTGCACCGTGGCGGACAATCTGGAAGCCGATCTGGGCATGTGCTACAACGTGACGGCTCCGCTGGATTATCTGCCGTTCGACAAGGAACTGGCCATCGCCAGAAAAGTCCGGGAAGTCGTTACCGTAGGCCGTGTCGTCGTCTTTGGTGGTACCGGCAACAACATGGATGACCTGTATGCGGCTGAAGAGATCCGGGAAGGGAAATACATCGGCATCGCTTCCGCCAAGTCCAAATCCTACGATCAGGGCTATCAGTGCCTGCATCTGGGCTACGGCGTCGATCCCAACGTTCAGGCTCCGACCATTCTGACAGGATCCGGCATCCCCTGTACGCTGATCGGAAAGGTGGCGGACATCGTCCACAACGAAGCGGGAGTCTCGATCTCCTGCGTCCCGACAGCCGAATGCATGGACCACACCCTGGAAGCCATGAGATCCATGGAACAGGGCTTCATCTGTACCAACATCCAGGAAACGGATCTGGCCGGACACTCCCAGAGCTCCACCCGCTACCGCGAGATCCTGGAGATCGCCGACGGAAAGCTGCCGCTGATCCTTAACGAGATGACAGACGACGACTTCCTGGTCATCATGGCCGATCATGGAAACGATCCGGACATCGGCCACTCCAAGCACACCAGAGAGTGCGTTCCGCTTCTGATCCGTTACAAGGACAGAAAAGGGATCCATGTGGGATTACGCTCCACACTGAGTGATGTCGGCGCAACGGTATGCGATTACTTTGATGTGAAAGCTCCGCAGAACGGAACGAGTTTCTACGGATTATTCAAATAATATGAACACAATGGTAAATACAGTCACAGGACCGATCGATATCGAAGAACTAGGGTTCATCTCTCCGCATGAACACATCCTTTTTGCGGCCAGAGACGACTGTGAAAAGGAAGTCCTGGAAGAACTGAAGGACTACCGCCATTTCGGCGGAAATACGATCATGGAGATGTCGACACCGGAGATCTGTCCGGCAGACAAAAAGGACGAGAGGATCTCGGTCCTGAAGGATCTCTCCCTGAAGAGCGGCGTCAACATCGTCTACGGTGCCGGTTTCTACAAGGAACCGAGACTGCCGCAGTTCATCAAAGACAAGTCGGTCGAAGAACTGAAAGACATGATCGTAAGGGAACTGCTGGAAGGAAGAGGCGAAGAGCACATCCGGGCCGGATTCATCGGTGAAGTCGGTTCTTCCAACTATACGGTCCACGACACCGAAGAGAAGGTGCTCAGAGCTGCCGGGAAAGCTTCCGCAGAAACGGGTTACGGGATCTCCACCCATACCGGAAGAGGAACCATGTACAGGGAACAGCTGGCTTTCTTCGAAGAGGAAGGGGCTGACCTGAGCCACGTGATCATCGGCCATCAGGACGTCTATCCCCGTCTGGAAGAGCGGATGGAAGCCTACGAATACATCTTCTCCAAGGGAGCAGGCGTAGAATTCGACTGCTTCGGCAAGAGAGGATTCTTCGAGATCCAACTGGATATGGAATACGGACAGAAGTTCCCGTATGACGAAGATCGCGCAAAGATGATCAGACATTTCGTCGACCGCGGCTACATCAGGCAGATCTATATCTCCTGTGACACCGACGGAAGGACCCTGCTGAAGAAATGGGGAGGCTGGGGCTACAGCCACCTTCTGACTTCCGGACTGCTGCAGTTACGAAAAGCGGGACTGAGCTGGGAAGAGATCGATCAGATCACCCGGATCAATCCGAAGGAATTCCTGAGAGTAAGAAAATGAAAGACATCCGCGCCTACTGCAAAGAAACGCTCTGTCTGAACGCATATCTGGATGAGTATCTTCTCGAACTGGAGAAGCTTTTGAAGTCGAAGAAGACGAAGGACGGCGATACGGCTGTCGGTCTGAAGAAGGAGACGGAAGGCCTGTATCGGATCCTGGAGAAACAGGGATATCAATTGGAGGGAAAGAAGCCTCTGATCCGTTCCCTGACCCAGAAGTACCTGAAGAAGGAAGTGGATAAGACCCCGTTCGAAAGCCATCCGCTGGAGATGATCTCCTTCGAGGAAGAGATCGAAAACCAGTACCGTCTGGTCGATCTCATGCATCGGCACTTCGACGGCTTCGAAGCCCTGAAGGAAGGTGACTACGGCTGTCACGTTAAATACGGAAGACCGGAAAGGACCGTGGAAGTGGAAAAGGTCCTGGCGGAATATTTCCATACCGAAGATGCGGCTCTGGTCAGAGGCGGCGGGACCGGCGCGATCCGGGCGCTGTGCTTCGCTCTGATCCATAGCGGAAGCAGAGTCCTGATCCACGATGCGTCGATGTATATGACGACAAAGATCACGCTGGAAGGACTCGGCGCAGAGCTGATCCGTACGGATTTCAACGATCTCGATAATATCCGCAGATGTCTGAAGGAAGGCGTCGACGTCCTGTATATCCAGAGGGTCCGTCAGAAACTGAGTGATTCCTACGATACGGTAAGGATCATCGAGGAAGCGAGAAAGATCGCTCCTGAAGTGAAGATCCTGGTGGATGAGAACTATGCGGTAAACAAGGTAAGGATGCTGGGAGGAGGCCTCGGAGCGGATGCCTCTGCCTTCTCGGCCTTCAAGCTGATGGGCATCCCGGGGATCGGGATCATCGTCGGAAAGAAGGAAGTCATCGACATCGTCCACAGACAGAACTATTCCGGAGGCGGACAGGTCCAGGGACCGGAAGCCACCGAAGTCCTGCGTTCCCTGGTGATCAATCCTGTTCTCCTGGGAGTTCAGGACCGTTCGGTCGATGAGATCGTCAGACGTCTTGAGAACGGCGAAGTGAAACATGTGGAAAAGACTTTGAAGGCCAACCTGGAGGAGCGGATCGTACTGGTGAAGCTGGATCTGCCGATCGCCAGGGAAGTCATCGAGGAAGCGATCAAGAGAGGCGGCCTGCCTCATCCGGTGGGATCGGAAAGCCGCTACGAGGTACAGACGCTGTTCTACCGGGTTGCCAAGGTGATGCTGGAAGAAGAACCTCTGTATGAGAAATACGTCATCCGCATCAATCCGATGCGTTCAGGTCCGGATACGGTCATCCGCATCCTGAAGGAATCCGTGGAAGCTGTCATGAAACGGAAAAAACAGGATAGAATGTAATAATATCACAAGAAGAACCTGGATCAGAACATAGAGGAAAGAGTTATGAAAATGAAAAGAATACTGTCGATCCTTCTGATGGTGCTGTACCTGGCACTCAGCGGATGTCAGAAGAACGAAGAACCGAAGGCCGCCGACAGCGAAAAGGCCATGGAGAACTTCCTGAACAAACTGGAAGAAGGAAACTACGTCATGGATACTGCAGGCTACCTGAAGACCACTGTTTCTTCCCGGAATCAGGTCACTTTCGAATATGACGAAGAGATGTATCATGACTTTGCGGTCATGAGTCTGGATAACGAAGCCTTCCAGATGTTTCTGGATGAACCGGGAGCGGTAGAGTTTCTGCGGGAAGGTCAGGCGATCGAAGCTGCAGCCAGGAGACTGCCTAACGGCTGGATCAGTCTTTCCGGCGGCAATATCTGGAACTTCTTCTACAACATGGAAGAAGACCCTTTGAAGTTCGTCTCCTATGATGACACGCTGAAGCAGAGCCTTCTGCCGATGGTCGGATACAAGGATACCGCCTTGAGGCTGATGCATGAAGTCTATCTGACGCTGGATGCCGAGGATCCTTCTTCCGCACGCATTCAGGCGGAAGTGGACGACGATCTGGTCGCCCGCATCGATTATGAAGACATCGACATCACGATCACTTTCGGGAACGCTTCCGGCAACCCTACAGCGGATGCCTGGATGGCAGCTCCGGTCTATCCGTCCCCAAGGACCGGATGGACGGAAACGGACGAATTCATCTTCAATTCCGTGTTCCTTCCGGAATACGGTCTGGAGGCGATCCCGTTCCCTGCTTTCACAAGCTATGCGTTCACCGTCGATCAGGAGAACTTCGTGATGGATGACGAAGTCGTCATGCGCGATCCGCATGCGACCGAAAGCGACGTGGCGGATTATGTCGCCCAGCTGCTTCGGGAAGGTTTCACAGAAGCCAGGGAAACGGCGGAAGACGGCACGGAAAAGACCTGTTACCACAAGCTGCTGAGAGAGGCGTTCAAGTGCTACTCCTCGATCGAAGTCAGCTACAACGACGGCATGGATGTGGTCGCCAGGAAGTACTACGACTTCCCGGTCTACGATTCCCTCGAAGGGATCAACGGTGCGATCAAGACGATCGGCTATCCGGAACTGCAAGCATCCGAAGACATCGTTTCCGTCTCCGGAACCGACAGAGCCAATGAGATGACCGAATCCTGGCTGTATTTCTTCACCTACGATCTCGGACTGTACGCGGACGTCGAATTCAGCGATGCGGAAAAGATGAACGAATATCTGAACGCCTACATCGATACTCTGCTGAATGAAGGATTCGCTGTAGCGAGGGACGGCGAAGAGGGAGACGCCGAAGCGCAGTACTACGAATCGGAAAACGGTTTCTACAGCTTCCGTTACAGAACGGTCAACGACAATAAAGCGACGTTGCTGTTCAAGTCGGAAAGATATATCGGAGCCAGGGAGACGGAACAGATGATCGCCGATGCGGGATTCCCGAGGATCTCTCTGAACGAACCGGTCGACAGCAGAGACCTGAAACTGTTCCAGAAGGTGCAGTACGGCAAAGACGTGAAAGCCTTCATCACTCTCGGTCAGGAATTCGAAACTGCCGAAGAGGCGGAAGCCTTCCTGAACGGACTTGAAACGTTCCTGAACGAAGTCGGCTTCGACCGGATCAATCCGGGGAACGTCGGTTCCAGAAAGAATATCGCCATCGGTAACGAAGAAAAAGGCATGTATGTCGGACTGGATTACTTCCCGGATCAGGCGGCCGTCATGCTGGAATTCGTCGCCGAATAGGAAAAGATACGGTATTTGGAAAAAAAGACTCAGAATATATAATGGAGATATAGGACAGGATCCTGTATCTCTTTTTTATGAACTATGACGTGATCATCGTCGCTTCCGGCAAAGGGGAGCGCGCAAAACTCGGTTACAACAAGGCTTTCTTCCGTATGAAGGACGGGAAGACCGTTTTGGAACACACGCTATCCCTGTTCCTGGAAGACGAAGACTGCCGCAATATCATCGTCGTCACTTCGGAAGGATATATGAAAGACGTTCCGGAACATTCCAAGCTGATCCGTGTGATCGGCGGAAAAGAGCGGAAGGATTCCGTCGCCAACGGTCTGCGTTTCGCTAACAGCGAATACGTGATGATCCACGATGCGGTAAGACCCTATCTGAAGAAACAGACGCTGGAACGCCTCAAAAAAGAGACAGAGAAATACGGCGCCGTATGTCTGGGACACATGGCTTTCGATACCGTCAAACTGATCGAAGGAGAAACGATCGTCAAAACGATCGACCGGAACGAAGTCTTTCTGGCGGAAACGCCGCAGGCCTTCCGTACCGCCGAGATTCAGGAGGCCTATGCGAAACGCGAAGGCTCCTTCTTTACCGACGACTCCTCCCTGATGGAGTCTTTGGGATACGAGGTACACATCCTCATCGACGAATACGACAATCCGAAACTGACGAAGGAAGAGGATTTTATCGGCATATGATCAATGAAGTGATCGTAGTGGAAGGGAAGAACGATACGAAAAGACTGAAGTCTTTTTTTGATGTCGAAACGATAGAGACCCACGGACTGGGACTGAAGAAGGAGACGGTCGAACTGATCCGGGAGATACAGGACAGAAGAGGCGTCATCCTGTTTCTGGATCCGGATACTCCGGGAGAAAAGATCCGCAACCATCTCAACAGTCAGATCCCCGGACTGAAGAACGCCTTCCTGATGAAGGAAGATGCCAGAACGAAGAAGAAGGTAGGGATCGAGCACGCATCAAAAGAAGTATTGGAAGAAGCCCTGAAACATCTTGTTACCTATGCGGACAGGGAAGAGACTTTGAGCGAAGAGGAATTCTATGAGCTGGGACTCAACGGAAGAGAAGATTCTTCCTTGAAGAGAGAACAGATCGCCAGAGCCTTTCATCTTGGCCGATGCAACGCCAAAACCATGTACCGGAGGATCAACCTCCTGGGACTGACATACGAACAGATCGCCGGGGTGCTTGAATGATCGCCAACATCAGTTACGTAAAAAGCGTCATGGGAGAACTGAAAGCCAAGAAGAAGTTCGGCCAGAATTTTCTGATCGATCACAACATCGTGGATAAGATCGCCCGGATCGCCTGTGAAGAAGAATATAAGACGATCGAGATCGGACCGGGACTTGGTGCGCTGACAGAGATGCTGCTGAAGTACGCAAAAGACGTCGATGCCTACGAGATCGATCCCGACATGTATGAAAGACTGACGGAGAATCTGAAGGACGAGAGGCTGAAGGTATTCAAAGGCGACTTCCTGAAAGCCGATCTCTCCATCTACAGGGAAAGAGTCAACGTTTGCGGAAACCTGCCGTATTACGTGACGACGCCGATCCTTTTCGAGCTGATCGAATCGGATCTGGATATCGGAAAGATCACGGTCATGGTGCAGAAGGAAGTCGGTGACCGGCTGGCTGCTCCGGTGGGCTCGGAAGACTATGGAGCCCTCAGTATCGAAGTCCAGTATCTGTTTGCGGTGAAACAGGAGATGAATGTCTCCCGCAAGGTCTTCTATCCGGAACCGAACGTAGACAGCGTCGTGATCAGCTTCACCCCGATCCGGGAGAGGGACCATGAGTTTGAAAGAGGATTCTTCACCTTTGTGAAGAACTGTTTCCGCATGCGCCGCAAGACTCTGCGCAACAACTTGAAGGATCTCTGCGATCCTGAGACTTTGGAAGAAGCCTGCGTCAAAGCCGGCATCGATCCTTCGGTCCGCCCCCAGCAGCTCACTTTGGACAACTGTCTGGATCTGTATGAATATCTGAAAGAGAAATGAAAGAACGTGCCTATGCGAAAATAAACCTGTCTCTGGACGTCTTCAACGTCCGGGAAGACGGCTATCACGATATCCGGTCGATCATGCTGCCGATCGGCTTTTATGATGAACTGGAGATCGATATCGCCGGGGAGGATTCCCATCACTGCAACCGTTCCTATCTGCCGTTCGATGAAAGGAATTCGATCGTAAAGATGATCGGGATCCTGAAGGAACGCTTCAGCTTGAAAGACCATTACCGGATCGCTCTGAACAAGCAGATCCCGACCAAGGCAGGCCTGGGCGGAGGGACGGCTGATGCTGCAGCGACCCTGAAGATCTTTGAAAGGCTTTACGGCCTCGATCTGGCGGAAGAAGAGATCATCGAGATCTGTCTGAAAGTCGGAGCGGACGTTCCGTTCAACTACTTCAACGTTCCGGCGCTGGTCTCCGGGATCGGGGATCGGATCGAAAAGATCGACGTAAAGAAGTCCTATCCTCTCCTTCTGGTCAAACCGCGTTCCGGCGTATCGACGAGAGAAGCCTACGAACTCCTGGATATGGAGAAGTGTGACCATCCGGATATCGACGGACTAAGAAGGGTCCTGGAAAACGGAGATGATCTGAGTTCCCGTCTGGGAAATTCCCTGGAACAGCCGGCAGTACTGCTGAACCGGCGCATCCCGCTCATAAAGAAACAGCTGGAAGACCTCGGAGGAAAAAATATCCTGATGTCCGGAAGCGGATCGACGGTGTTCTGCATCGACGAAGACGAAGGGAAGATCCGGAAGCTGTATGAAGCCATGCGGGGACAGGGATATTATGTGCGTTTTACCCGAACTTTGAGATAAGAAAAATAGTATAATAGGCTTAATCGAGGAGAAGAATATGAACAACGCGGTCATCTTTATCAGAAACGAGGAAGAAAAGGAATTATCCAAGGCACCGTATCTGGGAGGAAATCCACTCCTGCATGCGGTCAGGGAACTGCGGAAACTTGAAGATATCTGGAATATCTACATCATCGGTTCGGACGTCGAAGTACCGGGATGTCTCAACCGCAGCAGCATCAAAGAGATCGTAAAGGAAGTGGATGGAGCCGGAAAGGTCCTGCTGGTATCGCCGTTATTTCCGGAACTTACCGCCGAGGATTACTCCAGACTGCTGAAGAAGGAGAGTGAAGGAGCCGTTCTGATGTATGAGAACGAAAACTGTGAATCCTTCATGATCGCCGCAAATAAACTGGGTGACTTCCGCAACGTGAAATTCGAACCTGTGGAAGTCAAAAACAAGCGCGTGAGAAGATTCACGGCCGAAGATGCGATCAACTCCAAGGAAGAGAACCTGGATGACGTCGTCGTCTTCCCGCTGACTTCCAGCATTCCGGTCGTGGAAGAGGTATGCAACTACCTGAACATCCAGCCGGGCAAGATCGACGTCAAGCATTTTGCCGATGGCGAGACTCTGGTGGAACTGGGAGAATCCGTCCGCGGAAAGCGTGTCTATATCGTTCAGAGCACCTGCAAGCCGGTCAACGAGACCCTGATGGAAGTGCTCATCTGTCTGGATGCCTGCCGCCGTTCTTCGGCTGCGGAAGTGACCTGCATCATCCCTTATTTCGGATATGCCCGTCAGGACCGCAAGGCCATGCCGAGACAGCCGATCACCGCAAAGCTGGTCGCTTCGATGCTGGAAGAAGCCGGAGCCAACCGTGTCGTCACCTTCGACCTGCACGCAGCGCAGATCCAGGGATTCTTCCGTTGTCCTGTCGATGAACTGACCACCGTTCCGATGATGGGCCAGTACTTCCGTCGCAAGAACCTTGATCCGGACAAGATCGTCGTCGTTTCACCGGACCACGGAGGCGTCAAGAGAGCCAGGAACCTGGCAGAGATGCTGGGATGTTCCCTCGCGATCATCGACAAGAGACGTCCTTCCGCCAACGTTGCCGAGGCATGTCACATCATCGGTGACGTGGAAGGCAAGGATACGATCATCGTCGACGATATCTGCGATACCGGCGGTTCGCTGATCGCGGCTTCCAATATCCTGAAGGATCACGGAGCCAACGACATCTACGTCTGCATCGCTCACGGCCTCTTCTCCAACAACGCCGCCGAGCGGATCCAGAATTCTCCGATCAAGGAAGTCGTCGTCACCAACACGATCATTCCTTCTTCCGAGGATGAAGGAAGGACAGACAAGATCACGACTCTGTCGATCGGCTGGATGCTGTCGAAACTGATCCTGGCCGTATCCTGTCATACGCCGGTCTCGGAAGTCTATACTCTCTACGAATAAAAACGACCGTTCCCGAAAGGAACGGTTTTTTCTTATATAATAGAAATGATATGAATGTTGAGACACTCCTGAAGGAAGATCTGAACGGCACCCTGATCGTCTGTCCGAACGACTGGAAGAACGTCATTCTGGAACGGCTTTCCGAAGAGAAGAAGATCATCGATGTGAAGATTCTGGATCTGAATGAATACCGGAAACGGTGGTATTTCGATCACGACCTGGAAGCGGTCCGTTACGTCATGAAACGCAACGGCATCAGTATCGACAACGCGGAAGAGCTGCTGCAGAACCTTTTCTATGTGGAAAAGGGAAGAAACTATGGGAGCGAAAAGCTCAACGAACTGGTCCGTCTGCGGGAGGAGTTGGATGACAGGGGACTTCTGATCTATGACAAGGCGTTCCGCTCACAGGTGGAAAGACGCCACGTCATCGTGATCGGCTACGGCACTCTGGACTCCTTTGACCGAAAGATGTTGAACGGCGAGATCGTCGGCTTTGAACGGAAGCAGAAGGTCTATGAGATCTCCTGTTTCGAAGACATCGAAACGGAAACGGAACATCTCTACGACCGTATTTTCGATCTGATCCTGAACGGGACCGACATCAACGATATCTCCATCCTCTGCGCCAATGAGGATTACGAGCCGTACTTCAAGCGTTTCAACAGCTACTATCCGTTTACGGTCTTCTATCCGTCGAAAGAAAGCCTGGGCAGTACGCTGCTGGGAAAAGAGTTCATCGGTATGCTGGAAAGTGCCGGCAAGGAAGAGATCTGGACCTGGCTTCAGGAAAAGGAAAGCGATGCGGCAGGGAAACTGATGCGCATCCTGAACAGCTATCCGGAATATGAGTTGAAGGATGTGAAGGATTTCATCGTCCATGACGTAAGCGATACCCGGATCACGGCTCCGGCACAGAAGGACGTCGTACAATGCCGGAAGATGTATACGCATTTCTCCTCTTCCGAACACGTCTTCCTGATCGGTTTCAACGACACGGTCCCGGTTTTCAAAAGAGACACGGAATACCTGACGGACGATCTGAAGGAAGAACTCGGGATGGACGTGACGACGGAAGAGAACCGCCGTATCCGCAGCGATACCGTAGCCTATCTGTCGCAGATCGAACATCTGCATCTTTCCTTCTGCACGCGCAGTCCGTTCAAGCGCTACAATCCAAACGATCTCTTCCCGAAAGAGGAATACAGCGAGACATTCCCACAGCCCGGCTATACGCGTTCCGCAAAGGTCAATCAGCTGCGTTATGGATACATGCTGGACAGATACGTCCGCTACCGGATCAAAGATGAGAAGATCTCTCTGATGCACAAATACTACGGAAACGACGATTATTCCGTCTACGACAATAAATTCAAGGGACTCCGGCAGGATCAGATCCAGGACAGGAACAGGGTGACGCTTTCCTATTCCTCGATGGATGAGTTCTACCGCTGCAGTTTCCGTTACTACCTGAAATACGTCCTCGGTTTGAACGAATATGAGGATACCTTCTATACATTGACCGGAACGCTGTGCCACGAGGTCCTGAAGGATCTGTACCAACAGAAAGATTTTGATTTCGAGAGATCCTGGTCCGCCCACTGCCGAAACGTCGCTTCCAATGAAAAGGAAGCCTATTTCCTCGAAAAACTGAAGGAAGAACTGCAGGGCGATATCGGGATCCTGAAACAGCAGGACGAACGCAGTCTTCTGGAAGATGCCTTATGTGAACAGAAGTTTGAGAACGACGTCACCGCAAACATCCGTTTTAAGGGGCTCATCGACAAGGTCAAATACCGTCCTTCGCCGGACGGAACTTTCGTCTCCGTCATCGACTACAAGACCGGTAATACCGCCATCAGGGAAGACCTGATGCCTTACGGAATGTCCCTGCAGCTTCCTTCCTACATGTATCTGATCAGCCGGGACGACCGCTTCGGAAAAGACGTCCGCTACTGCGGTCTCTATCTCCAGCACCTGCTTAACAGCGATCTAAAGTATCGGGAAGACAAGGATCTCGATCAGGTCCGGGAAGACAACATGAAGCTGAGCGGATTTACCACTTCCGACGTCGAACGCGCTTCGGTTTTCGACACGTCTCTGGAAGAAGGTGCCAGCAGGAATATCAGTAATCTGAAACTGAAGAAAGACGGAACATTCTACGCCGGCAGTCCGACCAAGAGCGATGAACAGATCAAGGCTCTGATCTCTCTGACGGAAGAGAAGATCCGCAATGCCGGAGAAAAGATCCTGAACGGAGAATTCCCGATCGATCCGAAAGCGATCAATGAGAAGAACGAGTCCTGTCAGTATTGCCCGTATGCGTCAGTCTGTTACCACAGAAGTGTCGATCTGAAACGGATCTCCACAGGAAAGAAGGAGGGACAGTGATGGCTGAAAAATGGACAGACCAGCAGAAATGGGCCTACAGTCATTTCGGTCACAACATCCTGGTATCTGCAGGCGCCGGCAGCGGCAAGACGGCCGTGCTTTCCGAACGGGTCTACCGCCACGTCGGGGAAAGAAAGATCGACGTGGATCACCTCCTGGTCCTCACCTTCACCAACAAGGCCGCCGACGAAATGAAGATCCGTATCCGGGATAAGATCCGCAAGGATGAAGCCGGACTGTTTTCAAGTGAAGAAGAAAAAGCCGGACAGCTCAACCGCATCGACAGCAGCAATATCATGACTTTCGACGCCTATGCGCTGTCCCTGGTACAGAAATACCACTATCTCTTCAACATCGACCGCAATATCGGCATCCTCGACGACAACGTTCTGAACATCGAAACGGAACGTTTTCTCGATGAGATCATGGAAGAGCGTTACGCGAAGAGAGACCGGAATTTCATCGAACTGATCCGCAGACACTGCGTCAAGAACGACGACATCATCCGCAAGATAACGGTCGAACTCAACGACAGGCTGGCGATGATCTACGAACGTTCCGACTACATCGATAACTATGAGGAACGTTTCTACAGCGAAGAGGCTCTGGAACGCACCCTGGAAGAATACACGGAAGTCCTGAAGAACACCATCCTTCAGATCAGGGAAAAAGCCGGGGATTTTTCCTGGCTGGTCGAAAACGTCTCCGACTTCTTCGTCGGGCTGGACGATCTTTACCGCTGTGAGACCTATGACGAGATCCTGGATGCCGTTTCCCTGTGCGGAAAGACCGGAAAGAGCCTGCCCCGGGGAAGCGGAGAGGAAGCCTCCAAGCTGAAGAAGGAGATCGGCGATACCCTGGAGAAACTCAAGACGAAGGTCATCGGCAAGGAACAGATCAAAAACGAGATCCTTTCCACCAGGGAAGATACCCTGGTTCTTCTGGAACTCTGCGAGGAGCTGGAAAAGAAGCTGAGCGGTTTCAAGAAACAAAACGGTCTCTATGGTTTTACCGATATCTTCAAGATGGCGATCCGCCTGGTCGACGAACACCCCGATGTCCGCAGACAGATCTCGGAGGGTTTCGCGGAGATCCTGATCGACGAGTATCAGGATACCAACGACCTGCAGGAAGAATTCATCCGCCGCATCGCCCACGACAACGTCTACATGGTGGGCGACATCAAGCAGTCCATCTACCGTTTCCGGAACGCCAATCCGGACCTGTTCAAAGAGAAATATGCGCAGTACAGCGAAAGCGACAAAGACGAGCTCATCGAACTGCCGCACAATTTCCGCAGCCGTCCGGAAGTCCTGGAAGACATCAACGCGATCTTCGACCGGCTCATGGACCGGAAGATCGGCGGTGCAGACTATGCGCAAGCCCACCACCTGATCGCCGGCAGAACGGATGCGCAGATCCCCGAGCAGGATCAGCATCTGGAACTTCTGACCTATGCGGTAGACAAGGGAAATACCCCGTTCGATATCGTCAACGGCGGGGAATACGAAGCCTTCGTAATTGCCCGGGATATATCTGAGAAGGTCGGAAACTTCCTCATCGGCGGAAACAACGCTCTGCGCAAGGCGGTATACCGCGATTTCTGTATCATCGTCGATCGGGGCACGCGCTTCGATCTGTATAAACAGGTCTTGACCTACTTCAACATCCCCTGCGTCATCGAACGGGAAGAACGGATGAACGACAGCGACCTGATCACGGTAATTCGCTCGATGTTCCGGATCCTGTGTTGCATGGAGAAGGAAGACTTTTCCTATCCTTTTGAATATGCCTTCGTCTCTCTTGCGCGCAGCTTCGTCTCGGAAATGGACGACAGTGAGATCTACGATACCGTAAAGAAGAAGAACTATGAAGAGACTCCTCTGTATCGGAAGATGGAAGGCATCCTGCAGGGGATCGGACACAAGACCGTCTCCGACATCCTGGATGAACTGATCCGGGAATTCGATCTGTACGAAAAGATCCGCCGGATCGGAAACGTCCGTGAAAACATGGTCAAGATCGACTATCTCTATCAGCTGGCGCATACCCTGAGTTCCATGAACTACGACTTCCGGGACTTCGATGAATACCTTGAGAACGTCTTCGAGAGCAACGACGAAAAGCGGGACATCCGCTACAGCATCGATACCGGTTCGGAGAATGCCGTTCGCATCATCAACATCCACAAATCCAAGGGACTGCAGTATCCGATCTGTTACTTCCCGGCACTGGACGTGGATTTCAATCAGAACGACATCCGCCAGCGCTTCGGTTTCAGCAGGGAACTGGGTGCCGTCCTTCCGTCCTACATCGAAGGAAGAGGACTGAAGGATACGGTACGCAAGGAGATCTTCCGCTACCGCTACGACATCGAAGATACCGGAGAGAAGATCCGCCTCCTCTACGTCGCCCTGACCAGGACGCAGGAGAAGATGATCATGGTGGCGCCTCTGGAAGACGAGACCCGGGAAGGAAAGACCGTGGCGGATCACGTGCGCCTTTCCTGCAAGAACTTTGCGGAGATGCTGGAAAAGATCTACGGAGATCTGAAACCGTTCATGAAAGAAACAGAACCCGGAAGTTACGGAATCAGCGAAGACTTTCGCATCGGCAGAAAATATCCGCTGCAGGTCGAAGCGACCGAGGAAACGATCGACATCCCGGCCATGGAAGAGATCGTACCGAAACCGATCCGGACGGGAGGATTCTCCAAGGATTCCGGACTAATCAGCGAGAAGACGATCGAAAACATGGAACTGGGCACCAGGCTGCACTACTATCTGGAGACATTGGATTTCTCCGATCCGGACCTGAGCGCAGTCGAAGAGAGATATCGTCCGCAGATCGAAGCTTTCCTGCAATGCAATCTGATGAGAAACGCCAAGGCAGGCAAGCCGTACAAGGAATATGAATTCGTCTACAGCGAAGGAAACGAAAAGAGACACGGTTTCATCGATCTTCTGATGGAATATGAGGATCATTTCGATATCATCGACTACAAGTTCCGCAACATCGACGATGAACACTACGACGAACAACTCAACGGCTACCGCCGCTACATCGAATCGGTCAGCGACAAGAAAGTATACTGCTACCTCTACAGCATCACGACCGGAAGATACCGGGAAGTGGAAAGGAAGGGATCATGATCTACATCATGTCGGACATCCACGGCCTGTATGACAGATACCGGAGGATGCTGGAAAAGATCGGTCTGAAACC
>JAEEGL015959827.1_pt1 | contig 16405 bp, 16 predicted proteins | sample 9134231 | NCBI WGS metagenome assembly JAEEGL01 (sample SAMN16246548, study PRJNA631951) | gut metagenome | biome: gut microbiome; feature: rumen; material: fiber-attached | host: Bos | place: Iran: Karaj | collected 2018-10
CAATACGTTTACACTTACTGATACAACTACAGCAACATGGAGTGATTCAACATATGAAAACCTACTTGGAAAATATACTTGTATGAATACAAATGGAACATGTACAACTTTATATAATGTAAATGGTTATTTTGATAATACAGCAGCTTATACATCACCATATACAATAGGTGATACAAATTATGCCCAGATTGGAACAAGTTCATTTAATGCTAACTCTGGAAGTCCAGCAATGGTAGGTTATATGTTTAATAAAGTATATAATTATAAAAGTGGATCCCCAACAAGTGGATCACTAATGGGAAATGATGTATCATATTCCAATGGATCATATACATTGTTACCGGCAAGCGGAGAATCAGAACTAGGTACAACCTTAGATGCAACACATCACTACACATGTAATACAACATCATCTACATGTACAAAAGTAAGATATTATTACCATAGTAATAATTACTATATAGAATTAGATGGAGAAACAAATATAGAAGAAGCAATAAATAATATGTTATATAATAATAATGTAAATAGATATAATTCATCTATAAAAGGAATAATAGATGCGTGGTATAAACAAAACTTACTAAGTAAAACAAATATGTTAGAAGATACAGTTTATTGTAATGCAAGAAATATGACTAATCAGTCTACAAATGGTTGGAATAAAGATGGAAGTTTAAGTACTTTAATGTACTTTAAAAACTATACATCAAATAATGACCTATCATGTACAAATGTTACTGATCAATTTGCCGTTTCTAATAATAAAGCTAAACTAACCTATCCAGTAAGTTTAGCAACCCATGAAGAGCTATATACATTAACAAATAATAATTCAAGTACGTATTACGATGTTTTAACGAAAACCAACGCAAGGTGGTGGGGGCTTTCTCCTTTCATTTTCTTCAACTCCGATGCGCGCGTGCGTATCGTGTACTCCTATGGTGTTGTCGATACCAACTACTACGTCGGCTACGCTGATGGTGTTCGTTTGGTAGTTTCTCTTAACTCAGGCACTGTAATAAATGGTGGAGATGGAAGTGAAGAAAGACCATTTTTTATTCAAGAATAAGACCTTTAAGGTCTTTTTGTATGAAATGTGTTATAATAAAAACTAGGAGATGATAAATATGAAAAGGCTATTATTACTTTTAATAATAATACTTATATCTCCTGTACTAGCTCTTGAATTACCTGTAGATATTACAGCTAAAAGTGCAATAGTAATAAATACTGATAATGATTTGGTAGTATATACAAAGAATGCTGATGAAAAAATGATTTTAGCATCACTTACCAAAATAATGACTGCTTATACAGCTATAAATAAAGTAGAAAATTTAAATACGATAGTAGAAATAAAAGAAGAAGACTTACTAGGTTTAGAAGGATTTACTTGTATTGGTTTAGAAGCTGGTATGATAGTTAACTATCGTGATTTATTATATGGCTTATTATTACAATCTGGTGCTGATGCTGCTCAAGCTTTAGCTAACCATATAGCTGGTAATAATGAAAATTTTGTTAAATTAATGAATGAAGAAGCCGCATTATTAGATTTAAGAAATAGTACATTTGCTGATACCTTTGGTGGATCAGATAATAACATATCTACTGCTAGAGATATTGGAATTCTCTTAGAAGAAGCTTTAAAAAATCCTGAGTTTAATAAAATATTTAAAACTAAATACTATGTCTTATCAAATGGTTTAACTGCTACTAACTTTACTAGAAATCTAGCTATCTATCATGGCTTAGATGAATTTGCTATTACTGGTAGTAAATCAGGATATACACCAGAAGCTGGACTTTTACTCGCCTCAACATCTACAGTAAACGATAATGAATACATAATAGTAGTAATGAAATCTAGCGAAAACGAAAAACTAACTACACATGTCTTAGATACATATCGAATAATCAATTATATAAAAAAGAATAATTATGAAAATAGAAAAGTCTTAGAGCATAATAAACCATTACCAACTATAAAAGTAAAAAATAGTACTATAGATACATATCTTCCAACTATAAAAAAAGATGTTTATGAATTCTTAAATGATGAAGAATTTGCTAATATATCTCTTGATTATAATATTACCAAAGAAATAGATAATAACTTTAAAAAAGGAGATAACTTGGGTTATATAGATATAAAAGTAAAAGATGAAGTAATAGATACATATAACATCTATTTAGAAGATGATTTATTTACTAGTACTAAAACTCCATCTTCATCATTAAACATATTAATCGTCTTACTTATTTGTATCGTAGTACTATTCTTTATCAATTTACTTTTAAATAAGAATTAGATATAATAACAAGTAGAAACGAGGTTTTAAAATGAAATTAAAAGGATCAAAAACAGAACAAAACTTACTAGCTGCATTTGCTGGAGAGTCACAAGCTAGAAACAAATATACTTATTTTGCTTCTAAAGCTAAAAAAGATGGCTATGAACAAATAGCAGCTATATTTGAAGAAACAGCTAATAACGAAAAAGAACACGCTAAAATGTGGTTTAAAGAACTAAATGGTGGCGAAGTACCAGGAACAATAGATAACTTAAAAGCAGCAGCTGATGGAGAAAACTATGAATGGACAGAAATGTATGAAGATTTTGCTAAAGTTGCTGAAGAAGAAGGATTTAAAGATATTGCTCGTAAATTTAGAGCTGTTGGAGAAATAGAAAAACATCATGAAGAAAGATATAGAAAATTACTTAAGAATATCGAAGATGAAGTAGTCTTCTCTAAAGATAAGGATGCTATCTGGATTTGCCGTAACTGTGGCCATATCGTAATTGGTAAGAAAGCCCCAGCTGTATGTCCAGTATGTAACCATCCACAAAGCTATTTTGAACTAAAAAGTGAAAACTATTAGAAAGTAAGAAATTACTTTCTTTTTATTTACTTTATTCATATTATTCTATATAATTGTTATAGGATAGGTGAGCATGATGATATCTAAAAAGAGTAAGAAATATATACAAGATAATTACAATATAAATACTGATAATTATAGTGAAAACGAATTAAAACAATTACTAGAAAAAATAATTTCTAGAAATGATAGAATAATACTAATTAATTGTGAAAAAGCTAATTTATTAAAAGAATACTCAGATACTATAGAAAGCCATCTTGGTAAAAGTAAGGCGGCGTAGAAATGGAATTAACAGAATACATAAGAAGCGATGTTTATAAAAAACATAAATGTGATGATAACAAACTATTACAATGTGTAATCTACTACTATATACTATTTAAAAATGATTTTGATAACATCGATGAACTAGTTAGTAGAATAGAAGGAAAAGATGTAGAATCTAGATTCGTTAATATCATAGGTAATAAACTAACAGCTGGTAATAGTAATATCAAAAGTATATATTCCATGTTATTGTCTTTAGTAGGTAATCTAAAATATGAATTAATACAAGAAAACAATACAGAATACTTTAATAAAATAATAGAAATATTTGCTAAATATGATATTCCTATAAAAGTAAAAGATAAAACCATAATAAGTAACAATCTAGATAAAATAATAGCTAATAAAGGTGTATTAGATAATAAAATAACTGAACTAGCTAATATAGTATTTAAAAGTACTTCTGTACTATACTCAGAAAAAGATTATGACAAACTAAAAATAGCTTTATATAAATTCATGAAAAAGAATAACTTTAGTGAAGAAGACGCTCTAATGATTACCTATCTATTAGATCTTCATAAAAATACTACAACAAATAAACTAATAATAAGTAACAATCTTAATGTTACTCCAGAAGCTTTAGAATGTACTTATAATAAGTATAAAAATAGTATTGCTAAATACTTACTAGATAACATTAGAAATACTAAAGAAAGAAAAGGCGAAGATAGACATGATATTGCTACTATTGTAGTAGATGAAGAAGAATTACTAGATAAATATGTAGATATCATTAAAATGCAAGCAACTTATCGTGAAGCTATAGAACAAATAGTTTCTAATTCCTTCGGTACTAATCGTAAATTAGTAGATAAACTTGATGATCAAAATACATAATAACTATTAGAACTATCTAATAGTTTTCTTTATATTAGGAGGTATATATGATATATAATATAATTCTATTAATAATAAGTATAATTATTTATTTAAGTTTTGGTATAACTCCTTTTATCTTTATAACTATTTCTAGCTTATATACATTTTTAATAGCTAAGAAGTTAAAGGGTAATAAACCATTACTAATTATATCTATAATAATTAATCTTTTACCTTTAATATATTTTAAATTCTTTTTTAACTATTTTAATCTTCTTATACCTTTAGGTATAAGTTATTATACCTTACAATTACTAAGTTATATAATAGATGTCTATAATAACAAGTATAAATATGAAACTAATATAATCTATTTTTTTCTTTATGTAACTTATATACCTCATTTATTCATAGGACCTATAAGTAGATATAACGATATAAAAAAAGAATTAATAAAAAAGAAAAGAATTACTTCTAATAATATCTATCAAGGATTAATAAGAATACTTTGGGGTTTAGTAAAAAAACTAATAATAGCAGCTAGAATAAGTATATTAGTTAATAATGTTGTAGATAACGAATTAAAAGGAATAGTAGTACTTATTACTTGTCTATTATATAGTATTGAAATATATACTGATTTTAGTGGTGGAATAGATATAGTATTAGGTATATCTAAAATACTAGATATAGAATTAGTAGAAAACTTCAATTCTCCATACCTAGCTGAAAACATGAAAGAATTCTGGAAATACTGGCATATATCACTATCTACTTGGTTAAAAGATTATATTTATATACCATTAGGTGGTAATAAAAAAAGAAAAACCTTAAACACTATTATTACTTTTTTAGTAAGTGGTCTTTGGCATGGACTTAATTATTTATTATGGGGTGTAATAAATGGTATTTTAGTCTTACTAGGTAATAAATATAATACCAAATATAAAAAAGTTAATAGAATAATCAACTATGTTATTATTTCTTTATTATGGATCTTCTTTATCTATCCTAATAACATAACAAGTATTAATAGATTACTAAGTATCTTTTCTAACTTTACAATAAATCTATCTCTAATAGGTCTAACTATTTCTGATTACATAATACTTCTAATAAGTATAACTTTATTAACTATATACGATACAAATAAAGACTTAATAAATAAAAAACTTAACAATCTATCACTAGAATCTAAAATAATACTTATTAGTAGTATTGTATTAATAGTATTAGTATTTGGTATCTATGGTATAGGTTTTAAAGTAGAAGAATTTATCTATAGTAAGTTTTAGGTGATAATATGAAAAAAGTAAGAATAACATTAATAATACTATTATTTCTATTACTATTTTACTATTTAAATATACTTCTAATGCCTAAATACCAAGATACATTAATAGAAGGTAATTTAACTAGTGAATACTATAATAGTAAAAAAAATCATGAAGTAATATTTATTGGCGATTGTGAAGTATATGCTAATTTTAATCCTATGGTCTTCTATGAAGAATATGGTATTAAATCCTATATACGTGGTAATAGCCAGCAACTAATATGGCAATCATACTATATCTTAGAAGAAACCTTAAAATACGAAAAACCATTATCAGTAGTACTAAGTATTAACTCTCTAAGATATGATAAAAATAGTGAAAAGATAGAAGAAGCTTATAATAGATTAATGATAGATAGAATGAAGTGGTCTAAAACTAAATTAAATCTTATTAAAGATAGTAAAACTAAAGAAGAAACATATCTATCTTATCTATTTCCAATAATAAGATATCATTCTAGATACAATCAACTAACTAAAGAAGACTTTAAATACTTATTTAATAGAAAAAATATTAGTTATAATGGCTTTATAATTAATAAAAAGATAAAACCATTAAAGTCTTTACCTACTAAAAGAGAACTAAAAGATTATAACTTTAGTAAAGATAATATTAAATGGTTAGATAAAATATTAGAATTATGTAAAAAGAATAATATAAAACTAATTCTAATAAAATCTCCATCTTTATATCCATACTGGTATGAAGAATATGATGAACAAATAACTAACTATGCTAATAAAAATAATATTATCTACTATAACTTAATAAATAATATTGATGAAATAGGTTTAGACTATTCTACTGATACTTATGATGGGGGTCTACATTTAAATTTAAATGGTTCTATAAAACTAAGTAAATACTTTGGTAAAATACTAGAAGAAAACATTGATTTTACCAACTTAAAAAGAGATAATGAATATGAAGAATTACTAAGTAAGTATAGAAAGGAAATAAATAATGAAACATAAAATAATTAAACTATTAATATTATTTATACCTCTAATACTAATTACTGGTTGTAATGAAGAAAAAAAAGAAGATGCATTCTTGGTTAAATACCAAAATGTTGATATAACACCAGGTAATATCTTTGATTCTAATACTATTTCTTTATCAGTAGAAAAATCTGAAGTACCAGATTGTGCTTTTAGTGATACTGGTACTGCTTTAGTATATACTTATGAAGACTTAGAAATTACTACTGATAATAATAATAAAATATATTCAGTATATTATATAAGTCCTAATATAAGTACTAAAGAAGGTTTATCTTTAGGAGATAAAGAAGAAAAAATAATAGATTTATATGGTAAAGATTATAAAAAAGATAGTAATGAATATAAATATATAAAAAACGGTATAACATTATCTATCATAGTTAATAATAATACTATAAAAAGTATAGAATATTTAAAAGAAGGATAAATATGAAAAAAAAAGCAATAGAAGGTAAAAAGAGTAAAAGAATAATTAAATGGTTAATTATAAGTCTTTTATTAATCATCTTACTAAGCTCTACTAGTTATGGCTTATATCTTTTATTGCGCCCTAAATTTAAAGATTATACTATAGAACTAGGTACTACTAAAGTAAGTGTTAAAGACTTCCTAGTAAGTAATATGTATAAGAAGAATAGTTCTTTTGTAACTAATATGAAAGATATAGAAATAGATAAAGTAGGTACCTATAACATAGTACTAAAACATAATAAAAAAGAAGAAACAGTTCATTTAACGGTAGAAGATACAACACCACCTAAAGTAGAATTTCAAGATGTCGTAGAATATACTGGATATGAAATAGATCCCAATGACTTCGTATTAAGTAAAGAAGACTTATCAGATATGAAAGTATCATATGAAGTAAAAGATCCAATCGATACAACTATATATGATGATTATACTATTACCATAATAGTAACCGATGCTTATAATAATAAAGTAAAAGAAGAAAGAACTCTTCATTTAGGTTGGTTAAGATCAGCAATAACTATTGAAGCAGGTGAAAAAGAACTAAAGAAACAAATGGTAGTAAATATAGAACAAGATGTCAAAAAGATATCAGATGCTGATATTAAAAACGTTGATATCTATACTCCAGGCGAATATGAAGTAGTAATTAAATACGAAGAAGAGGATTATAAATCAATTATAACTGTTGTAGATACAACACCTCCGGTACTAGAACTAAAAGATGTAAGAGTCTTTGAAGATCAAATATTATCAACTAAAGACTTTATAAAAAAAGTAAGTGATAACTCTAAAAAATACGAAACTAATTGTTTAACTGATCTAAACACTTCTAAACATGGTACTTATACAGTATCAATAGAAGCGAAAGACTCCAGTGGCAATAATGTAGTACAAGAAGCTAAACTAACCGTAAAACAAGATAAAACACCTCCTACAATTAAAGGCCTTAGTAACATGGAAATAAAGAAAAATAGTGATAATGACTATAAAAAGGGAGTAACAGCTACTGATAATGTTGATGGTAATATCGATTTTGATGTTGATATATCTTCACTAGATCTTACACAGCCTGGTACTTACTATATTGCTTATAAAGCTACTGATAAAAAAGGAAATACAACTAGTAAAAAAAGAACTGTTTTAGTTCTTCATGATAGTTCTGATACAAGTAGAGTAGCAGCAGAATTTGCTGATACTATACCTAATGATATACCAGAAATTGTTAACGAAGTAAGAAATAGAATTAAATACTCAAATAATTGGTATGAAAGTGATCCGGTTTGGTATGGTATAACTGAAAAAAGAGGTAATTGCTTTGTTCATGCTAAAGTCTTAGAAGCAGTACTAAATAAAAAAGGAATAACCAATAAATTAATCTGGAATAGAGAAAAAACTCATTACTGGAATCTAATACATATAAATGGTGTCTGGCGTCATGTTGATTCAACACCAGGTAATAACTATATATTACTTACCGACGAAGAAATGCAATCTAAAAAACCAGTTATAAGTGGTGGAGGATTTGAACCAGGTATCTGGCCAGAAGCAATTTAAACCATATAAAAAAGCCTTTAAGGCTTTTTATTTTGTTATCTACAAATAGGACTTTCAAATGAACCAGTTACACTTTCTTTAAAAGTACCTTCAGATAATATTTGATATTCTTTTACTTCTAACTCATTATCATTACATGTAGCATAAGTACCATTCATTTGATTAAGTTTACCCATAGAACTTAATAATGTTTTATACTGTTTAACTATTTCTCCACTTCCATTATAATAAGTTATCAAATATTCACTACCATCATATACTTCGAAAGTAGCAATGAAGTCATTTTTTAAAACAGCAAATTCTTCAACAGGATTTTCTAAGTTAATTGTTACATCATTTACAGATAATTCATAAGTATCAGCATTAGCTACATAACTTACTTGATCATCTTCTTCTAACTCAACAACACAGTCATAGATATTGTCGCAATAATCATCTAATTTAAAATATAAAGAATCATAATCACTATCTATAAACCTTGCTGTAGGTTCAGTCTTATTTAGTACAGTAGGAACATAATAACCTACAGCAAATATTGTAAATGCAAGTAAAACAATATATACACCAAACTCAACTATTGACCAAGACTTATTCGCAGCTGCCTTCCATATATTACTATCGTCTTTATTAACTTCTCTTTCTAAATCTTTCTTCTTATCTTTAATACTATCCTTTTTTGCCATCTCTATCTCCTTCCTATTATCAAAATTATAACATAGATTAAAAATAAGTGATACAATTATTTTGGTGATTTTAATGTTAAGATTAGAAAATATTAAAATATATACTGATTTAACAGAAGAAGAAGTAGTAAAAGAAGCCCTAAAAAAAGCTCATATTAAAAAAGAAGATCTAAAGAATATTAATATTGTAAAAAAATCTATCGATGCTCGAAATAAAGAAGATGTTCATTATACTTATTCTTTTGATATTGATGTTAAAAATGAAAAATCATATCCCAAGTTAAAAATGGTCCCAGAATATAAAAAAATAGTAGTTGAAAAGAATAGAACCAGTTCTTATAATCCAATAATTATAGGTTCTGGACCAAGCGGCTTATTCTGTGCTTTAAAACTAGTAGAATACGGATATAAACCTATCATAATAGAACAAGGTAGTAAAGTAGAAGAAAGAAAAGAAATATTAGAGGAATATAAACGTAGTGGTATTGTAAATGAACTATGTAATGTTCAATTTGGTGAAGGTGGAGCCGGAACATTTTCTGATGGTAAACTAACTACTGGAGTAAATTCACCATATATAAAAGAAGTATTAGAAACATTTTATAAATTTGGTGCTCCTAAAGAAATAACTTACCTAAATAAACCTCATATAGGTACTGATAACTTAATAAATATCTTAAAAAACATAAGAAATTATATAGAAAGTAAAGGTGGTAAATACTATTTTAATACCAAATTTACTAACTATAATAAAAAAGATAATTTAATAGAAGTAATATGTAATAACAATACCTTTATTACAGATACACTAGTACTTGCTATAGGTCATAGTGCTAGAGATACATATAAACTATTAAAAGAAAAAGAAGTGCTAATGCAACCAAAAAACTTTTCAGTAGGTTTAAGAATAGAACACTTACAATCTTTAATAAATAAAAGTCAATATGGTGCTAAAACCAAATTAAAACTCCCTCCAGCTGAATATAAACTTGTATATCATGGTAAAGATAGGTCATGTTATACATTTTGTATGTGTCCTGGTGGTATCGTAATAGGTTCTTCTTCTGAAAAAGAATCTATTGTAACCAATGGTATGAGCGAATATAAAAGAGATAAAGATAATGCTAATAGTGCCCTATTAGTTAATATACTAACAACTGATTTTTATAAAGACGATGTTTTAGATGGAATCTATTTTCAAGAAAGATTAGAAAAAGAAGCTTATATATTAGGAGGTAAAGACGGTAAAGCCCCAGTTCAAAGAGTAGAAGATTTCCTTAATAATCAACCTAGTACAAAAACAGGTAGAGTTATACCAAGCTTTTTACCAGGTTATAAACTAACAAATTTAAATAAAATACTACCTAAATATGTAGCTGATACAATTAAAGAAGCTATAATATATTTTGATACTAAAATAAAGGGATATAACGATCCTGATGCCATCTTAACAGGCGTAGAAACAAGGAGTTCTTCACCCCTAACAATTGTTAGAAATGAAGATCTAGTTTCTTCAGTTTCAGGTATCTATCCATGTGGCGAAGGAGCAGGCTTCGCTGGAGGAATAACAACCTCCGCAATAGACGGCATAAAAGTAGCTGAAAGCATCATCAAAAAAATTTGACACTTATAATTTTTGTGATAAAATATATTTCAAATTGAAGGGATGGTTTTGAAAAAAATGAACAAGAAAGAAGAATTTATGGCTAAATTAGCTAGATTAGCTGAAAACTCAAAAGATAATGGTAGAAAAATAGCTGCTTGTATATTACTTGGTGCTATGGTAACTAGTGGAATCCAAGCTCAAGCTGCTATACCTGATACAGAAATGGTTGAAACAGCTCATGATGATGAGGCACAATTAGCAAGAACTAGAGCAGATTGGAAGAAGTTATTTAATGCTTATACTAAAGTAGATTGTAATTTAGATACTGATTACGTAGAAGCTTTACTTGAAATTGAAGAATATATAGAAGCAAATTATTTCCTTGAAACTTCAATAGCAATTACAGTTGATGATATTATTGCTTTAAGAGGTGAAGGAATAAATGGTATTAGCTTTGCTAAAATGATAGAAGATTATAGTAATCTTGATAAATCAGATTCTCAAGCAGTAGCTGAATTCCTAGCATTATATGGACCATATTTAGCAGACTTACATGCTCATAATTATTTCACAATAGTTACATTAACAAGTGTTATTCAAGATAGTATAGCTTATTATACAAAACAAGCTGTTGAAAATAGTGATCAAGTAAGAGCAAGATATGGCTTTGATACAATGCAATATGGACAAACATACGTTGATAATGGAGAAGAAAAAGTAAGATATGCTGAAATTAATCCAGATTTATCAAGTGTTACACTTCATTATACAGCTGACAATGCTTTATATGATGTAAATGTAGATATCGTTGATTCTACTGATCCAGTACTTGGTGGAGGAAGAACAGATTATCAAAATGCATATGTACAATTATTAAGAGAACTAAAATCATTATATGATTTAATGAATAATGGAACTTATACAGAAGGTACTGCTACATATGAATCATTTGGTGTAAGAGGATATACAGTTACTTTAACTCAACAACAAGTAGATGATATTATTCATAATAAAAGAATAAATGATATTATAAGAAATGCTCTTAAAGTAATTCGTAGATTAAATCCAGCAGAAGCATATGAAGCTAGATTAGCAGCTGGCGAAGTTACAGGAGTAGAAGTAACAGAAGCTGGATATGGTTATTATTTTGATGGACTAACAGACATTAAAATGACTGAAACTTACGATGAAGCAACTAATACTTATAAAGTTGGTATGACACTAGTATTTGAAGTTCCTCAAATAGAACTAGATAGAACATTAACATTAAAATAATATTAGAATGACAAAAGTCATTCTTTTTTTTTGCTATTATATATGATATACTTTAAATGATAGAGAGGTTAGAAAAATGAATAAAAAATTAAGAACACTTATATTATTATCATTATTATTAATCCCAATTAGAGTTATGGCATTTTGTAATGGTCAAACTAGATTGTATTGTAAAGAAAAGCTTCTTGCTCCAGACCAAGAAACACAATGTCATATCGTTTGCGAAGTTGACGGAACAAACAGTGTATTATTGGTTCATGCTGAAGTTGCAAAAGAAACAGACGGAATAGTATTTAATAATGAAAATAATAAAATAGGCACTATTCATACTGGTGCTACAGGTTTTCATACAAATATAGGAAACCCATTTAATGGTACAATAATGAATGCCTTTACTGCTGGTGGAGGTTTGGTTGCAAATACAGAAACTAGCTGTGAGGATGATAGTAGAGTATCAACAGATGGATGTTATGAATTCTTATATCCAACAGCTACTTTTCCAGGTGGAATTCCATCTTCTCCAAAAACTACAGAAAGTCCGCTTAATTCAGATAATCCTGACTTTGAAAACACCGTATCTTTAGGATATGTAACTGTTTCGATAGTAGATGATTTAGATGATTCAGAGTGCGCTGATCTATGCTTTAATGTCTTTGTTTATGAAAAAGGATCTTCTGCAACTAGTTACAGCAGAGACCAAGTAGCTACCGAAGTATGTGATGAACTATATCCTGCAGCCTGTAGAATAACAAATGGAAAGTATTATGATGATCACGGAAGAGAAATAACTGAAGAAGAATATGCAAGAGTATGTGAAAATGTAAGATGTGAAGAATATAACGGTAAATATTATGATGATGAAGGAAGAGTAATAACTGAAGAACAATATGCAAAAGTATGTGAAAAAGTAAGATGTGGATCTTTCAAAGGTAAATACTACGATCAAAATGGTAATCGCGTTGCTAATGAGCAAGCTATGAAAAATGCTTGTTATCCTCCTTGTGGATGTAGAGATAATGTTTGCTATGGTCCAAATCATGAGACATTATCTAAAGCCGAAATGCAAAAGACATGTTTTTCTTGTAAATATGAAAATGGCAAATATTATGGCCTAAATGGTGTTGAAACCAATGAAGCAACATATTACTTACAATGTAATGATCATTGTAAATGTGAAGGCGATAAATGCTATGACGATAAAGGTAAACCAGTATCTTTAGAAGAATATAAGAAAATATGTAACCCAAAATGTGTTTTCACAGGTGGAAAATATTATAACGATAAAGGTGAAGAAGTATCAGAACAACAATTCGCGAAAGATTGTGATATAACTTGCCGTTGTTTAAATAACAAATGTTATGACAAAAACGGGAATCCAGTATCAAGAGCAGATTATGTTAAAATATGTGAACCTAAATGTACATTCCAAGATGGAAAATATTATAATCAAAAAGGCGACGAAGTAAGTAAAGAAGAATATCAAAAAGATTGTAATCCAAAATGTGAATGTAAAGATGGTATCTGCTATGACGATGATGGAACTCCTATAACTGATGAAGAATATGAAAAAAAATGTAATCCAAAATGTTTATGTAGCAGTAGTAAATGCTATAACAACGAAGGAAAAGAAATAACCAAAGATGAATATAACTTAATGTGTGCATGTCGTATTGAAAATGGTAAATACTATGATATGAAAGGTAAAGAAATATCAAGTGAAAACTATACTAAAATATGTGGATGTCGTAAAGTTGGAGGAAAATTCTTCGATAAAGATGGTAATGAAATAACTGAAGAAGAATGGAATGATAAATGTGTTCCTAAAACAGGAATGTTCATACCATATATTACCGTTGTAGCATTAGGTTTAGCTATATATGGTACTTATTATGCTATAAAAGTTTATAAAAAGAGAAAGAAAATATATCAAGTATAAAATAAAAGAAGGGTGGTTAACATGGCAATGCAAAAATATACTCCTGTTAAAGGGGCTTCACATCAAGTAATTGATGTTGATACAGATTTACTATATAAAGTTTCTACAAATTGTAGCAATGTAAAATGTAGTAAAAAAGCTGGATCTTATTCGGCGGAAAAATTAGCTACTACTTATATTAGTTCTTTATTTTCATCAATAGACTCTAATATTTCTGGAGCTCAAAGCTTAAGTCAAGCAGTATCTAATTTAAAAACAAGAATAGAAAGTATTAGAAATCCTTAAGAGGTGAAAACATGTTAAGAAGAAGAGATCCTGTAGCAATAGAAAGTGTAGGTAACTACCTTAATAATTGTGGAAAAGATTTAGCTAGTTTAAAATCACGTTTAAATCAACTTATAGATCACATACACGATGATTATATAGGTGCCGATGCTGATAGCATTGTCACCAATTTTAAAGCAGAATCAAATAAAATAGATACATTCTTAGAAACTAATGAATACTTCCAATCATATATGGGAGAAGTATCTGCTTATGATACCGAAACAGTTGATACATTCAATAAAGAAATGGATGATATAACTGATTATTTTGAACAAAATAAAGTACAAGAAGATGAAGAAAACATCTTAAATATCCTAGAAAAAATAGAATCAAATTCTACAGAAGGAGATGATATAATATGAGTTCTGTAGATATTAGTATTGATCATTTAGGATTAGATGAATCATTAAATGAAATAGAAAATATAATGAAAGAAATCAATGAAGACTTTACTAATATGAATGATGCCTATAAATCATTAAATAGTGATTATTGGGTAGGCCCAGAAAAAGATTCATTGGATTCTAAATATGGTGCAGTATTAGAAGAGAGAAGTACAAATACTTTTAATGAATTAAATCAACATCTTCAATTACTTAGAGATGCTTCTAAACTATACCAAGAAGCTAATGCTGATATAGAAAAACAAACACAAGATTTGGAGGATTACAATGGCTAGTACACAATATGATTATTTAATAAATATGAAAGCCGAAGTAGATAGTGCAGTTAGTACTATTAATTCCAATCCTTGTTCAGCAATTTCTACTGAAGTATCAAATATTATTACCGACTTAGGAAATGCTAAAATGAGTGGAACAGATTCTATTAGTAGTTCTGTAAATTCTGCTCTAACTCAATGTATTTCTACGTTTACAGCAATAAATTCAAGTATTAATTCAACATTTAGAAGTATTGAAACTCAATATAAATCATTTCAAACGGCTTTAACTGAGTTAGAAGCAGCTAAAAAGTATTTAGAAGAAGTAGAAGCAAGTAAACCTATCGCCCCATCTGGTGGCTCATAATGGGGAATACCGATTATTATCAAAGATTTCTCGCTTGGGAACAAGAATATAATGCAGCAGTTGCTGCATATCAAGAAAAAGGGAATACGGCAATCGAAGTCTTTCAAATGTTAAATTCTCTTGGTGGAACATCAGTTAAAAGAAAAACTATGGCTCTTGATAGCTTTGTTCTATCACTAAATGGATCTTCATCTAACTTTGATTATTCTGCTTATGATTCAGTTGTTCCATACGAAACATTAGAAAAATATATACAGTTTTTAGGTAAACAAGCAAAAGGAGCTTGTTATGACTGGGCAACTTATTATGCATATTTAGTAAATAATAGTATAAAGCTATCTACACCAGGAGGATATACTATTCCTCAAAACGTTACGCCAACAAGATTTTTAGTAGAAACAGAAGATCAATTAATAAAGCTTTTATACTATGAATCTCAGAATAATAGACCTGTTGTCTTAACAGTTAATGGTAGTTTAGATGCTACTAGTTTTGTTAATGAAAGAGACGAAGATGGTTCATCCTACTTTGGTTATGATAAATCCTCAGGAAGACATTACGTTTGTGTTCCTCCTCTTAATTTTCAAGAAGGTGTAACAGCAGACGATGTAACAGCTAAAAGCTTTTTTATAATGGATCCTGCAACACCAGAATTAAAACCTCTTTCGGCTTCTTTGCAAGGAATAGAATCTACAACATTTACAAGAACACCATTAGATGTTAGACATGATAGAAGCATTTGGAATTCTTATAAGATGTATACCGATCACGATAAAGCTGGCAAGAAAGTAAAAACTAAATCAGCATACGAAGTATATCTATTATTAGGTAGTGAAGATGAAGCAAGAGGTGTAACTGATTACTTAGAAAGTGTTTCAGACGGAAAAGCATATTATTATGAAAAAGGATCATTTAACAATCCAAGTAATTATTCAGGAAAAACAGTAAAATATGATTCAGCTCCAACCCAACTAGATAATGCAACTTTAGGAGCAATAAGTAGCATTTATCAAAATGGCTATAAAATACAGCAAAAAACATCATTTACCATGGCCGATTTAGATGCTTTATTAATGGATGAAGCAAGTTCAAATCGATCGGGAGAAGTACTATCCGATGCATCAAAGAATTTTCCAGAAG
>JAEEGL016583824.1_pt1 | contig 16405 bp, 13 predicted proteins | sample 9134231 | NCBI WGS metagenome assembly JAEEGL01 (sample SAMN16246548, study PRJNA631951) | gut metagenome | biome: gut microbiome; feature: rumen; material: fiber-attached | host: Bos | place: Iran: Karaj | collected 2018-10
CATAATAAGGAGCATAATCTCCAGCAAGGAATCGTCCATCGCCCCAGACATCGTATCTGTTGCTTGGAAGCTTATTGAATGGCCCACGCATACCAGTAATACTGGCGGCAGGCAAATTCTGTCCAAATGAATAAACAGTAGGAAGACCAATGATTGCCGCAGGATCCAGTTGACCATACTCACCACCCAAATCATATCTATTCTTTTTCCCGCCACAAGCGAAATCATTCTCATCTATTTCAACCAGACCGGAGGAATTCCCGATGACATCAGGATAACCATACTTATCGCCAATCAATGCCGCACCAATTGTCGCAGCTGTTCCTGCTCCACCAATCACTCCGGCAGCAATCTTTTTCGCATTGCTTGTCTTAGCCACAGGCTTGACAGTCTTCGCAACTTTCTCCACAACCTTCGGCGCTCCATGCATCAACCTGGAAAGCTCTCGCTTCGAAGCGTTGAGATTGCGCATCGCCACAGATCCATACGGCGCAAAAAATCCTTCTGCCTTTCTGAGTTTATCAACCTCTGCCTGCCATTTCTTGACAGAATCCGAGAAGGACTTTATCTGGCTTTCTCTTGAACCAACAGCACCGGCGGCACTTGCGCCGGGCTTACCGACATTAACCAGCATCTTGTTCAATGGATAAACCTCGCCATCAGGTGCGATGAAATCAGAACCATTGAAAAAACGATCAAGCGTGTTGGCCGTTTTCTCGAGGAACCCTTTATCGCGATTTGCCTCATACCAGTTATGTACGGCATCACGCACAGGATCATCATCTCCACCCATTGAGAACTTGTTCATCGGTCCACCAAGCGCCATCACCGGCATCGCTTCTTGCGGCTGCATAGCCATCTGCTCGGGAGCAACCGGCATTTGCTCAACAGGCATCATCTCCTGTTCGGGTTGTTGGGCCTGCTCTTGCGCCAACGACTGCTCCAGCGCAGCAAGTTCTTCGGGAGACATATTCTGCAACTCCTCCATTAACTGCGCCTCTTCCTCTGCGGCCTTCTGTGCTTCCTGCGCCTGAGCGACACGGGAAAGCATCGCGTCAAGACCGTTCTTGGAAATCGGATCATTCGGTCTTTCTTCCGCTTCCTTGAACAAGTCATCGACAATCTCCGAATAGAGTTTGCCGGCATATTGTTTCGGGACACCTGCCTCAATCAGAAATTTTACATCGGCTGTGATATTATCAGAGAAGACGAAATCCTTATATACCGGCTCGCCTTCTTCCAACACATTCGGCGTACCCTGCTGGTCAACACCAACCTGGACACCTCCATTCGGATTCTCTTCGTGCGAGCCTCCTTCGTTGATTCTCATATAACCGGCTGGAGCAAAATACCCGCCGTGCGTGTTAAATCCTGCCATATCTATTTTGTTCTAATTTTTACCATTACACCATCTTTGCATATCGTCCGTTGAGGAAGAATAGAATTTTTCTTGCCGAGAATACGATTTGCGAAGTGCTGAATATCTTCCTGCTCACGCTGAATCTGACCGCCATTCTTAACAACTCGCACAGAAGACTGAGCATTTTTTCTGTTCTGAATATCTTCCATCGATGCGGCCTTGTTTGCAAGAAATGTATCCTGTGCGCGATTAAATCGCATATTATTATATGACATTCTCGCATCAGCATCAACATTTCCCTGCCAGACTTTTAGACCAGAATAAAGGCCACCAATACCCGCACCAATTGCTGCTCCAATCGGGCCAAGCATTGAGCCGGCAGCGCCACCAGCAATCATCCCCGCGCCGACAGAACCGACATTCTCCAAATCGCCCCTGCCGCGTACTTTCCTGAAGTCTTGATTATATGCGATGTGTGAAGCATCTTCCGCAGAAATGATCTGACCATAGTTATCAAAACCATACGAACTGACATTCTCCAAATTCGTCGCAGGAGCATAAGCCATCGGAGAGTCGTTAATATCCGCAGCGGTCTGACCGATAGCACCAAGTTGCGCAACACCATTGAGCAGTCCAAGACCAGTCGGAATGACACTACCCAAGTTGAAAGTCGTCAGGTTCACGCCCGACGGAACAATACGGTTCTTCCCGTTACCCCAATCAATGACATCTTGATTCGGAACAGCCCAATCCAAATTATATAAATCTCCCATACTATTCGAAATATATCATCGTCAAATCGTGTATCTGCATCAAGTTCTTATGCTGCTCAAGCGCAGTATTAATTGTCTTCTTAAACTTGATGTTCACCCAGGGATTACGAATCCTGTCAAGCCCGTATTTATTCGATGCCGTAGTAACCGCGCGAGGAATATCCATTCGCCAAATACGGAATTTCTTACGCGTATCGGAATAACTGTCAACCGGATTCATCGCGATTGATACATCACCGGTATTCTGGTATTCATTCCAGACAGACATCGTATCAAAAGTCTCGTTTGCAAGATAAGTCGTATCAACGAAATCGCCTTCGTCGGCATTCATCACGCCATACTCATCAAACATCCTAAAGACATCAGCGCGGTATTCGACATTCGTCCAGATCTTGTCACCATACGGATCAGGCGTTGCGCGATAAGTCGTCCAGAAGTTGTACTGAGTTCCGAAGAAATTACAATAGAAGCCTTCATTCTGCAACCATAAACCACTCTTATTCGTAACTTTCTTGAATGATACAAACCTATCGCTGAGATTTGTCATCATAGGAACAGAACCGTAATCAAAGAAGCTCGAGAACGCATCCAGGTTTTCGTTATAGACAAGACAATCCTGATCATCCGTGCTGTCTTTCCTCACGAGATAAACATCAGAATTGATCCTGTCATAAAACGAGATGATATTATTGAACTCACCCGGATTCCACGCTTTGATGTCATTGATCTTCTTGAAGAATGCCGAAAAGCCCAGACGCGTAGAAATATTGTCAATCCCATCGCCAAGCGCACCGAACATCTTGTTAATATTATCAACGAAGTATAGCGCTCGCTTTCCTTCAACAATCGACCATTTGTTCGTACAGCCGTATTTGTTCGTGATATACCTCTTCCCGTCGACCTTACCGGAGTTGGCAATCTCGATCGGAACACCGTTCGTCGTGGACAGTTGTGTGCGTGAGTTGAACAAAATCTCAGCAATACCACGATCCTGGAAAGCAATCAGACTGTTCTGGAACCGACGGATAGCACGACAGACACCCTTGTCGCCATCCAAGTCCAGCGTACTGGCGAGCGTGATATGCATCCACTCGTCCGTCAGGGCAGATGAATGCTTTTCAAGTGTCCAAGTAAGAGAGGAACGATAGGCATCAAGGTCGTAATCATCATCAAGATCCCGATAAGCCTTGAAATTATCAGGCTGCGAATAAACTCTGTTCAAATCTCCAAACTGCGCTTCATCTATCGAAGCGATAAATCCCGTCGTGCGCTGCTTGTCATACCGCCCATCGAGATTGATATGCGATTCCAACATTACAGAGATGATATCCACGACACCATTCACGTCTTCCTTATCCAGCGGTTTCGTCCGTAAGTTATCCCAGCGCTGGAAATAGGTGTCACCTTGATTGGCGTGCAGGATGTCGTTGTCGAGAATATCATATCGAGGCCCAGCATTGACAAAGACATTACTCTTGATTGCTGCTTCACTGATGCCACCATAACGCGGATCGGCTTGCGGAAGTCCCGAATCGTAATCGAAATACAGTTCGCCTATGAAGAAATAACGCTCACCACCTGCAATGCCTTCTGCATTGGGCGCAGGAGTAAAATCAAAATGAGTGTTATCTACATCGTAATTCACATATGGATAATATCCGGGCTGAACATCATTCAATGCGCCGGAAGAAAGAACAAGAACTTTCGATCCCTGATCGACAACCCCGTCATTATCTTCATATAGAACCGCCTTGACATTCTGATAGATTTCTTCGTCGTCATATACGGCAATAACGGTTGCATTATTCACACGGACGATATCCTCTGTAATACCTTCGTCGATATAACTGTAAGAAATGTCAATCAGGATGGTATATAAATTTAAATCTTCTGAAACATCTATGCGGACATAAACGGGTTCAGTCCAGAAAGTGTTCTTCGCGCGCGCCCACACACGAGAGTAAAACATCTTCTCCGTATCTGTCGGGTCAATGTCCGCCATCTTGCAGCCGAAATTAAAACTGATGCTCGCTTTCGACCAGTCGTCTTCCCGGCTCTCAAGAGTGAAGGTCGGCATATCCAGCTCATGTTCGCCGTAAGCGAAATTCACTTCCGTAACAATCTCCTGCGTCTCATTGGAATCATCTTCTATCCACGGTGCAAGCCACCCGGATACAGCCGATGTTTCAGGCGGAACGATGATCTTCTCTTCATTCTCAAACAAATCAATATACGGCAGGATAGTCTGCTTATAGACCTGATGCTCCGTATCGTTCACTGTCGGAAGGGCAATCACCGCGTGGGGATTCGACGCAAAGGTCAGCGGAACGATGGAAGAGGAATTCAGGAAGTAATCACTTCCGCCAACTTCTTCTATCCCGGACAAGTCCGTACTATAGAGAATCGGGTATTTCCGCGTTCCGGGCATCGATAACGCATCATCGATATAGGCATCGTAGTTTTTCGACTCGCCGCCGACACGCAGACCGACGTACTGGCTGGATGTGTAGTTGAACATCCTAATGCATTCCGGATCATAGATGAGCGCATCGTCGAGCGAATTATTGAAGATTGTGTTGTAACAGTATTTCCTATTAGCGAAGATCTTCCGGGACAGACGAGAATAATCATCCGGACTTTCCGCATTCGTATATTCATCAATCTTCCCGGAGTGATTGAACATATGGAGCCAGTACCTGACCTTGTTGCCGCCCTTGATATAATCGGATGCAACACGATACTTCTTCTCCTTGTCCGTGTTCATCGCCTCAAGCCCAAACTCATCCCACATCGGCCACGACTGCAAGCCATCCAGATCATCGACAGAGTTATGGGCGGAGTACCTGTTGTTCGCAAGATTCTGGCCGGGATACATACCATGCGTGGCATTCACAATACTGTCACTGGTGGAACCGCTGACTTTCGCCAGACCAATGATGCGAAATTTACAGTTCGACACATCATCAAGCATTGCTGATTCATAAGAGATCTCCGGTGATTCGAAAGTCAGGACATTCTCATCAACGAACATCAGGTTCTTGCTGTAATAGGCAGGATTATATGGCCCTACGCCCAAATTGACATATGTATCTGAACTAACCCAACGATCGGCTAAAGTATAATCTTGAGAGTCATAATAATCCGCCACTTCATCCCAAGTATGCACATTCCCGACTGTGCTAATATAAGCATAATGACTAGGGAATTTCTTGTTATACTGAACAACTTTTGTGCGCTGCTGATTTGCTTCTGCGAACCAAGCGTGGAAGATGTTCTCATCAATGATATGCTGTGGATACTGAAGTCCATTCAAGCGCATCTTGTCATACATATCTGCATATGTCGCATCCATCATCGCGCCATAATTGCTTCCCTTTCCATATGCATTTATCGAATAGACCTCCATACTGAAACGCCCATCGGAATCTTTATAAACCATCCGCTTGTCTTCTTCTTCTGTCGTAATGGAGAAATCATCCTTATGGGTTGTAAAGTCGAAAGACAAGATAGCATTACGCGCAGCAGTATCGTCTGCCAGGTTATCGGCAATTCGAGCCTTAATTACATTGATAACGACCTGGCTACCATCTATAGAATAAAGCAGGCTGACCTGTATGTTATATGTAATCAGAATATAATCATAATCATAATCCGTCTCAATCGGAACGTGATACTTAGCGTTCGGTGTGCCGTAATCATCAACCTGATAATATGGAGTCGGCGTTTCAGTGCTTTCCCAATAATTGCACTGGATCTCTCCTGTCTTCTGTGTGGATTTATGAACGACATCAAAATGCCGGTTCGCATAACCTGAATGCCTCGGTCTGGAGATCCACGACGGCATTGAGTAGAGCCGTCCATTGAACCTGTCCCAGACATTGAACATCGTTGGGTTGAGAACGCCCTGCGCCTTGACAGCGCGGTCAGCGTAAGTCGCACGAGCAATGACGAGCCGCGCAGATACATACCTCGGGCTGTCGTAATTCGTATCATCCTTCGCTATGTCCAAGACCGCCGACGGAACCTGACAGACAGCGATAATCCGCTTGATCTTATGCGTGTCCTTATCGATAACCGGGTATTTCTCGTTCACCTTGTCGCCGATCCAGAACACATCGGACGAAGCGCCACTAGCATCGAAGAAAACAAGGCCAAAACGATATTTTTCCCCGCCCTTGAATCCGGAGATGCACGAAGAAGAGAGCTTTAACTGATTGTCATACGCATACGCGTCACCCGGTTCCAAATAGGGAATGTCCTTTATATCACTATCTTCATTTCCAATGACATCGCCATCCACAGAGTAATCAAAATGAAGACAAGTATCTTTTATCTCCCAGTCCGTACCGGGAACGAAATGCTCACCATTGAGGATGAACATATTCTCCCGGATCGCCTCCTGTAAGTCACTTACCCTGTCTCCGCGTCCAACAGATTGAAGATCGCCGAGGAAGAGCGTCTGATCCTTATGCGCCAACGTACCGGCAATCACATTCTTGCTACCGAGATAGAGAAGACTCGAAGCATCAATAGCCGTCAGGTGCGAATTATCATCAATAACCAGCGCACTGGCATCATCGGTAATATCGCCCTCTGCGACGAGATAAGCAACAGTCGTCCCTTCATAGGAACTCTTGAAGATGGAATAAATCCTATATCCGCCGTAAGACTTGTCCAAATTGGATATCTTCAGCGTGATCTTGTTGTTGTTATATCCGTCAGGACTTCCACCGATACCGTTCGGAGAGAGATAGATGAGATCCGACATCCAGGCGATGCCACTTTCCTGACTGTGCCTGTTGTAATAGACAAGGATATACTGCACAACACCATTAGCTCTCGTATTCCCGGAGTTGTCCTTTTCAACCTTCACCTCCGCAGAGATATCGATGATGCGGTTTGAATCGAAATAAGTGTTGTCGCAAGTCTGCGTCTGGCTGTCATACCAAGGTTTTTCCTCGTCAGCGAAATTCATCATCCGCAGAACATTCCGTCCGTCAACCCAATAAATCTTCTGGATGTTCTCCGATTCGAAATCAACTACAGATTCGATAGGATTCTTGATATCGAAATTCAAATCGCCGAAGAAAAGTTTATTGCAGACAAACTCAGGATTCTGCTGGTAATGATAATCGATACGATAGATATAATCTGTCTTGACATCACTCACCGTCTCCGTCGTGAAGAGAACAAGATGCTCGTTCAAGACATTCCATCCGAGTAATGTGCCGTTGATCTGTTCGGTCAATGGAATCTCCTTGTTACCGCGCTCATTCGTTACGGAAAACATCGTATCGTGTTCCCGCGCAAGAATGCGGATGTTATGATTCTCATATGCCGAGGACTCACCAGCCTTGGAGACGGACAGATCCCTGTTCATCCCTTTATTCTGGAGAGTGAATGCTTTCTTCCTCATATCCTAATGTCTCTTCCAAACCTCTTTTGCTCCGTTGTCGAAGAACGCGCGCCAATGTTCGTTGTTCCTCGGCAGGAGCGTCTTGAATGAATTGAACAGCGTTTCAGCCTTGTCCAGATCCAAGCGGGAGAACTCGCTCTGCGCATCACCGACAGCCCAAGCATATTCCTGCTGGGCATTAGCGAATACCTGCTGGGAGATCTCACCCATATCGAACTTAATAGTAAACCACTGGACCTTGATGTAATTCTCCAGACCACGAAGGAAGCTCGTGTTGTCCGGCAGTAATGGATAGCCTTCCTCGTCTACCGCAAAGCCTCGATAGGCAATCTCGACATCGATATCCTTCGTCGATGTGAAGATGACCATACCCTGTGTCTTATAGGTCAGCTCGCCGGTAATCTGCGCCAACGGCTTCGCGTCGGACAGATGGAACGAATGCCCCGAATAACGATAGATCAGCGGGGCGATACCACCATGTGTAGACCATCTGCCATTATGCTGTATAGGTGCGACGCGTACCTGAATCATCTCAACGAAATCACACGGCAATTGACCACGCCAGTCATTGACCACCACGACAGCGGTCTTCTCATCATAGATAGCCGGTGTCCCAAGCAGGGAGATGAAATCCACCGTATATTCAACGGCTGTCTCAAACGGGATGTCGCGCATCATCGGATGCCGTTTCACCCTGTCAAGAATCCGTCTTATGTTCGTACTCTGAATCATATCATATCATCGTTAAAATCCATCGGTGTCCACGGACAACCATAATCATTATTAATCTCGCGCATAACCTGGAAGAGTTTCCTGTTCGCCACAAAGCCGTAACATCTCAACGAGCCTTTGTCGTGACTTGGCAGATAGACCATTCCAAAAGTCTTCAGCCTGCCATCCCTTTTCCCGGTCTTCCAGTTCATCGCGCCATAACCGGCGAAAGTCCTTCCATAATACTGCGCCTTCCTTGTTATCGTTGCCGCAGCAATCAATCCCAGTCCGCAAGGCAAATCAATCATCCCCTCATTCCTCAATCTCTCCGCAAGCATTTTGCAGTAAGCTTTCAATACGCGGCGATAGGTCTTCTCGTCCAGCGGCTGTCCTTTCCGCTCTCTCCTGCGATACAACTGATAGGCAGGGCCCATATCAGCGTGTCGCGCTTCTCCGCTGAACGCCAGTTTCATTACTCTTCCTCCGCCGCTCTCAGTCTGCGCCTGTCAGCCAGTTCCGTAGGTGCAGCCGTGTTATTCCTCGTCAGAGCCGCTTCGCCCAGTTCATCCTTAGCGTTGTTGCTCTTGTCCTCGGGAGCATATCTTGGCCCGGCAATCTCCTGAACCATCAGTTCGATGCAGTTCAGAATAAGCGATCCTTCTAACGGGAACTCCTGTTCAAGCACATCACACCCGAGGCCGTTGCCCGAATCATCGCAAGCCATCTTCGCTGCCTCCTCAACATCGGAGAAGACCGCATTGACTTTCGCGCCTTTGAGAAGCATGAACTGGGGATTCGCTCCGGACAGATACAGATACTTGTCAGCGCCGATCGCCGCATAAACAATATTCTTCAACCATTTATTAAACCCTACATATGGCATGCGCTCCGCCGGAATCATCTCGATATTAGAGAACAGCATATCGCTGATCGTGGAAATTCTCGGATTGCTGATACTGAGCGTATCGGGAAGAGGCTTCGTCGATTTCAGCCAGTTACCACCGCATCCGAAAGGCAGGAGGTCTGCCGGTTCCAACTCGACGCAGATCTGTTGCTCGTTCTCACTGGATACGGTCTGAAATGCCTTATTCCTGGACTTGGCATACTTGCGTTCAAGCAGATAAGCACGAAACTTACCGGCAAGGAAAAGCATATGCTCCTCAGTATAGTACGCATCATCCGATCTCTCCTTGATTAAATCAAGCGCTAAATATATAACTTCTCCAAATGTAGCCATTACGCAGTCCTTATATCTCCAAGTTCAGTAATACGATCGTCATTCCCGAGAGCGTCCTCCGTAATTCGCACAACAAAATCTCCCATATAATCAGCAGAACCGAGCGTAGCACGACGCACACAGAAGACAGGATAGGGGAGAAGACACCCGCCATTCACAAAGAGCTTGCTCATGGCACGCTCGATAACAAAATAATCTTTCTCACTGATGAATGCGTGCATCTCTTCCACGAAATCGACCAGGAATGTGTAGAGAATGAGCTTCCTGACCATCGATGGCTTGCAATATCCCGTCTTCTTCAGGAGTTCATAATACCGTGCCAGATATCCTTCGGCCTTGGTTTTTGAAACTAACTCTGCCATTTCGGTAACTTTTTAACCACGACAGCCACATCCGGAATGAACATATCCACCGACAGCCGTCCCCATAAGTTCGCTCCACAGCTTGTCAACTAACACCCAGTCGCAGGTATCAACCGCAAAACGGAATGCATTCCATAGCAGGATAAAATGCTCGAAGCCATCTGGAATATCGCATGGAGAACAATCGGATGCAAATCTCGCCACATACGGCATAATCATCTTATACAATGCTTTCCAGTCAGGAATGACGGCGATATCCAGCGTGACATCATATCCGCAATACATCGATGCAACTTGCGGCGCGAGATCACCGTCACAGGTTACATAGACATAGAACAATCCATTACGGAATTCGCTCGTGCCGAAATCACCAGGAAGAGCATCAAGGGAAATCCTGCAACGGACAGCGCGAACATCCGTCGGAGTCGGGTTGTGATTCTCGAACATCAGGTACGCCTTCTCACTGGGGACACCGACAGTACCACGATTCTTGTAATATTCCAGATAAATGGTCTGGATATACATATTGGAATAGACATCATAGTTCTCGACGTGGCATTCCACGGTGAGATATTTTCCGTCCTCCGATATACGCAATTCATCAAACTTTACCATAAATCAATACTTTGAACCAAAAGTAAAAAGAAAAGGGACTTGGAAATAACTCCAAACCCCTTTGCTTATTGAATCCAAATGATTTATTTTATTCCATAATAGCGCGACAGTAACATCTCCAACTGCCAGCTCCAGCCCTTCGGTGAATTCTGTATCCAGATTTTGTTATGGAACGCAAGACAGACCTTATCGATAGGATAGTCCTCGTCGTAGATCCCACACTTGAGATTGTCGTTCTCGTTGAGCTGAAACGGAATACGATGACCGAAATAGATATTATAATAGAGATCTTCCATCACATAACTGTTGCACGTCATATCATATCTCTCCCAAAGCGCTTCCAGTTTATCCCACTCGAAATACTGCGGGAGATGTGTCGTGAAGTTCCGGATAGGATAGCCGTCACGAAGCAATGCTTTCCTAGTCTTCGCCTTGTCGCGCCGCCAGGCATTCGTCGAGTTCGGTCCGAAAGGAATCTTATCGCCATTCTGCTTCAGAAACATCACGTCGGACATATCGAAATCATTGACGGAATAGACATCATCCGCAACAAAAATGAATCCCTCCGTGTCCGGGAATGTGCGATGCACGGCCTTGAAACAATTGACATAATCCAGATGCTGGCGATACTGCCCCTCAATGGAATCAACGCGCTTGGATTCAATACAGATAACGCCGTTAATATTCAGTTCGGGCAATCCTTCGCCAACGACAACAATCAAATGGTTCTCCTTGAAATGCCGCTTCCATCCGGCAATAGAGAACTCTAATTCCTTTCCCTGCGCACCAGGCGCATAGTACGGAATAACAACAAGAATCTTATTCATATAATCCTCGAAATATTTCCAGCCAAACCTTTGCGGTTGTTAAATTCTGTTTATAACTGCCACCGGCAAAATGCTCAATATATTCATAGATATATTCTTCACGATATGGCAATTCTTTCTCCTTGCAATCGAAATAGAACGAAGCACCGGTATCAAACCAGGGTGGGCCATTATGACTTACCTTATCGACCATGCCGTCATGCCAGAAACGTATGCCGTGTTCGCGGCACATCGGTACATTGATCCAAAGAAGATAAGGCTCAACCCGTTGCGCTCTATACTTATTTCTTGAATCCTCCATTCCGCCAATCCACGCATAAGCACTGTCGAAAAACGGACTGATGTCTTTACGCACAAGAACATCGCTGTCAAGAAGAACAAAGCCATCTGTAAGAATGTCAAACAAACAATCCACGCTGGCTATATGCCTTGCGCTGCCATCGTTATTTATCTTTACGGGAATACGCTCTGAATATTTACCTATCAATGAATTGAAATCAACAACTTGTCCCTTTGTGTTATCAATGATTTCAACACCATTTATCGCGGGAAACGGTCGTTTGTCAGAATTGTCAAAGATGGTTATCTTACAGCCAGGCGTATGTTTCCATACACTCTTTATGGTGGCGACAGTCAGTTCGGGTGTATTGAAATGAACAATCGCAATATTTTTTTCTCCTGATACATTCATAAATCATAAAGGGCGAGTTTTCGCCCGCCCTTTACTTTCGTCTCACATCAATTAAGAACCAGAACCGGAACCGGAACTCGTCTCAACGCCCATCAGCTCGTCGATCTGGGCCTTCCAAGCGGTGATAGCCGCAGCGGGACCAGCGATCTGGATGGTACGAGGAGACTTCTGGATGTTCTCGGCATGACCCTGCCAGAAATACTGGATGGTCAGTACATCATAATTCGTCGAGGTATCGAACGGATTGATGATGTAGGTCGGCTCGTAGTTGTTCGGCCAGTTGAAGCCGCGATAAACATCGCCGCGCTCGCCATAGCAGAAATACTCCAGATCAGCCAGCTCGAAGGTGGCGGCAATGACCGTGTTGTTGGCGATCTCAGACGGAGCAACCGCAACAGTTCCCCAAGCGTCATCCTCGACATTGAAGGAGACAGTCAGCTCAAACGGCTCGCCGGTGAGCTTACCGCGCACCCATTTCTGCTGGGCCTGGACGAGAACCACGCCACCGGAAGCGCCAGTCACATCGCCCTCGGCAGTGTCGGCAGTAACCTCACTACCGTTGGAGAACACCTTGAAGTAAGGATACTGACGCTTCGGAAGAGCCTTGGCGATAGCGATAGCCAGAGCCTTGTGGAACAGGGCAGCGGTATTCATCGCGCTCGTCACCTTGACAGCGGCGGTCACGGTGGTGTAATCAGCATCGTCATAGCTGATGAGCTGATGCACACCAATATTAATGGTGAGAGTCTTGCCAACGAGATCGGACAGCGAATAGGTGTTGGTGTCAAGAGCAACGGTGTAAGCCAGGAGCTTCTTGGCCATGTTCGCAGCGGTCTTCTTGTTGCAATATTCAATGCAACCGGCAGGAATCATATCAGAACGGACGATAGCACCGTCGGCGTTCTTGTAGACGAAATAGGCATCCTTGTCAGCATTCACAAGCAGAGCAAGATCGCCATTCGTAGTCACAGCTGCAAGCGAATCACGCTTTGCCTTAGCGACATACAGCTGTCGGGTTTGGTTGGTGTTGAAATTTGCCATAACTATTTTTTATTGAATCACTTATTGAGTTGAAGCCCAGACAGCCTTGGCGCGGTTAACGGCTTCTGCAAGGATTGTCTGATGCAGATATTCGTGGAGTTTACAGGTCTTCGCCGTCCGTTCCCCATTGATTGCCGGCATCGTCAGAGGAATCGCTTCCAAGATGATCGGTTCAGGTTTGGCGAGGTAACGGACGGTGTAAGACTTGATGGGATAATCGCTCACAAGTTCCGAGTAATTATGTTCCATCGCTTCGTCGGCATAGGAGAGCCGAAGCACGCGCTTACCGTTTGCGCCCTTGAACGGATTCCGGCTGGTACGCCAGAACTCATCCTGCGTAACAGGAACGATATTCGCTTCGGTGTCTCCACAACCGGACAACTCGACGACACATTTCTCATATGTCCTGAAGAGCAGATCGGAAGGCAATTCGTAAATGACGGAATCGTCCTTGATGTGATAAATAGTCTCGTATGCCGCAACATTGCAGTCCGCCTGGCGGATGAGCGACGACAGATACTGCGTCACCTCTTCCGTAGCCTCAAGCGGAACGGAAATCGTTCCTCTGTAAACACCGACCACAACGGCTTCCTGCGCCCTGGTCAGGAATACGCTTTTCTCGTATTCATTCAGACCCGGAGCCTGATTGCTCATTATGTTATTCCACAGAATATCGAATTCCGCAGACCATTCAGTCACACTCTTCATTACTTCTTGCTCTGTTCAATCTCGCTTTCAAGGAAGAACTTGATGTCCTGATGCGAAGGAAGATTCAGATACCGGGCGGCAATGCTCATCGTCGGCTCTTCACCGGCTTCACACAGCGGTTGCCCATCCTTGGTATAATAGAAATCTCCACGCTTACTCAGCTTGCCCATCTCCACGCCACGACGCAACAGCACTTTCGTGCCAAGCATCGGGTCGGTAATCTGTGAATAGAACCGTTTCGGATCAGCCTGGATATTTGCGTTGATACGACTACGGAAGAACTCGATATCGGTAGTGGCGGCATACGGACGCGCATCAAGCAATTCGCAAAGGATGCGCATCTTGTCAAAGTCACCGTCGATCTTACCGAATTCCTTATAGCTCGCCATCATCGTATCCATCTTCGCGCTCTCCAGCTTGTTCTCCTCGCTGTTCCGCACAATCACATACTGATAGGTCGCCTTCGGCTTATCCTGCAGCTCCTGCACGCTCGGACACACGATATCATCGTTAGCCCGGATAACGGCATACTTCAGGTAATCCTCCGGATTGGACAAGTCAAGGGTAAGCCCCTCCTTGTTCAGCTCGACATAGAAATTATCCCAGTAGTTATTCTCGTTCCTGTAAACAGACAGTGCATTGGTATCCATCAGGAGAGCTTCCTCGATGAATTCCTTCTCGTCATTGGTAAGGATATTCTTATAGCGTCCCGTAGACCGAAGCATCGGCACGCAGAGACGATCAAATGCTCCATCTGCCTTGCCGCCATTCAGCGGATGCTGCTTCTTCTCCACCTCGCCCCCAATGACTTTAGGGACGAAGCGGATATAGATCTTTTCGTTATGCAATGGATTAACCCTTACTTTTTCCACTGTCGGTTCCACTTTTTTGTTCTTTGCTTCCATAATTATTCTTCTCCTTTATTAATTAACGATTAGCCCTGGAGCAGACGCGGGATGAGGGAAATCATACGGCCCGGATCGTACACCACGATACCCATCGTAGCCTTGTAGTGAACAACGGCGGCATCCTCGTCGAAGGAAGCGAAGCTGTTGTTAGCCTGACCGGTGAACGGGTTGTAGAACGGACCCCACTGATAACCACGGAACTCGCTCTGGCCCTTCAGCACGCACTTCTGCACATTCGGCTGATCCTCGTCAGCGGCGTAGAAGATATCGTAGCGATAGGACTCGGCAGTACCACCGTTCGGGTGCATAATCTTGTTGGTCTGCTGATCGTCCTTGCTGGAGTCAAGCATAACCGTGATCTCAAGCCCGTTGGCAGAGAGCCACTTGGTGATCTGGATGTCAGCGATAGTCGCCGCATTGCCATTGGTGAACTCGGTCTCAGGACCCTTACGCAGATAGGAAGGATTCTGGACGCTGTACAGAGGAAGCCAGCCGCTCATCTCCTTCTTCGCCTCGCGGGAGAACTGGATGAGGCCCCGCTCGCCAGTGCGGACGACGAACTTACGCTTCTTCATGTCAATCTTACCAGCAGTGATGGCATACAGAGCATCCTCGAGTAGAGGCATAGAGAATTTCGTGTAATACTGCATATTACCGAAAGCCTGCTGCTGACGGAAGCCCATACCTTGACGATTGGCAAGACCGCTCAGGCCAAAGTTAGAATACTCGCCATTATCCATCTTGGTGGTGACACCACGATCGAGAGCGTTATTCTTGTACTCAGCCCAAGTCTTCTCAATCTCCCAGGTAACATTGAGCATCCAGCGATCAACCGTAGTGCGCTCGATGCGACCATTGACCTCGCGGGACACAGGGATCTTGCAGGCGAGACGCTTGCCGATCTCCTTGCCACCAATCTTGTGCTGCAGGCGAACGTGCATCCACTCGGAACTCATGCTGACCGGACTGGAGAATCGCACGTCACCGACCTTGCGGGAGAAGTTATCCTCGATAGGAGCGTAAGCCCAGCTGAAGCGCTCACCGGCAAGCAGACGCTCGACGGGGATACCCTGCGCGCCATTGGCGCCGAAGCACTCAACCTTGTAAACGCAATCCGTACCCTCGATACGACCAGCCTCCTTCACGATAACCGGATAAGTTTCGTTCAGGTTGCCCCACAGCACCTCGCCAAGAGCGAACCAGTCAACAGGGAAAACAAGATAGAACGGCTCGAAGCCGACACCGACATTCGCGCCACCAGCGGTGACAACGGAACCATCGGCACGACGGGCTTCCTTCAGAGGAATGTTACGACGGGAATTCGTAACGATGTCCCAATGGAGAGGGGAGTCGTCGTCATACTCGCGCACGGGAACCTCTTTGGAGAGATAGGTGTCGAGCGTAGGAAGATACATGCTGCTCAACAGAACAGTCATCACATCGCTGGCCATCTGCGGATTGGTGCGGAACAGACCGTAGATATGGTTATCCTTGGTAACAGTTCCACGCCAAGCGGTGACACCAGTGAACTGGTTGTTGGAAATTTGTCCTGGCATAAACTTATAAAATTTAGTTAAACAAAGTTTTCTTTATTGCATGTCCACTTTCCAGCCGTCAGAGAGGAGCGGGTCAACGCCATCGCCAACACTGCTCGTGTACCTGAGTGAACCGTCTGCACTGAGCTGAGAAGAGTTGATCTTCCGTTCAAGTTCACGGATGTTCTTGTTCTTCTCGAGCCTCGCCTCAGCCTTCGTGA
>JAEEGL014774978.1_pt1 | contig 16404 bp, 13 predicted proteins | sample 9134231 | NCBI WGS metagenome assembly JAEEGL01 (sample SAMN16246548, study PRJNA631951) | gut metagenome | biome: gut microbiome; feature: rumen; material: fiber-attached | host: Bos | place: Iran: Karaj | collected 2018-10
ATGAACTTAAGGTGAAGTACCAAAATATGCCTGTGGCTTTGAGTCATACCGACCTATTTCAAAAAGCCGTGGTTATAGCGAAGAATCCGGACTGAGTGGTGCCTGACACCAATTTTCAATATCCTTATATGAGACCATGGTATTAAGGTGGAAGGAGCAGGAGCTATCTATAGATTAATTGAAGAAATCAATATGGCACCCCCACCCCAAATGAAATAAAAATGTAACACCGCCCGCGTAAAATCACAATTTGCGGCTATTGGACATGCTCCGATAGCCGCTTTCTTACGGCTTTTTTTACCGCCTTTGAATCAACTAAATCATCTAATTTAAGCAAAAACATACATATTGTAATAAATTGCTTAATGGATTAATATATATTTAGATATAATATATCTGATGCTTTAGGTGTATTGGTATAATTTGGAGGTTTGGAAATGAGTGGCTTTTATTTATTACATTTGAGAATCAATGGGATTAAGAATATCTCGAAAGAAATACAATTAGATTTCTATAATAAAGTAATTACCAGTTTCAAGCCTGATTCACATAGAATTAAGGCTATATATGGAGAAAACGGATCCGGTAAGACTGCAATTGTAACAGCTGTGAATATTGCAAAGAAAATAATGCTAAGCCCTGATTATCTCCGTCAGACCGATACTCAGTCACTTCTTGCAGAACTCATAAATAAGAAAAACAATGAGTTTTTTATCGAATTTGAATTTGCCAAAACCTTTGATGATAAGATGGATGTTTATCGGTATTCTTTGGCATTGGCAAAAAAGAGAAACGGATTCATATACATAAAGAATGAAAACCTTGATGTGATCAGAGAATATACCAGGAATAAGGGGTATAAAAATCTGTTTAAGACATCAGAAGGCCGTTTGATAAGTGTTAATGTTGAAGACGACTTATTAGGCCAGGTACAGGAAGTGACACAAAATGTACTGGAGGATCGTACATTTGCTTCTATCATCTTAGACAAGAATATAAAGTCCAAAGAGCTTGTCTTTGACATGCTTATTTTAGTGGTCTTTTTCTTTTCTATCAATGTTTATATGGATCAAGAAGACATGCATGAAATTTTCTTGATGAATCAAATGCTTAGATCAGTTAGAAAGGGTGATAAAAATAAGACATTTGATTCAATAGGGTCGATTATTGACAGGCAGATTTTTTATCTGGACTCTAAAGGAAGAGATGTTGTAGATAAAAAGGATTATGCTGAGTATAGGAAAAAAATTGCCAATCTGGAGAAATTTTTAAAAGTATTCAAGAAAGATCTTATAGGAATCAAGATTGACAAAAGAAATAACGGTGACAGCTATATTTGTGAGCTTGTCTTGGATTACGGAGCATATACTGTTAACCGTGAATTCGAAAGTACCGGAATAAAAAAGCTTATAAGAATCTATGATGCTTTGGCAAATGCTGATAGAGGAGGAATTTCCTTTATTGATGAAATGGATTCTAATCTCAATGATGTGTATCTGTGTAAGTTGATAGAGTATTTTAAGAACTATGGGAAGGGACAGTTATGCTTCACAACGCATAATCTTGATCCAATGCTGGTGCTTAAGGACAATAAGAATTCAATAGATTTTCTTTCCAGTGATAATATGCTTGTTTCATGGAAGACTACAGGAAACGCTGCGCCTGACAGATTCTATAGAAATGGTATGATTGAACACTCTCCGTTTAATGTTGATGCGATTGACTTCATTGGGATGTTTGTAAAGTAATCCATGAACATAGGAACTCATCTGTTGATAACAGCAGTAAAACTAAGACATCAATCGAATTTAAGACTAAAGGGGCTATAAAATCAGTCGATGAGAGAAAAATGAAGGCGAAGAAAGTTGCTGTGGGGAAGAGCAATATTTTGGAAGTGCTGGATAAGTATTTGGAAAGGAAGTGATGATACTGAAATAGTGTGGATATATTCAGTAGGAAATGGTAAAGGATAAGAAAATCATGGCTAAAGGAGAAAACTATGGTTTCTAAAGTGACATTTCGGTTAAAGAATACTATCAGAAATTATAACAGTCAGGAAATAGAGTTTGTTTCCAAAGAGGGGGCTGCGATTTCAATAAGTATCAGCGGTAACAGATGTAGGTTGGCAGTCAATGGAAAAAGTAAAGAAGCAAATGAGGACACAATTGTTTTGATATGGGAAATGTTTGCGTGGTGTGATGGATATTTCTATACTCCGATGTATTACGAGGTTGATGGCGAAAGAAAATCAGTAAAGTGCCTGAAACCTGTTGCATATCGAAATACGGATAAAAAATGGATTACTAGCGCTATTTCGCTTTGTGAAAATAAAATCCAAATTAATAGTGATGTACTGAATAAGTATAGAAATATAAGGTATATGGGTAGAAAAGAACAATCGATGAATGCATCACTGATATCGTCTTTCTTTTATATTATTTCAAAATCCTATTCCAAGATAAATTTAGAACATAGACTTGTTTTACTTATGCATGTATGCGATGGTGTAGCATTAAACTTTTATAATGGAGACCCACATAATAACAGCGGCAATATTAATATAATTATGAATATGCTCAATCACAAAAAATATGTGGAAGGTGCGAAACTTATTGGGGTTTCTTCGTCAGCAGCCCGTGACGCATTGGGATATGCAAGAACTGAATTGACTCATTATGTGTTTAAACCCAAAAGCTTAGGTTCATACATAAGTAAACCTGATAGCGAAGCGGATAATATGGCAAACTTATATGTTTTTTATGTTTTACAATCTGCATTGAGGGTTGCTGTGCTTGAGATGCTCGGAGTAATAATTCCGTTTGAAACCAAAAACTATGTGATGGACGAGTATTTGGATTGGATAAAACTAGAAAGACATCTTGAGGAAAAGTGTGTGATTCCTCGAAATGTTCTTAAGCAAATGATAAATAAGATTCAAAATTATTCATAGAAGTAGGCTATTGAGAATATAATTAATCAAGGAGTGCTGAACTTTCTGAATGAAATAACGTTGATCATGTGGATGGGTAGCCCTTTTTTCTCAGTGTACAGACACGGTTGGATTCTCGTATTCACTATATGGGGCGTATGGTTTCCAAAGAATTTATATAGATTTTGACTTCTTTTATACATGAAATTCTACTAATATTATATTATCAAGCTAGAAGAACTATTCACATAATTGCTGTAAAGGGAAAAAGAGAGGTAATTATGCAACAAAGCGTTAAAAAAGTAGGAAAATATTCAGTAAAAGTTGTAACAAGTGAAAAGGCGGCATCTGCTACAATTAGTAGTCATGATAAGGAAATGGACAAAAGAGCAAAAGCGGCTGTAAAATCCGCTATTAAGAAGGCAAAAGTGTGCCATAAGCCCATTGCTAAGTATGACTTGGAAAAAAAGAAAGCGTATGTAGAACAAGCTGATGGGGTAAAGTTGTATGTAGACTAAAGAGCCAATGATTTTAGTGCTGGCAGGTCCCAATGGATCTGGGATGAAGATAAAATATTGGAATTGATTAATTAAAGAAATCAATATAGCCCCCAGCCCCAAATGAAATAAAAATGTAACACCGCCCGCGTAAAATCACAATTTGCGGCTATTGGACATGCGCCGATAGCCGCATTTTAGCGCCTTTCGGGCTATTTGAAACTTTCTTACTCCCGCTGTTTCTGGGATTAACCCCAATTTATAACCTGTTAATAATTTTATAATCGTTTCTTAATTGGAACACCCTTCCGGAATTGGTATTATCATGGCACAAGAGGACACAAGTAATAAGTGTATATCTTTGCGCTTACGTAAATCACAGTACGACAGAAAAGATTATTGGAGACAAAAACTAAAGTATCATCTAAAACTTGACGATATATAATTTGACTCCAATTGATACACTACATTCGTCGAATAATAAGTACGGCGAAACTTGTTGCGAATGCGAAGAGTATATCAAGAATGCGGGGTGATGCCTATGTGGGTAAAAACTCATAAGAGCAGTAACGAGCATCTGGGTAGAACGCTTGGCAAAGAAGGACGTGAGCCACCTTGCTAAGCAGTGCGAAGTAAAAAAGCTTCTCACCGGATAAAATTGCTGGATCTCTGAAAAAGGGATAATCCGGAGAGTGCTAAGAAAGGATAAGAAGTAAACTTCGCAAAACAAGATTTTCACAACTGAATAGTACCTGTTTCGCCCAGGACATGAAAAGGAGGAAAAAAGATGTCTGGCAATAATGCAGAGAAGGGTAATCAATCAGGATCAGCAAGAAGAGGTTTCATTATTATAGCAGTATTTCTGGTTATCATTGTTGCCCTTGTAGCGGTCATCGCCTTTCTGCTTGGGAGAAACGCAAACAGTGGTTCCGATACAGGAACACAAGCAAGTAATGATAATGAAAACAACAGGACAGTGCTTCAGTCGGCTCGCGTAGTCTTGGATGAAGACAGTGCAGCAAATGTCATGGAAGAGATGCGCCAAGAAGTCGAAGACGGAATGTTCGAATGTAAGATGTCAATGACATGGACATTTCCGGAAGGATCTGCCGCATCCAAGGATGCTTACGTGGCAAACAGCACAAATAATAAGTACCCTATCTACTTTGATGTTATTTTGGATGGGGAAACTATTTACTCGTCACCGGTGCTTCCTGTTGGATCAGAACTCAAGAACTTTACCCTTGATAAGGACCTCGAACCGGGAACATATACACCAACGGTTTATTACTATCTCATAAGAGATGAGGTCAGTCAGGAAGTAATTAGTTCTGCGGGTTTTGTAGTAACACTTAATGTAGAAAGATAAAAAATTATTAATTTCAAGGAGGAAATAATAATGAAGAGATTTAACAAGACACTTGCAATTCTTTGCAGCGCAACAATGATTTTAGGTTCATCTTTAACAGCATTTGCCGAGGCTCCTACATCAACAGGTGGCACAGGTAACGTGCTTGCTTACGATTATGATACAATCGTAGTTCCTACAGCTATTAAGGTTACATTTAACCCTCAGGGCTTGGCAGTAAGAACAGGCGGAACAGATGATTCTCCTACTACTTCAACTGCTCAGATTGTATCATTGAATTATGGTATTGCCAGCAAGGCTTCTACAGATAAGAAGGTGGTAGTTAAGTTTGCAGCTAACTTTGTTCAGAGTGGTGAAGAGGAAGCAGATGTAGATTTTGTTGCTACAGAAGCAGCAGCAACTGCTGAAGCAGCAGCGGATGATGGTGGCGCAAAAGCTGACGAGCACAAGATATATCTTTATGTTGCTCCTGCATCTGCAGCACCCACAACCTCAGCAGATGCTGCATTTGAAGCATCTGGAGACGCTGGAGCAAAGACTGACAATGCAACAGCTGAAAATCTTGCAGATGTAAAGATGACAGCAGCTACAACCGCCGCAGTACCATTTGCAGCTGCAGCATCAACACCTAAGAACGATGCATTTGCAAACATCGGATTTAAGTTGACAAAGGCTACATATAGCCTTAAGACTGCCGGATCTGTAGATTTTGATACAACACAGGATGAGCTTGCTGAGAAGATGGAAATGTCTACCCTTGGCCAGGTTACCGGTTTTACTATCGGCGGTAAAATGAATACTAATACTGATTGGACAAAGGCTAACATTTCTGCAATCAATATTACTCCTATTTATACAGTAGCTGCAGCAGGAACAGAAGCAGCAGTAGCAAGCACAGCTGGTGTTATTACTCTTGCAGCAGCAACTGATACAGCAGAGCCTGATAAGCCAGCAGCAGGCGGAAGCGAATCAGCAGTTAAGACTGGTGTAGCAGCAGTACTGTCAGCAGGAGGAAAGGCTTATCTTGCACTTCATGGTGTAGCTGATGCAGCATTTACAGTGAATGCAACAAGACTTGTTGTTAATAATGTAGATGTTACTGCAAAGGCAGTTCTTATGAATGGATATGTTGGAGTAAGTGCTGCAGATCTTCAGGCAGCAGGAGTTGTTGTTACAGGAGAACTTGTTGCGACATATACGGTTGATGGAGTAAACTATACAGCAACATATACTCCACAGTAATCAAATAATTGTTATCTATAATTGAACTATAATTAGTAAAATAAGTTAGCCTGGCTTACGTTAGTAAGCCAGGCTAACATTTTTATATCATTATGTAATTATCGGATTCATTGGCGCCATATTGAATAATGTGGCGCCTTTTCAATGTGTATCCTTTAAAGGGCTGACCACAGATGATTTGGTCATATAGAGCTACAGTTTCTATGATTTATAAGCAGCTCTGAACAATATTGGATTGAACGATAAACGTAATCTCGATATAATTAATATTAGAGTACATATGATTGTAGACTTTGGGGTTGTTGAGAAATGGTTTTTAATAGTATTACTGATTTCTTGGATGAAGCCGTTATGTTGAATCCGGAAAAATATGCTTTCTTGGACCATAATAGAATTATCACGTTTAGAGAACTAAAGGAAGAATCATTGGCTGTTTCTTTGTTTTGTTGCGAAAGATGCAAAGAGGAGCAAACTAAAATAGCAATCATACTAGATGATAGTATAAATACTATTTCTTCCATATTTGGCGTCTCTTACAGCAATAATATTTTTTGTATTATAAATCCAGATTCTACGGATAATTACATTAAGAATATATTAGAAAAGCTTAAGCCAAAACTTATTATTTCATCTTCCGAAAAAAAAGATAGTTTAGAAAAACTATATCCCTATGATTGTATTTATGAGTATGACGAGGTAATTAGCTTTAGCAAAAACAGGAAGGATTCTTATTATAGAAAAATATCTGCACAAAATACATGTTTGATAATATTTACATCTGGGTCAACCGGAGAACCTAAAGGCGTTGTGATATCACACAAATCTGTGATATCAAGCACAGTAGGGAATGGTATCTTCTTTGAAGGCACTAAAGCTCAAAAATGTTGTATTCAATTTCCGTTATTTTCTATTGCTGGCTTTGCGTATATGATTTTTTCTGTTTATAGCAAAATGGAAACATTTATTGCTAATGTCAAGACTAATCGCAATGTGGCAGGCTTGGTGAATAAAATAAGAGAACATAGGGCATACGCACTTTTTTTTACAACCGCATTTTTAATGCTACTTTATGAATATGAAATTCTGGATGATCATTTTTGGGGAGCAAAAAGCGTGTTGTTTGGAGGCGAAGCTATACCTGTTGGTAATGCAATTTTAATGACACAAAAGGCTCCAGAGATTGTTTTTTATAATGGATATGGAACAACAGAAACTATGGGCGGCTGTATTTACTATGCTTTCAGCAACCTTAGTGACAAAGTAGATTGTATTCCTATTGGTGCTCCTATGATAGGTGTGACTACACAGATAATAGATGAGAACGACTGCCCAGTAAAAAAAGGTGATATTGGGGAGTTGTGTGTTCAAGGGGATGTTATTGCGAATGGTTATTATGAAGATCTAAACCAGACAAAAATGAAATTTATACAGAACAAAACAGAAAGCATTGGACGGATGTACAAAACAGGCGACTTGGTTAAGGAAAACGACAATGGAGATATAGTCTATGTTGGAAGAATAGATAACCAGATTCAGCATAATGGATACAGGGTAGAGCTTGAAGAAATAGAGGCTAATGCAAAAAAGATTGAGGGAATTAATGAAAGTGCATGTATTTACGATCCGTTACAGAGGAAAATAGTTATGTACTATTGCGGCAGGACTGTTGAAATGGAATTAAATCGATACATGAAAAGCAGGATTCCATCATATATGGTGCCTAATGAATATATTAAATTGGAAAAATTGCCGCATATTTCTAATGGAAAGATTGACAGAGTATTTCTTAAGAAGTTGTGGGATGATTCTTTGTGATGTATGAGAGAGGCGCTGTTATCAAAATGTTTGAAAAGGATTTTAGTTTTATAGATGCTGAAGTCATCGGAAATGAATTTTTTTTTTCATCAAGAACCATAAATGCTATTTATAAGTATGATTTTGAATGTGGCAAACTGGTTTTTGCCACATCGGATGAAAAATATAAGCTTCGTGATAGAATGCTACACAGAAAAATAGTACGTAATGGAAACACTCTGTTTTTTATACCTTTATACGCGGATAGAATTTTAGTTTATGATTACGGTAAGTCAAAGAAAAACTATATAGAATTACCTGAGAACAAGAAAAATTTACTTGGAAATATTAAATATACTAATGCTTGCAAGCTTCAAAACGGCTGTTTGCTAATTCCATATGAACTTGATGGTGGGATCGACTTTTTAGATTTTGATAAAGAAGAAGTTACTAGTTGTAAAAGAATTAACGAAAAAATCAGTGACATATTGGGGGATAATAAGAAGAAACCACATATTAAATACCATGCTTCTGATGAAACTGATGAACAAGTTTATTTGATTACAGATTATGGAGTATTATTTAGCGTTTCGAAGGAAAATAATACAGTTGAAAAATGCCTGGCGTTAAATCAAAAAACGGGGGCAATAAAATATGTCAATAATAAAGTTTGGATACTACTTCCTGATACATGTAGTTTGTGCTGTTGGGATAGCAGAAAAAAAACAATTAAGAATTATCATATTCCATTAGTATGTACGAAGGATATTGTAGAGAATAACTTGTTTATGTTTAGCTTATCTGACACTGTATGTTTAGAAGTCAATAATGACAACATTTTCCTTCAGTATGATGAAGAAAAAGATGATTTTGTTACGGCAAGATTTGTTGATAACTTATACAAGTTAGGCTTTGATGCCTCTGATGATGGTATTCCATTTTGGTCATATAAGAAATTGGGACAGGCTATATGGCTATTTCCGAGGGATTCAAATGGCATGGTCATTATTGAAGAAAGCACTCAGCAGGTTAAACTGATCAGAACGGATGGCACAGAATTTTTAAAAGAATTGGAAAAACAAAATGTAAAATTAGAGCAAGAGTATTATGATGATTGGCTTAAAGAAACTGGGATAATTGGAGATGGAGAACAGATTGGTAATACAGGTAACAAATATGAATTGGAAGGGTTTTTGAGAGTACTTTTGAATGATTAGTTACTTTAAATTCTATACATGAATTGGTTGAAAAGTTAAAAAAGGGATTGTTGGGAGAAACAATAATACAAAGGGAAAGTAAGAATGGATAAGAAACAAGAATTAAAGGAGATATTGAAGCAATTAAAAGGAGGATGGTTTGAGGAAGAAGAAAACTTGGTTACAAGCGGATATATTAGTTCTTTTGAACTAATTAGATTTATACATGAGATTGAAAAGAAATATTGCATTAATGTTCCATTAGAAATAATTGAGCCAGAAGCATTTAATAGTTTTGATGAAATATGTGAGTTAATTGAAAAGTTACAAGGGGAAATATGATTCAAGTTACAAATAATACAAAAAGTTTTATTGAAAAGCAAACCGGTGAAATATTTATTTATGGAGCGGGTAATGCTGGTTATTGGGTAGGCTATTATATGAATCTCTGCGAAATTGATTTTACTGCATATTTTGATAAACAAATATGCAGTAATGATTCAACATATAATGGGAAACCTGTTTATTCACCGCAAAAGTTAAAGGAGTATAAGGAAAAGCCAATCCGAATTATAATATCGCCGAAATGTTATGAGAGTGTATTATCGGATTTATTGTGGTTGGATAATTTGTATGGCCTTAGCGTCCTGTGTCTTGTGCCAAGGTTTATACATGTTTCGACAAAGGAAGAAGGATACCACATTAATAAACTACTTGCATATTTTAGAAGAAGATTGTTTGTAGGTGAAATTCCAACAATTCTTAGCAATAATTGTACAGCAGGGTTCATATATGACTTAATGGATATGATAATGCTATCCCCTACAATCAATACTGGTATTTGTCCAGCGGATTTTTTGAAGCTGTGCAATGATTACAAGAGGTATTTGAATGAGGAGATGGTACGTGATGGCTTAGTAAAACGCTATGGAAATTTCCGAACAGTACATGAAAATATACCTGTAGGAAGGATTGGAGATATTCATGTTCTGTTTGGACATTCAGAAGAAAACGAAGATGTATGTTCTCTTTGGAATATGATGCGCCTGAGGATAAATTGGAACAGAATAATTTGCGTAGCTTATGAGGATGAGAATTATTTACCATATTCCATAAAGAATGAAAGGGACTTTATGGAACTTCCAACAGAACATCTTATGATTGTATCTGGTAAGGCTCCGTTTTACGGTGGAGGCCCAGAAAGTAAGGTCTATATGCAGGAGAATTATTTTGCAAAAACTGATTCTGCGATTGAGAACTATTTTGATCTTCTTGGCTGGATGAATGGTGAATATAAGGATAGCATCGAATAGAAGGGGGCGACATGGGAAACGGCAGATTGCTATTATTTCAAAATGTTGAGCCTAGTCCGGCTCCAAAGCTTTATAGGGCATATCTGGATGAACCGTTTGAAAAGGTTATCGAGCAGACATTGTTCTATAAAACAAATGGAGCGCGTAATACTGGAACATATCTGATGACGGATACTTTGGCAAAGATTATCGATGCTGATGAACTAATTCCACGGTTTTATGAATTCCATGAGAGAGTTGATACAGTCGTAACAAATATTCTGCATCGGATTGGTAGCGACATAAAAATAGATTTCCAATATTGGAACAATATATTGGATCATGCGGAGAGGGTTATCCCATTGTCACTTGGATTTGCATTTAATGGTGGGGAAATTCCTGCCATGAGTAGCGATTTGCATAGACTTCTCAGTATGATTGCAGAAAGAGCGGAGATAGGTACCCGTACAGAATATGACGCCGATTTTTTATGCAAAAATGGAATCAGGAATGTTCGGGTCATTGGTTGCCCGTCTCTATTCTATCACCTTGATCGGAACTTTCAGATAGATGATACATCGAAAGATATAAAGAGCGTAAATTTCAATTTCACTTCGGATTTTAAAAATCTTGGAATATCGCATAGAGAAGCGGTGGATGTTTTCTGGAAACTTTTGCTTTGGATGAAATGGCAATATGAACGTCTCCCAATTGATGTGCATTTGACGTTGCAGAAACAACCTTTTGCTGAAATATCGGATATGCATGATATTTTACTTTCTTACAGGGAGATTCACCCATTCTATAAGGATTGCGGAAGATATTTTTATTCCGTTAACGATTGGATCTCCGCTCTTCAGGATGATGACTTTAGCATGGGGTCTAGATTCCACGGCAATGTAGCTGCAATTCTTGCGGGAATTCCGGCTTTGATGGTCAATGTGGATAAAAGGATGGAAGGTATGAACCGCTTTTACGGGATTCCATCTATTGATATTAGGAAATTCGATCTTGATAAGCCGATGGAATACTATCGGGAACTTGCGGATTATTCGAATTTTAACAGGCTGTACAAGGATAGATTTGACAACTTTACGGATTATTGCAAAAAAAACGTGGTAAGGCTTAAAAAGGAGAAGGACCATGAATGATATTGGGGTATCTGTCATCGTTGCCGTATATAATGCTGCGAAGTATCTAAGGCAATGTATGGACAGCATTTTGAATCAAACACTTAAAGACATAGAAGTAATTTGTGTAAATGATGGATCAACAGATTCTTCTCTGAAAATACTTGAAGAGTATGCTGCCAAGGATGATAGAATTCGCATATTTACGAAGGAAAATGAGGGACTTGGAGGAGCATCAGCACGAAATCTTGGCATTGAAAAGGCTAGAGGAGAGTATTTGAGCATCCTTGACAGCGATGATTTTTTTGATGCTGAAATGTTAGAAAAGGCATTTCAAAGAGCAGAAGAAACTCAAGCAGATGTGGTGGTCTTTGGTGGTTATGAGTATGACGAGAGAAATGGAAACACATATAAAGTCGCAAGTATTTTAAACGAAAAGGCTATTCCACAAAAGGAGGTATTCTCTTATAAGGACTGCGCAGATACAATCTACCAGCTCACACAGGGAATGGCTTGGAACAAGCTGTATAGAAAGAGCTTTATTGATAAGCGTGGCATCAGATTTCAAAAGATTAAGTATACGGATGATGCATATTTTACATTTTCTCATATGGTTTTAGCTGAGCGGATATCAGTTATTAATGAGAACTTGTGCTATTACCGTGTTAACAGCGGAATAAGTCAGACTGACGGTCTTAGCAATTATCCTGATTCTGCGTATGTTCCATATCTGGAACTAAAAAAATCCCTGGTGGAATGGGGAGTATATGAGGATGTGAAAAAGAGCTTTGTAAATTGTGCCACGGCATTTATGCGCTATTTTTATGACAAGATTATCCGTTATGAGCCCTTTGAGTATCTTCATAATGAGTACAGAGATGAAGTATTTGAGAAGCTGGATATTAGTCTGACGAAACGTGAGGACTTTTATGATGAGCGTGTATGGCTTTGGGTAAGGCAGGTCTTGGATAATGCTCCGGGAGATATGCTGATGAAAGCTGCAAGAGCTCACGGAAGCGACATGACAACCGGAATAATGCGCTTCCAGTTTCCTTATGAAAAAATCCCTCGTGAACGTAAAATTGTTTTGATTGGTGCCGGAATAATGGGAAGGCATTTTTATTCTCAGATAATGCTGAGTGGATATTGTGATGTCATTTGTTGGGCAGAACAGGAGAATCCTTTTGAGCTTAGCTACATCAGTAAATTGGAAGATGTAAAAAAATACAAATTTGATTATGCAGTCATTGCATATATGCAAAAGCGGCTTATAGATCCGGCGCTAGAGCTTTTGAAAGAAATGGGAATTGATGATAGCAGGGTAATTATGGGAGGAGACGTAAAGTGAAATCACCAAGACATATGAGAATCATTGAGATCGACATTACCAATGCTTGTGACAAGAGATGCTCCAACTGTACTCGTTTGTGCGGACATCAAAAGAAACCATTCTTTATGGACTTTGAGACTTTTAAGAGAGCTGTAGACTCCCTTGATGGGTATCAGGGAATCAGAAGCATCATGGGTGGTGAACCCACTTTACATCCTGAATTTGAGCGTTTTGCCCGCTATTTGGGTTCTAAATTCCCTGAGCGTGATAATCCATATATTTATCCGCAGAAGGACTTTATTCGTCAGGTGCATCGAGTAGAGCTTGATAACTTCGAGATGATAAATGACGGAGTAGAGAGAATCGACATAGTAGGAGCAGGTATGTTCTCGAATATGGGAGCAACCTACAAAAAGCACTACGAGACAATCACTGATGTAATGCCTTTCCAGGGGCTCAATGATCATCTCAATCCTATCTACCATCAGACTGCTCTAATAACAAGAAAAGAATTGGGAATACCGAATGATGAATGGGTAAAGATCAGAGATAAGTGTTGGCTTCAAAATGAGTGGAGTGCCGGTATAACTCCAAAGGGGGCTTTTTTCTGCGAAGTGGCTGGTGTTCTGGATATGCTTTTGGATGGGCCGGGCGGATGGCCTATTGAACCCGGATGGTGGAAGAGAACGCCTGAAGAATTTGGTGATCAGCTTCATTGGTGTGAGTTGTGTGGTTTTGCGCTTGAGACCTTCACAAGAGATTCTGCTGAAGAAGTAGATGACATGTCTCCTGAGTGGTATGAGCGCCTTAAGAAACTTAAGAGTCCCAAGCTTGCCAGTGGTAGATATAATGTTGTTAAAATTGATGATGGAAAGATAGCGGAAGAAAGTAAGCAGGAAAATCGCCATTTCTCAGCTGCGATGCCTTATATAGAACATTATGAAGATAGATTTAACGCACTTAATTCGGTGCTTTTTACCCATGTGTTTGAAAAAGCAACCCTCGACGAAGGGGATGGTTTTGGTGTAGAGCTTAATAAGGTTATAGGAAGGGCTGAGGATTGGGTAGTTGTGACAGCTAAAGGTGTAGAGCTTGCAGATGACTTCGATGAACAGGTTGGAGCCTATGTTTTAAATCCCGGAACTCTTCATTTTATTGATCTTTCCAAATCAGATGATACGCGCTTCGTAAAAAATGCGGACAAGCTTGATTATGGTTATGCAGCGTTGTTTAGTAAGAATGCTATTTCTCTCAGGGAATTTGGTTTTGACCGCATTGCCCATATTAAGACATTTACAGAACTTGTCGAAGCCTGGCAGCCCAAGAAGATTGTGGAGTTGTCATCAAAGTTTGATGAGCCTCAGAGACGATTGAACATATGCAAGGGAAAGAAATATGCCATCTGGGGAACCGGTTCTGCCGGTGCAGCGGCAGTAGATGCAATTCAAAAAGGTGGTGGAGAAGTAGTATTTGCAGTTGACAAGTCGGAAGCAAGACATGGATGCGATTTTTATGGTGTGACAATAGCTAAACCGGACACGCTGATAGAGCATGTAAATGAATTTGATGTGATGATAGCTGCAAATTATACACGTTTTCCGGAAATCAGGGAAGAAGCCCTTAAACTTGGGATTCCAAGAGAGAAAATCCAATATATCAATAGTCTTTCAGAATAAAACTGTTTAGGAGATATGTTTTGCTTATTGAGCAGCTAAAAAATCATACAAAATTTTCTATATTTGGAGCTCAGGTTGTGGCATATGGTGCATATACTGCAATCCGGGAACTATACGGAATGGTTCCTGAGTCGTTTGTAGTAAGCGGCCTGGAAGAGAATCCGACTGAGGTAGAAGGGATACCGGTTATTAGTATAGATGCTCTTTCAAAAGACATTTTTTTGATTGTAGGAGTGACTGAGCTAATACAAAAGGCTGTAGTTCCTATGCTTAAAGAAAAAGGATTCGATAATATTTTTGTCCTGAATCAGCATGAAGAACATCTGTTAATGAAGGAGTTTTTTGAAAAGAACAATTTATTTATAACTGCTCAAGAGAATTATGGAGATGATTTTTCTAAAGACTATGTATGTTATGAGATTTGTAATGACAGAGATAAAACTTTAGAGACAGACCATTCTCTTTTGTCTTACGAGCGTACTCTTCAGGCAGGAGCTGAGCTAACAGACAAGAAGATAGCGGAGTTTACTGATGATACGGGGGATAATAATTCATCAAAAAACAGAATGTACTGTGAAATGACGGCTGTCTACTGGATCTGGAAAAACCGGCACCATGACTATGTAGGAATAGAGCATTACAGAAGGCACCTTTTAGTAAAACCTGAAATGCTGACACCGGAGGTGGATGTTATTATGCCACTTCCCTACATCTGCTATCCCAATGAAAAAGCCCAGTTTAGACGGTTCGTTAGTGAAGAGGTTTTCAAGGCTTTGGAAAAGGCACTGAAGGATCTGCATCCGGATGAGTTTGACAGCTATATGGATGTAATCTACGGGAAGTATCAGTATACCTACAATATGCAGGTCTCAAAATGGGAAGTGTTTGATGATTACTGCAAATGGTTTTTTGAAATCACTGAATATATGGAAAAAATGTCAGATGAGGTGCCGGAAATAAGTAATACAAGAGCGCTTTCGTATGTGGCAGAGGTTCTTACGAATATATATTTTATGACTCATAAGGATACTCTGAACATACTTCATGTAGAGAAAGCAATATATACTTAAGAGGGGAAAATATGAGAAAAAACAGGATATGTATTACAGGTGGTGCAGGCTTTTTGGGGTCACATCTTTGTGATCGTCTTCTGAAAGAAGGCAACGACATTATCTGCGTGGACAATCTATTTACAGGAAGCAAAGATAATATAAGGCACTTGCTGGATGATCCGTATTTTGAATTTATCCGTCATGACATGATTCAGCCCATTTATGTTGAGTGCGACCAGATATATAATCTCGCATGTCCGGCCAGCCCGATTCAGTATCAAAGGGACCCTATTTATACAACAAAGACTTCTATTTACGGCTCTTTTAACACTCTGGGACTTGCAAAACGAACCGGAGCCAGAATTCTGCAGGCATCTACATCTGAAGTATATGGAGATCCGGAATGCCATCCACAGCCTGAAAGCTATAGGGGATCTGTAAATACCATAGGACCACGTTCCTGCTATGATGAAGGAAAACGTGTTGCTGAAACTCTGTTTTTTGACTATCACAGGCAGCATGGGGTGAAAATAAAGGTGATGCGTATTTTCAACACCTATGGACCAAGAATGGATATCGGTGATGGAAGAGTTGTTTCGAACTTTATTGTGCAGGCTCTTCGCAATGAAGATATAACCATCTATGGTGATGGAAGTCAGACCAGAAGCTTTTGCTATGTGGACGACTTGATTGAGGGTATGATTCGCTTAATGAACAGCCGTGAGGACTTTACCGGGCCGGTTAATATCGGAAATCCCGGTGAGTTTACCATTAAAGAGCTGGCTGAAATAATTATTGAAATGACTGGTTCAAAGTCTAAGATTGTTTATGAGAAGCTTCCGGTTGATGATCCTACTCAGCGTAAACCTGATATTACACTTGCTAAGAAGGAGCTTG
>JAEEGL011336085.1_pt1 | contig 16403 bp, 12 predicted proteins | sample 9134231 | NCBI WGS metagenome assembly JAEEGL01 (sample SAMN16246548, study PRJNA631951) | gut metagenome | biome: gut microbiome; feature: rumen; material: fiber-attached | host: Bos | place: Iran: Karaj | collected 2018-10
GCGGTGAAATCACTGCAGAAAAAACATTTAGTGAATACACTTCTCGTGCTATCGCTGGTATAGAGGGAGCCCGCTATGCCGCCGGCGTAGTCGCCGGTCTGGAAATGCATGTTGGCGCTGAATACATCTGCGTAATAGTTTTTACTGAAATCGACTTGCTCACCAGGCAAGTCGACGGCTTCGCCGACAAGACCTCCTATATTGCAGGCGCCTGAGCCGGTGTGGCGCAGGTCCACGTAGTTGACCCGGCAGTTGCTAACCAAGACGCTTTTCGCGCTTCCTGCGATGCCTCCCACGTTGCCTCCGTCTCCGGACAGGGACGAGTAGAGCACGCTGCACTCGTTTATTTCGCTGAGGGTGAGTTCCGATTCTCCCGTTTCGATGACGCCGGCTATGCCGCCCGCATCCGCGGAGTTGTTGATCAGGATGCTGACGTTATACACGGTGCAGCCGACTATAAATCCTCCTGACATCTGTCCCGCAATGCCGCCCACAAAGGCGTTGCGGCCGGAGGTGGCAAAGCTGACGTCGTTCACAGAGCAGTTTTCGATGGTGCCCCGGTTGCTGCCCGCGATGCCTCCCGCGTAGCAGAGGGAGGCGGTGATGGTCACGGGGGCGTCCGCATCGCCGAAGACCCTGCAGTTCCTGATCAACCCGTTGTTGACGGCTGCGATGACGCCGGCAGACATCGTTCCCGTATTCGCGCCGCTGGTCAGAGCGACGTTCAGATTTGTTATCGTGCCGTAGTTCTCGGCCACGAAACCGTATTTGCCGCTGCTTGAAGAGCCGCTCCTGCGGCTGATATCCAGGCCCTTTATCACAGCGTTGCCGCCGTCCAGCGTGCAGTACTCGCCCACCGACAGGATAGGCCTCCAGTTGGAGCCGGTGAGATCGTACACACCCTCCTGCAGGGTGATGTCTTCGCTGACCGCGGTGCCGCCGAGGGCGACCAGATCTTCGACGGTGCTGATGACACGGGCGAAGGACGCCCCGGAAAGCAGCGCCGCGCAGAGCGCCGTCAGCAGCCAAAACCGAATCGCTTTCATATGGTTCTCCTTTCTAAACTTTTAGTAATTATATAGTATTTCAACCTCAGTATAACATAACCGCCGGTAAAAAGTCAAACGGGGCCCCGCGGCGGAAAACGGCGCTTTTTTCCGGCGGGCTTGCGCTTCGCCGGTATTTGTGCTATAATAGTAGTGAATTGAAATCAGAGAGGTATTCTTTTGAAATCAGCAAAAATAGGTCTGCTGCTGCCTTTCATGGTGTTTTCACTGGCGCTTTCCGTTCACGCGTATAAGGTGGAAAAGGGCGATTCTCTTTACAAGATCGCCAAAAAACACGGCACCACGGCAGCCGCTCTCGCCAGGCTCAACGGCATGGAAGAGGATTCCGTGCTCTCGGTGGGCCAGGAGATAAAGGTCCCCGACTCCGTTTCTTCGCGGGGGAGGGCCGTAAACAGATCCGGCAGCGCCGCACTTTCTTCGGTTTACGCCGTGGAAAAAGGCGACACCATATCCGGCATAGCCAAAAAAACGGGGGTTTCCATAGCCGCTCTTCTGAAAGCCAACGGCTTTGACGAAAAGTCGGTGATAAAGGAAGGCCAGCTGATCAACCTGCCCAAAGGCGTGGAATACACGAAGCCGGCAGTAAAATTTGCTTCAAAGCCCGCCGCTCCCGGCAGGACCGATATGGCGGGGCTTGCCCTTTCTCTGGTAGGCAGCCGCTACGTCAGCGGGGGCACCTCCCGCGGCGGCTTCGACTGCTCGGGGCTCGTGAGCTTCGTTTATTCCAATTTCGGCATAAAGCTTCCCCGCACCTCCAGGGAACAGGCTGCCTGGGGCAAAGCGGTGGAGAAGGCAAATCTGCAGAAGGGCGACATACTGCTCTTCTCTATCCACAGGTCCGGCGTCGATCACGTGGGTATCTACGTGGGGGGCGGCGAATTCGTCCATGCCGCCAACACCAAAAAGGGCGTTGCCAAGGACAAGCTTTCCTCCGGCTTCTATGTGAAACACTACGTCGGCGCCAGGCGGGCAAACTAAAAAAAAGAGCAGCGGGCCTTGAAAGTCCGCTGATTTTTATATGAGGTTGTTATGAAGATCACAGCATTGGTTTTGGCTCTTATCGCTTTCTGCGCCCTTACGGGCTGCAGCGGCAACAAAGTGGAAAAGGCAGAGCTCAACAAAGGGGAAAACGAGGTGGTGAGGACCGAAGACGCGCTTTACGAAGCCGCCGGCGAAAACCCTTTTCAGAGCGATTTCCGGGAAAAGCAGAAAGAACTGCTGGGAAAGATCGACGCCGGCAACATCGAGAATCCCCTTAAAACAGAGGATCTGACCGAGGGGACCGGCCCGGCAGTCAAGGAAGGCGACACTGTAACGGTGCAATACAAAGGCACCCTGAAGGACGGCACCGAGTTCGATTCCTCTTACAAACACGGCAAGCCCTTCGGCTTCACCGTGGGCAAGGGAAGCGTGATAAGGGGCTGGGACGAAGGCCTTATAGGAATGAAAGCCGGCGGCAAGCGAAAGCTTACCGTCCCCCCCGATTACGGCTACGGCGATCAGGAGCTGCCGGGCATCCCGGCCAATTCCACCCTGATCTTCGAGATAGAGCTGCTTAAGATCGAATAGGCCCCGGATCTTTGTTATTTAAGGCAAAAGGTATGATTCTGTCATGCCTTTTGTTTGTTTTGTGTCAAGAGAGAAAATGAAAAAACCGTTTGAAAATTATCCCGATATGGCATATCTCGCCCCCGTTCTCGAAGAGGCCGTGGAGGCCGCCTTCCGCTGCGTCAGCGCCGGAGGAAAGATAATGGTATGCGGCAGCGGCGGCAGCGCCGCCGACAGCGAGCATATCGCCGGCGAGCTTCTGAAGGGCTTTCTGAAAAAACGCCCCGTAGGGCCCGCTCTCCGGAGCCGCCTGGAGGAGGCCGGCGCCGGAGCGCTGGCAGACAGGCTGCAGCTGGGAATCCCCTGCATCAGCCTGGTGAGCCATTCCGCCCTGCTTACGGCGGTGATCAACGACAACGGCGCAGACATGATGTTTGCCCAGCAGGTGTGCGCCTTCGGCAGGGAAGGGGATATGCTCATAGCCATAAGCACTTCGGGAAACGCGGAAAATGCGGCAAACGCCGCCATATGCGCCAACGCCATGGGGATCACCACCCTGGGCATGACGGGAGAGGGCGGAGGCCGTTTGGGAAAGCTTTGCCGGCTGCTGCTGGCTGTCCCTTCCCGCCAGACCTACCGGGTGCAGGAATACCATATAGCCCTTTACCATTATTTCTGCGGGGCGCTGGAAGAAAAAATGTTTGAGGAATAAAACTTTTTGCCCGTATTTTCGTATTTATATATGTGGCATCTGCCCCTATCCTGATATGGAGGAAGAATCATCAAAAATATAGTTATAGTGCTGCTTGTCGCCCTGGGCCTTCTGCTGATCTTCAAAGGCGACGCCATTTTCGGCGGAATGGCGGGGCAAAGCAAAAACGTTTCGTATTCCAGAGCCCTCGATCTGATAGAATCCGGCGCCGTTTCCGACGCCGCCTTCAAAAAAGACACTCTGATACTGGAAACCAAAAAGGGAGATAAATATACCGCCAACCTGGACGCCGCCGCCCCGGAGGAAAGGGCAAGGCTCCACGTGCTTCTGCAAAAGCAGAAGATAGGCTACAAAATAGACAAGCCCCCCGCTACGGATATGCTGTGGACGGTGCTCATCTCGGTGGTGCTGCCCATGGCCATGCTGCTTTTCTTCTGGCTTTTCATCATAAGGGGCCAGGGAGGAGGAGGCTCCGCCATAAATTTCGGCAGGAGCAAGGCCAAACGGATAGAAGAAAACAGCCAGAAGGTCACCTTCGACGACGTGGCGGGCATAGACGAAGCCAAAACCGAGCTGGGCGAGGTGGTGGACTTTCTGCGGGATTCCAAAAAATACCAGAAGCTGGGCGCCAAAATACCCAAAGGCGTCCTGCTTTTGGGGCCTCCGGGCTGCGGCAAGACCCTGCTTGCCCGGGCTATAGCCGGCGAGGCAAAGGTGCCCTTCTTTTACATCTCCGGTTCGGATTTTGTGGAAATGTTCGTGGGCGTGGGCGCCAGCCGTGTGAGGGACCTGTTCAATAACGCCAAGGAAAACAGGCCCTGCCTTGTTTTCATCGACGAGATCGACGCCGTGGGGCGCCACAGGGGCACCGGCATCGGCGGCGGCAACGACGAAAGAGAGCAGACCCTGAACCAGCTGCTCATAGAAATGGACGGCTTTGAGACCAACTCCGGAGTGATTTTGGTGGCGGCCACCAACCGGCCCGACGTCCTCGACCCCGCTCTGCTGCGGCCGGGCCGTTTCGACAGGCAGATAACCGTGGACCTGCCGGACGTGAAGGGCAGGGAAAAAATACTGCTGGTGCACGCCAAAAACAAGCCGGTGGACAGAGACGTGGATTTCAAAACGCTGGCTGCCCGCACCGCGGGCTTTTCCGGCGCGGAGCTGGCGAACCTGGTGAACGAAGCCGCCCTTCTGGCGGCGCGCCTCAACCAGAAGACCGTGACCAGCGCCAACTTCAGCGAGGCCATCGACAAGGTGCTTGCCGGCCCGGAACGCAAGAGCATGACCCTGAACGCCGAAGAAAAGAAAATGACTGCCTACCACGAAGCGGGCCACGCCATAGTCATCGAAACCCTGGCCGCCGGCGACAAGGTGCAGAAGGTATCCATAATGCCCAGAGGCAGAGCCCTGGGCCTCACCTGGCATACCCCCCAGGAGGACCGTTATACCCAGACGAAGACCGAACTTCTCAACAGGATCTGCGGGCTTCTGGGCGGCAGGGTCACCGAGGCCGTGGTGTATAACGAGATCACCACCGGCGCCGCCAACGATCTGGAGCGGGCCACGGGCATAGTGCGCACCATGATATGCGAGCTGGGCATGAGCGACAACCTGGGGCCCATAGTGTTCGGAAAGCATTCCGGCAACCCGTTTCTGGGCAAGGACATATACGAAAGCCGCAACTACTCCGAAAGCGTGGCCCAGGCCATAGACGCCGAGATAAAACGGGTCATAGACGAGTGCTACGCCAAAACAGAAAGCATCATCAATCTGCGCCGGGACGCTTTGGACAGCCTGGCGGCGCTGCTGGAGGAAAAGGAGACCATAGAAAGAGACGAGTTCCTTGCCGTCTGCTTCCCCGAAAAATATAAAGAGGAGACCGGGCGCGAGGCAGACGCCGGGCCGGAAGGCCAAGAGTCCGCGCCGGATATGCAGACCGGCGGCGCGGACGCCGGAGAAGAGCAGGCGGAAAAGCCGGAAGCGGCTCCCGAAGTGGAGTCCGCGCCGGAAGAGCCTTCCGCCGTTCCCCCTGCGGCTCAAGAGGACGAAAACGATGAAAACCAAAAAAGAGAGGAATAAAAATGACTGATACTGCAGGCAAAAAGATAGCGGTCCTTACCAGCGGCGGCGACGCCCCCGGCATGAATGCCGCCGTGCGGGCCGTGGTGCGGGTAGGCATTTCCTGCGGCGCCGACGTTTACGGGATCTATAACGGCTACAAGGGCCTGATGGAGGGCGACCTGCGGCAGTTTTCCGCAAAGGACGTTTCCGACCTTTCCCGCAAGGGAGGCACCGTTCTGGGCTCTGCCAGAAGCAAGGAATTCATGACGGAAGAGGGCTTTGCCCAGGCCCTGAGGGTCATAAAGGGCTACGATCTGGACGGCCTGGTGGTGGTGGGAGGCGACGGCTCCCTGCACGGCGCCCAGAGGCTCTCGGAAAGCGGCGTCAAATGCATGGGCATCCCCGCTTCCATAGACAACGATATAGCCTATACCGATTATTCCATAGGCGTGGACACCGCCCAGGACACCATCATCGAGGCCATCGACAAAATAAAGGACACCGCTTCTTCCCACCGTCGCGGCTTCGTTATAGAGGTCATGGGGCGCGCCCACGGTTTTCTGGCTCTGGCCACCGGGGTCGCCTGCGGCGCCGAGATGGTGATACTGCCGGGAGACGATCTCACAAACCCGGAGAGGCAGGCGCAGATAGTTGACGAAGTCAGCAGATACTACGTGCGCAAAAAGCCCAACTTCATCTGCGTGCTGGCGGAAGGCGCGTCGGGACCCGGCTGCAGCGCCGTGGATATACTGGCGGAGCTTATCAGCAGGGCCGGCTACGACTGCCGCAAAACCATCCTCGGCCACGTGCAGCGGGGCGGGACCCCTACCTGCAACGACCGCAACCTTGCCACGATCATGGGCTTTGCCGCCACCAAGGCCCTGCTGGAGGGCGATACGGGAAAGATGGTAGGCGTATCGGGGAGAGAGGTGCTGCTGACCCCCTTCGAGGACGTCTTCGCCGCCGACATGGACCTGCCCCAGGAATTACTGGACAAGGTCCGGCTGCTTTCGGTCTATTAGTGAAAAAGCTGTTTTTTGCTGGATTGCTGCTCCTCCTGCCTCTTGCCGCGGGCTGCGCCGGTTTTTTTGACCCCGGCTATATAAAAGCCCTGTATCGGGATGCGGGAGAGCAGCTTTTGGCTTTGGAGGAAGAAAAAAACCTGGCGTATTCCCCCTCCGCCGCCGCTCTCTGCGGGGCGCTTTTGTGCGCCGGCGCGTCGGAAGAGGAAGCGGCGGCCTGCGCCGGAGCCTTCGGCGCGGAAAAAGACGTTTTGACGGAAAACAGTGTCAAGGCGCTTTCGTTTATGGACAAGCCGGCCTTCGCAAAACAGGGGCTGCGCTTTTCCGGAGCCTTCTGGCACAGAAGCGGGACCCCCGTAAGCGACGAATATAAAAAAACGCTGGAAAGCTATTTCGGGGCAAAGCCCCTGGCCTTCGGCGGAGGCGCTGAGATCAACAAATATTTTGAAGAGCTGGGTTTTGCCTCCAAGGAAGAATGCGACGACGCCGCCCTCCTGACCTGCGCCGCCTTCTGCGCTCCCGTCTGGGACGCCTGCGGGCCTGAAACAGCCCGAAGGGTGGACCGGTTCCGCCCCTTCCGGGGGCAGGCAAAGCCCTGCGTGTTTTTCCCGGTGGGAGGAAAGGTGCTCTTCGGCGAGATAGAAAACGGCTTTTTTGCCTCGGTGCCCTTTGCCGGCGGCGCCATGAGGCTGGATATCTTCTGCGCCGACAACAAAAAAGCCCTGCTGGAGGCTGTGGAAGACCTGGCAAAGGGCCATGGGCCCGCGGAATACGCCAAAGAGCGGGATATGTGGATCTTGCTGCCGGAAACGGTAGTCGAAAGCCGGGAAGAGCCCCTTCTCCGCCTGGGCAAAAAGGGGCTGCGGACCCTGGGCTACAGCGGCATCACCGGCAGGCGCCCGGTGCCGGTGGAAAATATGATATCCCGGGGCGCTCTCAGGCTTGCCCCCGGCGGAAACGCGGCCCCCGTCGAAGCGGAGGAAGAGGCCGCCGTCACGCGCCCTTTTCTTTTTCTGATACGTGACGCCGTCTTCGGCCTGCCGGTGCTGGCAGGCATATGCGCAGTTTTGTGACAGGAGATAAAAATGGTATCAAAGGAAACAGTCCACAGCGGGCGTCTTTACGACCCCACCGACCCGGAGCTCATGGAAGAGCAGCGGGGGTATCTTGAAAGGCTGTGGGAATTCAATCACACCCGCCCCTCCCAGCTGGCGGAGCGGGAGGCCTTCATGAAGGAGCAGTTTGCCGAATGCGGAGAAAACTGCTACATAGAGCCCCCTTTTTACGCCAACTGGGGCGGAAAAAACCTTCATTTCGGCAACGTGGTGTATTGCAACTTCGGCTGCAAGTTTGTGGACGACACCCACATTTATATAGGCGACTACACCAAGCTTGGGCCGGGAGTGGTGCTGGCCACCGGGGGGCACCCCATACTTCCGGAGCTCAGGGAAAAATCGCTGCAGTATAATTTTCCCGTACGTATAGGCCGCTGCTGCTGGCTGGGCGCCGGGGTGATAGTGGTGCCCGGGGTCACCATAGGGGACAACTGCGTCATAGGCGCCGGCAGCGTGGTGATACGCGACGTTCCCGCAGGCAGCGTGGCCGCCGGGAACCCCTGCCGGGTGATCCGCGCCATAGGGGAAAGGGACAGAGAGTTTTATTTTAAGGACCTCAAAATAGATTGGAGCCGGATCGGGCTCTGACACTGCCGAAAAAAAGCGGGCCTCGTGAGAGGCCCTTTTTTTCGCTTTGCTTAAGACGGGTATGCCGCCGCTTTGCGTTCGGGTTTACTGTCGCTGCTTTTCGGCTGCTTTTGCCGGTTTCGCGCCGCAAAGCGGCGCGCGTTACGCAAAAAGCCCGGCAAAAAAGGTTTTTATTCTGCCGAAAAGCGAGGCGAAAAAGCCCGTTTTTGCTTCGCCGGCAGAATTTGCGGCATCTGCCGAAGCGGCTTTTGCCGGCAGGTTTCCGGCTGCCGAAGAGGAAGCGGCCCTTTTAAAAGCGGAAACATCGGCTGTCCGTACGTCGGCAAGGTTTGTTTCCTTATATGCAGGTTCTTCTTCGCTCTCATAATAGCACCACATGGCCTGAGAAATTGATTTACTTGTTTTTCCGTTGCTCCACAACAGGCATCTGTCGGCAAGATGTTTTTCTTTTTCATCGATTTTGAATTTTTCCATATTCTTTTCCACATCTTCCTCCGAAAGCCGCACCTTCCAGTGTTCTATACAACCGTTATCATACTCCGCGCGGATCACGTTATCGGTAAGAATACGGATGCCGGCAGGACGCTTCGCTCCGAGAAAATAAATCCTGTTGCCTCCATACAATTCGGATACGATTCTTTTACCGTCGCATGTTGTATAAAACACAAGTTCATCGGTTGCTATCATATATATGCCGTCTGCGGTTATGGCTATGTCTCTGAACGGATGTCCTTCAAAATACCATATCGTCTTTCCATGGTCCTTTACGACGGAAAGAACTAAATATGGAGAAGGCTGGTTAATATAATTGATTTTATCGTTTGCATCATATTCCAAAACTTCAAATCTGTCATACAACACAGTCCGTTTTACAAGCGGAACCATTTTGCGCATTTTTTCGATATTCTCGTTGTTGTCGCTGAGAAAAGTCCCGCCGTAAAACCAAAATGTTCTGTCTTTGTCCCATATGGATTTTCCGCAAAGGCGTTTGTTTAGAATGATTTGTTTTGCGCTATCGATATTTTTGTTATAGCATATTACATCAGGGATATATAAATCATACGGATCGCCGGCTGCGGACAAAAGATAATCCGGAACAGCCGGCAAAGGTATCTTTTCAAGTCTCAAAGTTCCTTCTTTCGGGTTTGAGGTAAACGCTGCATAGGCTGCGCACGAGCATACACAGACTATAAGAAAAGCAATTATAATTGATCTGATCTTCATTTTTATTCTCCTTGTCCTATTGCAATAAGTCCCGGATTCATTTGGCTTCCGGTAAACAAAGTATGTTCGGTTCCGTTGGGTTCGAGTATCGTTATATAACAGTTTTCCTGTAGATATTGCATGATACCGAAATAGTCGCAATCGTATCCGCCTTTTCCGCAGGTAGCGTCATAAAGCTTGTTGTAGAATTTATTGATCGCGTGGTTCGGAAAATTTACCGAATCGGGGTCGCCGTTTCCCTGGAACTTCGTTCCGTGCTGCCGTAAGCATACAACGCTGTTTGAGGAATACTGATTGCCGGTATAAGTTGTTTGTTTCGTAACGGAATTATATTCAATGTCTGCGCTCGGTATAGTTCCTATCTGAAAGCGAAAAACATCTTCGTTGTAATTACAATCTACTCCCTGGCTCCTCATGAGATCCACAAAGAAAGAGCTCCAGTGCTCGCAACATCCGTGCCCTGTGTATAAAAGCTCTTCTGTGTTCATATGGTCTCTCGGAGTCTGATCTTCAAGCCCCCAATAGGTCAGCACACGTCCGTCGAGAAGTTCTATATGGCAGGTTTGCAGCTTCTTCCACAAAAGGTCAAACATCTCCGACTCTGTGGAAGCGCCTTCCGCAGCGGAACAGCTGATACTGAGCAAAGATTCAAACAAACCCTGGGTGTGGATCAATGTACAGACAGGATAATTATTGCAGCGTTCAAAACTCAATAACGGCGTATCGTTCGGCACGTACACCTTTATATCGCAGGAGCCCGACGCTATGTTCGACCCCCCGGAGGTCTGTACCTTCCACGGCAGCGACAAATACTTTATGCCTACGGTATTTGAAACGGCGTTCACGCTTTCCACAACGTCCGTTGCTGTCAGGCGCTTGTAGCCGGTTTCCTGGGTCACGGTAAAATGGCTGGAACCGAAAGGAAACGATGTATTTGCCCCCGTTATGTAATCTGTGGTTCCGTTGTAGGCGTTCGTCCCCGTATCTGCAAGCTCCAGCTCCGTCAGTTTGAGCTTATCGCCTTTCTTCACTACAAAGGGAGTGTTTTTGTCTTCCGTCGCGTCGTCGTTCCCATAGTTGTAAGCCTCAAAGGCAAAGCCGTCGAGCCCGCTTCCGGAAATGGTCTCGTTGTCCTTCCACAATCCCCGGGAATACGAGCATATCTGTCGATTGCAATAATCATAAAAACTTAATGAAGAATTCACTGCCAGATGGCAGTAAAGCCCGGTGGAGGTAAACGTAAGGTTCTTTTGGGCAAGAGTGCGGGTCTGTATGGAATTGGTGGCGGTAAGGCACAGGTTTATAGTTTTTCCGAAAGCCGGCATCCGGAAGTATATATATTGGGGAACGCTCCCCGCCTGCCACGTTTTGCTGACGCCTCCCGGAGTATCCGGCGATATCATATTATTGCAGGCGGCGTCGGTATAAAGATCAGAGGGAAGGTTCATGCCGGGCATAGGCACGGTGGCCCAGCTCACGGTCAGAAAGCAGCAGTTCTCATGGGGGAATTCCGCAGGTATGGTGGAAAGATCTATGCGGTATATATCGTTCTGCCTCATATATAACGTGCGCTCCCGTTCCGCAAGATCCATCAGATATATATCAAATTCGTGGACGTAATCCTCGTCGCTGACGGAGCCCCCTCCGCTGTTGACAACGCTGTCGTCCTTTACCCTGTATTCCACGGTGTATTTGCCGGCAGGAACGTTTGCAAAGTCTCCCATGATGCCCGGAGGCAGCGAAGACGGGATCGACACGGCAGCTCCCGGAGCAAGCCGGGGATGGCCGAAAATATGTAAGGAATACAAAGGGGTAAAGCCGGAATAGGCGGGGCTGTACGTGAGCTCATGGGTCAGGGGATTTTCGCCGACGATATAATCGGTATCGTAAAAAGCGGTGGGAGTCCCCACGCTGCCGCCGCAGGCCAGAACATGGCTGTATCTCCCCGAAGAAGAACTCACTATGAAATCGGCTCCGAAATGGGTATAGGAAGCGGCGTTGTTTATGGAAAGGGTGATATTGCCGTTGCCGACGCCGTCCGTGGGCGAATAAACGGTGTCCGCATGCGCAAGCGACACAAGAACAGCCGTCAGCAGAAACATCAGAACGTATGATGCAAATCTATAAGACTTATTGATCATGACAGTCTCCTTGTCTAAAAGTTTATGATTTTATTTTATCACATACAGAACTAAAATGCAACAACAAACAATAAAAATTTTTGCAATATCAAAAAAATCTTTATGAGAGCGGGCATCCGGAAGTGTCTGCCACAAGCCCGGGAGATATCTTGCCGGTTCGCTAACAAGGCGAACCGGCCGGATGACGGGTGACGTAAAGCCGGCTGTTTGAACGGCGCAGCGCAGTCTGCCCGTCCGAAGGCATATAAACAAAACGCCGGACCCGAAAGGTCCGGCGCAAACGCTTTTATGTTTTATTTCTTTTTATTTTTCTCAGAGTCTTTTTTGTCTTTCTTTTCTTCTTTTTTGGGAGCGGCCTTCTGCAGGTCTTCATACTCCTTCATGCGTTTTTCTTCGAAGGCTCTTATGTCGGCAGCCTTTTTGCTTTCCTCGGCCGCTTCGGCAGACATGCCGATCTGTTTGAATTTATCGGCAAGCTCTTCGTGAACATAGGCGTCGGAGCGGTTGAGGTCGGAAGCCTGCTTGTACTGTTTTCCCGCCTCTTCCTTTTTGTTCTGCTTCACCAGGGCGTCTCCGTAGAGAAGCCTCAGGTCGTAGCTTTCGGTGATCTGGGAATCGGGGTCGTCCAGTATCTTGTGCAGGAGGCCGGCGCAGTCGTCGTATTCTTCCATATCGAATTTCACGGAAGCCAGCGCAGCCAGTATCATATCCTTGTTGCCCTGAGTATCGTTTTTGGAAGCGGCCTCCAGGTTTTTGGCGGCCTTGGTATCAAAAGCCTTTTTCTTGTCGGGAGCATATTCCATTGCCGCCCGGAAGGCGTAGTAATACCCTGCCAGTTCGGGGTCTTTGACCTCGAAACCTTCTATCTTTTCTTCTTCCGACCGGATAGACTGCTCCGCCTGCTGTTTCAGGACTTCCTTGTAAGCCTTTCTGCGATCCTTTTTGACCTTGTCCGTCAGCTTTCCGGGAAGCGTTTTCTCCGTTTTGTTCAGCTTGACTATATATATGCCGGCGTCGGTCTTCACGGGATCGGCCACCTCGCCTTCCTTCAGGCCTTCCAGCAGCTTGGCCGCTTCCTGGGGAAGATAAGGGGAATCGATCTCGTTGTACACGGTTTCGGGAAGAGCAAAGGAACCTGCCGTATTCTTGCTGACATCACCTATGTTTTTGCCTTTCCGCAATTCCTCCGCAGCCTTTTTTGCCGCCTCCATAGCCTTTTCTTCCGTGGAATCGTTATCGGTGATTATCATAACGTCCGCGTGATAGTTCTTCCAGGTGTCCTCCAGCTCTTTGTCGGTCATATCGTCGGCCTTTTTCTGAGCCTGGGCGACAAGGGCGTTTCTTGCCAGCTCGGCTTTGACGCTGAGCTCGGAAACGGATTCCTTGGTGGTCTGAACCAGGGAGTCTATGCTCATACCGTTGTCGGAAAGCACCTTCAGATACTTTTTGTCCTTGCGGGGGTCCAGCTTCTCCTCAGACTTGGGGATATCCCCCATGATGGCCGCGCGGTTCACCTTCAGATCCTCGGCGATCTTTTCGTCTATTGCAGCCTTAAGTTCCTTTTTGGATATGCGGATGCCCTTCTCTTCCGCTATCTGTATATCCTTCTGATAGTTGATGATATTGCTCACTATCAGTCCCTTTATATTGGCATACTGCAGAGGAGATTTGACGCCTCCGGCGGAAGCCATCTCGTAATACCTCTCCCACTCGGCGTCAAATTCGCTCCTGCGGATCTCATCGTTCTGGACGGTGATCACCACGTCCTTCGCATTTCCGCCCTGCATGCTGCGGGGACGGGCGCCGAACATATAAAGGGAGCCAATCACAAATATCACAAGGATCACCCACAAGATCACCCTGAGGTGTGTGGCAAAATCGGTTCTCAGTCTGTAAATTCCCATTTTTTTCCTCGTCTGAAACTCTGTTTATTTTTTGATCTGTTCCATGCGGCGGATCACCGCATCGGCAAACTCCTTCGTTCCCACGGCGGTGGGATCGTTTCTGTCCGCCTTCATATCATAGGTCACCTCTCTGCCTTCGGCGATCACGCCGGCTATGGCGTTTTCCACAAGAGAGGCGGCTTCAAATTCCTTTATGTGCTTCAGCATCATGACTCCCGAAAGCATCATGGCCGAAGGGTTCACCTTGTTGAGGCCCTTGTATTTGGGGGCGGAGCCGTGAGTAGGCTCGAACAGGGCCACCTCGTCGCCGATGTTGGCTCCGGGAGCGACTCCCAGCCCTCCCACGAGGCCTGCGCAAAGGTCGGAAAGGATATCGCCGTAAAGGTTGGGCAAAACCAGCACCGAATAAAGCTCCGGCTTCTGCACCAGCTGCATGCACATATTGTCCACAAGCCTTTCGTTATACACTATGCCCGACGCTTTCCCGCCGCAGTCCGCGAGGGCGGCGTCGCCTTCTTCCGGTTCCAGCTCCGGCTGCTCAAAGGAAGCGCCGTAGGCTTTGGCGACTTCGCGGCAGACTCTGTAAAAAAGGCCGTCGGTAAACTTCATTATATTGGCCTTGGCAACGGCGGTGACAGTTTTTCTGCCGTTGGCTATGGCATAGTCGAAAGCCATTTTAATAAGGCGTCGGGTACCGGTCACGGAAATAGGCTTTATGGAGATCGCGGAATCGGTCCGAATTTTTCCGCCGGACATTTTTATGATTTCCTCTGCCTCGGGGGAGCCCAGATCCCATTCCACGCCGGCATACAGGTCTTCGGTGTTCTCTCTGAAGATCACCAGATCCACGTCGGTATATCTGCTGCGGATGCCCTTATAGTATTTGCAGGGGCGGACGCAGGCGTAAAGGTCCAGCTCCTTTCTGAGAGCCACGTTCACCGAACGGAAGCCCTTGCCTATGGGAGTGGTGATGGGCCCCTTCAGACCAAGCCTGTTTTTACGAAGAGAATCCAGCACGTCCGGCGGAAGGGGTGTCCCCGCCGTTTCCATGATATCTATACCGGCTTCCCGGACGTCCCACTCTATATCCGCCCCCGACGCTTCTATGACCCTGCGGGTGGCCTCGGTGAGTTCCGGCCCCGTGCCGTCTCCCGGGATAAGAGTGATTGTGTATTTCGACATTATTGCCTCCGTTATTTTCAGACCTTATCTGATATTCACATACTTAAATATTATACAATATATCGTGAAAAAAGGCAAATGCCGGCCCCGGCCGAAAAGCGCCTCCCCCCCCCTTGCCTGCAGCCTTTTGGCGGACTCCCGGAAAGATCGTTATCTGCCGAAGATCACCTTTATCACGGTCTGGGCATACATACGGGCAAGAAAATCGTTGGGATGGTTCACGTTGTTGCCGGTGGCGTGGTAGTATTCCTTTCGGGTAAGGAGATACCTGTGTATCCCGGTCACGGGAGCGAGGCCCACGTGCTCTTTGTCTTTCACGTATTCCTTCATGGCGTCCTCGTAGATATCCTGGTTGTTCCAGAAGCCCCTGGCCCTTTTGTGGGGCAGCATGGTGGAGACCAGCAGCACGTCGCATTCGGGACAGGCTTCCCGGATCCCGGAAACGGAAAGGTCCGTCAGCCGGATAAACTCTTCCGCCGGCTTGGTGTGGTCGTTCATCCCGAAGGCGTAAACCACCAGGTCGGGATCATAGGCTGTGACCCTCTCTTCTATGTTGTCCACCGCCCATATGGATTCCATGCCTCCCACGGCCGTGTTGATATACGTCACGTTGCCGTTGCCGGAGATATCCTCCATGGCCGAGCAGGACATACGGCACCAGTTCTCCGCATTCGGCTTTCTGCCGTAAACCGAAGAGGAATTGGCGCCGGTGGAAATGGAATCGCCGAAATAAACCACTGTGACGGGCTCTCCCGACAGCAGTTTTTTCAGGAATCTGTCGAATTTGGGCTGCCGCTCCGGCACGGGGCCTTCCCAGCGGCCCGAAGGCCTGTAGGTGACGGCTATCTGCTTTTCTATGAATTTCGGGGTCTCGGAAAAGCCCAGCAGAGGATGCCCCTCCACGGTGCACTCGAAATACGTGCCGGGCAAAGCCGTCGCCGGATCGGGATAAAACTCCGAAAGGGGCATCACCGGCAGAGAGCCGTTTTCGCATAAAACCAGCGCGCCGTCTTCAAGCCTGTAATCCTCTCCTTCTTTGTAAAGGGTCTCCAGGTCGGAGGAGCGCACCTCGAAGATCTCTTCCGCGGGATACATGAGCAGCGCCGTTTTGTCCCCCTCCACGAACATAACCGTTTCGTGGTATATCACGTCCGAAGACCAGAAGGGCAGCATATATTTGCTTCTGTCATACACAGCCAGACTGTGATCCATTTGTTTCTCCTTTGTTATATCTTTTGACACCGCAAGAGCGCCGTTTTTCCTTCCCGAAGAATATTCCCTCAGCTCCTTTGCCGTAAGGGCCCGGGTCCAAAGGGCCCCGTTCCCGCTCCAGAAATCTTCTCCGGGAAGAGGAGGCGTCTTTTCGGAGGCTCCCGCAGGGCGGCCGCAGACGTAAAAACGCGTCCCGCCGCCCAGAACGACCCCTATATCATCGCCCCGCCGCGCCCGGGGAGCGTAAAACAGCGCGGAATCCGATATCCCGTCCAGGGCCCACGCCAGCCGGAAAAAGGGCCCCAGCTTTTCAAGCTTCAGAAAACCCCTCTCTGCCGGAGAATACAAAAGCATCGTCCCTTCCCCGCCGCAGGGGGCGGCCAGGGTCCTGACCTGCGCTCCCGCCGCCTGAAGGGAAGCGGCAACAAAGAAAGCTATAAACAATAATTTGAACGTTTTTATCATATCTCTGCCTCAAACCGGTGGAAACCGGAGGTTATTTCTTTTTCTGCGCCTTCAAAAACCACCGTCCCCGAAACTCCGGGAGGCAGCTGCGCCCACAGGATCTTTTTGCCGAAACGCTTTGCCCAACGCACCGAGATCATGCCCCGCGGCGTGTCCGCC
>JAEEGL011771014.1_pt1 | contig 16402 bp, 16 predicted proteins | sample 9134231 | NCBI WGS metagenome assembly JAEEGL01 (sample SAMN16246548, study PRJNA631951) | gut metagenome | biome: gut microbiome; feature: rumen; material: fiber-attached | host: Bos | place: Iran: Karaj | collected 2018-10
GCTTGGCGATAAGATCCCAGCACAGCACAAGCCAGCTATCGAGCAGGCTCTGCAGCAGCTTAAGGATGCCCACAAGGCAGGCGACGTAGCTGCTATCGACACAGCTATCGCAGCCCTGAACACTGCTTGGCAGACTGCTTCACAGCAGATGTACCAGCAGAGCGGTGCAGCCGGTCAGCCTGGTGGCGACCAGTTCCAGGGCGGTCAGCAGCAGGCTCAGCAGGGTCCAAAGCCTGAGGACATTCAGGACGCCGACTTCGAGGAGGTTAAATAATTCTCCAAAAGCAACGATAAGCAATAATAAATATCGATAATTAAAGTGGTGTAACACAGATAGTTACACCACTTTTTCTTTTTGTTAAACTTTGTTTTATTTCTTGCTAATTACGGTATTTTATTATAATTTTGCAGCATATTTGCGACACGACTTATTGGTAGAAAAGATTCAACTTAAATATACTTGTCGCTAGTTAGACAAAATTAATAGTAGAAAAGATATGCCAGCATTAAAATTTGAAATCAAAAGGAAATGTGTAGTCTGCGGCAGCATCTTCATTGCCAAGACACTCGACTCCAAGTGCTGCTCCGAGAAATGCATGAAGGTTGCATGGAAACGGAGAAAGGATGAGGAGAAAAAACAAGAACGTCTCAAAGCAATAGCAGACCAGGTGCCTGACTATCGCGACTATATATCCATACCTGAGGCTGTAGCCATGTATGGTGTTGGTAGAGACACTTTGTATCGCCTTATTCGTGTGGGTAAGATACAGAGCATCAATCTTGGTACCAGATTGACCAGAATTAACAGGAAAGACATTGATAATATGTTTCCCAAGCGATTCGAGAAACCGAAGAAAGACAAAGACCTCGTACAATTATATAATATGGAACCTGAGAATTGTTATACCATTGGCGAGATCTGTAAAAAATACAGCCTTAATGATAGTTCTGTATGGACACATATCAGGAAGTATTCTATCCCTTCTCGCCAAATTGGGAATTATGTATACGTGCCTAAAAAGGAAATCGACAAACTTTATAAGAGCTTATGAAAAAACCATTATCACATACCAAAGTTACGGTGAAACTCCGTAAGTCACAATACAAAGAGGAATGGTATCTAAATGTTGAAGCCTACCCCGTTGTTTCTACAGGTAACAAAATTGAAAGAATTGTGGAATCAGTCAATAGAACTATTACCACACCCATTTGGGACAAGTCCTCTACTACACGATCATCTGGCTATAAGCCCAAGCGAGACATCAATGGCATCATCATGTGCCGTTCTTCTCTTGACCAAGAATCTTGTATCTATGCAGACAACGTGAGAAAACTTCGACAGCATGAATACGATAATCAATCTCTTTACACAGATAAGGAAAGCGAGATTGCTGCACAAAATGAGCGTTCTGAACAAGACTTTATTGAATATTTCAAGAAGATTACAAACACACGACATCCTAATGGATCTAAATCCATAATCGTCAATTGGGAACGAGTTGGCGTGCTACTTAGTATCTTCACAGAAGGGGAACCTATGCCTTTCAGCACCATCAACGTGAAATTATTGGAGGAACTTAAGATGTTTATGCTGACAGCTCCAAAAGGAGGTTCCAAGAAAGGAACTGTGTCGCAGAACACGGCATCAACATATTTCTCCATCGTTAAAGCCGGACTTAAACAAGCCTTCATTGACGAATATCTTACTGTTGACGTAAGCGAGAAAGTAAAGAACATTCCGACAAAGGAGAGCCGCCGTGAAGTTCTCACCATAGAAGAGGTAAACAAACTTGCTGATACTCCCTGTAGCGATGATATCCTTAGACGAGCTTCATTCTTTTCCATACTAACGGGGTTGCGACATTGCGATATTAAGGATCTCAAATGGAGCCAAATAGTCAGGCACAATGATTCTTGGCGCATCAATTTCGACCAAGGGAAAACTGACGGTGTCGAATACATGCCTATATCAGATCAAGCCTACGAAATGTGCGGTGAGAGACAAGCACCTGATCGATTGGTATTTGAAGGTCTCACGGATCCTTCCTGGATTAATCGACCTGTTAAGAAATGGATTGAAGCAGCAGGAATAACCAAACACATTACCTTCCATTGTTTCAGGCATAGTTATGCAACTCTACAAATGACAAATGGTACAGATATCTACACCGTTAGTAAAATGCTGGGGCACAAGAGCGTAAAAACGACCCAAATCTACGCAAAAATCGTAGACGAAAAGAAAGAAGAGACAACAAAAGCCATTGTTATAAGCAATTTAGGGAAAGACGTCGAATAAGCGTCCCACCATACTGATTATCAAATAGTTATTTTTATTTTAGTGGGAGATTGTGGAGTTGTCCACCATCTCCCACCATTCTTTCCACCACTCCCACCACCCATTTTTTAAGCTTTTCAAGTTCATATTATCCTCAAATATGGTAACAAATCAAATTTTGCCATAATTTTTGAGCATATCAGCCAATTAAGAAAAGCCACACCACTTAAAGCAAGTTAAATCTCATGGTGGACAGGTGGTGGAAATTAACAATTAATATCCACTATTAAAATATTACTGATCTTTGCAGCAGAATTTTTAACCACAAAAAATAAAGAATATGATCAGTAATTTGGAAGAAATGCCTCAGGCATTAAACTACCTTATAAAAAAGGTAAACAGTTTAGAAGAGAAAGTAGACAAACTGAACATCCCAACAGTTGTTCCCGAGCAGCCGGAATGGATGGACGTTGATGGTTTACATCACTATCACCCAGACCACCCTGCCAAGCAAACCATCTATGGTTGGGTCAACGCAAAGTTGATACCATATTATAAGAAATCTAAGAAGCTTTCATTCAAGAAATCTGAGATAGACGAATGGATGCAACAAGGACAAAGGAAAAGCACCGAAGAGTTGCAACGAGAGGCGTGTGAGTTTATCTACCTTAAGAAAAAGAAAGGAGGTATCAAATGATAATAAATACTGACCATCTAGCAAACCATATTCATTCTGAGTCGATGGACGTTGCAAAAACAGGATTCCCACTGGATGTTTTCCCAGATCCAATCCAAAAGATTGTGTACGAATTGGTCACGTACGAGAATTTCAACATGGAGTACACCGCTTCATGTATTCTATCTGCAATATCAACAGCACTAGGAAATACTCATCGCCTTACAATTAAAGGCAAATGGGAAATTAATAGTGCGCTTTATATGATTATGGTTGGCAGACCTGGCTTGGGAAAGACTCCGCCGCTTAACTATCTATATCGCCCTATTCGCGAGTTAGACAAGAAGATGCTTGACAAAGCTCGCTTAGAACATGAACTGACTAAAAGTACAACTGGAAAGAATGGTGAAAACAGATCTGACCAAATGGAAAAGCCACGCTTTCCTCAAACTATCATATCCGATTTCACTCAGGAAGCGATGATGAGCGTTCATTACGACAACCCTCGAGGCATTGTCCTACTAGTCGATGAGATTATCGCGCTATTCAATTTGGCAAAACGATATAGTGGAAAAAGCACTCTGATACAAGATCTCCTTTCTGCCTATAGTGGGAATCCGCTTAAGACTGTCAGGAAAACAGAAGATTTCCCTCTGACAATACCTATTCCGTGTATTAGTATTGTGGGAAGTACCCAACCTGGAATGCTCTCTGAGATCATGACTAAAGAATTCTTATCCAATGGCCTCATTGATCGTTTCTTATTTGTATATCCTAAAAATGGAAAAATACCAGAATGGCAAATTGGTCTTAACCAGAATCGCCATCCAGATATTATGGGTGAATGGTCTGCCATAATTAATAAGGTGTTAGCCATTCCGTTGCCCGCAAAAGACAAGGGGATGACTATAGAACCCAAAGTGCTGAGTTTCACTGATGAAGCCGCACTGCATTTTTATAATTGGAATAACAGAATAATCAAGAAAGTAAATAGCATTGAAGATGATAAAGACGTTGATAGCCGTCTAATGAAACTAAATGGTAATGCCGCACGTCTTGCTCTGATTCTACAAACAATGAAATGGGCTGTTGGCGAAGGTAATTTAGACTGCGTAGATTTCCAGTCTGTCAAAGGCGCTATACGCTTGATTAAGTATTTTGAAGAAAGCTACAAACGTATTTATGATAGTGTAAGAAGCGAGCATGCCAAGGGGAAACCAGAACAAATTCTGGATTTTGCTGACGAGACATTCACCTCAAAGGATGCGGAAATAATCGGCTGCAAATTGGGGGTTTCGCGCAGGACCGTCTATAACATCCTCGATATGCTATGTAATGCTATTCCACCCAAACTAATCAAGCTAAAGCAAGGACTATACAAAAAAGTCAACTGCACTCCTGCACAATGCACAAGTGCAGAAGTGCAAAGTGCAAATGAAACACAGGAAGGAGGATGTCATGAGTGATTATAGGTTTCACCTTCAAAAGTATCGCCCAGGCACCAAGATCGCCTGCCCTGAGTGCAAGAAGCTACGCTGTTTTACGCGCTACATCGATGAAGAAGGTAAAATTGAGTTTCCAGATTACGTAGGCCGATGTGACCATGAGCAAAGCTGTGGCTACAATTATACGCCAAAAGATTATTTTCACGACAACCCAGACAATAAGCCTAAAGGTTATCGAGATGATGCACCTGTTATATATAAAAAGGTGAAGAAAAAGCCGGCAGAAGAAACAGCCCCCATTCCACCATCATACATTCCTGTTGGAATCATGGAGAAAAGCCTTACCAAGTACGACACGAACCCATTTTTCAGGTATATGTGCAGCCTATTTGGAAAAGAAGAAACTCTACGTATTTTTCAGTTATACAAAGTTGGAACAGGAAAGAAATGGAACGGATGCACTGTATTCTGGCAAATTGACTACAATCAAAATATCAGAACAGGAAAACTGATGGGATATAATGCTAAGACAGGAAAACGTATCAAAGAACCTGTTAGCCAAGTAACTTGGGCACATGCAGCATTAGGAATAAAAGACTATAACCTCGTGCAATGCCTGTTTGGCGAACATTTACTCAAATTATCGCCATCTACTCCTGTCGCACTAGTCGAGAGTGAAAAAACAGCCCTAATAATGGCTCACTATATGCCAGACTTTCTGTGGCTTGCTACCGGAGGTAAGGATGGTTGCTTTAACGAACTTGCAGTTCAAGTTCTTCGAGATAGGACTGTTGTCATGATTCCAGATCTTGGTGCCTGGGATAAATGGCAAAAGAAGTCTCAGATGCTGGTAGCCATTTGCAAACGAGTCATCGTCTCTGATGTCATCGAAGAAATTGCAACAGAAGAACAGCGACAGGCAGGACTTGACGTCGCAGACTTCTTTCTGATGAAACCTACGGCTTATGAGATCTTAGCAGATATGATAAGACGCAATTCCTCCATTCAGCTTCTTGTAGATGCATTAGATTTAGAAGTATGCGAGGACGAAGTGCGTATACGTTCACCTACCATTAGATTGCATCGATGATGCATGCATCATATAAATTTTCAGGGGTTGCAAGTGTATGTTTTGGGTACCCCAAAACCTCTGCCATATGGCAGTTCCAAAACCGACACGTATCACTCGAGTCAGCCACTTGCACCCCCTGAAAAAATCTCTTAGATACATCACAGTTTTATTATCAAACAGGAATTTACAATGGAAACAAATACAAAAAAAGGTGGGCGACCACAACTGGCAGACGGCCAGAAAAAAAATCACATCGTCAAAATCAGTTTTGACAAAGGACAATTTAATTTGGTTGAGTATAAAGCCCAAAAGGCAGGAGTAACCGTATCGGAGTTTTGCAGAGAAGCATCTCTCGAGAAAAAAATCTCCCCAATTCTAACACCAGACCAACTTGATTCACTCAGGAAATTAGCTGGTATGGCAAATAATATCAACCAAATTGCTTATGTGGCAAACATTGGTCATTTGTCAGACATACATTCACAGGCCACAAATGCCTTAAAAGAAATAATAGCAATATTACACAAACTAAAAAAATAGTAGATATGATTTCAAAGATCAACCCCAACCGTTCTTTCGCAGTATTGGCAAATTACACCAATAACAAGAAAAAGGACGCAAGAATCATCGCACACAAAGGAGTGTGCATAGTTAATAACCAAGCTATAATCGACAGTTTCGAAGCTCAGGCTTCTACAAACAAAAGAGTCAAGAATGCTTGCAAACATATATCATTGAGCTTCTCGCCACACGATGCAGAAAGGATTACCGACGATTTCATGGCTCAGGTTGCAACAGAATACTTAGAGCGGATGCGAATCAAGAACACTCAATTCATAATTGTTCGCCATAATGACAAAGCACATCCTCACTGTCACATTGTCTATAACCGAGTAGACAATGACGGGAAAAGTATCAGTGATAGCAACGACTACAGACGAAGTGTAAAAATAGCTCGTGAACTCACCATTAAATATGGTCTTCACATAGCAAGGAGAGGCCAAGACAATGGGGTTAATAGAAATCGTCTCAAAGGTAAAGCCAAAACCTACTACCGCATCAAGGATAATATTCGCGATGCTCGTTCTATATCGAAGACATGGGAGGATTTCAACAAAGAACTACATAAGCGGAATCTGTCTATGAGCATTTATTATCATAGAAGAAAGCAACGGATACAGGGTACATCCTACACAGAAGGTTCACGTCATTTGGTTGGTTCTTTACTGAATGCCAGTTATCCCCAATTATGCACAACCTTTGGCGATATATTTAAGAGCTTGGTAGAAGACGTTGGCATAGAGGCAATGAATACAGCATTCGCACTCACAGAAGGAACTGAAGAAATTGTCAGGATCAGTCTCAACGCAATCATTGAGTTTGCCCTGCAACCACATATTCAATCCGCATCTGTGAACTACGGAGGTGGAGGGGGCAACAATCCTAACAATGACGATGACGATAAAAAACGAAAGAATAACAAGAAAGTACACTTCATTTACAAATTTAGAAGATAATGAACAAGACAGACAAAGAATATATCGATGCACAAATTGCCAGCATTGAGAAGAAGTTTGAATCTCGTATCAACGAGACTACAGAGCAAGCTAATGAAAGTAGTTCTTTTTTTTCAGACTTACCCGATTTATCCAAATTTCCCCTTCGAATAACCCTAAAAGATGAAGAACTGACACTATCACTAAGTCGTTGTGTCATAGAGGCTATTGGAAGTGAACTACTCCTGGAAATCGAGGATCAAAAGATTAGGCAGAATAACAAGGCAAGAGAAGAAGGTAAGATGATACAAGAAGATTGTTGTATTGACATTTACAATAAGAATAATGAAAATTGGAAGAAGATTTGTGAGTTTATTCAAGAAGACATTTTAAGACGAAAGCCCCTCATTGAAGACATCTGTAGAATAAAGAATAATATGAATGCATTTAAGCATTATTTTGATTCGATGTCACAATCCATAGGACTTATTACGAAAAATAACAAGCCAACAGGAGTATATATATTCGGGAAACATATCGCAGGCTGTTATTTCATTGCCTTTATGATTCTCCTTGTCACTTTTCTGGGATGCTTTGCATTCGGATTCTTTAAGATGAAAGAAGATGCTACACTGGCAAATGAGAAGATTCGAATCATTCGTATCGAACATGGTCACGACCCTGCAATAAAAAAAACCTTCGAAATGATAGATTCTCTCCACACAAGTGCGTCTATTCATACGCATTCTTAACCAGATTTAGAGGGTGTGTCATAGACACATCCTCATTTATATTATGAAGCAGAAAGGCCCCACCTTGATTTCCACATATGAACGATCATCCTCATTATTAAAATGATATCTTATTGGCAATAATAATACACAGTTTCTCTCTTTTGTGCAGTTTATTATGATTTTTCTTCAAATAAACATATAACTTTCAATAAATCTTCGTATATTTGTGCACGAAACGCCTAATGTTTTACATGTGTAGCAAAAAAACTGATGACATGAAGAGTATCATACCATTACTCCTAGTAGTTCTTGCTTTTTCTTGTACTAGCAAGAAACATCATCAAATCATCGATGTTGATCCGTTCCCAGTAAGATATGAGAACGAATTGTTTGCTATGAGCCTACCAGAAGGGTGGGTTATTGATGATTCTGGGTGGCAAGGACTTGACTCTATGAATAACGAAGTGGACTTTTATAATCCCAATGATGATGCCGTATTTTTTCATCTTGTAAAAACCTATTTTCCTTTTCAATGGAAAAGCTTAGCAGAAGCGACAGAATTCGCAAAAGCAGCCAGGGCAATAAGTGGCGATAGCGTCTCATTAATAGAAGAAATGGATAGCGTTACTGTTTCGGGGTATCCTGCGAAAATCCTTATGTTTGCCAATTTCGTGGGAAATGACACCATCATACAAAAACAATACGTCACTTACCTCCAGAAGACTCACACCCTATTATATCTCAATGAAAACTTTCTTTATCATAATTGGGAAAAGGGGCAAAGAGTGGGTGACGAGTTAATGAATAATTTGATAATAAAGGATGTAAAGAATCCAATAGACAAGAAATATAATAAACGAGATTCATTTAAACAAAAGAATGAAAAAAAAGAAATATGAAGATACAACACTATAACAGGCTAAAGATTGTACTGGCCGAGAAAGAACGGACTGGCACATGGCTCTCTGAGCAAATGGGACACAACATCTGTACCATTTCTCGATGGATGACTAACAAGGTGCAGCCATCTGTGGAACAGCTCTACGAAATTGCACGCCACCTTGACGTGGATGTGAAGGAATTATTAATTTCCTCAAAATAGATTATCAATGGCAGCCTGGAAAAAGGAAATTTTACCAAGAGAAAATGGAGAACTTGTTGAGATGCAGGTGCCAGAGATTGTTTCTGCCAGCAGAAGCACGGATATTCCTGCCTTTTATTCGGAATGGTTTTTTCATCGACTGAAGGTCGGTTATTCTGCGTGGACTAATCCATTTAACGGTGTTAAAGGATATGTATCGTATAAGAATACTCGTTTTATCGTATTCTGGTCAAAAGACCCATCTCCTCTATTATCCCATTTGAATGAGTTGAAAGAAAGAGGAATTGGGTGTTATGTACAATACACATTGAATGATTACGTCAAAGAGGGTCTAGAAAAAGGAGTTAAACCTTTAGAATTTCGAATCGACACCTTCAAACAGCTGGTTGACAAGTTAGGCTTGGGAAGCGTTATATGGCGATTTGACCCACTAATGCTCACTGATACGATAGACATAGATACGCTTCTTGGAAAGATTGAGAATATCGGTAATCAGCTTAAAGGTTATACGGAGAAACTTGTCTTTAGCTATGCAGACATATCCATATACAGGAAAGTTAAATCAAATCTTGATAAAAATGGCATCATTAGCAGAGACTGGACAGAAGAAGAGATGAGAGAGTTTGCAAACGAGCTGTCCAAACTTAACAAATCATGGGGATATACCTTGGCAACATGTGGCGAGAAGATTGATCTAAAGACCTATGGTATTGAACAAAATCACTGTGTTGATGATTCCTTAATTATTAGGTTGGCATATCACGATAAAATTCTCATGGACTTTCTGAAAGTCAAAGCCCATCCAATGCCTATTCCTTCAATCTTTGGAGACACAGAGCAACTCCCCTCTGACGCAATTATTCTTCCTAATGGTACATATGCTACTCATGGCAATAATAGGGACAAAGGACAAAGAGAATTCTGCGGATGCATGAAAAGTAAGGATATTGGTGAATATAACACCTGTATTCATCTATGCGAATATTGCTACGCTAACACAAGCAAGCAGATTGCTGTAAAGAATTATAATTTACATAAGAAAAACCTTTTGGCAGAAACAATTACAGGAATATGAAAGAAAGTAGAACTACATACTCGTATCTAATAGAGCACATGCAAGAGCCATCTTTTCAAAAAGTATGGGATATTGCGTTTGACTTTATAAGAAAATTGCCAAGCGATTTGTGTGACGAACTTCACGAATCACTAAATAGAGGTGTTGACGTCTTGGATTCAGAACCATTGCTGCAGATGTATATCTACGCTTTTGGAAAAATGCATAATGCGAAACTGCAATTTGCTTTTGAGCATTTACAGAAAAATACGTTCAAATATCAAGAAATAGAAATTGTTGATTACGGATGCGGTCAAGGACTTGCAACGATTTGTTATCATGATTTCCTTCATGGGCACAATATAGAACAGATGGTAAAAAAAATAACTTTAGTTGAACCATCATCTATGGCTTTGTCAAGAGCCGAATTACTTTGTTCAAGATTCTATCCCGATGCAGAAATAATTGCTATTAATAAACAGTTTGATGATCTGACAAATGAAGATTTGAGCCTTTCCTCTGATATTCCGACAATTCACCTTCTTTCAAATATACTTGATGTCGACTCATACGACTTGCAACATTTTGCTCAGATTGTCAAAGAACAATCTGTTGGCGACAATGAATATGTATTAGTTTCTCCTATGCAGAATACAATGCGTATACAGCGATTGATAGATTTTGTTACTATTATTGAGAAAAACTTATATTTTGAACAATACTTAGACAAGCGACAGCTTGATAGCGAAAAAGAATGGACTTGCGTCGTCTTTCTGTGTTCACAACACCAAGCCGCCGAGTTTGATTGTGATAAAATATTTGAAGACGCAAAAACAATTGCTGAGGACAAATCTGAGAGTAAGAACGAAGAATCCTGCGCTGAATTATTTCATAAATTACAGGAATGTGCAATATCTGGGGATAAAAGATGCCAAAACGTCTTGGGGATTTGGTATGAAAAAGGGATCGGAACAGAACAGAATTACGATCTCGCACTCGAATGGTATAAGAAATCGGCAGAACAAGAATATGCTGCTGCATATGGAAACTTAGGCGATTTGTATTATTATGGAGATGGTGTTGAAGAAGATATTCAAAAAGCAGTAGAGTATTATACCATCGGAGCAAATCTAAATTCTCCTGCTTGCATGTACAATCTTGCCTATTGCTATTATTCCGGCGAAGGCATTAAAAAGGATCAGCACAAGGCTTTGGCGCTGTATAAAAAATCTGCAGAAGCCGGCTATTGTCCTTCCCAAGAAGAGATGGGTAAGATTTATAGGAAGGGGCTATTGGGAGAGAAAGAATCTCCCCAAAAATCGTTTAAATGGTATTATAAAGCAGCCGAGCAGGGAAGTGATATAGGAGAATTTTATCTGGGTTATTTCTATGCTCAAGGCTATGGTATTAAGAAGGACGATAATCTTTCATTCGAATGGTATTCTAAAGCTGCAAAACAAAACAATCCTCATGCACTAAATAACTTGGCGTACTGTTATGAGCATGGAAGAGGAACTTCAAGCAATTTAATAAAAGCTGCTTGTTATTATGAGGAAGCAGCAAAAATGGGGAATGTCACGGCTCAAAAGAATTTAGCAAAATGCTACAAAAAAGGGATAGGAGTAAATGTTGATCCCCAAAAAGCATTCTTATGGATTCTTGATGCAGCCAAAAGAAAAGACTTAGAATCTCAGGGTGTAATTGCACTATATTATTTTAAGGGATACGGGGTAAATAAATGTTATGAAGAATCTTTAATCTGGTATGCTAGATATTATCATAAAATTGAAATAAATGATGTTAATCAAGCATTCAATGCTTTTGTAAAAAGAGCGAATAATAATGATGCTCAAGCTCTCTATGTAATAGGAAAATGTTCGCAGTATGGCATTGCTACTAAAAAAAGTATAGCCGAAGCGTTTTCATATTTTGAAAAAGCTGCAGATTTAGGACATATAGAATCCATGATCAAGCTTAGACGAAAATCATCATTATGTGAGTTATGTTCATCCAAAGAGGGAAAAAATAATTTCAAAGATTCCTATGGAGTAACCTATTCTAAGGATAAAAAAGTATTAATAAGTACTGGCTACATTAAAGCAGAGGATTATAAAATAGCAGATGGAACTAGAATTATCTGTGACAATGCATTTTATTATGCTTCAATTAAAAAGGTTATTATTCCATCATCAGTTCTTGCAATAGGCACCAATCCATTTAGCGGATATAAAAATGGATGGGGAGAAAAATACTATATAAATAATGTCGAAAGTTTCTCTTGCAATTTTGTTGTATCCGAAAACGCGCTATATACAAGAGATAAGAAAAAACTGATTTCATATTTCGGCAATGATTCGAAATTTATAATACCTAAAGGTGTTGAAATTATTGGAAAAAGAGCTTTCGCTGATAAGTATAATCTTGTAGATATATTATTTCCAGAAAGTCTTTGCTGTATTGAGGACGAGGCGTTCATATATTGTACTAAGTTAAGCAAAATAACTCTGCCAAAGAGTGTAACGGCTATTGGAACAAGATGTTTCTATGGCTGTGCTAACCTATCGGAAATACAGTCTTTGGGAATGGTAAGTATACTCAAAGAAGCTACATTTATGGGCTGTAACATTAAAATATTAACACTCCCTGATTCTCTTGTTCAAATAGAGTGTAATGCTTTTAATTCTAACCCAAATTTACAAAATGTGAAACTACCAAATTCTCTAATTTTGATGGAAAATTCTTGTTTTGCATATTGTGGAATCAGTAATATCTCATTAAATACAAATCTGCAAAAGATAGGAGACTTTTGTTTTTTCAATTGCCCAATAGATATGATACAAATCCCGCCACATGTTCAATACATTGGTATTAATCCATTTATTGGAGCAAAATTAATTGTTTGTGGTGATAATGATAAATTTGCAACAGAGAATGGAGTGTTATACGACAAAATGGATGGTAGCGTAATTGCACATTTCGAAGATACTGAGATTGCGCTATTCCCTCCAATATCTCGGGTTAATTCTTTCGCTTTTTACAAGACGAATGTAACTGATGTTTTTATGGGGGCCAACATTGTAGAAGTTGAAGCGTGGGCATTTTACGAAGCAGAAAAACTTGAAAGGATAAGTTGGCAGAAAAGCAAGATTAAAATAATCCCCGAAGGCTGTTTTGGAAAATGCACAAACTTGTGTAAAATAAGTATTCCAGCATCTGTAGATGAAGTCAAGCCCGGAGCTTTATTTGATACATATGAATTAAGAAAGGTACGTTTTGAGGGAGGGAAAACCAAAGCTAACGAAAAAATATTTGAAAGAACGAAAAGGTCAGTTGATATTCCTAAAGCATACGAATCACCTCATCAGTTTATGGGGAGCACTATTTGCGAATCTTTTGGAAGGGAGGATCTTGATTTCAATTCCTTTACGAAGATAGAAATTTCTTACCCTAATGGATATTCTAATTCTTTTTCATTTGCTCCAATTTATAATAACGACCTTCACAATACACATGAATCATATGGATATGGTATGGATCGAACATTTATTCTAAAGGAAGATGAAAATGAATAGCCTTGCCCCGGTAATGGGAATAGATCGGTTGAGAATGGGTACCGATGGAAATGGTATTACTTCTTTAGTCACGTTTTATGGTTGTCCCTTAAAATGCAGATTTTGTTTAAATCCACAATGCCACAGAGATTTTTCAAACATTAAGTTATCTCGACCTAATGATGTATATGATATGGTTGCTATTGATGAACTATATTATTTAGCTACAGAAGGTGGGGTTACATTTGGTGGCGGAGAGCCTTTGTTATATTCTGATTTCATTTTTGACATACTCGAGTTAGGTGCAAAGAAATGGAATATTACAATAGAAACATCATTGAATGTTCCTTTTGAACGAATCAGAGTCCTATTACCGTACATTAATGAAATAATAGTTGATGTAAAAGATATTAATCCTCAAATATATGAGCGATATACTCAATCAAGTAACAAAGTTGTCTTAGAAAACCTAAAACTACTTGCAACTAGCGGGTATGCAGAAAAAATGCTGGTGCGTATTCCATTAATAAATGGATACAACAAACAAGATGATGTTCAGAAAAGCAAGAGTTTTCTTGAGGACATGGGATATTCGGCATTTGATCTCTTTGAATATAAAACTGACAATAGTTATGAAGGGTAAAGAGAAATGTGCACTACTCAAATCCATCAGGGTTAGACTCGCGGAGATAAATAATATCCCTTATACACCTCATCCTTGCAATAACACAGAAGATTGTAGTGGAACATGCGAATTGTGTGATGCTGAATCAAAATGGTTGTTGCATACTATGAAAGAATATGAAGACAAAGGTTATCCAATTATATTTTCATTGTGTGAATCAGACGTGATAGAAGCAAGCATAAATGAAAACTCAATAGCATCGAATTGTGACACAAGAAGATAGATATAGACAGCAGGCAAGGATTCTCATTAAGAAGATGACTGAGGCAAGAAAACTCTTCGCCAAGCATAAACCATCTATTGGTTATGTCGGAGAGTTTCTTTTGCGACAGGTTTTGAAAAACTTATTGCCAAAAGAATATGATATTTGCCAAGGCTTTATTCTCAATGAAACTCTTTTAAATGAAAAACTATCATCCCAATGTGATATTATAATCTTTCGCAAACAGAGTGGATCTGTAGCATATTCCATAGGAGATTTAAAAGTCATCAATGCCTCTTATGTCATCGCCATAATTGAAGTCAAGTCATCCCTTAATAAAGACTCTTTTTTAAAAACACTTGAATCATTCGAGAAGCTACAAGAAACAAGGGTAAAGCATAAATTTGTGTTTGTCTTTGGGAAATTATCAAGGAGATCGCTACGACGTTGGTTTTCCCTATATAGGTCTCCCCAAAATAGTAATGATGAATTCTATGTAATGGATACAGGATTATATGATTGGCCAGATATAGAATGGTTACCAAAATCCATTCTTTCACTTGAATCCCATAATTTGTTTGTATTAGATCATCTGCAAGATGAAAACAATGACTATGTTGGATATGTATCCTACAAAATAACGGATAGAACGAGTGTGGAAATAAGTTGTTTACAAGAATTCCTTGCCAATATGATGGATTTGACAAATGGTACATTTGGAATAGATCGAAACAATTATTCTATAAAAAACGGTTTTAGTTTATAAGGATTTTGTTGATCCTACAATATTAGCGCAAAGGGTATTTCAAGAGAATACCATATGCTTAGCTCCCACTACATACCAATCAATTCTCGCATTGTATTTTTGCCTTTGAGTTTCTTTTCTATTGTAGTTTTTTCTGTTTCTAAGAAATATGATCCAAATACTATTTTTGCAAACTGAGCACAGTCCATTCGTTTCTTGCCAATTAACGGAAAACAACTGCATATTACATATATATCTTCTTGGTTGAAATCCGCATTGGAAACAATTTGAATTGATGGAGCCTTTATAGTACCATCATTCACGAACTCACCGACACAGACTTTTATTGCATTTTGCTCTTCCTCGCTGAATTTGCCAATTTGTCCAAAGAACCATGCCAATACTATTGCTGTGTCATCACTAGCAAGAAAATCTTCCTCTTTTTTATCTTCTTTGGCTTCATCATCTTCCACTACAGATCCTTCACTTGATAAGAGGGCAGACTCCTCGGACAGTTCAGGATTTGTTATTGTATTAGGAGTTCTCTTAACCAAGTCCATAAAACCAACTCCAGACAATGCCAACGCTGCAGCAATTCCGACAAACGCCACTATATACCAATCGAATTTTAAAGCCGGGTCATGCTGTTGAAAGGCTATTATATATAATAGGTACGCGATAGTGACAGCAGATAGTCCAAAACAAAACCACTTACGCATTGGTGACTTATAGCAAGCCATCAACACAAGAGCAACAAAAAATAGCAATACAACTAATGCTATTAACCAAGGAAGAGATAATGTTATCATAACAATCAATAAACGAAATGCAAAAGTACGCAAAATATACAAATCTCAAAGACAAACAACTACAAAAAAAGCATATTTTAACACTGAGTTTTTTAAACACCGACCTCCATAACAGATTTAGTATTAACTGATTGGTTAAATTATCAAAAAGACCATAAGCACAAAAATATACTTATGAATACTTATCACTACATACTATTCATTACTCAAAAAACTGCGCATATTTGCGACACGTCTTTATAAGTGCCTGACAATCAGGCGCTATTATTTTCGAGGAGGTCAAGTAAGAATTCACTTATATTTATAAAAATCGTGCAGCTCACTTGGGTTGCACGATTTTTTTCTGATTACCTTGGCTGCATGATCTTACAAAAGATTAAGGAAGAGGGTGATCATTCCCGTATTAATCAGATCTGCGAACATCGCACCAATGATGGGGACGATGAGGAAAGGCTTGACTGTATAGCGGTATTTATAACATACAGCACTCATGTTGGCCATCGCGTTGGGAGTTGCACCAAGGCCGAAGCCACACATACCTGCACACAGGACGGCA
>JAEEGL016272437.1_pt1 | contig 16402 bp, 14 predicted proteins | sample 9134231 | NCBI WGS metagenome assembly JAEEGL01 (sample SAMN16246548, study PRJNA631951) | gut metagenome | biome: gut microbiome; feature: rumen; material: fiber-attached | host: Bos | place: Iran: Karaj | collected 2018-10
CGATCACATGCATCAGCGGGCCGCCCTGCGTTCCCGGGAAGATCGCTTTGTTGAAGTTGTATTTGTCCGCTGCTGCCTGGTTGCACATGATCATGCCGCCTCTGGGGCCGCGCAGCGTTTTGTGCGTCGTCGTAGTGACCACATCCGCATAAGGAATGGGGCTCTCATGATAACCGGTAACGACAAGTCCCGCGATATGCGCGATATCGACCATCAAAACCGCGCCGACCTTGTCGCAGATCTCGCGGAAACGCTTGAAATCAATCTTTCTGGCATAAGCGGAGGCACCGGCCACGATCAGTTTCGGCTTACATTCGACCGCGATCCTCTCCACTTCGTCATAATCGATCACGCCGTCATCATTGACGCCGTAAGGCACACAGTGAAAATATTTAGCCGAAAGGTTCACCGGCGAACCGTGAGACAGATGTCCGCCGTGATCCAGGTTCATCCCCATGAACGTATCGCCCGGTTCCATGATCGCGAAAAATACCGCCATGTTGGCCTGTGCGCCGGAATGCGGCTGAACGTTCACATAGTCACAGTGGAACAGTTCTTTCGCTCTCTCCCTTGCAAGTTCCTCCACAACGTCGACACAATCGCAGCCGCCGTAATAACGCTTGCCTGGATATCCTTCCGCATATTTATTGGTAAGCGGCGATCCCATGGCCGCCATGACCGCATGGCTGACCCAGTTTTCGGAAGCGATCAGTTCGATATGGCTGTTCTGACGCTCCATTTCTGCCGTGATAGCATCCGCGATCTGCGGATCAAAAGATTTGATCTCATCAAATGAATACATTTCGTGGAATTCCTTTCGTTGTTAGTCCGTTTCGCTCCTAACATCATACCTATTTCACAGGATATAAGTCAAGGAAAGTAAGCCAAATAATTCTTGTATCGCACAAACAATTCTTTGCGGCAAAATCAAACATCAGATGCCCATATACCGTTTGTAAACAGCAAATGCGGAAGGCAGCGGATAGGTATCTGTCAGTTCCTGTTTCGTTGCAAAGAATAAGCCCTCTGCATCCTCGCCGGAACCGGCGGCGATCCTTACTTCATAGGCGATCATATGCCACTCTTTGTGGGTAAAAACATGCTTTGCATCAGCGATCCGTTTGATCTGCAGGGGATCGATCGGAAGCCCTTTTAAATAAATAACGGTCGTTTCTTCATCCAAATGGCCGGGGACATGCACAGGTTCGTACATACCCGCGAGAAGGCCGCGGTTACTTCGTTTGCGGATCGCAAACCGTTCCCCGTCCCGTATCAGAAAGACTGTTATTTTTTCAATCTTGCGGGGTTTGATGCTTGATTTTACAGGGAAAGAAAGTTCCGTATGGTTCAGATGTGCAAGACACACATTTGACAGCGGACAGGTCTCACATTTGGGGACCCCGCCCGGCGTACAGATCATCGCGCCAAGATCCATCAGGGCCTGATTAAACGCCCCCGGTGCATCCTTCGGGATGATAAGATCCAGCATATCCGCCATTTCCCTGCGGAACCGCTCATTCGCTATATCCGTAGCATCCGCTCCGACCCTTGTGATCACACGCAGGACATTTCCGTCAACAACAGCCTTCGGAATGCCAAATGCGATCGAAGCAATGGCAGCCGCCGTATAAGGGCCGATGCCGGAAAGGCCAAGCAGCGCGTCATAATCCCCGGGCAGATTTCCGTCGTAGCATTCCATGACTGTGCGGGCTGCTTTTTGCATATTTCGGACCCGGCTGTAATAGCCGAGTCCTTCCCAAAGTTTCAATAAATTGTCTTCCGGCGCAGCCGCAAGGTCAGCTACGTTCGGAAGCGCCTTAAGAAAACGCTCATAGTAGCCTTTTACCGCTTCCACCCTGGTCTGCTGGAGCATGATCTCCGAAAGCCAGATCCGATAGGGATCGGGCGTTTCCCTCCAGGGGAGACTTCTGCCGTAGCGGTCATACCAGGCCACAAGCGGCTGCACGATCTTATCGTAATCTGTCGGTTTCATATTTTCTCATCGTGGACATATAATTCTTCAGTTCTTCGTACTGCGCGTCCACATCGGTTGCGTTTAATTGAATATCATGCGTTATGCATATAGTGCGGATCATATCTTCCGTCAGGCGGTGCCGCATGTTATATAAGATTTCCAGCTTATCCTTGTAAAGCTTGGCATCAAGAAGCGCTTCCAGTTCCGGATCAAGCTGCACTTCTCCCATTTCTTCAAAATCAGCCATGATTACCCCTTTCGTAAGGCCATTCTCTGTAACGGCAGGCAGTTCATTCATCCCCCGCCTCATCTAGTATAACCGAAATAACAGGCATTGTCACTTCCGATTCCGCATCACCCATTTCAGAAATGCTCTCAGTCCATGTATCCTGCAGCCTTCTTGTCAGATCGGCGACAAACACCTGCCTCCCGATCTCAGACAGCGCGGAAAAGTTCTCATGATTGATACGGATCCGAAATTCCTGCACGTATCCGCCTTCGAATGCAGAGGTTAACATAACTCCGCAGTTGCCGAAATATTTCTGTTCGCAGAACGCCAGGACCACAGCCGGTGCGCTCCTGCGGAACGCCTCCGCAGGCTCCGTGTTGCCCCCTCTCTCCGCCTGTCCGGACACACGCAGTGCAAAGATCAGGATCCCTGCAACGACCACCATGGTGAAAACAAACAGCTTCCATCTTCTGTCCGCTCTTCTGATCATCTCTCTGTCCATCTCGATCCTCCCCTCCGCAAATCACAAAAGAAAAAGCAGATCATTTCTGATCTGCTTTCATGTTAAATCATTTGTAGGGTCATAAACCGTACTTAACTTGTCTCTTTCAACATGGCCTTGATGTTCTTTACACGGCTTCTGGATGCCCAGGATTTTGTGCCGTTATCAAATTCCACGCCGATCGTTCCGGCCATATTGATGTCGAAGCATTTGACCTTGTAAAGGTTGATGATCTCCGACTGCGAGATCCGAAGAAACCGTTTGGGATTGAGATCTTCTTCCAGTCCCGCCAGCGTTTTTTTCACGCTCAGCGTTTCGTTCTCGGTTTCTAAGATCACTTTCCGGCCCTGCGTATGCACACGGATGATGTCTCTTTGCGATACGAATACCAGCTTATCATCGGAACGCGCAACAATCTGCGGAAAATCGTTCTCTGAAGCATTCTCGATCGCATAGATGATGTTCTCGACCTGTTCCGAATGCGTCTTGGTCTGGATCGTCACCTTGGGATCAACGTATTTTTCGTCGATCACGACATCAATTTCAACCATGTTCGTCATAATTTTTTACATCAGGGATCCGTTACGATCTTAACATTGATCTTATCCGCCACAGGACTTCCTTCAAAGTATACACTGATCGGAACAGTCTTCGTCACCGCCTTCTTAATGGGGTTTTTGCCGGTCTTCTCAACATACGAGGAATTGGCAAATGTCAGATAATATATGCCCGAACCGCCTTCTTCAATCTTATAGATGCTGTTGCCCGATACCACGTCAACAACCTCATTGACAGTGGGATCCTGCACCGTAAGGTTCAGCATAACATACCTTCCGTAATCCCGGTTGACCAGTTTGCCCTCTGTTGCGATCGCTGCACCCGTCTTGGTACCGCGTACCACAGAAAATGTAATGGTCGTCGTCAGATTCAGTTCTTCGCCGGAAACCTTCTCAATACATGCCACAATGTCCGCTTTATAACTTCCGGCTGTAAGGTTTACGTCACCGTGATCCTCGCGCATGATCAGCAAATTCGTTCCGTCGCAATCCACGTCGAAGCAGTCGGTAAAGTTTATAATTTCCTTACCCTTTTTCTGATAGATCTGCGTGCAGTCTACGTCATAATCAAGCGACTCCAGATCAAACAGATTCTTGAAAGATACGTCCACATTAGCATACGTATCATCACGGATCGCATCGATCTTGCCGGTAACCTTGGCCGACATCGTCACTTTGCTCTTCTGGGGATCCAGCACAGAAAGCTTGAATGTTGCGGGTTTAGCGTTCAGACTGCCGCTTACGCCATTCGGAAGAACCGGCGTGATCTTTACCGTACAGGTCTTGCCGTATACCGGTTTCAACTCACTCATATTTTCAGGCATAAGGATCTGGATCACATCTCTGGGTATGCTGTAATTGTCATATGTATAGATGTCATAGTCAAACGGAACCTCTACACCCCTTCCGCAATCCAGGGTAACCGAATAATTAAATATTCCGCCCGGCAGATTGATCACTTTGGTCTCAATGTCTGCGTCATTATACGCGGGATTAATGCTGACCGTGGTCAGATCGAGTTTCGGTGTTACAGCGGACTGCGCGATCTTGGAAGCCGCGCTGGTTGCTGTTTGCGTTGTATTCGTACCTCCGATCTGAACCGGATACGTAACGGTTGTCTTAAACTGCTTGCCGGCATAGCCTTTGGACAAAAGCGTGAACGCTTCCTCTTCGAAAATCGTCACTAAGCCTGTTTTACTGTTATAGTCATACTCAAGCAGTTCCGTGATATCCGTTCCGTTGGTCAGCTGTGAACTGAATGTCACATTTCTTCCATAAAGGTTAAAATTCTTACCTGTCAGTGTTAATTCCAATTCCGACACACCCGGAACCTCTGAGTGCGGAATGCTTGCATCGATACCGCCCTTTGTCTTAAACGTGATCGAAGGCTTTTCACTGTTCGCTTTTGTAGGTGTGGAAACAGTGACGGTCTTGGCCACGCCTTCCGACACAATCCAATCCCACGTTTCTTCACTTTCTATACGGCACGGATAGATATTAACCTTGTATGTCTTTCCGTAGGTTACATTCACCGGAACGATGCATACATGACCGCTCGGATCGCCCTTCGTATAATCCATTTTCACTTCCAATGCATCACACGGTTTATTGGCAGAGTCCAGTACCTCATACATGACATCTGTAGAAGGTTTTGCTCCAACTACCAGGAAGGAAATATTCTGCGTATCCAGAGTTGCCGGATTCAGGAATGCCGCACTCGAACCAAGGGTTACGGTCGGCATGGTGTTGACGATCGTATAAGATACGGAAACCGTAACATTATAGTCATCCGGCAGGTTATAAGCGGAATCATTGATAAACGCAAGGAATTTATACGTGCCTTTCCCGGTTTTTGGAAGTCCCGGGTATTTGGTTCCCGGATAACTCCATGTGCGTAACGTATTATTTTCCGCCGCATAAATTCCCTTGGCACTCGAACTTGAACTGCTGGTCATGATATCCGCAATCCGGCCAACCTTTGCTCCTGTAAATGTGACTTCCGTTCCGTCTTCGCTGTTGACATCATAGTAATCGAATGTCACGGGATTGGCCTTCACAACCGGTCCGTCCGTAGCGAACGTCATGGAAATGTTCTCTGTCAGTAAGGTCTTAGGCTCCGAACCATTGATGCTTACACCAACCGTAAGCGGGAATTTTGCTTTGGTGTTCTTAATGGACTTATATGATTCCGGCGTCAGGCCCTGAACAAACGATCTGGAAACGTTGAAATTGACCGACTGACCGTCATCCGCCACATATACATCCACAAACGAAGGGGCCTCTCCTCCGACATATACTTCCGTGATGTTATAATCTTCCGCATTGATCACTCCGTTCTGATCACGGATCACAAGCGGCATCGTATTGTTAACATTGAAGACCTGCATCTTCATCGTCTGCTCCGGCAGATGCGCCTCAAGGTCTTCATCTGTATTTGTATTTTCGATACGCAGAATCGACACATCATAGATGTGATTAGACGAATTGAGCGGGTCTCTATAGATTACGAGCACTCCGACCTGGGCACCCGGTACCGCGTTCGTCGTGCTGACCATCGCCTCCGTGCCCTCCCCAAAGATCGAAACACCCTTAACTTCGACCTTTAAGTGTGAAAAGTCCACGCCCGAATTAACATCATAAACAAACCAGTTAACCATGGAAGGATCAAGCAACACATCCGGTGCGTTAAGCACATAGGTCAGGTTCGCACCCGGCGTCATCGGCTCAGGATATTCTGTAATATCTAAATCTATATCCGAAAAATTGTAGCAGTAATCGACACTGAAGAGTACGCTGCCGATGGTTTCGTTACGTTGAATGACCTCTCCGTCGGGACCTGCAAACGAATTGTTATAAATGGCCGTGGCATTGAAGATGCCGGGCTCCCTGAGACCTGCAAAAGAGAGGTTCAGCATGCTCGGTGAGCCTTCAACGGTCGCATAGGAAACGCCGCGGGGAGAACCAACAGGCTCTCCTTTCTCCGTAACGATCCAGGAGAACAGGTTCTCATCATAGGTGCCTGCTCCCGGCGCGGGAGTTTTCGGCAAAACGCCGATCTTCTGGCGCTCGGAAATATTGGTGATATTGATGATGCCGTCTTTCGGAAGTGCGTTCGTGATCAGTTCCAGTTCCGTAACATCAAGATGCGTCACAACCTTACAGGTAGCATTCAGTGTTTCCGTTCCGTTGTTATAGTTTGCAATAATATAGAAGGTGGAATAAGGCATATTGCCGGGAACGGTCAGAGTATATGCATCTGATGCCAAACTGGACAACTCTGCTTCCCTGAATTTGTAGGTAGGGAATGCATCCGTATCTTCCGCAAGTCCGACCGTCAGATTATCCGCGAAAAATTCAGCGCCCTCAGCGCCCTCGGTTATATCCAGGGTAACCGTTCTTGAACCCGCCGCCGTGAATACCATCACGGTTTCATTGAATGCGATCTCCGTAATACCGCCGATTTCAACCGGATCGGTGATGTTTTCGGGGTTCGTAGTGTTCTCATCAGGCACCGGTTCATCTGTCGGATCGGTCGAAGGGATCGTCGCATTGGAACTGGTTTCATTCTCCGGATCCGCATACACCACCGGTTCCGGATCTTCCGGTCCTGCCAGCAGTTCTTCACTTCCGGCAACGGCCATATCCACGATCGGATTCTCGGATGCGCAGACCGTAAAGGCCATACAGTAGGTCATGACATACATGGCCAGCCCCAATCTTGTCAGTCTTGTTAAGATTCGTTTTTTCAGCATGAATTCCACCTCCGCTTAAAAACAATTTGAACATTATAGTATAATAAATTAATCTACCACAAATCTCTTATAAAAACAACCGGCAGGACATATTCGGTCGTTTCGAAAGGTTATCCGGCAGGATTTCAAAGAAGATGTTACAAAGTCCAATACAGGGCCGAACCGCCACCGCTCTCTTCATACTGATAACGCGTCAATCCCGCACCGCCCAGATAAAAGAGCCTTCCGAAAACGGAGTCCGTCAGATCGGAGGACATCAGCGAGAGAGTGGATGACGCATCATTCTTATTGATGATCAGCGTATACCCGGTCTTCGCATCTTTCGTTCCGGCATCCACCGGCAGTTCCCGGATCAGCCCGTTCTCGATCAGAAGGATCCGCTCCACAGGATAAGGCTGTCCCTCTTCCCCATCCGGAGATTCGGTATAGGCCCGGTATTCCCCGTTTTCCGCTTCCAAATAAAACAGGATTTCCCTGCCGTCCACATTCAGTTGCCATGCCGTCTTTTCTTCCCTGAGGGACGCATCCATCCGGTCGATCAGGATCTTATAGGGTTTTTCCTCATCCGCACTGCCAAAGCCGAACTCGGCAAACCAGCCTGAAATGCCCGGCATATCCGGTGTGACCACAAAGATCACGGGATCCTTCGAAGCGGGGAATAAAAGCGCGCTCAGACGGTCTGCCTCCTGTGCCGTGATATTCTCGCGCAACAGTCGGTCTTTTGCACTCTGCGCATCCGTCTTTAGCAGTTCATCCATCAGTTTTAACGTCTCCCTGCTCTCCCCGAAGGTTGCAAGCATTTCATCCGTAGCCGCATTTCCGCTTCCGGAAAGCATGCGGATGATATTGGCAGAAAGATCCTCATCCTCCGTGGCAAGCGCACGGCCTACCCAGAAGATGCGCTGTCCGCTCTGCGAACCGCCGTCAAACAGCGGACGCCTCTGCGTTTTTGCCTCAAAGAAATATCCGTAATCCCACCAGCCGGCTACGATCGTATTTTCATCCGTTTCCTCCCTGATGTGCGTCAGCGTGTCATGCAGCGTGCGGTTCACCGTCGGTGTGGAATCCGACGCGGAACGGTATGCGCCGTAGACGGCAGGAAAAAGCAGCAAAGTCACGATCATCCCTGCGAAGATCTGGTAATCCATCATCTTCTTTTCCCTCATCAGATTGCATATGGTCCCCGCAAACATCCCGGCAAGGATGGCGACCGGAAGTGCAAACAGCATGATGAAACGCCAGCTTCTGACGGCAAGCACTGCCGTAATGAGGAACCAGAGGATCAGCAGGATATTGGAAAAGCGGATCTCTTTTTTGATCGTGCGGATGATCAGGATCACCCACATCACGAGTGCGCACAGGCACGGCACCATACCGCCAACCGCATTGATGATCCCGATATTGGATTCGGAAAGTACCCGCATCTGGAAAAGGCCCGTCAGTCCGCCGGCGATCAGGGAAGGCTTGCGCATTTCCGATACGGAGATCAGCGCACTGGGGAACAGATCGGTTTTACCTGATGAAAAAACGCCTTTGATATTGGAAAAAAAGCTTCGGAACAGATCCGGATTGGTGATCGGGATGATAAGGCTCAGCGCGATCAGAAACACAAGTCCCGGCAGGATCCTGTGAAACGCCTCTTTTTTATCCGTCTCTCCCCTGCGTAAAAACCGTAACAAAAGATAGATGAAAAGCGCTGCAGCGAGGATCCCCGCAAACATATAGTAGATATACCAGGATAAAAACAGGGCATACAGACTCAGGGCGAACAGCACAAGATACAGGATGCGTTTCCTCCATAGATGTTTCGTATCCAAAGTTCCGTCGTTTTCCAAAGATTCCACAATAAAACAGCCGAAACAGAACACAAAAGCAGACGTCCAGGAAATGACCATATCCGTGTCGAAAAATCCCGGGACCGTATGCACAAAATATCCGTAATTGATCGCCGCCAAGATTGAAGCAACACAGGCCGCAAGCATCCCTTTCAGTTTCAAAACGAACAGGAACACGGGCACGACAACAAGCGCCGACAGAATAGCCCCCTGCCAGTAGGCAACCTGCTCTAACGTGACGCTTGAAAAGAGTGACAGAAACTTCTGAGAGCCGATGGCAATATAAGACATTAACGGCCGGTATCCTTCGGCACTTCTTCCATCCGGCGCATAGCTTAAGGAGTCCCACAGTTCCCCGTCTTTCACCGTATCGCCGGCATGCCCGTACGTAGCAAGATCCCTGGTCATGCGCAGATGATAATAGGAGTCCATTTCCGTTAAGTAAGGGACCCTCGTCTCAGGATCCATATACACTTCCCCAAGTTGCGTGGTCACCCGGTGGTTTACGGCATAACGGAACGCAAAGGAAAGCGCCATGATCATAAGGATCAAAAATACTGCCAATAAGATGGTTTTGTGATCATTCTTTGTCTTCATAATTCCCCTGATGTAAGATGTATTTTTGAAACGATGCGATGACCGGACCGTCCCTTAAGAGTAAAAGCAAAAGCAGGTACAAAAGCGCGCCGGATAAAACCTGCACGCACAATATCACGATCCGGTTTCCCGGAAGATTTCCCAAAAGTCTGACAATGACCGCCATAATGAGACCCGCGATCACTCTTTTATAAGAATACGCAAAGATCTGCCCCATCCGCAAGACCCCTTCACAGTTTTTCAAAAACAGGACCGTGATCAGAATTTCCGCCGCAAGAGAGGCGATCACGGCACCTTCCGCTTTCATAAACGGGATCAGGCACAGATTCAGAATAAGGTTCAAAACAGCCCCGGCCACGATATATGCGGCAGACTGTGCGCGTTTTCCGACCGGCGTGTAGTACTGGTCGCCGAGGCAGTTACTGATACCGATCACGGGAATGAGCGGGAGCATATAATAGATCAGATACTCCACCGGGGCATATCCGTCACCGAAAAACACCGGGACCAGTGTATGGGAAACGCCAAGCAGCCCGAACGCCGCGCCGTAACACATCAGAAAGATAAAATCCATCGAGCCGTGAAGTACCTTACGCGCGCCGTCTGTCTGTTTTGTTTCATACAGATAGGACAGTCTGGCGGTCGCAACGGAATTGAGCACCACAAACGCGAGCGATTTTGCAATCCCGATCATCCTCGAGGCCTGCTCATAATACCCGTTCTGATTCGCATCCCCCGTGATCAGTCCGATCAGTGTCTTATCCAGGACCAGGTAGATCGACGTGGCAACGGTCGGAATAAAATACACGCAGGTTTCATGCAGATGATGCAAAAGATCAAGCCCTTCCCATTTGATTTTGACCAGATGTTTCGGAAGAAACAACCACATGGAAAGGTTGGCGGCTAAAAGGACGGCCGCATTGACCGCGCAATAGATCACCACATCCTCTTTGGACCTGATCAGCACAAAGATCAAAACCACGCCGGCGATCCGGACCAGGGCACCTGACAGCACGATCTGCTTCAGCCGTTCCAAACCGGTATAGAACCAGGAAATGTCAAACATGGTCCCAAGCAGAAAAGGAGTCAGCGCGGCAAAAAGCATGCGGTGGGAGCCGTCAAGGAAGATCAAAAGTCCCCATACAAGAAGACTGATCAGGCAGGTGATGACACTCATGCCCTCGATCTGCCAGAACAGTTTCGTACAGGCTTCTTTTTCATCCCGCTTTCTGGCAATCTCCCTGACGCCGTAACTTGCGGTTCCAAGCGCGCCAAACAGCATAAAATACGTGATCACGGAATAGGTATAGCTGTAGTCGCCGATACCGTCGGCACCAAGCACTCTGGACACATAGGGCAGCGTGATCATCGGGATCGCAAAGAGCAGGATCTCGTGTAGCATTCTGTATAGATAGTTTTCTTTCAGGTTCGGCTGCATTTTTCTTCTTTATTTATGCGGTAACATTTTCCGCAAGGCTTTACATTGACCGGATTTCGCATGATTGCTATAATAGGAAAATGCAAAACACACAAACCGGTCATTATTCATATTCTGTCGTGATCGTCACCTATAACCGTCTGGAACTGCTGAAAGAATGCCTTTCGCGCTGTCTTTTACAGTCGGTTCCCTTCCGCGAGATCATCGTGGTCGATAACGCAAGCACCGACGGGACGGATGCGTATCTTGACGGTCTTTCGAAAACGGAGGCGCGGCTGACGGTCTGCCATATGGATGAAAACTCCGGCGGCGCCGGCGGTTTTCACAAAGGTCTTTTCATCGCCAAACGCTCCGCCGATTTCATTCTGCTCATTGATGATGACGCGATCATCGAACCCGATTTTATCGCACAGATCGAATCCTGCATCAGCGATGATGTTCTCGCCTATTCGGGAACCATCTTTGGAAACGGAAAGATCAGCCGCACGCACAGATGCGTTCTCTCAAATCATACGTTTCTTTTCAAAAAAAGCGTAAAGCCTGCCGCATACGAAAAGAGCACATTTGATTATGACCTCTCATCCTTCTGCGGTCTGCTCATCTCTTCCAGGCTGATCGAGCGGATCGGGCTCCCGCTTCGGGAATATTATATCTGGTATGACGACACGGAGTATTCCATGAGGATCAGGAAGCATTCCGTGATCCGGAACGTGAACGCGGCAAAACTCGATCACCGTAAAGAATCAGCAAAAGATTCCCACGCCCTCTCCTGGAAAAGTTACTACGGATACCGCAATTTCTGGGACATCGGCATGAAGTATTCATCCCATCCCCTGCTGTTCAACGTAAGCCGGATCATCTTTCATATCATCATGATCCTTGTAAACCTGTTACTTTCCTTATCCATAAAGAGCAGATCCTACCGGCTTGCCGTCGTGCGCCTGCACAGGGACGTACTGCACTCCCGCAGGCACAGGCGGCTCGGGTTCAATCCGGATTATACAAGCGACACCGTTCTTAGGCTCTGACTTCCTAAACCTTCAGACTGTATGCCACATGGATCTCCCTCTCGTCTTCTTCCGGGATGATCATATAATCACCGTACAGATTGCGCAGATAACCGTCATAGTCTTTCGGAATATCCAGCTTCAGCCCGCAAAAATCGCACTTGACCGTTTCCGTAAACACGCTTTCCGGAAATACTTCCCGGTTATAGGAAATACCGGTCGGGAACGCACAGAGTGAACTCTTCCCTCTGTATTCTTCCGTTTTGGCACAGATCTTCAGATAAAACTTCATTCCGCCAAGGTGTGAAAACAGGCTGCCCAATCTCCTTCTGAAGGAATAGAACCGTCTGACCTCCCTGCTTTCCCTGCATTTTTCAAGGATCACCGGAGACGGATAACGGGCATCCAGACAAAAGGAAGAAGCGTAGAACGCAAAATCATGGATCAGGCCGCGGAAAAATCGTCTGATCCCGTTTTGCGGCACTTTCTCAATGATAAAAAAATCCAGTCCCACCTCGTTGTAGCGGGGATTGCCCATGTAATTGACCGACCTGTATTCCGTGCCTTTCAGATAGAGCTTCGGGATCTTGAAATAATACTCCTTTGATACAAGCGGGATTGCCAGTTCATATTCCTTAAATTCACCGTTTTGCTGCGCTTCAAGGAACAGTTTTTCAAACCGGTCGTAATCTTCCCGAAGCATCATGACATCAATATCATCATCCCACGGGATAAACCCCTTATGGCGAATCGCGCCAAGCAACGTGCCGGCGCAGGCCATTAAACAAATATCATGCGCATCACAGAACGTCTTTAAGTCCGTTAGGATCTTCAGCAGACAATTCTGCAGATCTCTCAGTTGTTCATCCGACAGCCTGTATTGTGCAAACCATTTCGAGTATACACTTTTTCCGCTCTTAAAGATATCCGAAAACATGATTTCCTTTCTGCTGTATGCTATAATCCCCATATGGATACAATAAGCGTAGCAGTGATCATGTGCACATATAACGGCGAAGCCTATGTAAAAGAACAGATCGACAGCATCCTTAAGCAGTCCCATACCGATCTGCATCTTTACATACAGGATGACGGATCATCTGACGGCACGCCCGCTTTGCTTGCGCAATACGAAACAAATGACCGCGTAAAGCTTTATTTGGATTGCCCGCATCTTGGCTACCCGGCCTGTTTTTATGACCTGCTCTCAAAGGTTCCCGCTTACGATCTGTATGCGTTCAGCGACCAGGATGATGTATGGCTTGGCGGCAAAATCAAACGCGCGGTCTTATCTCTTTCAAAATACGACAAAAACGTGCCGGCACTGCTCTTTTCCAATTATTATGTATGCGATGAGCACCTTGGGACAAAGCATATATCCCAGTCACCGCCGGGAGACGATTTCTTTATCTATACCCTTTATTCCTGTCTGGGCCTCGGTTGTACGTATGTATTCAACGATGCCGCAAGAAAGCTGGTCACGGAGCATCAGCCGCTCACCTATCCCGGGAAAGACACCTGGATCGGCATGTGCGTTTCTGCCCTCGGCAATGTCTGTTTTGATCAAAGGCCGGAACTCTTACACCGCCGGCATGCAGGCACTACCTCACCGTATGACAAAGGCTTTCTTCATGTACAGAAAAAGCGTTTTGAAACCTATTTCAGGGGAGACGGCCTAAAGGAAGTCACAACGAGAATGGCTGAATTCCGGAAGATATTCGCCAATGATCTGGCCCCGGGAATAAACAGGACCCTTTCCTTTTTCCTGAACACAAAGCAGCGGAAAAGTCAGCGGATCAAAAAAGCATTTTATCCGAAGCGTCTGCGTTACAGTCTCACGGACGAGATCATGCTTCGTCTGCTTTTTCTTTCGGGCCGTCTGTAACTTCCGTTCCCTCTGCTTCTCTTTCCTCATAAAGCGCCATTCTCTGTGTCAGGTCGCGGATCTGCGCATGCTGTTTTGAGATCACCAGCGTCATGGAAAAGGCGATCATGGCCAGAAAGACCAGGCCGAAGAAAAAGAGCATGTTGCTCGGCGTTTCGATCCCGAAGAGATTACAGAAAAACGTCAGGATTCCCGGAAACGCGGTAATGACCATCATGCCCGCATCCAAAAGGATCCACGGCAGAATGTATTTGATATCCGCCTTTCTCGATTTTAACTTAAAGAACAGATAGACCAACACAAGGATCCATATCACAAACAGAAACAGTTTCAGTCTGACACTCATTGCTTTCTGATCCTTTCCAAAATGATCGCGATCGAAACCTTGACCATGTAATAAGCGGCCGAAAACAGGCGGATGCTCGATCTTCCGCCGTGCCGGGCGCGCATGATCACAGGCACTTCAGTTACGTTATATCGCTTTTTGATGACTCTGACAACACTTTCCGGTTCGGGATAATCCTGCGGATAATCAAGTGCAAATTCTTCGATCAATGCTCGGTTTACCATGCGCAGTCCCGAGGTCGGATCCGTGATCCTCTGCCCGGTAAGCATTTTGATCAGCCCTGAAAAATAACGGATCCCAAGCCTTCGAAGCGCTGTCGACTGGTCACCCTCACATTTCAGAAAACGCGAACCGATGACCATATCCGCACCCTTTTCAAGCATCGTTTTGCACATTTCGTTCAAATAGGCAGGATCGTGCTGTCCGTCCCCGTCCACCTGCACCGCGATCTCATATCCGTGCGTCATGGCATATCGGTAGCCGGTCTGCAAGGCGCCGCCGATCCCGAGGTTCACGCCAAGGTCGAGCGTTTTGATCCCCTGCTCCCTGCAAAAGACCGCCGTACGGTCCGTGGAACTGTCGTTGATCACGATCACATCATATTCGGGAGCGGCCCTTCTGACCTCGCGAAACTGCGCGACGATGCGTTCTTCTTCATTGTATGCGGGAATAATGACCAGTTTCTTTATCATGACCTACCACTTCACATCGACCCCGAAGCGGTCGATCATTGCTTTGTATACGGATAAAAACAGACGGAACAGACGAAGCGCATACAGGCAACGCATCAGCCATATCTTTCCGTTGGCCCCCCGGTGACGGAGCACATAGGAAATGCGGATATAGGGATTTTTCTTCCAGCGCGGGAACGTACGGTTCAAAAAGCGCATATTCCGTCCGATCGCCGCATTCAGATCGACGTTCCGGTCAGAAGACAGCCTGTGCATCAGGGATACGCCAAGATGCAGAAAGGCTTCCGCATCCAGATAGGTAAGCAAACCCTGATATTTCCGTGCATAAAGGCTGCGCAGTTTTTGCATGGAACGGTAAATGCCGGGCACACAGTCCGGATCGATCGAACTGACGACGGAACCGCTGCGCACCGTATAATATACGAGTGAACGAGGGACAAAAACGATCGAATTCACATGCGGATAGATCAGATGGGCAAAGACCAGATCATCAAATGCGCGCGGGATTTCCGAAAAATCATCCATTTTCCGAAGGACTTCCGCACGGAACAGTTTGTTCCAGATCGCCGCATTCACCTCAAGGAGAAGTCCCGGATCTTTTTTCAGGTCGATACGGGAAAATCGCAATTTCGTCATTTCCCTTGAATACGCCTTGCCCGTCTCTTCATTGACCCTGTCAAAACCACAACAGGCCACATCGGCATCCTGTGCCTTTGCAGCCTGATAAAGTCTCTTTGCAAAATCACGTTTTACATAGTCGTCCGGATCCAAAAAGCCGATATATTCCCCTGTAGCCTTTGCAATACCGTCTTTTCTTGCTTTCCAGACGCCCTCGTTTTCTTTATCGATCACGACGATCCGATCCGGGAATCTGCGCTCATACTCCTTAAGGATCATAAGGCAGTTGTCCGGGGAACCGTCGTTTACGCAGATGATCTCCATCTCTGACAATGATTGCGCAAGCAGAGAATCAAGACACCTTTTCAGATATTTTTCCACTTTGTAGCAGGGTACGATGATGCTGACTTTCACTCCGGATCTTTCTGCCTCCCGGTAAATCTTTTTATTTCCCGGTCTGAAGTTCTTCTTCATCATCACCCTTACGGATGACGGCCAGTTTCTCGTTCAGACGCCGGATATTTCTTCTCCAGGAAAGATAACAGGACAGCCAGATGATCGCATAGATCACGGTCAGTCCCAGCCAGACAATGACCATGACTCCCGGCGTAAACCAGCCCATGCTGAAACTTGCGATCACAAAGGCCACCAGTGTTGTCAGGTAATGCGTCAGTGTTGCACGAAGGAGACTCCAACTTTCAATATCATATGTTATGTTGCCGCCAAAGGCAATCGCTCCGTAAATGCCGCCGCCGATCGTATAGAGAATTAAGCGGAATCTGTCCGTTCCGTCATAGCCGCTGGCAAAAGTAATGATCAGACTGATCAGCATTCCGAGCGCAAAGCCGATGAGACATTTGATGATGAATTTTGTCCGAAGCTCCATCTGTTATCCCTCTCCCCTGTCAGGTATTATAGCACTACCCCGGCGTCTGTGTAACATTTGTCTTTATTATACACAAATCATAC
>JAEEGL013911293.1_pt1 | contig 16401 bp, 11 predicted proteins | sample 9134231 | NCBI WGS metagenome assembly JAEEGL01 (sample SAMN16246548, study PRJNA631951) | gut metagenome | biome: gut microbiome; feature: rumen; material: fiber-attached | host: Bos | place: Iran: Karaj | collected 2018-10
GCTTCGAAAGGGGCAGTACGATAAGGGCGCCGATGGCGATCACATAGAAATTACCGTCCAGATACAGCTTCCGGATCTCCTTCCTCCTGTAACCAAAGACTTTGATCAGTGAAATATTCTGCGCACTTCTGTCGATCATTACCTTCATCATCAGATACATAACCACACAGAAGATGATCGCCGATGCGATGGACAATGTATAGATCATCGGCATCATCAGATCCGTAAATACGGTTGTTCCCTTCACAACATCATCTCTGCTTGTAGTCGAATACAGCCTGCCGGGGTCGATATCCAGTTTTTTACCGGAAAACAGAACGTTGTAATACTCATCCGATTCCCCCATCATATCCCGCATCTCATCAATGTTCATAAAGATAAAGAATCCCGATGCATATTGCGTGATCTCTTTTACGGAAAAAGCATATTTCAGCTCTTTTTCTTCGTCCGTAACCACAAACTCCTCACCCTTTTTCAGGCCGAATTTCTCGGCAAAGGCATTGGATATCACTACGTTCATTCTGCTGTCGCCCGGATCCACATCAAAGAAGGGATTCTCCTCATCAATACCAAGGATCGTAACATCGAAATTAAATCCCATGGTTTCTTTCTTACACGTGTATGCATAAGCCGCCTCAGCATCCTTCGGCGGTTCTTTTTCCGGATATTTGAGCGTATACATATACTCAAATTTAGTATCCTTCGCATAGTCGATGGCAATGTTGGTACACAGTGTATAACAATTGACCGCCATCATGAAGACCAAAAGCGACAGGAACATTCCCAGGACCACGGCAATGGTGGATCGCATTTCGCGGATCATCTGTCTGATCCGAAAAGCTTTCACGAAGTTCATCTTTCCGAGTTTGATCTTTTTGTCATTCTTCTGCTTTACCTCATTTCTGATCAGTGAAAGTGCCGTCCTGCTGAGCTTACTCCGGATCACCAGAACGTTTACGATCACCGCCATCAGCGGTGGACACACAACGGAATACGCCCAAAGATATCCGGGCACGCTAAAGGAAAACTCAGGAATGGAAAAATACTGGTACGAGCTTTCGGCGATCATCGGCGCCATAACGCCGGTTGAAGCAACCAAAAGACCGATCAGGCCCGAAATAAACGTAACAACTACAGGCAACGAAATGTAATGCATCATCAGATCATTTCTTGTTACTCCCATGGAATAAAGAGTTCCGATGATACTGCTTTCCCGTTCGATGGAGTGTACAACAAATACCGATATGACATATGCCAGCAAAATAAAAATGATTGCTCCGGCAAAGATACCGACCTCAATATCTACGAACTTGTCATTCTTCGTGGCAAAGATCCGGGGATTGTCTTCCCTGACCAGAAAAGAAGTCAGGTTGGATAAGCTGAAATCGAACTCATCAAGGGTATCATTCACTGCTTCATCCAGATCCTCCACACCATCGGACATCTCGTCCGTTCCATCATAAAGATCTTCCACAGCGCCGGTGTATTCTTTTACTCCGTCTTTATAATCTTCCAGTTCCCGAAGCTGTTCCTTAGCATCTTCCAGAGATGCTTTCATCAAAGGTATGGGCGCCTTATCGATCAGGGCATCCAGCTCTTTTTCATAGTTGCTTCCTGTCAGGTCCGCGCCCACCCCATAGGTTTGCAGTGCCTTACCGGTCTCTGCCAGATAAGCGTCGAAGATCTCTTTTGTTGCTTTATTGAGATCTTCATCGTTTTCAGTGATCTCACCGATCGCATCCCGGACTTCATCAGTGGCATCCCGCAGCTCTTTTACCGCATCCCTGAGCTGCTCTTCCACTCCTCCGGTCCTGTCCCAGTACTCCTGAAAAAGAGTATCATCTATCTGTCCGGCATCAACCTTCAGATCCTTAAGATATTTCTTCAGATCTTCGTTTTCTTTATCCACTCCGAGTTTATAAGCATAATGATAATCTTCCGATTTTTGTGCCTTTCCTGAGGCCTTAAAATCTTCATAAGCTTTATCCGTCATGAAAACCAACCCGAAGTATTTAGAATTGCAGGAAGTATCCGAGATTTCCTTAAAGGGTCCGTCATAGTCCGATGTCACTCCGATACCGCAAATGTGATAGGACGTGCCCGCCATCTCGAAAGCATCTCCCACCGACAGATCATGTTCCTGGGCATATCTTTTTTCCAACACGATATCATCTGCAGCCGACGGCTCTTCCCCGGATATATAATGGATCCTGTTGATCTTATCGCGAAGCCTGAAGATCCTGACGGACCCTCTCTCTTCGTCCTCCATTTGATAATCAAAGAAGAACTGTTTCTCAACTTCTATTCCCATATCCCGGATCTGTTCCATCTCTTTTTCACTGAGCGGAACAAACACCTCGAATTCTCCGTCTTCCAGATTTGTCTCCTCTGCCAGATCCATCGTACCTCTGGAAAGCGTCTCCCCCGATCCTACGATCGTGACCACAAGAAAGATTCCCATAGCGATCATGATACCGAGCATGAAATATCTGACAAAGTGTTTTCTCAGGTTTCTGAAAACTCTTTTTCTAAGTACTCTCTGCATCTTACAGGTCCTCCAGATCCCGTGCCGGAATCCGCACGTCATTTGTATAATGCTTGCTGATCTCTCCGTCTTTTAAGTAGATCACTCTGTGAACCATATCCTTGATCGAATTATTATGGGTAACGATCAGCATTGTGGTGCCGTATTTTTCATTGATCTTCTCCAAAAGGATCAGGATGTCCCTAGAGGTTTTGGAATCAAGAGCGCCTGTAGGCTCGTCGCAAAGCAGAAGCTTGGGATTCTTGATGAGGGCTCTGGCGATGGCCGTCCGCTGCTGTTGTCCACCGGAAAGCTGGGACGGAAACTTATCCGCATGCTCCTTAAGTCCGAGTGTCTGCAAAAGTTCATCCATGTCCAGCGGATCCTTCGTCAGATATCTGCATACCTCGATGTTCTCTCTGACGGTCAGGTTGGGAACCAGATTATAGAACTGAAAAACAAATCCCAGGGTATCTCTTCGATAGTCGGACAGATCATCCTTTTTCATGCCTGCAATCTCCAGACCATCCACTTTGCAGGAACCGGCGTCGATATCATCAAGCCCTCCGATACAGTTTAAAAGTGTGGATTTCCCGGAACCTGATGTGCCCTGGATCACGCACATCTCTCCCCGTTCCACCTGCATTGTCACGCCTTTCAGCACCTGTACATAGCTGCCTCCTTCTCCGTAACTCTTCTTCAGATCCGATACTTCAACATACATCTCTTTTCTCCTCACTTTCTTCTCCCTCCGAACACGCACATAACATAACGCCGTTATGTTATGTGCGTATTTTAGGTGAGGCAAAATGCCTCACCCGATCATCCCCTTTATTTCATATCATGCATCCCGGGTGCTTTTCAGCACTCCGTACCATCCGCCGATGATATAACCGAACAGTCCCTTCAACTGCTTCTGTGCTTCTTTTTCACTTTTGCAGTGCGTCAGCAAATGAACGAAGATATCCACCTGATCATGTGCCATCCAGTGGACAATGAACTTATCCTCTTTCGTCATCTGCTTTTTGGAGCGGTATCCTTTCATCGCCCAAAACACATCCGCGTAATGCGCGTTCAAAAGATCCGCCATATCATCCACTACATTTTCAAAGCTGGATCCCTGAGCCTTAGTGATCAAAAGTTCATACTCTTCTTTATATTTGAAGAGGATCCTGACGGTTTCTTCTGCTACAGCAATATCATCCTCCAGGTTGACTCTCCGATCCGGTGTATAATGCTTTAACTCCTCCAGTTCCGCAAGCATGTGCGTTTCCAGAACAGCCTGAAGTTCCCTCAGCGGTCCGCCCACAACACCCCGAAACAGATCATCTTTGTCCTTGAAGAAGAAATAAAGGGCACCCGTGGTCATTCCCGCATCCTTGCAAATATTTCTGAGGGACGCTTTCATGTACCCTTTTTCTATAAATTCCTTCTTGGCACTTTGTAAAAGCTTTTCTATGGTTTCCCTGCTGTTATCATTCCCCATATGGTTTATCCACTCTGCAAAAATAACGCCGTTATGTTACAAGACAGATTATAAACATAACAGTGTTACTTTGTCAACACATTATTTAGAAAACATTTATACCGTAATCTCTATCTGATTTCCTTCAAATGCCAGGATGCAGCTTTCATAGTAGCCGTCTCCGGTTGTTCTGGGACCGCTTATCACCTCATAACCGTCCCGTTGCAATTCTGCCGTAAGGGCATCTACTTTTTCCCTGCTTCCGACGGAAAAAGCAAGATGTGCATATCCTGTACGGTTGGGTGTCTTTTCCGGATCCTCCATTTGAGGTTTGTTCATGATCTCAAGCCTCGCTCCATCCTCAAATGTAATGAAATAGGAGCGAAAACCCGTCACGGTATTGTGATACCCGTCATTCGATACCCCGCCCAGATACTTCACAAAGAAGTCTCTGGATGCCTCAAGATCATTTACAAATATAGCTACATGTTCAATTCTCATGCCATCTCTCTCCCCGCAATCATTCCAGACTTGTTTTATCCTCAGACATATCCTTCATGTTGGATGCAATGATCTCAAGGGCCTGATACATATTCCTGCGCATCTCTTCAGACAGGCCTTCACCGGCTATCTCCAGTGCATGGGATGCTTTGGCACGGATCTCATCGGTCACCTCTCTGCCCTTATCCGTAAGCCGGATCGGTGCACGATACCTGTTTTCACCATAGGACTCTGCAAGTCCCAGCTCCTGGAATTGAGCGATGGCACGGGATACATCCGCTTTATCACGCTGGGTAACCTCAGAAAGACGGGCTGCCGACAAGCCTTCTTCACTTTCGGCCAGTGTGATAAGATACAACGCGTATCCGCCCTTAAGTCCCAGCTTTCGCATTTCTTCCGTAGCGATCCTGTTCCAGTATCTGGTGATGCTGAAAACCGAAACGGTAAATTGTTCAAAACGAGACATGCCCTGCTACCTCCTACGTCCTGTCATATAAAAGTTCACACCTGCTTACCGGGTTTGAAAAAAGCCACCGCAACGGCTCCGGGACCTGCATGTGTTCCGATCACACTGCAGATCTGGGAGTACTCCGGCTTCTCAAGATGTCCCTCCCAAAGGCTTTTGCTGTCCTCAATATAGCTATGCAAAAGTAAGTCGGAAGTACCCGAATACCCCAGCAGTACAGGCATACTGTATTCTACACCATTTTGAACGATCAATTCAACCAGCAGGTTGTTGGCTTTCTTTGCTCCCCTTGCTTTCCCCAGAACAACAACAGCGCCGTCACGGATCGTAATGACCGGCTTGATGTTCAAAAGGCTGCCTGCAAAAGCTGCAGTCCTGGAGAGTCTGCCACCCTTCATCAGGTATTCCAGCGTATCCAGCATGGCCACCAGACAGATATCCTCTTTTTTCCCTTCGATCTCTTCTATGAGCTGCTTCTGCGACATCCCTTTGTCTGCACAATCAATGGCATGCTGGACCAGGATCCCGGTACCGATGGCAACGCTTTTGGAATCAATTACGCTGATCTCGGGATACTCCTCTGCCGCTATACATGCACTCTGATAGGTGCCGGAAAGCTCCGAGGATAGCGTGATCACGATCCCGTTCATTCCCTTTTCCCTGACCTGTTGATACAGCCCTTCAAATTCAGCAGGTGAAGGCTGACTCGTCTTCGGGATCGCATCTCCTTTTTCAAGCTTTTCATAGAATTCGTTTCTGGATAGATCGATCCCGTCACGATACTGTGTATCGCCGAAGGATACCATAAGCGGTGCAACAAGGACCCGGTCTGCGTATTCCTTTGCCAGGTCCGTGGTGGAATCGATGATGATCTGTGTTTTTGCGGTCTCTTTCATGAAAACTCCTCTCTTTTCATCCCTTCTCATAATCCGACAAATATAAAATGTTGATTTGTCAACATTCGAAGTATAGCATGTACTTGTTGACAAATCAACATCTTGTTTCAGGTTCTTTATTCTTTTGTTTTCCTATGTCTTTTCATTCAACCGCAAAACGGTAGGTTCCGCCGGAAAGGATCTCACTTTCTTCCCGACCCGGTAATATCACCTCCGCCTTTGCATTGGGAGGGATCGTGATCGTATAAGTATCACCCTCCCGTTTGACGATGATCTTTCCGTATACACTTTGATAAGCAGCCTCTACCCTGCTCAGCGTCTCCTGCTCATCTGCACAGGGCTGAGGCTCTATCAGGATGGGAATTTCCCTTGCATGGTCCACACAAATCCCTGCCATGGATTCATACATCCATTGCGCCACACTACCCTCGTTGAAATGATCAAAGGAATTCATGGCCGCATCCGCGAACCCGTTCTCCTTTGTATAGGAATCATATCTTTCCCAGATCGTCGTAGCTCCCTGATCGACGGAATAGAGCCAGGAGGGATTCTCCCTTCCGAAAAGTACCTTATAGGCAAGATCACTTCGTCCGCCCCGGGTCAGCATGGGCAGCAGTCTCGGCGTCCCCGCAAATCCGGTCATCACCTTGCAACCGCATTCCTCAACGTTGTCAGCCAGTGCTTTCTCCAGGCCTTCCCTATCCTCCGCCAGATCATACATCAGTAAAAACAGCATTTCCGTCTGGGAAAAAGAATTGCGTCCGACGATATAATGCTCCCGGATCCATTCCCTGATCCTGTCATGCAGCCTGCCGTATCCGTCCGCATCCTCCTTAAGTCCGAGACGGTCCGCGATCTTTTCCATAGTAGCGGCATCCGCGCCGTACCACATGGCACATAAAAAATCCGGATCCGTATCCTGCGCTCCAAGCCAGTCTCCGTAGATGTTTCCGGGACCGATATGTCCGCTCTTTGACTCAAGATCACTTACCGCTGCCAGATAGTCCATGTAGCTTTTCATGGAAGGATAAAGCTTATCAAGATAGGAAAGGTCACCGTACCGACGATACACCTCCCAGGGGATCAGGATACCTGCATCCGCCCATCCTCCGTTGCCGCTGCCCGTATGGATCGTTGCGGGTACCGTATCCGGATAGGCGCCTTCCTTCGTCTGAGCATCCATCAGATCATCAGCCCACTTATCATAAAAGGCCTTCAGATCCGTATTGTACATGGAGGTTCCGGCAAAAGAGCCCAGATCTCCCATCCAGCCCAGACGCTCATCCCTTTGGGGACAATCCGTCGCCACAAGGAAGAAGTTGTTACGCTGACTCCATTTAATGTTCTCGTACAGCCTGTTGATGTCCTCATTATCCGTAACAATGGAACCGCTCTCCGGGCTGCTGTTTCCGACAAACAGACCTTTAATGCCCCAAACCGTGATATCCTCCGTAGCAGTTAGCGAAAGGTAACGAAAGCCGGTATAGAAAAGGGAGGGCGAATAGGTTATGCTCTCATCCGGAGTTTCATCCAGGATAAGATTGATCGTTGTGGCGGCCGAACGATAGCTGGCCCGGTACAGACTTCCCTCGGGACCGTCATTTCCCCGCTCACTGCTTCCGCTGTCATTCAGCATCTCGGCAAACTGCAGGGTGATCTCACTATCCTTAGGCCCTGATACGGTTATTTCCGGAACTCCGGTCATGTTCTGTCCAAGATCCGCGATCAGGGTCTGCCCTGCTGCAAGCTGCATTGGCAAAACATTGTCTTTTCCCTCTCCTGTTTCTAAAACAGTAAGTGAAACCGGTATCTGATCATATGCCTCCACATGTCTGACACCCGGACCGCTATACGCACTGAACACTCCGTCAAAATCGCTGCTGACGGAAACCTGTCTGCCTTCAAAGGAAGCTTCGGACAGAGTCGCCGCATCCGGCTTTCTCATATCAAAGGTTTCACCGTTGAAATAATCCGCATCCCTGACAGCTGTATCCTTGATATACTGCCAGCTCTCATCGGTAGCGATCACTTGCTGCGAGCCGTCTTCATAGACCAGGATCAGTTCTGCGATCAGAGCCGGTCTGTGATATCCATAGGTCTCAAAGGCGTTCCTTCCGGCCCACCACCCGGTTCCCAAAAGCACCGCAATATGATCTTCCCCCTCTTCCCGCGAAGCAAGCTGATCCGTTACGTCTGTAACACGGTATAACAGCCTGTCATGATAATCCGTCCAGCCGGGTGCAAACATATCATCTCCGATCTTCTCACCGTTCAGATATGCCTCATACTGACCCAGAGCCGAGGATACAAAGTAAGCGGCAGACAACTTTTTACCGTTGCCCTCCTTTGTTGAAAAATCCTTTACATAGACGGGCATACCTTCAAAATACACGTTCTCGTCTTCCGCCATAGTGATCATCTGCGCATCGGCAAAAGGCTGTGTCCGGACAAAGCCCGTTGTAAAGCTCTGTATATCGCAGGTATATCCTGTATCATCCGAGCCGTAAGCATATGCTTCCCATTCGTAGGTTGTAAAGTCAGACAGTTCCGGGCCTTCATATACGATGCCGAAAGATTCGTTTCCTTGGCAGATACCACTGTCCCAGACAAGTTCCCGCTCATCAGCCTTTCCGGAAGATCCCGCCTCATAAACCAGTATCTGATACGCCTTCTGTGTCCAGCCCATATCCCCTGTCTGCTTAGGATCGCAGGCTTCATATGCCCAGGAAAAAACAATATCATCATGGTCGATCCCCATCGGACAGAATATCGAATCCACCTTCGGATCGATCATCCGAACGAGAGGTCCGGCTTCCTCCTGCGGGTCAGCGACGCCTCCCTCAGATTTTCCCGGATCCTTCGCGGATATTGCCGTTTCCCTCTGCTCCAGAAGGCTTTCCTGCTGCCTGTGATGTCTGATGGCCGGCAGGAACAGAGCCAGAAATGCCATCAGTAAAACAGCTGTCTGTATCAGTTTTGATCTCATATCATGGTTACGCAAGATTATGTCCTTTTCCCGTTAAGAATTTTACATTCGGATATCCCGATTATACCAAAAATGCCTGCTGATATGTTAGAATAAGTAAAATAATTCTTTCCGGAGGACTTATGATACAGGATATCTTCCCCAGCAGGCTGGACAATGCATATAAAAGATGTGAGATTACGGCAGAGGATTTCTGCCTGGTCTTTGATGAAAACGGACGCGTCTTTGTCCGCGAAGAAGACGGAAATCTCGGTTTCCCCACGGGAGACGATCTTAAGCCGCAGAACGCCATATATCTGTTTTCGGTAGATGAGGCGCGATATTTCCTGACTCTCAATGCCACGTCTCTTCCCGACGACCAATTTCAATCCTATACCATCCGCGAGGTACGCGATCATTTTTCCGGCAAGGAAGTCTTCGCGGTATTTACCGCTTATCATCTTTGGAAATGGTATTCGGATAACGTTTATTGCGGAAAATGCGGCACGCGACTTGAGCATGATGAAAAGGAACGGGCAATGCGCTGCCCTGTCTGCGGTAATATGATCTATCCCCGGATCAACCCCGCCGTCATTGTCGGCGTTATAAAAAAAGACAGCCTGCTGATCACAAAGTATCGAACAGGCTATGCTCATAATGCACTTGTTGCGGGCTTCACCGAGATCGGTGAGACCCTGGAAGAAACAGTTACCAGAGAGGTTATGGAAGAGACCGGTGTGAAGGTAAGAAACATCCGCTACTACAAATCCCAGCCCTGGGGCATGGCCCAGGATATCCTTGTAGGCTTCTTCTGTGAAGCAGAGGGTGACGGGGCGATCCACATGGATGAAAACGAGCTGAAATACGCCGAGTGGGTTAAACGGGAGGATATCGTTCTCCAGCCCAATAACCTGAGCCTCACCAATGAGATGATGCGGGTCTTCAAGGAGAATTCTATTCCCATCTGACCTTTCTGAAGATCCCGGGCTGCAGGATCAGATCCACAAACCGGTAGCTCTGACCGTCCTTTGCCACCGACAACTCCGAGGCAAAGGCATCCCCCATCTTCGCATGAGAGATCTCCGCTTCGAAAACCTCTCCCGTCACGGTATCCCGCAGCTTCGTCACATTCTCCAGAGTATATAACCGGATGCGGGAGGGATGCAGATCTCCCTTCACATAGCGATACAGTATCTTATCCCCCGAGGTATAAGTGAACATCGAGAAATTGTTACCCGATGCAAACTCTTTGGGACAGAGGATCCTCTTTAATACATCTGCCACAGGCGCCGGGATCCTGTAGATATCCGCTTCATTATCCGGCACGGACAGGATATACAGCCTTCCCTTTCCGTAGGTGCTTCTGAGGAGCAGCGACGTATGCAGATCTCCGTCCCCTCCGTTCACAAGTGACCAGGATGCATTATTGCCGTGGATGATCCGGGGAAAAACAATGGGCTTTGCATGATCGGTATATCCCGCTTCATCATCCGTGATCTGATATCTTGTCACCGAAAGGCGACGACCGGTAAGGGCTGCTTCCGTAAGCCCCACTGCCCTAAGCTTTTCTCCTGCCTTATCCAAAAATCCCGTCGTGATCACGGCATCATGCCCGTCTCTAATAAACTCTTCCAGCTTTTCGATCACTTTCTCATCCGATGCCGCACTCTCCGTCAAAAAAGCGACCTTACTGTCCTTCGGAAAGACAGGTGTTGCATCTATGGGTATACCCAGCATCCCGAGGCGCATTTCCAGATGATTCTCGCCGCAGGAAGCATAGGGGATATAGACGGGGACGCCCGTGGGCTCCCCGATGCCTTCCAGCATGGCATCGATCTTCCGAAGCTGAACCCCCATGGCAGGGATGAAATAATTGTCGATCAGATCGTCCCACTGAAAGAACATAAGCTCCTTTGCCCTTCCAAAAGCGGTCAGGTATCCCTGCTCCAGATAGCGGTCCGCAGACCAGCACTGATAGGTATCAAACCAGCCGCCCCCGTTTCTCCCGGGCCAGGCATGATCCAGATATCTTACCAGGGAATAGCTCAGGTATTCAGGCAGATGCTGATCCGTAAAGGCAGGGCTTCTCGTCTCTGTTCCGATATAGGTGGCATCAAAGATATTCTGTTGCAAGTCCGGCAGATAGCCGGTGAAGTGATAGGATTCCCTCCAGTTCGGATATTTTACAACCATCTTAACCTTGGGATTCACCGCTTTGGCGGGACCTACGATCAGGTCCCGGGAAACCTCTTCCATCAGCTGCTTTCTGAAGGTAACCCAGTCCCGATCCCCCTTTGCCCTGATACAGCTTTCACAGGTACAATTGGTAAAATAAAAGTCATCCAGAATCACCTCGTCAAAAATGCCGGCGGTGTATTCCGCGATCTGCCGGATCTTCTCACGCATCAAAGGATCGGTATAGCAGAAAGTATCAAAAAGTCTGATCTTACCCTGCTGCACCCCTTCGGGATCAGGCGTTGTGGTTGTGATCCCACCTGCGACCTTAACTCCCTTTTCCTCCAGATACTCCTTGATCATCAAAAGCTTATCACGATCCACATCGGTATCCCAGCGGTGCGTCTCCAGATATACCTTATCAAGCCCCAAATACTTTTCGATAAAATCGTAATCCGAGGCTAATTTTTCCGGCGTCAGCGAAAGCGCTACCCACGCGGGAATGTACACAACCGTCTGAAAATTCCTGTAATGCATCCTGTCTTCCTCTCCTTTTTCACAAGTGATAAGGTCTTTTGATCTGTTTTGTGGTACAATTATCGATAGATTGAATGAAACTATCTCACGGAGGTTACAAGCTATGGGAAAAAACGACATCAAAAACTGTGAAGTCTATAAGGAGCTTCGGCGCAGATACGATCTTAGCCAGGAACAGCTGGCCGAGGCCGCACATCTGACCCGTGACAAGCTGGGCGATATCGAACGCGGCAAGGTTTTGCCCTCTCCCGAGGATGTCATCTCTCTGTCTCATGAGCTCAACGGCCGTCGTCTCTGCCGCTGGTATTGCTATGCCGAATGTCCTATCGGCCGTGAGATCGAGCTTCTTCCCGTAGATGCCATCGAAGAGGAGCCACTCAGCATCACCATGATGAAGATCATGAATGAGCTCAACAAGCTGAAAAAGATTGATATCAACCGTCTGATCGAAATCTCCATGGACGGCGTCATCGACACCAGCGAGCTTTCCGATTACCGTATCCTGCGCGACTCTCTGGCCGAGCTGGGACAGGCGTACGGTGCTCTTCTGCGTATCGAAGACGACGGCAAATACATTGCGGCAGAGTAACGGGATCGGCCTTTACCAATAATATCCGTCATCCTCTTCGCATACTGCGTAGTTTCCTTTCTCAAGCAGCCTGATCATGTACAAAAATTGCGCTCTGTCCTCATCCTGCATGATGCGGGAATCTTTGCTCAGTCTGTCATAAACCGCTTCGTAGTCAGAGGTACCTTTGTACTCGGAATCACGCAGGATCTGGGAAACCTCCGCTACTCCTGCTGCCCAGGACATATCAAGGCTCATTTTTTCATTGTATTCTGCATTCGTCACCGGCACTTCGATCAGCTGACTCTTCTCCCCATCCGGCTCCTTGTAGCGTATGCTGACTGTCAGAAGCTCATCGGTAGTGCTGTCGCCTGCGCCGCCGTTTCCGTATCTGGACGTAACCCCCGGCACCTCCATGTCAGAGTCTGTGGGAACGATCTCATACAGAACCGTCACGCACTGTCCCGAACCGATCTCCGCGCCATCCTTGGTATCATCGGCAAAATCCTCTGCATTCAACTGACGCAGCTCATAACCGATCTGCCTGTAGCCCTTGATCCCTGCGGGATTGAACTCCACCTGCATCTTGGCATCCTTTGCCACCGTGTACATCAGGGAATTGAAATCCTTCCTCAGCGCCTTGTCTGCCGAAGCCGTGGAATCGATATAAGCAAAATTGCCGTTGCCGTTATCTGCCAGAGCCTTCATCTTGGAATCCTTATAGTTACCCTCGCCTACGCCGAGTACGGATAAAAATACGCCGCTCTCCTTTTCATCCTTGATCAGCTCCACAAGATCGCTCTCACTCGTAACACCCAGGTTCAGATCGCCGTCTGTAGCCAGGATCACACGGTTATTGCCATTATCCTTATAATACTTCCGTGCCAGCTCATAGGCTGTTGTAATGCCTGCCTCACCGTTTGTGCCGCCCCATGCTTCCAGAGACAGGATCTTCTCCGTGATCTTCTCCTTCTTGTTGCAGGGGATACCCTCACAGATCACCTCGTCGTCACCCGCATAGGTCACGATGGACACCTTGTCATTACCGTCCAGGTTATGAAGCAGCATAAGGAAGGACTTTTGCACCAGAGGGAGCTTGTCCGGATCAAACATGGAGCCTGAGGTATCGATCAGAAAAACCACGTTGGAGGATACATTGGAAACATCAGCCTCCTCCGATTTCACGCCGATGCGAAGGAGCCGGGTATCCGGATTCCAGGGCGTATCACTGATCTCGGCCATCACACCGAACTTCATTCCGTCCTTAGGCTCTGCATAATCATAATCGAAATAATTCATCATCTCTTCCGTACGGATGGAATCCTTCGGAATATCTCTTCCGTTGAAAACCTTTTTGCGGAAGTTGGAAAAAGAAGCCGTATCCACGTCCATGCCGAAGGTGGAAAAGGGCGAAGCCTGAGCGGACATGAACCTGTTTTCATCAAAGGACTTATACTCCTCCGTATTCCAGGCATCTTCTCCGTAAAAAGTATCAGGCACAGCTGCATCCTCAACCTCTGCACCTGCCGTTGCCGCCATCTCTTCCGTGCACTCAGCCTCTGCTACGCAGGCATCCGAAGTAGCCGCTTCATACATGGGGGCTGCCTTTTTACCGCTGATGAAATTCGAGATACCGCCCAGGATCCCTCTGGATCCGGAAATGCCGGAGGAGGTGAAACGATCATCTCTCTCCACGGGCAGATCCTCACGGATCAGTGCGATCTCATTGTAAACGGCAAGGATCTCATCGGTATCCGCGATCTTATACTCAAAGAGCTTCTTATCGGATATGGCAATGGTATAGCCTTCTCTGGGCTCATATACGCTGATCTGTTTAAAGAACCCTCTGAACTTCTTTACCAGGTCCATATACTCCTCTACCGCAGCCTTCCGTTCCCTGGTATCGGCGTCAAAATCCTTGCCGGATACGGACATGATATCATCGCGGAGCAGGATCGAATCAACGGAGGGTCTGTCATAGGAAACTATGCCGTCATAGGACTTACCGGCATTTTCAATGCTCTCCCCGATCGCCTCCATCACGTCGGGATCCGTCTCATCTGCGAGATGTTCTTCCACCGTTTCCGGTAAGATCTTATTGACCGTTTCCGTTCCCGTGGCAACAGTGCCGCATGCCGAAAGCGAAAGGACAGTCAAACAAAGCAGGCTCGAAATGATTCTCTTTTTCATAGTTTCTCCTCCTTTAACCAACACGGTTTTGGTTGCTATGCCATATTAGTGTCAGGAAAAGAGCAAACTGTTGCATGAAAATGAAAAAAATTTTAAATCTTACTTTCCCACTCAGAAAAACGTACGGTAATCCTCCAGATTCTTTCTCAGAAGGCGGGGAATATCAAGGCCGTAGGGGCACTTGGGCAGGCAGGCACCGCATTCGATGCAGCTTTCGATCTTCTTCATCTCTTCCTGCCAATGCTCACTGAGCCACACCTGACTGGGCGCTCTGCGTAGCATGAGACTCATACGGTTGCAGTTGTTGATCTGTATATCCATGGTACAGGGCATGCAGTATCCGCAGCCCCGGCAGAACTCTCCCTTCAGCTCCTCCTGCTCCCTGCTGATGAAGGCCCGTATCTCATCATCCATCACCGGCGTTTCCTTCATAAAGGAAAGCCACTGCTCAAGCTCGCTTTCCCGCTGAATGCCCCAGATCGGAACAGTGCCGTCAAATTGTCCGATAAAGGCCATGGCTGCCCTGGCATCCGTGATCAGACCTCCCGCCAGTCCTTTCATGCAGATCAGTCCCACATTTCTTTCATTACACAGGCGGATCAGTTCGATCTCCCGGTCATCCGCCAGATAACTGATGGGATATTGAAGGGTTTCATAATAGCCGCATTCAACGATCTGACGTGCGATCCCGATTTTGTGCGCCGTACCGCCGATATGCCGGATCAGTCCCTGCTCCTTAGCTTTTTGCATGCACTCATACATGCCGTTATCCTGTCCCGGCACCCAGCACTCTCCCATCAGATGGAACTGATAGATATCAATATAATCCGTCTTCAGCAGATTAAGTGTGGTATCCAGATCCTTCCAAAAATCCTCCGGCGTTTTGGCCGGCGTTTTGGTGGCGATAATGATCTCCTCCCGTTTCAGATAGCCGTCTCCGAAGGCTGCCCCCAGTTTCTGCTCACTGTCGCTGTAGGCTCTTGCCGTATCAAAGAACCGCATGCCCCCCTCATAGGCCCTGCGCAGGATCGGTACAGCCTGCTCCAAGGTAACACGCTGGATCGGAAGGGCTCCGAATCCGTTTTGCGGAACGGTTATTCCCGTAACACCCAAAGTGACATTTTTCATCCTATCATCCCCTTTCTTTATTCACAGATCTTTGTACGAGCTGACTGTGGTAAGATACCCCTCCTTGATATAGGAATCCGTCAGCTTCCAGTCTTCGTCATAGACGAGGACAAAGGTGTAAAGCTTTTCTCCGTACACCTCCGAAAAACCAAGCGAATACTTCTTTTCAAAGGGGTCTATGAACTCATCCGTCTTTCCCTCGGAAAATATCGGCGGATCGCTGTATCCATCTGCCAGCTCCCGGTACTGTCCGGCAACCCTTTCAAGAGCTTTATGATCCACCGTGGTATAACGAAAAACATTTCCGTTCTCCTGATCGATCTCGGTCAGATCCAGGCCGTTATTGATACTTATCTCCGTAAAAAGTACGACTCCCTTTGCCTCATCATAGATTATGCTGCCTGCATCGGCTTCGCCGATCTTTTCATACATTTCTTCTTTGAAGGCATTCACCTTAGCCATTTTGGTATTGTAGACCCATTCCTCTGTGTTTTCCAGGATAAAAACGATCATTCCCAAAACCAGCAGGATCAGCGCTGCTGCGAAGATCAGAAGATTCAGCACATCCTTGATGCGGGCCACTTTTTCAGGATCGATCCTCTTCCCCTTCTGCCTGCTTTTTTTCACTATAAAGTTAACAATGGCAAACACGATAAGATACAGGGCGCAGACAGCCATGGCAAACAGCCTGTACAAAAACTGCCCGAGCCCGCCGAACATAACGCCGGAATAATCATATAAAAGGTCGAATTCATAGATAAGAAGCAGGATCAGATTTAAGATGCCGGGAAGAATGGCGAACCATCCCAGGTAGATAAGTTTTCTTTGCCTGTCCGAAGGCTCCTTATGAAAGGATCTGTACACATAGACCGACACAGCCAGGATGAGTGCATAGCCCGCTATGACAACGAACAGCGGAAGCTTAAACACCAGATGGTTGAAGTCAATGAACACAGTTGTCCCGTTGATGATAAAAGCATAGAAAA
>JAEEGL014072054.1_pt1 | contig 16401 bp, 12 predicted proteins | sample 9134231 | NCBI WGS metagenome assembly JAEEGL01 (sample SAMN16246548, study PRJNA631951) | gut metagenome | biome: gut microbiome; feature: rumen; material: fiber-attached | host: Bos | place: Iran: Karaj | collected 2018-10
ATTAATTACACAAATAAATGAAGGCTTATAAGACGAATGAAATTCGCAACATCTCCTTGCTAGGTGGCAAGGGGGCAGGCAAGACCTCGCTGGCCGAGGCCATCCTCCACAATTGCGGCACCATCAACCGCAAGGGTACTATCGACGCAGGCAACACCGTATGCGACTACTTTCCCGTAGAGAAGGAGTACGGCTACTCGGTGTTCTCGACCTTGTTCTATGCCGAGACCTGCGGCAAGAAGCTCAACTTCATCGACTGCCCGGGCAGTGATGACTTTGTAGGCAACGTGTATACTGCACTTAACGTGACCGAGGCCGGTCTGATGGTTATCGACGGCCAGTATGGTGTCGAGGTAGGCACGCAGAACCAATTTCGCATTGTCGACGGCATCCATAAGCCGTTGCTGATGGTGATCAACAAGATGGAGGCTGAGAAGAGCGACTTTGACAATGTGCTGAACAACCTCAAGGAGACCTTTGGCAACAAGGTCGTGCCTCTGCAGTTCCCCGCCACCAGCGGTCCGGGCTTCAAGAGCATCGTAGACCTGTTGCTGATGAAGCAACTGACCTATGGTCCCGACGGCGGCAAGGCCACCATCAGTGACATTGACCCCGCGTTGGCGGACAAAGCCGAGGAGCTCAAGAGCGCTCTGGTTGAGATGGCTGCCGAGAACGACGAGGCCCTAATGGACAAGTTCTTTGAGAGCGGCGAGCTGAGCGAAGAAGAGATGATCGACGGTATCCGCAAGGGTCTGATTGACTGCAGCATCATTCCCGTGATGTGTTGCAGCGGCGAGAAGGAGATGGGCATCGACCGCCTGCTCGAGATTCTGAGCAACGTGGTTCCCGCTCCGCAGGATATGCCCGCCCAGACCGACACCGATGGCAATGAGGTAGCCCTCGACCCCGCCGGTCCGTTGAGCTTGTTCTTCTTCAAGACCACCGTCGAGCCTCACATCGGCGAAGTGAACTATTTCAAGGTGATGTCCGGCACCATCAAGGCCGGCACCGACCTGAACAATATGAACCGCGGCTCGAAGGAGCGCGTTGCCCAGCTGAACGCCGTGTGCGGTTTGACCAAAACCACCATCGACGAGATGTCTGCCGGTGACATCGGTGCCACCGTGAAGCTGAAAGATGTACGCCGCGGCAACACCCTGAACGAGAAAGGCTTGGAGAGCACATTTGACTTTATCGAGTATCCCGCTCCCAAGTTCCAGCGCGCCATCCGCCCGCAGAACGAGAGTGAGATTGAGAAGCTCGGTGCCATCCTCAACCGTATGCACGAGGAAGACCCCACCCTACTCATCGAGCAGAGCAAGGAGCTGAAGCAAACCATCGTCAGTGGCCAGGGCGAGTTCCATCTTCGCACGCTTAAATGGCGTGTCGAGAACAATGACAAGGTGATGATTGAGTACCAAGAGCCCAAGATTCCTTACCGCGAGACCATCACCAAGGCCGCCCGTGCCGACTATCGTCACAAAAAGCAGTCGGGTGGCTCGGGCCAGTTCGGCGAGGTTCACCTGATTATCGAGCCTTACCGCGAGGGCGATCCCGAACCCGACACCTACAAGTTCGGCAACCAAGAGTACAAGATGAGTATCCGCGACAAGCAGGAGATTCCTCTGGAGTGGGGCGGCATGCTGGTTATCTACAACTGTATCGTGGGTGGTGCCATCGACGCACGCTTCATCCCCGCCATCGTCAAGGGTATTATGGACCGCATGGAGCAAGGTCCGTTGACCGGATCATACGCTCGTGACGTTCGCGTCTGTATCTACGATGGTAAGATGCACCCGGTTGACTCGAACGAAATTTCGTTCCGTCTGGCCGCCCGCAACGCCTTCAGCGAGGCCTTCCGCAACGCCAACCCCAAGGTTCTTGAGCCCATCTACGACGTAGAGATCCTGTTGCCTAGCGACAGCATGGGTGGTGTTCAGAGCGACCTGCAGGGCCGTCGCGGTATCATGATGGACATGAGCAGCAGCAATGGTCTGGAGAAGATTAAGGCCAAAATTCCTCTGAAGGAGATGGCCAGCTACAGCACCGCATTGAGTTCGATTACTGGTGGTCGTGCTTCGTTCAACATGAAGTTCGCCAGCTACGAGCTCGTTCCCGCTGATGTCCAGTCGCAGCTGCTCAAGGAATACGAGGAGAGCAAGCAGGACGAGGATTAAAGAATTAGATTATAGATTATAGATTACAGATTATACTAAAGTCTAAATCTAAAGTCTAACGTCAGCCCACGGGTCGATGCCGAGGTGGCATCGACCCGTATTATTTACAACACCCATTTTTAATTGTAAAAAAAACTTAAATAATAGGTTCTCTTCACATTTTCTTATGTGATTGTCAATTCAGATGGATTATTTTTAGTAATTTTGAAAACTTTCTTGAGGCCGACAAAACATACACCTTATTTATAGTGTATATGTGATGTTGGTTCGATTCACACAAACGCTTTGCACCTAGCAAAGTGTGTAATTGTGAGTTAACAAGGAAGCCGATATGATCACATTGTCTAATGTGCACATCCGAGCAGGCGGTTCCCATCCTGCCAGCGACTTGTCTCGTCAAGTTGCCCTCCCCGAAGCCATGTCGCGAAAAGGGGTGTCCGTTAGGTATGCCCCTTCTCCAGATAAGAGCTGGTATGTTTTCCGCGCGTCATATGGTCGCGAGTACAAGGCTGCCGACATAATGATAGAAGACGGCACCTACGCCTACGTAGCATGTCGCTATGTCAAGCGCAAGCTGGGCGGCAAGCTCCGGTTGACGCTTGAGTCATTAGTTCCCAATCTTGTCTTTGCCTACACATCTGCCGATCAAGCCAAGCAGTATGTTCGTCATACCCCCTCGTTGTCATACCTTGAATTCTACTATGACCACTTGTCGCAGAATGCCGATGGTTTCAATTCCCCACTCATCGTACCCGCTGCCGAGATGACCAACTTTATCCTTGCCACCTACTCACACAATGAGCATGTGCTGGTTGTCACTCCCTCTCAATGCCACTTCAAGAGCGGTGATCGCGTTCGTGTGAATCAGGGAGCCTTTTGTGGCGTAGAAGGTCTCGTGGCCCGTGTGGCCGGCCAGCAACGTGTAGTGCTCTCTCTCACTGGCCTGGGTCTAGTCTCCACCGCTTACATTCCCTCTGCTTTTATTGAAACAATAGATTAATCCTTTACATCATGAGCAAATATATCGATTATCTTCAACAATTACCGTCAGGCTTGCTTCACATAGCTCAGTCTTATGCTAACGACAACAAGAGTCCTGTCATTGAGCCGGCCCACTTGTTACGCGCCCTACTCCATAAGAGTGCGGGTCTTTACCACTTTATCGAGGACACCTTGAATTCCGATTATTATTATATGGTCGACTGGGCCGACATGCGCATTCAACAATGCGACAAGTCTCCATATGGCATGAAAGGCATCGAGCTTTCACGCGACACGCAAAACGTGGTCAAAGAAGCAATGAACCTAGGCGAGCAATATGGCTTAGAAACTGCCAACACTACTTGTCTGCTTGCTTCATTGTTGTCTCCTGGCATCGGTTTCTCCTATGAACAACTTAAGACCATGCCCTTGCGTGCCGAACAGGTACTAGGCAGCTTGAAAGGTGGCGGTGTTACGCCTAAGTCAGCCGAGACGCGAACCGCAGGTTCAACCATCGGTGTAACCCCTCAGATCCTGGAGCAATTCTGCATCAACCTGACAAGCCAAGAAAACATGGAACCCATGCTTGGGTTCGACGAGAAAATCCGTGCCATCATCGAGGTCTTGGCCCGCAAAGACCGCGCCAACATCATACTCGTTGGCGAGACCGGTGTTGGCAAGACTAGTCTAATCAACGAATTGTCTCACCGCATCACCTCTCATCAAATGCCCTATTCATTGGACGATTTGCAGCCCTACGAGCTTGATCTCATCATGTTGAGCCAGGGTGTCAGTTACAAGGGTGAGATTGAAGACCGTTTCAAGCAAGTCATCGACTCGCTTGGCAACCTGTCGCACCCGTTGCTGGTGATAGAGAATTTCCACCGCGTCGAGGACAAGCAATCGTTGTTATCAGGCATCGTGCCTGGTCTCAAGCGCCTTATTCAACAGAATGCCATGCAGGTACTAGTCACAGCCACTGTCGACGGCTACACAAAGGACATCGAGAAAGACAAGGAGTTGACTGCTTATTTCGAAAAAATCACGCTCGAAGAGCCCTCCGAGGAATTGTCAATTGACATTCTCAAGAATAAGTGCGAGCACTATGTTGAGTATCACCATCTTCCCATTGCCGATGACATTCCCGCCGAGATTGTTCGTTTGGCTAAACGCTATATGCCCGAACGTCATTTACCATCTTCGGCTCTCGACTTGCTAGACCGTTCGATGGCTTCGGTGAAAATCAGCAACGAATTGGCTCAACTCGAAGGTCAGTCCTGTGTCGCCGAACGCCTTGAATGCTCGGCTGTTCGCGATGTCGTGTCGCAAATGACTGGCATACCAATGGGCAATATCGAGAGCGAGGAGCGTGAGAAGCTCACGCACGCCGAAGAGATTCTTCATCGTCGCGTTGTGGGTCAGAACCATGCCATCAAGAGTATCTTGGATGCCATTTACGAGTCTCGTTCAGGTCTGAACAAGAAAGGCCAACCCATGGGCTCCTTCTTCTTCTTGGGCCCGACTGGAACCGGCAAGACCGAGCTCGCCAAGTCATTGGCCGAGTTTTTATTCAATGACGAGAGCAGCATCCTTCGTTTCGACATGTCGGAGTACAAAGAGGAGCATTCAGTGGCTCTGCTCTATGGAGCACCTCCGGGATATGTGGGATATGAAGAGGGCGGCTTGTTGGTGAACCAAATTCGTCAACACCCCTACAGCGTCGTTCTGTTTGACGAGATAGAGAAGGCTCACCGTTCGGTCTTCGATCTGTTCCTGCAGATTCTGGACGAAGGGAAGCTCCATGACCGTCTAGGTCGTGTTGGCGATTTCTCAAACGCGTTGATTATCTTTACTTCCAACATAGGCAGCGAATACATCTTCCAATCGTTTGGAGAGGGGCGTGTCCCCACTCACGACCAGTTACTCGACGTGATGCAAGGTCATTTCCGTCCCGAGTTCCTTGCTCGTCTGACCGAGATTGTTCCATTCTCTCCCATCACCAGCGAGATGATTGACCGCATCTTTGACATCCACATCAAGAACCTTCTCAAGACGCTTAATGAGCAGAACATCAGTCTGGTCATCGACGAGAGCGCGCGCAAGTATGTTACGCGCGTCGGTTTCAACGCCCACTATGGTGCTCGTCCTATCCTAGGCATCATCCGCAAGGAGATACGCCGTCCGTTGTCCAAGCTCATCATTTCGGGTGACATCTGTAGTGGTGACACGGTCACGATGCGCTATGACGAGGAACAGAAGGCGATTACCTGGGACATCGACAGTCCTGAATAGACTACATCTATCAAGAAATAGTTTAAACAAAATTATAAACAACTATGGCAAGAAAAACAGTTATTACCAAAGTGCTTGATGCCAACGCACAGGATGGCATCATCGAGTTCCCGCAGAACCGCACGCTCTATGCCGACCAATTCACTTCAGAGCCTCCCACTGGCGATGACGACCGCGAGGCTTTCAAGGCCAAGAGTATGCAGGAAGTATTTGAACACTACCAGCCCAAGAAAGAAGGCGTCGCTCTAACAACCGAGGAGGGCGGTTCGGTCTTTGAAGACTTTGAGTTCCGTTCGGTGAAGGACTTTGACGATGAGCGTTTGATTGCTCAAAGCGAGCTTCTGAGTGGCGAACAGGCGAAAATTGACGCTTATAGTGCAGTCATCCGCCAATTGGAAAAGAACAAGACATTGCGCAACACACTCAAGGATGCCGCCGCTCGCGGCAACCTGGCCAACGCCTTGAAAGCGTTGTTAGCCGAGCTTGAGGATGCCGAGTAAATTAACCCCTTTAAAAAAGAAGAATTATGGCAGGAGAAGAAATGAACAAACAGGCTCAAGGCTCCGCCGTGGAGTTGCGCGAGCGTGAAAGAATCCAAGACCCCTCTGGTCTGTTACAAGAGAGTATAGCCGGTCTGGGCAAGTTTGGCGGTTTCCAGCTGGTAAAAGGTCTCATCAAGGGAGTTGAGAACATGGATCCGCGCCGCAAGGCCGCCAAGAATATTTTTCTGAACGACGCGGCCTACGCCGACGCTCGTGGGAAGCTGAGAAATGAGTTGGCCTTGTGGATTTCAATACTCGAAGAGGGCGGTGATGACCCTCATGCGATTATCGAGCAGGGGATGGCCGAGCGTGCCAAAGCCGAAGAGAACCTTCAGAGCAACCTCTTTGAGCTTCACGACAACATCAAGCAGCTTGAGGTTACCTACCGCACATTGGACTCTTTCTTTGCCAATGCCGGTCAAGGCAAGGTAGAATGCCTTACCTTGATGAACGTGGGCAAGGAAGAGCTTGGCGACAACGATTCGGACGACACCAAAGCCATCCGCCGCGAGCTTGAAGAGTATTATGACCGTCTGAGCTTAAAGAACAACTATAGTCTGCTCGTCATTCCAGGTTATCTGGGCGATGCCACTACCTTGCGCATGTGGGGCAAGACCGCCAGCCGCAACAAGGTGATTATGGTGACCGACTTCGGCGACAGTCAAGACTTCGAGATGCTGAAGACTGAGCTTGACAATGCCGAGCTTCAGAGTCAGGATGCCTATATGGCCAATGTCGTGATGACTTGCAACTATCTGCTGGGTCGCAAGCGTTCCGAGCTAGCCAACGAGGACGAAGACCTGTATCTGCCTGGCTCGGGTGCACTCGCAGGCCGCATGACCAATACCGAGGAAGTAGTGATTGCACAGGGTGTCGCCGGCAAGAAATATGGCACACTTGACAACATCAAAGGTGCGCGCATGCACCTACACAAGTCGGAGATAGCCGCCCTGATTGACATGGGCGTTGTTCCGATGGTCGAGGAGGACGGCCGCACGATGGCCTTCAGCAACCGTTCGCTCTACAATGGCGCTACTCTAGGTCTTCAGGAGTACCCAATCGTTCGTGTGTTTGACTGGATAGGCAAGGTGTTCCAGAACTTCTTCAACGACGAAGCGTTCACCAACTGGAACTCTCAGGTTCGTGCCGAACTTCAAGAGGCCGTTCACGATTTCTTGAGCGACTATAAGGGTCCTGGCAAACTCATCGAGAACTACAACCTCAAGGGCATCAACCAAGACCCCGTGACCAAGGATATCCACATCGAGGTGGAATTGAAGCCGTTCTTTGCGGCAAAGAACTTCCTCATCGAGTTGACTGGTCACAACGGCAAGGCCGGTGTCGACTGGGAACAGAACGTCAAGTAAGACAAATATACTCAACAATTTTATTAACTCTTTAAAACCGTTTTTGTACTATGGCAACAAGAACAGCAACCATCAATGCCGACGGCATTGCCGAGCGCGAGGTAATCTATGTGCGCTACGAGCTCAATCAGCAGACCGATGTCGAGGGTCAGCCCACTGGCACTACCCGCGGCGGCAAGATTTATGTGAAGGTAAAATCGAACGATGACGGCAACACCGACATCCTCGAATGGATGGTCGACACCTACATGAGCAAGGGTGGCAAGATCAGTTTCCCCAACCGTCAAGGTGGCGAGATGAAGCATCTCGACTTCAAAGAAGGCTATGTTGTGGAGTACGCCGAGACTTACGACTCAACCAACTCCCTGCTGCAATACGAGGAGTTCACCATCTCTGCCAAGGAGATCTCGATTGGCAACGCTCACCACGACAACCGTTGGACCATCCGCTAATGCGGTGAGTACCGACATGAAGTAACCGGGCGGGGCCGGCTGGGGTCCCGCCCATTCAGAAACCCCTCTCACAGAAAACTCATGGCACTTCAAGGAAAGCTAAAGATTGCCGGCCACACCTACGGTATCGTCGAGTGCAGTTACCAGTTCAATCAATCGGTTGACGACACTGGGAAGCCCACCTCCCGTCCCCGCGGCGGCACCATCACTTTTGTCATGCCCGCCACCAGCGATGACGACTTATTCTTCTACAAATGGATGTTCAACAAGACCGAGGTCAACGGAGGCATCTTCAGGTTTGTCGTATTCTCAAACCAGAACAAGCGCAGCTACAAAAGCGTCGAGTTTGCCAACGCCTATTGCATTGAGCTTCGCGACTACTTCAACGACAACGACAGCAAGCTGATGTACACGACAGTGACCATCAGTGCCCAAATCATCCGTATCGGTACTGTAGACAGTGCCACGTTTATCAACGACTGGACGACCACTTAAGTCATTCACCTCGTTCTCACCATTATTCATGCTTCATAATGTCCATCTCCATCAAACAAATCTCAGTATCGATAGGTAGCAATCCTCCTTCCAATGGCTTTGACATCTCGATTCAAGGCATTCCTTATCGCATGGACAGTTTTACCTTGACTGAGAGCTTGCTGTCCCCATCATCGTTAATAGTGACGCTTCACCGCGGTCCGGAGGAGCATATCGAGGAAGTCCAATTCCAGGCCTGCAGCCAAATGATCGGTGAAGACATCAGTCTGTCATTGAGTACTGAGAACATCGAGGAAGACTCCATCAACGGCAGCGGTGGCAAGACCGCTGATGTGATGTTCAAAGGCGTCATTGTGTCGGCTTCAGGCAGCCGCATGTCATCAGAGTTCAGCATCAGCATCGAGGCTCAAAGCCATGATGCGCTTCTCAACGACAACCCCACTTGCAAGTCCTTTGAGAATATGACACTCGACGAGATTGTCCAGGATGTCATCAGCGAATATGGTGGCGACCTGACATCGGTGGTTAACAGCCGTTTTACCGAGGTGATTCCCTATTGCGTACAGTATAACGAGACGAATTATCAGTTCTTACGCCGTCTGGCTCGTCGCTATGGTGAATGGTTTTACCATGACGGCACTCAACTTGTATTTGGCAACCTTGTCGACCAGGACCAAGTGACATTGAAGTATCCAGGTCAAGATATTCCTAGCTACAACGTGAACCTGCGCATGGAGCATGTTGAGTTTGGTCATGTCGCCTCATCCTACAATGCTTATGAGTCAGAAAAGCGCGATGGCTTGCCCGAGATGAGCCGTCGTTATAACGAGCTGAGTGAGAAGACATTTGAAGCCTCCCACCGACGTTTCACTAAGAAGACGCTGCAAAATCTTCATTCAGGTGGTTTTGCCGACACCGATGGTCGCGAGACCATCCTAAATGTGTCAACCAAGACGCAAGCTCGTGGCGAGAAAGCCAATATGCTCACCTACAGTGGCACTTCCTATTGCTCACGTCTCAAGTTGGGTGGCAAGTTGATTATCAGTGACAATTATCTGACCGACTATGCCAACTCCTCAAAGAGTACTGTGGAGCAAGACGAAATCTTGATTACCCAGCTGACCCATACATTTGATGACACCTATATCTATAGTAACCACTTCTCGGGCATCTCGTCGGCATGCGACTGGCCGCCTTACAGCACACCCGACATCTACCCTGTGTCGCCTCCTTGCCGTGCCCGCGTGACCGACAACGAAGATCCAAACAATTTGGGTCGCGTCCGCGTGCAGTTTGACTGGCAGGCCCAACAAGATGGCGACATGAAGACCCCGTGGCTGCGTCTCGCCCAACCCTACGCAGGTGGCGATAAGGGTTTCAGCTTCATTCCCGAGATTGGCGAGGAGGTAATGGTCGACTTTGAGGGCGGCAATGCCGAGCGTCCCTTTGTCAAGGGTACGCTCTACAATGGTCCTGGCAACCCCGACGGAGCCTGGTTGCCCGGCGACAACCAGGTGAAGGCCATCCGCACGCGCAACGGCCACACCATTGAGATCTGGGATCAAGGCGACGGTGGCTATATCCGCATCTATGACAACGACAAGGAGAACTACATCCTCACCTACTCGACCGATGAGAAGCTCATCAAGCTGGAGTCAAAAGGCAACATTGAGCTGTATGCCGACCGCGACATCATCATGCATGCCGGCCACGACATCAATGCCAGTGCCGACAATGACATCTTTATCGCCGCCAGCCACGACATGCAGCGCACTGCCGACAACGATATCCGCGAGCATGCTGGCCACGATCGCACCACGAGTATCGACCGCAACGACTCACTCACGGTGAGCGAGAACCAGTTCGTCAAGGTCGATGATAACAAGGACGAGCAGGTGGCGCACAAGCTGCAAGTCACTGCCGAGAACATCCGTACCGAGGCACAGCAGAAACTGATGGAGTACTCGCAGACCCATCATGCCAAGGCGGAGAATGAGATGGCGATGAACGCCGGCAGCAAGATTGACATCAAGGCGGCAGTCGTCAAGGTCAATTAAAGAACAAAAGCTTTATTTAAGACATAAGAACAGAAGGACATAAGAGTTCTAAAACAAAAGGTTTGTTTTAGACAAAATTATCAGGAATTAGAGAATTATAGGAATTTTTATTGGGTGAATTTACATTGTATTCTGTATTTTTTTTGACATTTATTTGGAAAACACGTGACCTTATTATCTAGACTTTTAAAGGGGACTTAAATTATTATCTATGGCTGATAGTTATGTCTGCTCAGGCGCTGTGATGCGCTGCACATTTGGCACCTCGACGGCCAAGTTGAGGGTGTTGCCCGACCGCACTGTTTGGCTTGCAGGGCAACGTATGGCGAACATAATGGACCACAAGTCGATGGCGAACATCCCCGGCTTCGGTCGTTGCCGCACTGTCACCTACCCTGCGACGGGTGCCGCCACAGCCGCTCACCACGGCCACCTAACACCCATGCCGTGCATTCCCGGCACGCTGACTCCCTGGATGCCCGGCAAACCCGACTACTTGATTCAAGGTCCGCCAGCCCTGTTGAAAAGTTGCAAATGTATGTGTCAATGGGGCGGTGTCATCACTATCACCGACGACGGCCAACACGAAGAAGGAACACAATGGGTTCAGAAAATCCCCAAAGAAGCATTTTCATGCATTATTAGAAAGATCGAGTGTCATTTCACCACTGATGAAAAAGAAAAAGATGTTGTTTTATACGAAAATAAAGGAACAGAAAACACTTTAACGACAAAGGATAATAAACATTGTGGTAATTTGACCACCAATGGTATGTTAAATGGCAGTATATCCAATGCTAAAGACCATGAATATTACTTCATCACAAATCACAAAGGGATAGAAATAACTCTTAATTGTCAACGGGAGGACAATCATTGTCCTGAAGAAAGTCACCATCAATTTAAGATTGACTACATTGACATTGACAGTAGGAAACTACAGACAATGACGAAAGAAATAACCAATGGGATACTTAAACTCTATTATTACAATCTTTTCTATCGCACAGCAAAATTTGTCAAAGGTGGTTTTTCGGCGGGAACAGAGATAGGGAAATTAATTAATCCAGTAGGTGGTGTAGCTGGTGCTGGTGTCATAATAGGTGCTACTGCCTATGAAATGTTGCGTTTTATTCACTTGCCTATCGATTATAAATATGCATGTCATACATCGTTAGTATATGAACAATGTCCACAGAATGGACTAATTCCGCTAATAACAATTAACACTTATCCCGATATAGAATTTTCATTAGAAATTGGAGGTCTTGGGAAAAGCGGAGAATATTATGCTGACAGGAATAAAAAAGATAACACAAAGGATACAACTTTCAATTTTAAATTCTCTGTACAATATGCTTCTATTGAGACAGAATTTAGTTACGAAAACGTTAACGAAAGGGAACTCGATGAAGATGCACAGAAGGGAAGCCTGTTTTACAAGACGGTTAATATTATTGCAAACTTTTTCAAGAGTGCCGCACAATTTAGGCAGCAACTAAAGGAAATTATAGAAGCCGGCTCTAGGAATAACAATAATAGCGTAGCAACATGGTTAAAAGGCTCCTTCGAAATCAATCCATCTTTGCAGGGGAAATGGCGTTATTCTGTCAGTGATGACTTATCAAAATTAGGCCGACACATTGAATTAGAACTTGGAATAGACAACAAAGGGGAACTTACAATAGATTTGATTGAAGTTGCCGACATATTGCGCAAAAAGACTAAAAAGACAACCACAGTTGTAGCTGCTGCTGGATCTGTCGCGAGTGGAGGTTTGGCATCTTTGCCTGCTGTTGTTATAAAATTTTTGGTTGATACCATTGTTGATTATTTGGTATCCACTTTCAAAAAAGGGGTGAAGTTTGAATTTATTATTTCTGTGGGTGCAAATCTTAAAGCTACTTCACTAACATGGGACACTAGTAAAGACGAAATCTTTGATGGACAGGGTTTAACAGCAGAAATAAAGCCTGAGATAAAACTTGTGGCAGCCTTAGAATATAAAACCCCCAAAATAATAGGTTTGTATGTCAAAGGAAAGGGTGAACTAAAGGCTTCTGCCGAGGCCGCAACTTCACTAACGTGGATATTGAAACTGAATGTAGAAGATAACTATCTTGGAATAGATAGTGACGGGTCTATTAATCCTTTTTCAATAAAATTAGAGTTCAAGGTTGCAGGTAGTTTTGAGATTTTCGGACACTCTTTAGGCGACAATAAATTAAAGACTGGTATAAAGACTGGTAAAGAATGGGCATATAAAGGAACAAAGATGGAGCACAAAAGGTGGAATTGGTTCAAACTATAATTGAAGAGTTCCGAAAGTAAAACAAAATATAAAAGTGGTTGCTGATAGTAAAACGCCTATTTAACATTATCATCATGAATTATTATATAGCAAAATTGTTTATTAGACATTGCCGAGCAGATATTCGAATAAATGATGTTGCACTATTCAAGCAAGAGGTCGATGCTGACCTTACATTAGAAATGCCCATCAATTATCTCATTGAGTCCAGTGGAAGTCAATTGCTTACTGCGAATATTTATCCCATCTCAAGGGAATTATCTTTTTCAGCGGGCACAAAATGCAGTATCGAAATATGGCGATATGACGGTAGTGGTTTTAAAATCATTCCACTGGAGCAAATATGTTCATCCACGCTTTCGGTCAACGAGATGGAACAGACACTACCTTTAAAATTTGACAAACAATTATTCTTCTCAGATGTTTCATACAAAATCACCCGATGGAGTGATTGTAAAGAAATAAAAGACAGGCCGAATCTTGCATCTGAGGTAATTGCATATTTCCAAAATATTGGGCAACTGCTTGCAAATAGACAATATGAAAAGTATAACGAATATGTGAGGGATAGAGAAGGGAATGTTTCCACAGCACTTTCTTTAGACGATGATGAAGCGAACTCACGTAATCAAATGTTATTCAAATGCCTGAGTAGTGGTTTTTCCTTACTACCCATAAAAGATGAAAAAAAACTGCAATTCTACGCAAACGAGAGACTTGTAACTATTCTTGAGGAAGATATGAGGTCTGCGCTACGATTTCAAAATGTTGAAACAGGAGAAATTTTAGCAATTGAACTTCTTTTAGGAATAAAAAAAGGACATAATTCTTTAACAGTCATATAAAGGAACAATTATCACAAGACTGAATGGCTACTTAAAGACCGAAGTAGGCAAGAAAAAAGGAGTGTCATTACATCACTGATGATGGATGATGCTTATAATACGAAAAAGAGCTTATAATTAAAGAATAAAATAACACATGGAATCTATAGGAATTGTCAATGCCGATGTGCTTCAGACCGAGGATAATAACAAGCGGTGATGGTGAGCAATTATCCATTTATCCATTCCTAATTATTCGGTAGAGCTATCCATTATAGCAAAATGCCCGAAAATTAAGCAATTCTTACCCACATTAACTACATAATAAAACAATGAGTCATTCACACATTGGAGGATCAATGGTTGCCAAACAACAATCCGCTGAGCAGCAGACAATCAAGGTCGGCTACCAACTCCATGTGTTCATTGAGAGCAACGTCAATCCCAGAGTGCAAAAGTTCGTTCGCTCATCTTTCCGAGATACAGCAACTGCTCACTCCGCAAACTCAGGAAAAACCTTGGTTGGAGAAAACTTATGGTGCTTCAATCAAACCAAAAACGATGAAGCAGAGGAGATTCCATCGGACTATAAACTTAAAGAAGAAGAACTTTCTGCAACTGCGAGTGTTTATGAAGGAGAACATGGTTTGGAGAACACCCTAAAAAGACTGATTAATATTGGAAAACAAAAAGTGTTTGGTCAATTGATGTATGGAGAGGTTGAGGATATACAGGTACACTTATTCCTCTATGGAATCAACATTGGCGATGCTGTTTCGCACCTTTTCAGTAGTTGGGGGGACAAAGACTACAATAATCGTCCCGAGCAAATTGCACATCTTTTATTTGATAATCAAATCAAAGATAAAAGGATATCATACTGTAAGGTTGATTACATAGGATTCTTCGACCAAGCCACCACGACCTCAATCACGGGTCATGAACCTTCGTCAGAAACGGACCATAACAAACCTATTCTTCGTGATGTTTATGACGCTATTGACCTATGCCAATACACATACACGCTACAAAGTCCTATTGAAACGTCTGTACCAAATGCTGTCATGAAAGGACTGAAAAGCGTATTTAAACCAGAAACAAGAGAACAGGAAAAACAAGAAGAACAAGATGAGCAAGACAGATTCCGTGTCAGGACTGAATTACAAGGCTGGCGTATGGTCACTAACAATGAACTGGAAGCCTTGAATATGAAAGACCGTTTGGTTGACTTATCCAGTGGATTCTACTCGCGACTTTTTATCAAACATGATGCAACACGCGGGTTGATGTTTGCCTATTGTACTTGTGGCACCAACATGTCATCGGTAAAGGATTGGATTTCGACCAACATCCTCCAAGGATTATCTGGTTTGTCGGCTCAGTATACAAAGTCCGTTCAAAATGCTCAACGACTTGATGAAGCTATAGGCGACAAGGCTATCTTACTATTTATTGGGCATTCATTGGGCGGTGGCATGGCGAGCAACAATGCTATTGTCACCAAAAGGAGATACGCAATCACATTCAATGCTGCTGGTCTCAATCCTTATAGGTTAGCTGTCACTGGTAATGCTACCATAGGCCGACAAATTGCTGCTTTATTTCATGCAAAGTCGAATTTTGAGCACAATATTATTGAAGCTCATAAACGAGTATATGCTTTTATTTACGATAATGAAATACTCAACAAAGCTTTGGGGCCAATAGACCAAGGAGCTTTGGGCAATAGAATCACTGTGACTTCATCGGCCAAGGTTTCATCAGTGGGTAAGCATGGACTTATGAATTTTGTTGAAGACGCTGAATTGCGTCAAGCAATAGCCAATAAATTCAACTAACTTATGCCTAATTATCTTATCACAGGTAACGCTGCTACCATCTTTCCAACACTCAACCACTTTGGCATTTTATGGGTGAGTAATAGCGAATCCCTTGAAATTCCGAAACGCTATCCCTATAGCGGTATGTGGGGTGAAATCATCTCAACGCATTTGCTTGAGCAGGAACATTTTCCTATGCCGCGGAAGCTGGATATGGTGTGGTTGTCGATTGTGGAACGTGCATTCTACAGTGTAGAAGCCGACCTGCCTACGGAACAGTTGGAGAAGTTGTGGGAGCAAAGCGACCCCGTGACTGGCGAACCGCTCTTCACGCATATCGTGGTGGGGATGGCACCATACGGTCAGGCAGCAGTGTGGCTGCGTGGATTCAACAAGTCGGTACTCGTGAGTTGGCTTCAAGGCGAGGAAGCCGAGGTGGATATGGAAGATTTCATGCCCACAAACCCCACAGTGACCCTTGATGAGAATTGTGACTTTTATATCAATAATGACGAGCGCGTACTTGAGAACCTCAAGAGGAACGGTCTGCCGCCACGCAAACTTTTCGACCGCATGATGGCACAATACTGCTATCGTCTGGTACCTTTATTTGAGCATTGGCAACCCGATGAAGATGTAAAATGGCGGAAGCATGACAACACTGAGGAAAAAATCCCCGTGCTGGATCATGTCTATGTATCACGCTATGACGGCACGCATCATAAAATTGCCGACGACACCCTCACGGGGCATCATGTGGCTGGTCGACCTGAGCGCATCGCTCTTGCCTGGCATACCGGCAAGAGCGAGTGGACAGCCTATCTATTTCTTGATGAAGAACTCTCAGCCTCCATCTTCGAACGCCTCTACGGTGCCCACCGCGACACCCACATGGATATACTGATTCACTGCGATCCCGAAAAGCGTCATTATGAGCTGGCGTTGTTCCGTTACGGCATGCAGCAGCCATACCTGTTACCCGAGAATTGTTACCAGGTGATAGTGTTCAAGAATCAGTTTGAGCACTACCGCAGTGACAACTATGATCAGCCCGGCGGTGCTTGGGTATGGTGAGAGTTTAGA
>JAEEGL012345356.1_pt1 | contig 16400 bp, 17 predicted proteins | sample 9134231 | NCBI WGS metagenome assembly JAEEGL01 (sample SAMN16246548, study PRJNA631951) | gut metagenome | biome: gut microbiome; feature: rumen; material: fiber-attached | host: Bos | place: Iran: Karaj | collected 2018-10
ACCCCTGCACGATGGGGCTGTTGTGATTCGCGATGGCCGGTTGGCGGCAGCCGGATGCGTGCTCCCCCTCACGCACAGCACAAATCTCAGCAAGGAACTGGGCATGCGGCACCGTGCCGGTATCGGCCTGAGTGAGCAGTCGGACGCTGTGGTGGTAATTGTCTCTGAGGAAACCGGCTCAATCTCAGTCGCGATTGACGGCATGCTGAAGAGACATCTGACAGCCGCGACCTTGGATAAGCTGCTGCACAACGAGTTGATCCCGGAGAATGCTGATGACGCAAAACATGGTTTGGTTGGCAACATCATTCGGAAGCTTTTTAGGGTGAATAAAGATGAACAAGACAAGTCCGATGAGAAAACTGTATAACAGCAAAATATTCTGGATCATCATATCCCTGCTTGCTTCTTTTGCCATCTGGATCTATGTCAACAGCGGTGAGTCCAGCGAGATCCGTCAGGTTTTCCGGAATGTTCGTGTTGAACTGGTCGGGGTGGACTCCCTGCGAAAGTCCAGGGAATTTGTCATTACCGATGTGAGCGCCAATACTGTAACGGTTGAAGTTCTCGGCCCAAGACGGATTGTCGGCGTTTTGGACAGTTCCGATCTGGTCGCGCAGGTCGATGTGAGCCGCCTGACGCAGACAGGCGAGATGACGATGAAATATGACATCGTATATCCATCCGGTACAGATACGCGAAACATAACGGAAGTTTCGATGCGGCCGGACAGTATTCGCTTTACCGTTTCCAAAATTACGAGTTACTCCATTCCGGTTCGCGGCGGGTATGAAGGCGAACTTGCTTCAGGCTTTATGGCGGAGACCCCTGTTTTTGAGCCTTCGACCATTACGGTAACGGGGCCTGAGGTATACATCAAGGATGTCTCCTATGCCTGGGTAACCTTTGGCAAGGGGGTCACCGCCAACAGCACATACACCATAGAGACAGGCTTTACTCTGATGAATGAGGCAGGGGAACCGGTTTCAACGGAGAATCTCAGCTATAGTCCGGATACGGTGACGGCAACGCTGCCGATTATGGAGAGCAAAGAGATCACGCTTGGCGTCGAAATCATTGAAGGGGCCGGTGCAACAAGCGCCAATACCAAAATCACGGTGGAACCGCCGTCCATTATCCTTGCCGGCGACTCAGCAATTCTTGCCGGCCTTAACCGGATTATTCTCGACACGATTGATTTGACGGATTTCACTGCCACCAGAAAAGAAGTCTATACGATACCGATCAACAACAATCTGATCAATGTAACGGGGGTAAAAGAGGCTGCCGTTACGATTGAAATCATCGGTCTTGAGACAAAGACCTTTGACGTAAAGAACATCTCGTATATCAACGCACCGGAGGATACAACTGTTGAAATCCTGTCTGAGAGCATTGAAGTAACGCTGCGCGGTGCGCCGGCGCTGCTGGAACAGGTCAAGAGCGAAAGCATTCGGGCAGTAGCAGATTTGTATGATTTGAAGGATTCAACAGGCGCATATATGCCGCCGGCCAAGATCTATGTTGACGGCGTAACCGATGTGGGCCCAATCGGCGACTATGTTGTTTCGCTGGAGATCAAAAAGGAGGAGTCATGACACAGGATGCGGTCGTGACTAGGGTATTGCCAAATGATATGGCGGAGGTCGCCGTTGCGAGGGCAACCGCTTGCGGAGGAAATTGCGGCAGCTGCGAGAGCTGCATCTTCCAAAGCGAGATAAAAACACTCGCAAAAAACCGAATCGGCGCCAAACCCGGGCAGAAGGTTGTCATTGCAAGCGCTTCTTCCAAAGTTTTCGGCGCGGCGCTTCTGGTCTATATTATGCCGCTGGTTCTGTTCATCGCCGCCTATGCAGTTGCTGCTTTCGCGGGAGCCGGCGAGGGCCTGCGCATTGGGGTCAGCTTTCTCGGACTTTCGCTCGGCGCAGCCATCCTTGTACTGAGCCAGCGCCTGAAAAGAAATAAGGAGCCGATCACTTTTGAAATCATACGGTGACGGATGCGGAGGAACACATGATAAAAAGCATGACGGGCTACGGCAGCGCCAAGGGGACTGTCGAAGATCTGGAAATCGGTGTTGAGATCAAAAGCGTTAACAACCGCTTTCTGGACGTCTCCGTGCGCTTGCCGCGCAGCTTCCTCTTTGCAGAGGAAATGGTGAAAGCAATGGTTCAGTCCCATATCAGCCGAGGAAAGGTTGACGTCTATGTCAGCGTCGACACGGCTGCGGCTGGGAATATGGTCGTCAGTGTAAACGAAGCTCTTCTGCGCGGCTATATGGAGGCTATTTCGAGGATTGCTGCCATAAGCGGCCTCCCCAACGATCTCACGGCACAGAGTGTGAGCCGTTTCCCTGATGTGCTGACCCTGGAGAAAAAAGACCTGGATGCAGAAGCAATTCAGCACGGTATGCGGGAGATCGTAGAAGCAGCTCTCGGAGATTTTGATTCCATGCGCCGACGGGAAGGGGAGAAGCTTCGGTATGACGTCCACAACCGCCTCGGCGAAATTGATCGGCTGGTCTCCTATGTGGAGGTGAACGCTCCGCAGACAGTTGCCAACTATCGGAGTCGCCTGGAGCAAAAAATGGAGGAAGTCCTGGGCGGTGCGGGAATTGATGAGAACAGAATCCTGGCTGAAGCTGCGATTTTTGCGGATCGTATTGCCGTTGACGAGGAGACAGTCCGTTTGAGAAGCCACATGTCCCAGCTGCAGTCCATGATAGATGGTGAATCTCCGATCGGACGCAAGATTGATTTCCTGATTCAGGAGTTTAATCGCGAGGCGAATACCATCGGCTCAAAATGCCAAAACTCTGAAATTGCCCATGTGGTCGTAGACCTCAAGTCGGAAATTGAGAAGATCCGCGAGCAGATTCAGAATATTGAGTAGGGGGCTGACGGATGAAACTGATCGGAATAGGCTTTGGAAATCTGGTCTCTGCAGAACGAATTCTCTCTGTCGTCAGTCCGGAGTCTGCTCCCATCAAGCGCATGATTCAGGAGGTTCGGGAGCGCGGGGCGCTGATCGACGCTTCTTTTGGGCGCAGCACAAAAGCGGTCATCATTATGGACAGCGGCCATGTGATACTTTCCGCACTGACGCCTGAAACCATATCGTCGCGAATTGATGAAAAAACTGCGCAGGAGGCAGAATAAACTAATGATAAAAAAGGGAAAATTGTTTGTGATTTCCGGGCCGTCCGGCGCCGGAAAGAGCACGGTTGTGTTCAAGGCGGTAGAAGATCGGTCAGACGTCTGCTTTTCGACTTCCGTGACAACGAGAAAGCCGCGGCCCGGCGAGATAGACGGACGGGAGTACTTCTTTGTAGAGCCTGACCGTTTTCAGGAAATGGTTCAAAAGGATGAGCTTCTGGAGCATGCTGAATATGTGGCCAATTCCTATGGTACGCCGCGTGCCTATGTGGAGAAGCAGTTGGATGCCGGGCTGAATGTTCTGCTTGACATTGAAGTGCAGGGCGCCCGTCAGGTTCACGAGAAAATGCCGGGGGCTGTTATGGTCTTCATCGTACCGCCGTCCATGGAGGAATTGCGGCGTCGTCTTGAGGGCCGCGGGACAGATACGGCGCGCGCGATCGAAGCCCGGTTGATTCGAGCGAAGCAAGAGTACCGGGAAGCAGATTTTTATGACTTTCTGATTGTGAATGACGATGCCGACATAGCAGCCAATGAGCTGAACGCCATTATTACGGCAATGGGCTGCAGATTTGCCGACAGAGCAGATATCCTCCGCGCAGACTGATTGTTTTTCTCAAAACGGATTATTATCAATGCCATTATTTCGGCGGATAGGAGATTATTAACATGATGCTTTACCCCCCTGTGGCTGAACTGGTTGAAAAGATCGGCAGCCGTTATCAGCTTGTGAATCTGGTCGCGCGCCGCGCGCGCACAATTTCTGCGGAGGCAGAGGAGAATCAGATTCCGCTGGAGAAAAAACCTGTATCCTCCGCGATTGACGAAGTATATACCGGCAAGCTCACTATTAAGTAATTCAGCGCTTGCCAGCAAATATCTTGTGAGGTGGTGACGGAATGACCGCAGGTGTTGCACGAATTGCGGTTTCTGCCGCAACCTATTGGATCGACCGCCCCTATGATTATCTGATTCCGGAAGCGCTGCGCGGAAAAATCCGTCCGGGTATCCGCGTCTATGTCCCGTTTGCCAGGGGAAACAGGCGATGTGAGGGAGTTGTGCTTTCGCTTTCAGACAGCAGTGAATATGAAAAGCTGAAGCCGATTCTTTCCGTGCTCGATGTCGAACCGGTTTTGAGCGACGAGCAGATCCATCTTGCGCTGTTTATGCGGGAACGGTATTTCTGCACGGTATACGATGCGGTTAAGGCCATGCTCCCTGCCGGTCTCTGGTTTGACAGTACCGGCAAGCGGCGGGTTAATGATAAAACCGTTGAGATGGCCAGGCTCATATCCCCACCGGAAGAGGCCGCCGTCATTGCGGATAATAAGCGGCGCCGCTCGCCGCAGCAGGCCAATCTGCTGGATTTGCTGTGCAGCTTTGAGTCTTTGCCGAGCCGGGAACTGCTTCGTTTTACCGGTGCATCCCGCCAGTCGCTGAAGGCACTGTGTACAGCGGAATTGATAGAGCTGTATCAGCGGCAGGTTTATCGACGGCCTCATATATCCAGCGGCGAGACGGCACCCCTGCCGGTTCTGAATGAGGAACAGCAAAAGGCCTGCGACGGGCTGTCCGTTTTGGCATGCTCCGGAAAAGCCGGAGCTGCCTTGCTTTTCGGTGTCACCGGCAGCGGAAAGACAAGCGTGTACATCCATCTGATTCAGCAGCAGCTGAGCCGCGGCAAAACAGCAATCCTGCTTGTGCCGGAAATCGCGTTGACACCGCAGATGCTGGACACATTTTCCTCCCATTTCGGAAATGAGATCGCCGTGCTCCACAGTAGTCTGTCCAGCGGTGAACGCTACGATGAATGGAAGCGTGTGAAAAGCGGGAAGGCCCGGCTCGTGATCGGCACGCGCAGCGCGGTATTTGCACCTGTATCGAACCTGGGTATCCTGATTATGGATGAAGAGCAGGAGGAGACCTATAAGTCGGAGAACAATCCCCGCTATCATGCCAGAGACATTGCCAAATACCGCTGCGCCAAGGCCAACTGTCTGCTGCTGCTTGGTTCGGCGACGCCGGATATTGTCAGCCGCTATCACGCGCAAACCGGGCGCTATGCGTATTTTGCCCTGCAGAATCGCTATAATGACCGGGAGCTTCCCACAGTAAAAATTGTGGACATGAAGCGGGAGCTTCGCAGGGGGAACGGCGGCAATCTCAGCAGTCTGCTGTGCGAGGAGCTTGCAGCTAATCTGGAGCGCAAAGAGCAGAGCATTCTGTTTATCAACCGGCGCGGTGCGCGTAAGCTGATCAGCTGCGGTGCATGCGGTTACACCTATAAATGCCCGCGCTGCAGCGTTTCTCTGACATATCACAGCGCGAATAACCGCCTGATGTGTCATTACTGCGGGTATTCAGCACGGCTTGATGATCAATGTCCGGATTGCGGCGGTGTGCTGAACCACATCGGTGCCGGCACGCAACTGATTGTGGAAGAGCTGCAGGAGCGTTTTCCGGATCTTGAAGTGCTGCGCATGGATACCGACACGGTGATGCCGGCCGGCTCCCATGAGGTGCTGCTGGAAAAATTCAAAAACGAGAATATCCCGGTCATGGTCGGTACGCAAATGGTCACCAAGGGCCTCAATTTCGATAATGTGACTCTGGTGGGCGTGATCTCTGCCGATCAGAGCCTGTATGCTGGCGACTACCGGGCCGGAGAGAGGACGTTTTCTCTGATTACTCAGGTTGTCGGCAGGGGCGGGCGCGGAGAAAAGCCGGGCCGTGCTGTTATTCAGACTTACACGCCCGAGAACGAGACCATCCAACAGGCTGCGAGCCAGGATTATGAGGCCTTCTATCGCTCGGAGCTTGCCCTGAGACAGCTTCAGAATACTCCGCCGTTTCGGGATATTCTTACCATAACAGCTTCCGGCCAGGACGAGGCACTGGTTGTCAGAACATGCCGCTATGCCAGGCAGCGGCTGGAACAGCTGCTGCATACGCAGGAATCTGTGCATTTCCTCGGGCCGGCGCCGCTTTCCATCGTCAAGGTTAACAACCGATATCGCTATCGTATCCATATCAGCTGCACCGCAAACAGCACCATTCGCAGCGCCATCTCGCAGACAGTCATTGAATGCTGCACGGACAAGCGTTTCAAGGGCGTTTCGGTGTTCGCGGATAACGATCCACTGGATTCATAATATACGCAAAGATGAGGAGAATCCCATGGCACTTCGTAATATACTGACAAAAGAAGAGCCTGCGCTCTATAAAAAGTGCAGACCGGTGACAGATTTCAATCCCCGCCTGCATCAGTTGCTGGATGATATGGCTGAGACGCTGGAGCAGGCGAACGGTGTCGGGCTTGCTGCCCCCCAGGTCGGTGTGCTGCGGCGTGCTGTTCTGGTTATAGAGACCAATGTGCCGGAAGATGAGGATGAGTATGTCATCGAACTGATCAATCCGGAGATTCTTGAGACATCCGGTGAACAGGAGGGTCCTGAGGGCTGTCTCAGCGTTCCCGGAGAGTATGGTATCGTGAAGCGGCCTCAATATGTGAAAGTCCGTGCGCAGGATCGTTACGGTAATTGGTTTGAGGCAGAGGGGGAAGGTCTCACGGCCCGCTGCTTCTGCCATGAGATTGACCACTTGGACGGGGTCGTATTTACTTCCAAGTGCGAGCGTATGCTGACCGAGGGAGAACTGGAAGGCAGCAAGCCGCAGGATTGAGGATAAATCATGCGCATTGTTTTTATGGGTACGCCGGATTTCGCGGCGGCATCTCTGCAGAAACTGATTGAGGAGCATTTTGAGGTCGTAGGCGTCTTCACGCAGCCGGATAAAATGCGCGACCGGGGAATGACAGTTTCCTTTTCTCCCGTCAAGGAGGCCGCGCTTGCCGCTGGTATTCCGGTTTACCAGCCTGATAAAATGCGTGACGGGACTGCGCTTGCCATTATGCGGGATTTGGCGCCGGATCTTGTTGTTGTTGTTGCCTATGGCCGCATCCTGCCGGATGAGCTTCTTGCCGTGCCTGGGCGCGGTGCGATCAACGTGCACGGGTCCCTGCTGCCGAAGTATCGCGGATCGGCGCCGATCCAGTGGGCGGTGCTGAACGGGGACACCGTGACCGGCGTGAGCATCATGTATCTGTCGCGCGAAATGGACGCCGGCGATGTGATCTATACCGAAGAGACCGCCATTGGGGAATATGAGACTTCCGGTGATCTTTTTGACAGGCTGAAGCTTATCGGCGCAAATCTCCTTGTCAAAACCCTTCGCGACATGGAGGCTGGTGAGGTCCCCCGGACGCCGCAGGATCACAGTAAGGCAAGCTATACAAAGAAGCTGGATAAATCTCTTTCTCCTGTTAATTGGAATCAGAGCCCACGGGCCGTTTTGAAGTGGATTTACGGACTGCAGCCCTGGCCGGTGGCTACTGCGGAAATCGGCGGGGTAACCTGCCGCCTGTTTGCCGCAGAGTTTTCCCGGGAAAAGACGGATAAGGAGCCCGGCTGCGTTGTGCGCACGGGAAAGATCGGAATCCTGATGGCCTGCGCCGATGGGGAAACCCTTTGGCTCACCGAGCTTCAGGCACCCGGGAAAAAACGTATGGCGGCTGCCGACTATCTGCGCGGCCATCCGATCAGCGTTCTATGAGTACGGGTGCGAGGGACGCCGCCCTTGAGGCGCTGGTGCGGTGCCGCAGGGACAGCGCGTGGTCCGGTCCGGTTTTGGACAGTGTGCTCGGCAGGTATTCGCTGGAACGACGGGAAGCAGCGCTTGCGTCCAAGCTTTTCCTCGGCGTTCTGCAGAATCAAAGCCTTTGCGACTATATGCTGGGGCTCTTTTGTTCCCGCAGACCGGAAAGTCTTCAGCCGGTCGTGTTGGATATCCTGCGTCTCGGCGTCTATCAGCTGCTGTTTTTGGACAAGATACCGAGTCATACCGCGGTCAATGAGAGTGTAGCGCTCTGCCGTAAAAACGGCTGCGACCAGGCAGCCGGACTGGTGAATGCCGTTCTGCGCAAGGTCTCCCAAAACCGCGGATTGTCTTCTGAAATCCCTGGGAAGGGGACTGCGGCCTGGCTTGCGGTTCGTTACAGTCATCCGGAATGGCTTGTCAAGCGCCTGATTGCGGAACATGACTATGCTTTTGCGGAGGCTTTTCTCGCCTCCAACAACGAGGCAGCCGCGCTGAGCATACAGATCAATACGCGGCTTGTTGCGTCCGACGACTATCGCCGGGTTTTGCAGCGGGAGGGGATTGCATTTGAAGTGCATCCCTGTCTCCCGGATTGCTTTCTGCTGCCGGGAGGTGCAGTCAGCGAGTTGCCGGGCTATGATGAAGGGTTGTTTTATGTTCAGGATGCTGCCGCACGTCTTGCGGTTCTCGCGGCAGAGCCTGGGCCCGGAATGACTGTGCTGGACGCCTGCGCCGCCCCCGGCGGGAAATCCTTTGCAGCTGCTGCTGCCATGGGTGACAGCGGGCGTATTCTTAGCTGTGATATCCACGAGAATAAGCTGAATCGGATCCGTGCCGGCGCGCAGCGGCTGCATATCACCTGCATCGAAGCACTTGTAAAAGACGCGAGGATTCGGGATGATAAATGGTCGGAGGCTTTTGATCTGGTACTTGCCGACGTGCCCTGTTCGGGGCTGGGTGTAATCCGAAAGCGCCCGGAAATCCGCTGGAAACCGGAGAATGAGCTCGCAGGACTCCCGGCAATTCAGCGTGATATTCTCAACAATCTTTCCGCGTATGTTCGGCCCGGCGGGGTTCTGTTGTATTCTACCTGCACGGTGCTTCGCGCCGAGAACCAGGATGTTGTCACAGCATTTCTTGCGGAGCATCCGGATTTCGAAGCAGTTGACTTCGATGTCGGCAAGCGAAAGTCCAGTGGAGGCATGTACAGTTTCTGGCCCCATGTGGATCATACAGACGGTTTCTTTGCTGCCAAGCTGAGAAAGAAGCAGAAGAACGAATGAAAAAAGACATTCTATCCCTCAATCGTCAGGAGATTGAGCAGGAGCTGATTGCGCTCGGACAGCCGAAATACCGCGGCGCCCAGGTATATGACTGGCTTGCGCGCGGGATTCGGGATTTTGATGAAATGTCAAATCTGCCGATGGCCCTGCGAGAAGAGCTCAAGACTGCGTATCGGCTGTACAGACCCCGCGTTCTCAGCAAACAGATCTCCAAACTGGACGGTACGATCAAGTATCTCTGGGAGCTGTATGACGGCAACGCGGTAGAGACCGTCGTGATGAGCTACCGCCACGGAAATACCGTCTGCGTTTCCAGCCAGGTTGGCTGCAGACAGGGCTGCGCATTCTGTGCTTCGACAATCGGCGGCCTGGTGCGCTCGCTGGAGCCCTCCGAGATACTGGATGAGGTGTTCTTTTCCCAGCAGGATTCCGGCATGCCGATTTCCAATATTGTGCTGATGGGAATCGGAGAGCCTCTGGATAATTTTGATCATGTCATGCGTTTTCTGGAATTGGTGAACGATCCGGCTGGCATGAATATCGGCATGCGCCATATCTCACTGTCTACCTGCGGAATCACGGAACGGTTTGCGGATCTGGCAGCGCGCAATTTGCAGCTTACCCTGTCGGTTTCCCTGCATGCCCCGGATGATGAAACGCGATCCCGCCTGATGCCTGCCAATCGCGGCAGAGGGGTTGAACAGCTGATGACCTGCTGTCGGCAGTACTTTGAGAAAACCGGCAGACGGATCTCTTTCGAGTACGCCATGATCGATGGTGTGAATGATTCGGAGCAGCAGGCCCGGCTATTGGCCAGGCATGCGCGCTCCGTGGGAGCACATGTCAATTTAATCCCCCTGAATCATGTGGCGGAGAGGCCGTTTCAGCCGTCCACTTCCGGACATATGAAAGCATTTATCAGAATACTCACTGAAGAGGGCGTCAATGTGACGGTGCGGCGCAGGCTCGGCAGCGATGTTGATGCATCCTGCGGCCAGCTCCGGAGAAGGATTCAGCGTATTGAGGAATAATCGCGCCGTAAAACAGCGGAGGCAAGACACGAATGAAGAGCTTTGGACTAACAGACAAGGGAAAAGTCAGAAAAGACAACCAGGATTGCTTTATCATTGAGAAATGCAATGCGCGGGATTGCGTGATTGCGGTCCTTTGTGACGGCATGGGCGGCGCAAAAGCCGGCGGCCTTGCCAGTCAGCTGTCCAATAAAGCCTTTGTCGCCTATGTCTACGCAAAGCTCACTTCGCGGGTCAACCGGGTATTCAATTACCGGGAAATTCTGCAGGCCGCCTGTGCTGAAGCCAACGGTGTAGCCTTTGAGTATTCACAGTTTGGGGAAGAATTCAGCGGCATGGGCACGACCATTGTCGGCGGCGTGATTAAATCAAACGGCAATGGGTATATTATCAATGTCGGAGACAGCCGCGCCTATCATATTTCCCGCAGAGAGAATCGCGTGGTGCAGATTACCCGGGATCATTCTCTTGTAGAGGATCTTTTGGAGTTTGGCGCGATCACCAGAGAACAGGCCCTGCACCATCCGCAGCGCAATGTGATTACGAGAGCCCTTGGTTCTGAGGCGGATGTAGAGTCGGATTATTATGAATTCAGCCTGCTGAGCGGCGATATTTTGCTGCTCTGCTCCGACGGCCTGTCCAATATCGTAAACGATGATGAAATGCTTGCCTGTGCAAAGGAAAACCCGGATCCCGAATCGCTCTGCAGAGCTTTGATGCGGCTTGCGCTCAATCGGGGTGCGCGCGATAACGTAACAGTCGTCGCGGTGATGCGATAAGGTCTGCTGACTGGAGAGCAATATGAACACAAATGACAAATACATTGGCAAAATGCTTGACGGCCGGTATGAGGTTCTGGAGCTGATAGGCGAGGGCGGCATGGCAGTTGTATACAAAGCCCTTGACCACCGGCTGAATCGCAGCGTAGCTGTAAAGATCCTGCGGGATGAAATGGCGAATGATGAGGAGTTTAAGCGCCGCTTCTGCGCAGAGTCCCATGCTGTCGCCATGCTGTCACACCCCAATATTGTTGCCGTATACGATGTAAGCCACAGCGACGCTATGGAATACATAGTTATGGAGCTTGTGGACGGTATCACTCTGAAGCAGTATATGGACAAAAAGGGGGCCATCTCCTGGCGGGAAGCGCTGCATTTTACCAAGCAGATTTCCCGTGCGCTCACGCACGCCCACGAACGCGGAATCATTCACCGGGATATCAAGCCGCACAACATCATGCTGCTGCGGGACGGGACAATCAAGGTGGCCGATTTCGGAATTGCCGCGCTGGACAATGAGGTTCACGAGAACAACGGGCAGGCGATAGGCTCAATTCATTACATCGCCCCGGAGCAGGCGCGCGGCGAAAGCCCGGATATCCGAAGCGATCTGTATTCTCTCGGCGTTGTCATGTACGAAATGCTGACCGGCCAAAAGCCCTATACAGGTGACACGCTTGGTGAGATTGCCGTCAAGCATATGAACGCAGAGCCTGTTCCGCCGCACGAGCTTGTACCGGATATTCCTCCGGAATTGGAGCGCATCACGCTCAAAGCGATGGAGGCAGACATCCAGGAGCGCTATCAATCGGCCGAGGCCCTCCTGGCAGATCTGGACAGCTTTACACAGAGCCAGCTTGCGGCAGAGGAGGAGCAGCAGCAACAGCAGGCCATTGTTAATCCCGCTGTTGTCCCGGTTCGCTCGCTGAGCGAGCTTTCCCGGGAAAACTACCGGAGACGCAGAAGAAGATCAGGACGTGTCAGCTTCTTCGCGGGAACCTTCGGTATTCTGCTGACAGCGGTTGTCCTGATCGTTTTTATCTGGCGTTTTTGGCTGGAGGACATCTTTTCTCCGGCGGAGCGCATCAATTTGCCCAATTTTGTCGGCAGCAGTTATAACGATCTTATCAGCGATCCGAAACTCAATTCTCTCTATAATTTTGAAGTGATATTTGTCGTCGATAAGGAGACGGAACCGGGCTATATCCTCTCTCAGTTTCCAAATGAAGGCCGCAGCATGATGGTTATCCCGGAGGGCATCTCTGTGGAGCTGACGGTCAGCACGGGCGATGTCATGGCGGAAGTTCCGGATGTGATCAATATCGATTACCGCACGGCGAGCAATATTCTGCGCCAGACCGGCTTTTATGTTGAAATTGAAAACTCCATATCCGACAGCTACAACAAGGATTACGTCATCAGTACCAATCCGGTTGCCGGGGAGGAGCTTGGCACGGGATCAACCGTGTATATGGTTGTCAGCAGCGGCCCGCAGATCTCCAGCGTAACGATGCCCAACCTGATCGGTCTTTCCGAGACTGCCGCGGTTACCCAGCTTGAAAACAGTGATCTCAGCTTTGGCGGCTCGACCTATGCAAAAAGCGATCTGCCGGCCGGCACGGTTGTCGGACAGAGTGTTGAGGCATTTACGGAAATCGAGGAACACAGCAAGATCATACTGCGTGTTTCCACAGGACCGGAGGATAAATGATCAAAGGCACAATTATCAAGGCGCTCAGCGGCTTCTATTATGTTCAGACAGAGAGTGGATTGCTGACCTGCAAAGCGCGCGGCCGCTTCCGTTTGGACGGGACGTCTCCTCTGGTGGGCGACCGGGTAATCTGCAGCGTGGATGCAAACGGCATTGGCCGTGTGGATCAGATCGAACCGCGCCGAAACTGGTTTGTCCGGCCGGCCGTGGCCAATGTGGATGCCCTGGTCTTTGTCGCAGCCGATGCCAATCCCGTAACGGACCCCTTTCTCATTGACCGTGTTTCCGTGATCGCGGCCGACGCCGACTGTGAGTTGATTCTATGTATCAACAAAACAGATCTTGCCCCAGGCGATCACCTCTTTGAGATCTATCGGCAGGCCGGCTTTCCAGTCTTTCAGGTCAGCGCAGCGACAGGGGAGGGGATTGCCGCGCTGCGCAGTGAGCTGGAGGGAAAAGTCAGCGCCTTTACCGGTAACTCGGGCGTTGGCAAATCCAGTCTCTTGAACAGTCTGCTGCCGGGGCTGCAGCTTCAAACCGCTGAGGTCAGTGATAAGCTTGGCCGCGGAAAGCACACGACTCGTCATGTTGAGCTGTATGCGCTGGGAAACGATACCTACCTGGCCGACACGCCCGGCTTTGCCTCCTTTGAAATTGAGATGATCCGACCGATCCCAAAAGAAGAGCTGCAGTTCGCGTTTCGTGAGTTTGCCCCGTACATAGGTAAATGCCGCTTTCAGGACTGCATGCATTTGAAGGAGCCCGGCTGTGCAGTAACGCAGGCTGTGATGGACGGCATTGTCTCTGCCAGCCGGCATGCGTCTTATGAGCGCCTATATGAGCTCAGCGCGCAGCATAAAACCTGGGAGATTAAGCAGAATTAAGTTCTATTCGATCCGTCTTTCGCGTATTATGTAGAGAATACATGACGCGGGAGGCGGTTTTTTTGCGGAGAGGACACAGAAACGTATGGGGCTGCGCCGCGATCACTGCGGGCCTGCTGATCCTTCTTGCTCTGATATTGCCCGCAGAATTCTGGTGGTTTCTGATTGCCACTGCGCTGATCGTGCTGGGAATCTGGTATTTGCGCTGTTGTTAGGGAGGTGGAAGCAGAAGATGCGCATTTTTGTGTTCAAGCTGCCGCGCTTTTTATCGCGCCTGTTCGTACGCAGGGACAAACAGTAATACCGCGCTTTGCTCCGGCATATGCTGTACAAATGCGTACAGTAAGGAGCGTTTGCCATGGAAATCCAGTTTGAGAATACAAGCATCAATACCTACCTGCCGTTTTTCCGGCAGAATCGACGGATCCAGCTCAACCAGGACGGCGTTGTACCGGACACCAATGACGATATTGGCCGCATTGTCAGTACACAGGCCCTCGTCTTTCTGGAGGGAAAGGAGAACTATAATCGCAGAATTTCGGTAAGCGGAGAGATCCAGACGGTTATCGTTTATATTACTGAGGAAGAAAAACAGGTATCCTTCGTGAAACTGTCAAAGGGCTTTGAGATCGATTTCGAAGATGAAGAAATCGATTCGGGAACCCAAAGCCAGATTCGCCTGGAGGTGGTTCATACTGAAGCCCGCGTTTTGAACCCGAGAAAAGTCTCTGTGACGGTTGAGCTGGGGGCCGAACTGACCGCATACCGGTGGGCGGAAGCCGCTGTCAAGACAAAACCATCAGCAGATAGCCCGGACGGTTTATATGTAGAAGATGCGGAAAAGGACGCCTACTATATCGCTTTTCTCGGGGAAAAGACGTTTGCCTTCAGCGAGCAGTACAGTTTTCCGGACAGTCAACCGGAGCCGAAGCGGTTGATCACGGTGCAGAACCGTCTGATCAGCAGGGACGTGCAGCAAATCGGCAGCCGGCTGATCCTGAAGGGCACCGTATTAACGGATGTGTGGTACCTTGCGGATGAGATCAGCTATCCGCTGTATGCGCAGTTTTCTTCGCCGTTTTCACAGATTTTGGATGCCGGAGAATTTGATTTCCGCTATGGCAGAACAGAGCTCGCGGCGACTGCTGCCTACTGTGATCTTGTTGATACCATCAGCGGAGACAAGGCGCTGGATTTGGAACTGCATGCGGTACTCCAAATGGTCAGCTACTGTGTCCAGCGTCTGCAGTACATCTCAGATGCTTACAGCAATCGCGTACCGCTGCAGTGCGATATCCGTGAGCAGCAGCTGCTTTGCAGCTTGCGCAGCGACTGTGAAATCCTGTCGGGAACGGATACTCTTCCCATAGCAAATGACTGTTCCGAGCTGCTCTGTACCTTCTCATCCGTTACGCAAAAATCCTATGACAACGGACGTCTGACCGCGTCCGTCGCGCTGGATATTCTATATCTGACCAAGGCCGGGACTCTCTCAGTCGCGAATCGCAGTGTGACGCTCGCCAAAGACATTCCGCAGTCCGCGGTCATGATTCTGGGCGCACACGTCAAAGACCTGAACCTGCGGCTTGAGGGAGATCAGGTAAACTGCCGTATCGGTGTAGAATGCATGCTGGAGAGCTCCGAGCATGTGGAGATCGCTGCGGTTGAGGCGATTGAAATGGACACGGAGCATGCTTACGACGTGGAGGCCTACCCGACGCTCAGTCTCGTACGTGTGGACAATGAATCGCTCTGGGAACTGGCAAAGCGCTACCACTCCAGCGTGGAAAGCATTGAAAAGCTGAACGAACTCACCGAACCCCTGCAGGGGAAGCTGCTCATCGTGCCGAAACAGCTTTAGGAATTGGAATTGACACTTGTCAGATGTCCGCCGATATGCTAAAATAACTGCGCTGAATTATCGTATAAGGGGAGTTGTTAGTATGTCAGGACATTCCAAGTGGCACAATATACAGAAAACAAAAGGAGCCGCTGACGCCAAGCGCGCCCAGGCCTTTACCAAGATTGCACGTGAAATGATCGTTGCTGTCAAGGAAGGCGGTGGGGGAGATCCGCGCAGCAACTCCAAGCTTGCCGCCGTCGTTGCCAAGGCAAAGGCCGCCAATATGCCAAATGACAACATCAAGCGCACCATTGACAAGGCGCTGGGTGCCGGCAATACCGAAAACTATGAAAAGATCATCTATGAGGGCTACGGCCCCCAGGGCGTCGCGGTTATTGTGGAAACCATGACGGATAACCGCAACCGTACTGCCGGTGAGATGCGCCATTATTTTGATAAGTACGGCGGAAACATGGGCGCGTCCAACTGCGTCTCATGGTCCTTTGACAAGAAGGGCGTCATCGTCATTGATAATGAAGATGAAGAACTCGATGAAGATACCGTCATGATGGACGCGCTGGATGCCGGCGCCGCGGACTTTGAGGCCGAAGGTGAGGTCATGACCGTATACACCGGAGTGGACGACGTTGCCGCCGTGGCCGATGCGCTGACTGCTGCCGGCTACAAGCTGCTGTCCGCTCAGGTCGAAATGCTTCCACAGAACGGCTATATCAAGCTCACCAATGAGGACGATATCAAGAACATGCAGAAGATGCTTGATATGTTCGAGGACAACGACGACGTGCAGAACGTCTGGCACAACTGGGAAGACGCGGAGTAAACAGGGGGAAATTGAAAAAGGATCGCTTTGTGCTGCAGCATAAAGCGATCCTTTTTTTCAGAATACCGCCATGTGGGCAGGCGGACCCAGAAATGACATAAGAGCGGGGCATGCCCCGCTCTTATGTACGATTATCCTGATTGAGCGCGTAATCAGACCTCGCCCTTCCAGTTCCGATACGGCAGATTCTCGGGCGTCGGCGGGATGTAGCCGGGGA
>JAEEGL012837775.1_pt1 | contig 16400 bp, 18 predicted proteins | sample 9134231 | NCBI WGS metagenome assembly JAEEGL01 (sample SAMN16246548, study PRJNA631951) | gut metagenome | biome: gut microbiome; feature: rumen; material: fiber-attached | host: Bos | place: Iran: Karaj | collected 2018-10
AAACGGCTTTGAAGCAGTTAAGGATTTCAACCTTGAAGTAGAAGACAAAGAATTCATCATCTTCGTAGGACCTTCAGGATGTGGTAAGTCTACCACTCTTCGTATGATTGCAGGTTTGGAAGATATTTCCAGCGGTGAGCTTACCATCGATGGAAAGGTTATGAACAATGTTGAGCCGAAGGATCGTGATATCGCAATGGTATTCCAGAACTACGCTCTTTATCCACACATGACCGTATATGATAACATGGCATTTGGCCTTAAGATTCGTAAGATGCCAAAGGATGAAATTGATAAGCGCGTACAGGAAGCTGCAAAGATTCTTGACTTGGATAAGTTGTTGGATCGTAAGCCAAAGGCTTTGTCCGGTGGTCAGAGACAGCGTGTAGCTATGGGTCGTGCAATCGTTCGTAATCCTAAGGTATTCCTTATGGATGAGCCTTTATCAAACTTGGATGCAAAGCTTCGTGTTCAGATGCGTATTGAGATTTCCAAACTTCATGATCGTTTGGGAGCTACCATCATCTACGTTACACATGACCAGACAGAGGCTATGACCCTTGGTACCAGAATCGTTGTTATGAAGGACGGTGTTGTTCAGCAGATCGACTCTCCTCAGAACCTTTACAATAAGCCGGGCAACTTATTCGTTGCAGGATTTATCGGATCTCCGCAGATGAACTTCTTTACCGCAAAGATTGAAAAGGAAGGCGAAGGCCTTGTAGCTGTTGTTGGAAACAGCAGATTAAATGTACCTGTTGCTAAGGCAAAGGTATTGACCGACAAGGGATATGTTGGAAAAGAAGTAACACTTGGTATTCGTCCTGAGGATATTCATGACTCACAGATGTTCATCGATGCTTCTCCGAACACCGTTATCGAGTCAACCATCAAGGTATACGAATTGCTTGGTGCTGAAGTATTCTTATACTTTGATTATGCTGATACTCAGGTTACAGCACGAGTTGATCCTCGTACAACAGCAAAGATGGGCGATACCGTTAAGTTTGCACTTGATATGGAGAAGGCTCACTTCTTTGACAAGAGCACAGAGGTAACCATTACCAACTAGTTTGTAAAGTAAGAAAGATTTCGTCATTTGCTTTCGAAATGACCGTAATTTCTTCTTTTTAACAAAGCACCCTCAAGCGATTACGCTTGGGGGTGTTTTTATATTGCATTTTTTGGATTTAGTTGTTATAATCCATGTGCTAATTAAATTGCATAAAAGGTTTTTCTTTAATAAAGAGACAAAAGAAAGGAGACATTATGTCAGACGCTAGAGTTTCAAGACAGACATTAATCGGAGAATTGTTGCAGATTGATGCGGATATTGCACCAATCCTTATGGGAATCGGAATGCATTGCTTAGGATGCCCTGCATCACAGATGGAGTCCCTTGAAGAGGCAGCAGCCGTTCATGGCATCAATGCTGACGACCTCGTAGACGAGATCAACAATTTCTTAGCTAGTAAGTAAGTATTATAATTTATCGCGAAGTTATTATTAAAAATCGATGCCTACTTTTCGTGTAGGCATCGATTTTTATATATATACATGCAATTTGTCTTTTTTTATACAAAAATGGTATAATAATGTAGATTACGTATAGGGACGAGTGTCCCTGATGGAGAAACTATGGGAACAATAACTGCAAAAGGCAAGCTCCTTCATTATTTGAAGACGCCTTTATATATGTTTTTTCTGTATTTTGCCGGAAGCATCGTACTTATATTTTACAGTCGAAAAGTGGGAACCATTTCCCTCAGTCTGGCCTGCATTTACGGATTGCTGAATATTTACGCATATTTCAAAAATAAACGCCGTTTATCTGACGAGATTATCGGCTTTGCCGTACAGTACGGAACGGTGCAGGGAAAAATGCTTCGGGAGTTCCAGATTCCTTATGCGATTTTGGAAAGCGATGGACGAATTGTTTGGATGAACAATATGTTTTCCGAAATCACTGGAAAAGATGAAAGCTGGCAAAAGTCCATTACAACTATTTTTAAAGAGATTACCCGTGAGAATGTGGAGCGTGCCCAGGAAGACCAGTTTGTGATACAGGTTCAGTATGAGGATCGTATCTACAATGCGCATTTGAACAAAATGGATTTTGATATTCAGAATCCTGAGGAGAAGCAGCCGGAAGACGCGCTGTTTGTGGAGCACGCGGGAAGCCTGATTTCTGTGATGCTTACGGATGTAACGGAATTGGAACGTTTAAAGCGTCAAAATGAAGACGATCAGATGATTCCGGTACTCTGTTATGTGGATAATTACGATGAGACCATGGCAACCGTGGATGAAGTAAAGCGCTCCATGCTGACTGCCGTGTTGGATCGAAATATCAACCGTTATTTCAGAGAAGTGGACGGAATCGTTCGAAAGACCGATCGAGATAAGTATTTGATTATTATCAATAAAAAAGGTCTTGGAAAACTGAGGGAAAATAAGTTTTCCATATTGGAAGACATCCAGAGCGTGAAAATCGGTACAGACAATGTATTTACCGTAAGTCTCGGTATCGGATGCGGTGCCGATTCCTATGTTGCCCGTGCGGAGTTTGCCCGTGCTGCCATTGACCTTGCTTTGGGACGCGGCGGTTCTCAGGTGGTTATCAAGGATAATCAGGACGTTTCTTATTTTGGAGTCCACGGAAAAGAAGTGGAAAAGAATACCCGAGTAAAGGCTCGTGTAAAGGCTCAGGCTCTTCGTGAAATCATGGAGGCCAGAGATAAGATTATCGTTATGGGACACAGCCTATCCGACGCGGATTCTTTGGGGTCTGCCATCGGTGTTTACTGCTGTGCAAGGGATTTGGGAAAGCCATGCCAGATCGTTTTAAATAATGTGACGGCATCTCTTCGTCCGCTTTTGGACACTTTAAAAAATGACGAAAGCTATCCGAGAGATTTGTTTATTTCTTCCGAGGAGGCACTAAACCAGATAAACCCCTATTCTCTGGTGGTGGTTGTGGATACAAATCGCCCCAGCTATACGGAGTGCCCGCAGCTTTTAAATCGCGGAAATGCTATTGTGGTGTTTGACCATCATAGACAGGGAAGTGAAAAGATTGCCAATCCGTTGCTTTCTTATATTGAGCCTTATGCATCATCTTCCTGCGAAATGATAACGGAAGTGTTACAGTATTTTTCCGACAAAATTACCGTGACTCCGAAGGAAGCTGATTTGATTTATGCCGGAATTCTAATTGATACCAACAACTTTATGACGAAAACCGGCGTGCGTACCTTTGAGGCAGCGGCGTATCTTCGAAGAAACGGAGCGGAAGTAACCCGGGTTCGTAAACTTTTACGCGAAGACATGTCAGCCTATAAGGCCCGTGCGGAAGTAGTTCGTCATGCGGAAGTATTTCACGGAGCCTTTGCCATTTCCGTTTATGACTCAAAAGATACGGAAAGTCCGACCATTATCGGGGCTCAGGCAGCCAATGAGTTGTTAAACATAGTGGGTATAAAGGCATCTTTTGTATTAACCAATTATCAGAATAAGATTTATGTATCTTCCCGATCTATTGATGAGATAAACGTTCAGCAGATTATGGAGCGTTTGGGAGGCGGTGGTCATTTAAACGTAGCCGGTGCCCAGATTGAGAACAGTTCCATAGATTCGGTAAAACAGAGAATAGAAGATATACTGGAAATACTAATCAACGAAGGAGATATCAAACTATGAAAGTAATTTTGCTTGCAGATGTGAAGCCTCATGGAAAAAAGGGTGATATCGTAGAAGTATCCGATGGATATGCCAGAAATGTTTTGCTTAAGAAAAACCAGGGAGTGGAAGCCACTCCCGCAAATATGAATAATCTGAAATTGCAGAACCAGCATGCGGACAAAGTAGCTGCAGAGAATCTTGCGGAAGCAGAAAAGCTGGCGGAGGAGATGAAAGAGTGGCTTGTGGAGACATCCGTAAAAGCCGGAGAAGGAGGTCGTACCTTCGGTTCAGTATCCTCGAAAGAGATTGCTCAGGCAATTAAGACTCAGTATCAGCACGAGATTGACAAGAAAAAGATTCAGATTGACGGAGCCATCAATACCATTGGGGTTCATGAGGTAAAGGTGAAACTTCATCCTAAGGTGATTGCAACTTTAAGAGTTCATGTGGGAGAGAAGTAGGAGAGAAAAATGCCGGAAGAACAGATAACACGAATTATGCCAAGCTCCCTCGAAGCGGAAAAAGCAGTCATCGGTTCCATGATTATGGACCCTCAGGTAGCCATTGATAAGGCTGCCCAGATTGTGACGGCTGAAGATTTTTATCATCAGCCCTATGGCGTATATTTTGATACCCTTCGGGAATTGAAAGATGCGGGAGAAGAGTTTGACGGTGTAGTTTTACAGGACAGATTAAAACAGAAAAATGTTCCTTCTCAGTTTGTGGAAGCCGGATTTATTGCCGGTTTAATGGAAGATACCATGGTTTCCGTCAATGTGGAAAGCCATGCCAAGATAGTAAAAGAAAAGGCTTTACTGCGACAGATAATTCGAACCTGTCAAAATATCGAAAAGAACAGTTTTGCGGAAGATCAGGAAGCCTCTGAGATTATTGATATTTCCCAGCAGCAGTTTAAGGAACTGTCCGAGCTTAACAATGACAGCTCTACCCGTTCCATTTCCGAAATTGTTCAGAATGCACTGCAAACCATTGAAAAAGCATCCCAGCAGGATGGAAAGATTACGGGAATTCCCACGGGATTTATTGATTTAGACTATAAGACGGCAGGTATGCAGCCCTCCGATTTGATTCTTTTGGCGGCCCGTCCTTCCATGGGAAAAACGGCGCTGGCACTAAATATCGCACAGCATGTGGCTTTTCGCGAGCACAAAGCGGTTGCCATTTTCTCTTTGGAAATGTCAGCGGAGCAGCTGGTAAACCGTATGTTTGCATTGGAATCCTCCGTGGATGCCCAGAAGCTTCGTACCGGTAAGTTGGAAGGTTCTGAATGGGAGCAGTTGGTGGAAGGGGCTTCCGTTATTGCCAATTCCAGATTGGTCATCGATGACACACAGCCCATGTCCATTACGGAGATGCGTGCAAAGTGTCGAAAGATTCAGCAGAGTGAAACCGGGTTGGATATGATCATCATTGACTATTTGCAGTTGATGAATGGTACCGGTGGAAAGAATGTTTCCCGTCAGCAGGAGATTTCCGATATTTCCCGAGCATTAAAGGGACTGGCCAGAGAATTAAAAGTGCCGGTAATTGCACTGTCTCAGTTAAACCGAGGTGTAGAGCAAAGAGATGACAAGCGCCCCATGCTTTCCGATCTCCGAGATTCCGGAGCCATCGAGCAGGATGCGGACGTGGTAATGTTTATTTATCGAGATGATTACTACAATAAAGAGTCTGAGAAAAAGGGTATTTCCGAAGTCATTATCGCAAAGCAACGTAACGGCCCGGTGGGTACCGTTGAGCTTGTTTGGTTACCGGAATATACCAGATTCGGAAACAAGATTAAGAATAAAAAAGAATTTAAAGAGAATTAAAAAAGACGTCCGAGTATATCGGACGTCTTTTGCTTTTTAAAAGCTGTAATAATTAGCCCTGAGAAATGGCTCCTGTTGGGCAAACACCGGCGCAAGTTCCGCACTCAACACAAGCGGTAGCGTCGATTTCATACTGGCTGTCTCCCTGAGAGATAGCGCCTACCGGGCACTCTGGCTCGCAAGTTCCGCAGCTTACGCAAGAATCACTGATAACATATGCCATAGTAACGTCCTCCTATTCATAATACTTTTCATACATTCAACTTTTACAAGTTAATTTATATTTTATCATTACGTTTTCAGAAAACAAGTATTATTTTTAAAACAATATCAGAGTTGAGCTAAAGTTTGTAACGCTCGGTCCTTTAACATAACGGAATGCTGTTCTTGAATATAGTCGGCGGATCCCGCATGAGCATCGGCAGCAGTTCCGTACTCGCTGATGATATTAAGCAAGCGGTTGAATTCCTTCGCCGGCATGTCCCTTCGCTCCAAGACCAATTCATAGCGGTTGCTTAAGCTTTTGTACAAGTGATTTAAGCATTCTTCGGGCGGCGTTAAGATATGAGACAGTCGAATCACGTCCTCTAAGCTGTCAAAGCAAAAGATACGAATCAAAGGCTTTTGCTGCTTTTCGCCCTCCGTGCCTAAAGTGGCATCGTCCTTGGCTGTATTGGAATACTTAAGTTTCGGTAAGGAAGGACGTGGCTCATACATGGGCATATCGTAATCTTCGTCTTCCTCCCAATCCATATCCTCGGAATAGTTATCATCCTCTAAAGCGGTATCTCCCGCAGAGAACTGGGAAAATCTTGGATCCAATTCTTCCGGATAGGGAACCTTTGTAACAATCAGCACAATGGACTCCGAAGAGATGGGAATTGCTTCAATCATAAGAGGAATATCTTCCACTTCAAAACCGAATTTATAGGATGCCCAACGCATCATTTCCCGAAACAGTGATTTTGCTTTCGGAGTGCCGTAGGCTAATTCGCTAAGTTTAATCTGTCTTTGTTCTAAGTCTTCTTTGGTAAGGGTGCAACGTATTTGATTTTCATTCATTTTTTCAATCTTCATATGTCACCCACCTTTCTAATAATCATTCTCAGTAGGTATACTAATTATAAAGAATGGAAAAACGGATGTAAAGGAATGAAATTATTAAAAATTTATAAACAAAATCTAAACAAAAAATAAACAATCTTAAACCTTTATTAAACCTGTCCAAACCCTATTGCAAAGGGAATATTCCGGTGGTTTAATTGGCTCATCGACGAATAGTTGTATTCCCAACTTATTTTCATTACACAATATCGTGTGTTTTTCCAAGGATCAGTATTTATACCATTTGACCTCCTTTGGGGAATAAGAATAAAACGGGACAATCAAAGGGAATGGATTTCTTGTAAAAAGGGAATACAAGCTGAGAAAGGGTGGTGAGGAGACAGTATGATTGTTGTTTGTTAGGAAGAGGTAAGATTTGTAACTATGGATGTCCGATTGTTCACGGATGTTCTTTCGACAATGCAACATATGGGAAATTTGAGAATATTGTAAGATTATTTAAAGTTGAGGGGCGGTGCCATATGCACCGCCTTTTTTGTGCTTCCGGTTAAAGAATGCTATAATGACAAAGAAGAAGGTTGTTTGCTTGAATTCGGAGGAAATATGAAAAAGAAAAAGAAAGTCACATGGAAGACTTACCTTAGAAGATGGATCAGACGAGCTGCAAACAGTGACGGACGCTTTTGGGCGGTAATCGGTGTTTGCTTGGTTCTGATTGTGGCAGGCATTGCCATATATATTAAAAAGTATGCTCCCACCAAAGAGAGCCTTACAGTTTCCGAGTATTATGCCACTATCACAGACCATGAGGCTGTAGTATTTTTGAACGGAAAGAAAATGGAGCCGGATAAAAACGCCATTTTCGGAAACGGACTTTGTCTGGAGGGCAATGCCTATCTGGAACTGTCCTTTGTAAAAGAGAATCTGGATGACGGCTACGTGTATGATGAGTCTGCCGGAGTTTTGCGCTATACCACCGAAAATGAAACCATTTCCGTTAATAAAGACGAAAAAAGTTACTCTTCCGGAAGAAGTGACACCTCCATGGGGGCTGTGATTGTACTTGAGGAAGATGAAACCGCTTATTTGCTGTTGGATTTTGTGGAAGAGTTTACGGATGTAAACGGATCCGTAATCGATGAGACCCCCGGCAGAATTTGCCTGGAAAGTGCCGGTTATGAAAAGACTACGGCGGTGGTCCGTAAGAATACGGTGATGCGTCAGTACGGCGGACCAAAGAGTAAAATCGTTTCCGAACTTCAAAAGAAAGAAGTTGTATCCGTAGTGGGAAGCGCCGGAAAATGGGTTTGGGTATTAAACGATCGGGGAATTCTCGGCTGTGTAAAAAGCAGTGAGTTAAAGAATAAAGAAACCACCACGGTAGAGCCTCGTTTAAAAGAAAGAACTTATCAGCATATTTCTTTGGATGAATCTCTTTGTATCGGATGGCAGGAAGTAACGGTAAAGGCGGAAAACAGAAATCTGGAGAATCGCTTAAAAAAGACCAAAAAGATAAATGTTATGGTGCCTACCTGGATGGGTATTGCGGACAATGCCGGAGCACTGTCTAATTTGGCCACCATGGATTACGTGTCCGCCTGCCATAATCAGGAAATTCAGGTTTGGGGTGCGATTTCCGATTCTTTAAGTTCTGAAGTCAGCACCACCGCTGTTTTGAACAACACGTCCTCCCGCGATAATCTGGTAAACAATATTGTGGCGGCTGCCGTGGCCTACGGTATGGACGGAGTAACCATAAACTTTTCCAATATAGGAAATGAATCGAAGGACGGGTGGGCTCAGTTTATTCGTGAGCTTTCATTAAAGTGTGAAAACAATGACCTGATTTTGGCAGTAAATATGGGTATGGATACGGAAAGCCCGGAGTGCTATAATTACGCTGTTTTGGATAATTATGCGGATTACGTGTTTGCCTCCGTATCAGTGGATGCTTTGTCGGATGCTGTTGCAAAGGGCAATGAAGAGGCTGTGGTTTCGGCTATGGACGTTGTCCTTGAGACTGTGGATTCTTCCCGAGTGGTATTGGGTGTGCCCCTTTATATCAGAGCATACAGTGAAGAAACAGAGGAGTATTCGGGGGATATGCAGACTGTGGATGCGGAGCCTATGGCAAAGTATCTTCAGTATATGCAGGACCAGAAACTTGCCGGAGCCGCTTTTTGGCGTCTGGGAGTAGAAAGTGATGGAATATGGGAAGTGATTTCCCTGTATATCAAATAATGGATACAAAGATTTTTAAAATTAATGAAACAAAAGAATTAGGCAGTCAGCTTGCAGATGCGGCCGGGATCCTTCAAAAGGGAGGTCTGGTGGCTTTTCCCACAGAGACGGTTTACGGTCTTGGAGGTGATGCCAAAAATAAAGATGCCTCTAAAAGTATTTATGCAGCAAAAGGTCGTCCTTCCGACAATCCTTTGATTGTTCATATTCCGGACGTAGCGTGGTTGGATGAGATTGTGTCTGAGATTCCCGAGAATGCGAAAAAACTGGCGGATGCCTTTTGGCCCGGTCCCATGACTTTGATTTTTAAAAAAAATGAGGTTATTCCTTATGAAACAACCGGTGGCTTGGATACAGTGGCAGTACGACTTCCTTCCCATCCGGTAGCCCGAGCTCTTATGGAAAAAAGCGGTGTGTATATCGCTGCTCCTTCCGCAAATACTTCAGGCAGACCAAGCCCCACAAAGGCAAAGCACGTAATCGAGGACTTAAGCGGAAAAATCGATGCCATTATTGATGGCGGAGAAGTAAATATAGGACTGGAATCCACCATTATTGATGTGACGGAAGAGATTCCCATGATTTTGCGTCCGGGTTATATTTCCTTGGAAGATGTGGAAAAGGTGGTTGGAAAAGCCATGTATGATCCGGGGATTTTTTCCGAGAATAAAAATGTTCGTCCAAAGGCACCGGGAATGCGCTACCGTCATTATGCACCCAAGGGAAATTTGATTGTTGTGGACGGAGAAAAGGCAGCAGTCTGCGATTATATCAACGAACAGATCGCAGAGGCGGTTTCTCAAGGAAAAAAGGTAGCGGTATTGGCGTCCAATGAGACAGCGGATACCTACAGAAATGCTAAGGTCTACCCCATCGGATCCTTGGAAAATGAGGAAGAAATCGCTCATAATTTATACGATTTGCTGCGCCGTTTCGATGAAGAAGGTATGGAATTAATATATTCCGAGGCATTTGAAACACCGCACATCGGTCAGGCCATTATGAATCGATTATTGAAAGCTGCCGGCCATCAGGTGGTTTCCGTTTAATCAGATAATAAAAAAATATTCAAAAAATTTATCGAAAGTACTATCCATTTGGAGGAAAATGTGAGAAAATATAAACGCGTTATTTTTGTGGCCGGAAATGGAATTACCCGTGCTCCAATGGCTGCTGAAATATACAAAACACTGGAACATAATGAGACCGAAGTTTTGGCGAGAGGCCTAGTCGTTGCCTTTCCGGAGCCTTTGAATCAAAAAACGGAAGCCGTGATGATTTCCAATGGAATTACGGTCACCGATTATCAGGCAAAGGAGCTTATGGATTCCGAAATTACGGAAGACACTATTATTTTTGTAATGGAAGAGTCACAGCGACGAAAGGTTTTGGATCGTTATGAACATGCCACCGAGGAAAACACTTTTGTGTTAACGGCCTTTGTGGACGAAGAATTGGAAATTATCGATCCTTACGGGGGATCTCTTCAGACTTACGGAATCTGCTTCGAGATGTTGCGCTCCACATTGACAAAAGTTGTGGAGAAACTTGACGGGATAAACTAGAATTTTGAGACCAAACAGGGGGAGAAATTTATGAGTGAGAAGAGAGAAGACTACATTAGTTGGGACGAGTACTTTATGGGTATCGCCATCTTAAGCGGTATGCGTTCCAAAGATCCTCACACTCAGGTTGGCGCTTGCATTGTTAGCACCGACAACAAAATATTATCCATGGGTTACAATGGTTTCCCAAGGGGATGCTCCGATGACGAGTTTCCCTGGAACCGTGACGGCGACCCGTTGGACAACAAATATTTCTACACCACCCATAGTGAGTTAAATGCGATTTTAAACTACAGGGGTGGTTCCTTGGAGGGTGCAAAACTCTATGTATCCTTATTCCCATGCAATGAGTGTGCCAAGGCGATTATTCAGTCCGGCATAAAAGAAATCATTTACGACAGTGATAAATATGAACATACTCCCAGTGTGATTGCTTCCAAGAGGATGCTTACCGCTTCGGGGGTTACTTTCCGTAAGTATGAGCACTCGGGAAGAGAGATTTCATTTGGCGTATGATGAAAAAGAAAGAAAAAAACCAAGTGGTGGAATCTTTAGCCCTGGTGATGCAGCTGGGGATTTCTATGATGGTTCCTATTTTGGCTTGCACACTGTTTGGTGTGTGGCTTACGAAAAAAACAGATTTGACCTGGTTGCCAATCCTGGGATTTTTTATCGGAGCATTGGCTGGCGGAGAATCTGTTTATAAGCTTGTAAAGAAATATCTGAAAGACAATGATAAAAGAATTTAAACGATTAAACGAGGCGTTGCCGGGGCTTTTGCTTGGAATACTGATTTACGGAGTTTTAGTGGAAGTCATCGGAGTCTGGTTTGCCTCGGATAAACTTTTGTTTACTACCGGCTTATTGATTGGCATTGCCTGTGCTTTGGGTATGGCTATTCACTTGGCAGTGGTATTGGACGAAACCGTTCGTACAAGGAATGCTTCGCCCAAGATGATAAAGCTGAAATCCGTTCTTCGTTATTTGGTGGTGGTAGTCGTCTTTTTTGTAATGATGTATTTCCGCCTGGGGAATCTGATTTCTGCTTTTATCGGTGTTTTAGGCTTGAAGGCCAGTGCTTATGCACAGCCTTTATTGCATAGATTTTTTCATCTTCTTCGAAAAGAAGAAATCATATCAAAAGATGAGGAGGTGAAATTGTGAACAATGCGATTTTGGTGGCATCCGCAAACGACATCGACTTTATGATTCATGGCCTGTTCTCTTACGAACTGTTTGGTCAGACCGTTTGGATCACCACTTCTCATGTATGTATTGCAATTGTAATGCTTGTCATTATTGTTTTGGCAATCATTGCAAACCGTACCATGGCAAAGGCAACCGCCGTTCCGGGTCCGGTGCAAAACGTAATTGAGTTGGTCGTAAGTTTTTTGGATGGAATCGTAACCAGTTCCATGGGAAAAAGCGCACCGAAGTTCCGCAACTATATTGGAACCATTTTTATTTTTATCTTGCTTTCCAACATTTCCGGAATTTTTGGACTTCGACCACCTACCGCGGATTACGGAACTACCTTTGCTTTGGGTGTAATGACATTTTTAATTATTCATTTCAACCAATTTAAGCACAACAGTTTGAAATCCATTTGGGTAGATATGTGTTCGCCGCTTCCACCATGGTTGCCGATTTGGTTCCCAATCAACTTAATCAGTGAGATTGCAGTGCCGATTTCCTTATCCTTGCGTCTTTTCGCTAACGTGCTTTCCGGTACGGTTATGATGGCGCTGGTATACGGATTATTATCAAAAATTGCTTTGGTATGGCCCGCGGTCTTACATGTGTACTTTGACTTGTTCTCCGGAGCGATTCAGACGTACGTATTTTGTATGTTGACCATGACCTACATTTCACAACAAATGAACGATGAGGCGGAGACAGCCTGATTCAAAAGGACCATACTTGAAAAAAGCACAGTTACATTTTTCTATTTTATAGGAGGTAAACAAAATGAATATTACAGGACAGGATTTAATCTTAGCATGCTCAGCAATTGGTGCCGGTTTAGCAGTTATCGCCGGTATCGGACCTGGTATTGGACAGGGTATCGCAGCAGGACATGGTGCAGCTGCAGTAGGACGTAACCCGGGAGCACAGGGACAGATTATGTCAACCATGTTACTTGGGCAGGCCGTAGCAGAGACCACAGGTCTTTACGGTTTGCTTGTTGCCATGCTGTTACTTTTCGTAAAACCGTTGGTAGGATAAGAACAAAGGAGTGGTATAGCAGATGGAAAGATTATTTAATCTGGATTTTCAGCTGCTCCATGATGCTACATTATTAGCTGTTTCAGTTTTATTTTTAGGAATCCTCTTATCTTACCTACTGTTTAATCCGGTACGTAAGTTTATGCAGGATCGTGCCGACGGTATCGCAGCGGATTTAGCTACTGCGAAGACGGACAAGGAAGAAGCGGAAGAGCTAAAGCGACAGTACGAGGAAAAGCTGAAAAGTGTGGACAAAGAGGCAGACGCTATTTTGGCAGAAGCCCGAAAGAAAGCACTTCAAAATGAAACCAATATAGTAAACGAAGCTAAAGAAGAAGCGGCCCGAATCATTAAAAACGCTCAAGAACAGGCAGAGCTTGAAAAGAAGCGTGTGGCTGACGAAGTAAAGCAGCAGATGATTACGGTGGCAGCCCTTATGGCGCAAAAGGTGGTGGCACAAAATATCGACACTACCATGCAGGATTCTTTAGTTGAGGAAACCTTGAAAGAGATGGGTGGTTCGACATGGCAAAGCTAGTAGAAAACGTCTACGGTGATGCACTGTTTGAACTGGCCAAAGAAGAAAACAAGGTGGATGTCATTTATGAAGAGGTACAGGGACTGATTCAAGTGCTGAATGAGAATCCGGATTTGACCGCTATGATGACACATCCTCACATTTCCAAAGATGAAAAGCTTCAAACAGTGGAGACCGTTTTCAAAGGAAAAATTTCGGACGAAATTATAGGACTTATGCGAATGGTCGTAGAAAAAGACCACTTTGGACAAATGAAAGACATCTTTGAATACTTTGTTTCTTCGGTAAAAGAGTTCAAGAACATCGGTGTTTGTTATATTTCCACACCGTTGGAGCTTTCGGACCAGAAGAAAAAAGAGGTAGAGAATCGACTTCTTGAGACCACAAAATATGAGACCTTGGAGACCCATTACAGCATCGACAAAGAATTAATCGGCGGTATGGTGATTCGAATCGGAGATCGTATAGTGGATTCAAGCATTCGCACAAAGATTTATAATTTGTCTCGCGAATTATCAAAAGTACAGCTTACGATTGAGTAAGTGAGTAATAAAAGAGAGGTGAACGCGCTCCATGAATTTAAAACCGGAAGAAATTAGCTCCGTAATCCAGAGCCAAATGAAACGATATGCCTCTGATCTTGAGGTTTCCGAAGTGGGAACCGTTATTCAGGTAGCAGACGGTATTGCCCGTATTCATGGTTTACAAAATGCCATGCAGGGCGAATTATTGGAGTTCCCCGGCGAAGTCTACGGAATGGTTCAGAACCTGGAAGAAGACAACGTGGGTGCCGTTTTATTAGGAAGCCATAAGAACATTAACGAAGGGGATACGGTAAAGACTACCGGACGTGTGGTTGAGGTTCCCGTCGGTGATGCGCTTTTAGGCCGAGTAGTAAACGCATTGGGACTTCCCATTGACGGAAAGGGTCCGATTGAGACCGACAAGTTCCGTCAGATTGAACGAGTAGCAAGCGGTGTTATCGCTCGTAAGTCAGTAGATACACCATTACAGACAGGTATTAAGGCAATTGACTCCATGATCCCTATCGGACGTGGACAGCGTGAGTTAATCATTGGTGATAAGCAGACCGGTAAAACTGCCATCGCCATTGATACCATTATTAATCAGAAGGGCCAGGGCGTAAAATGTATTTACGTAGCCATCGGACAGAAAGCATCTACAGTTGCTGCATTGGTAAAGACCTTGGAAGAGTTTGGCGCTATGAGCTACACCACAGTGGTAGCTTCCACCGCCAGTGAGTTGGCTCCGTTGCAGTACATCGCTCCATATGCCGGATGTGCAATGGGTGAAGAGTGGATGGAAAACGGAGAGGACGTACTTATTATCTATGATGATTTAAGTAAGCACGCTACGGCGTACCGTACCCTTTCCTTACTGCTTCGTCGTCCACCAGGACGTGAGGCTTACCCCGGAGACGTATTCTACTTGCATTCAAGATTGTTAGAGCGTGCCGCTCGACTTTCTGATGAATTGGGAGGAGGTTCTCTTACCGCACTTCCCATTATCGAGACCCAGGCAGGTGACGTTTCCGCTTACATTCCGACCAACGTAATTTCCATTACCGACGGTCAGATTTACTTAGAGACAGATGCCTTCAATGCAGGCCAGCGCCCGGCGATTAATGCGGGTCTTTCCGTATCTCGTGTAGGTGGTTCCGCACAGATTAAGGCTATGAAAAAAATCGCAGCTCCAATTCGTACCGAGCTTGCTCAGTACCGTGAATTGGCAGCATTTGCTCAGTTTGGATCCGAGCTTGATAAGGATACAGCTGAGACATTGGCACAGGGTGAAAGAGTTCAGGAAATCCTGAAGCAGCCTCAGTATAAGCCAATGCCGGTAGAAGATCAGATAATGATTATCTATGCAGCTACTCAGAAGTATCTGTTGGATATTCCGACCGAGAAAGTGCTTGAATTTGAATCTGCCCTTTTTGAACATGTAAAGACCAAATATCCGGAAGTTCCACAGTCCATCCGTGAAAAGAAGGTGTTGGAAGAGGATATGGAAAAGAAATTAATCGAAGCTATTGAAGAGGCAAAGAAACCTTTTGTTCAGGCTTAACAGACATGTTTAAGAAAGGTGGTGAAAGCACATGGCCTCAATGAGAGATATAAAGCGTCGTAGAACCAGTATTTCCAGCACGCAGCAGATTACAAAGGCTATGAAGCTTGTATCCACCGTGAAGTTACAAAAGGCAAAGGCACATGCGGAAAGCACAACACCGTATTTTAACTATATGTACAATACGATTTGTTCCATGCTTTCCAAGACCAAAAACATCAACCATCCGTATCTGATCCAGCGTGACGGCGGAAAAAAAGGAATTATCGTGATTTCTTCCAACCGTGGTCTTGCAGGAGGATATAACTCAAATGTGGTAAAGCTCATTCGGGATTGTGACGAACTTACTCCCGAGAATTCACAGCTTTATTGCATCGGTCGTAAAGGTATGGAGGGACTTACCCATCGGGGATATTCCGTAGCAATGGATGAGTCGGATGTGATGGAAGCGCCTACCTATGACGACGCAAGTCGTGTTTGTAAAGAACTGTTGGATGCATATGCTGCAGGTGAAATTACCGAGATTTATTTGGCATATACGCACTTTAAAAACACAGTGGTTCACGAACCAAAGCTGTTAAAACTGTTACCTGTGGAGATTTCCGAGGAAGATATTGCAGAAACGGAAGGAAGTTCCAATGTTCTTATGAACTTTGAACCCAATCCGGAAGAAGCCATCGGAATGATTATTCCAAAGTACGTCACCAGTTTGGTTTACGGAGCACTAATCGAGGCAGTTGCCAGTGAAAATGGTGCCAGAATGCAGGCAATGGATTCTGCTACTTCCAATGCGGAAGAGATGATTGAGAACCTGACCCTCTCCTACAACAGAGCTCGCCAGGGATCCATCACGCAGGAGTTAACTGAGATTATCGCTGGAGCTGAAGCGATTTCTTAGATTTAGTGAAGATTGAAGTGCCACCGCGAGTAGGGGAGAGACCATACAACGAGGGTAAGCTGATAAGCGACCGAGGCAGTATGGGGGGTGCCCTACGGGAGGTGGCTAGTAAACTACGAAAAGGAGTGATTCATAGAAATGGCAAATACAAATACAGGAAAAATCACTCAGATCATCAGTGCGGTCATTGACGTTAAGTTTCCGGAAGGAGAACTTCCTGAAATCAATGACGCAATCGAGATTACAAGAGCGGACAAATCCAAACTTGT
>JAEEGL014312131.1_pt1 | contig 16400 bp, 16 predicted proteins | sample 9134231 | NCBI WGS metagenome assembly JAEEGL01 (sample SAMN16246548, study PRJNA631951) | gut metagenome | biome: gut microbiome; feature: rumen; material: fiber-attached | host: Bos | place: Iran: Karaj | collected 2018-10
CTAAAGATGTCCTCCGTGTAGTCAGGCGTCTCGACAATCGGGAGTCTCTGCAGGCGCTTGAGATCCGCCGTCACCTTTGCAAGCTGTATGGTGACTTTCAACGTACGGTCGGCGAAATACCATCCGTTCCGCACCATGTCAAATTCAGTGTCGGCACAACTTGGTAGAACTTCACGCTCATAACATCTGCCGTTTATGTCGTATCTCTCGCTCATTTGGGCAATTCCGAATATAAAGTTTTCCCGCTCGCGTTCTTGGGTATTGAATCAATTGGCACAACATCGAAAGCCGTGAAGTTCAAGTGCGTCTTCTCCGCCACGAAATCCCGTACCTCTGTCTCCTTGCCGATTTCTGTCACGAATATCTTCATCTTGTCGTCCATGCCGCCGCAGGCACAATCCATGCCCGGGAAACGACCTTTGATCAGTCGTTCCGTCTCATCTAGATTAACGCGGTTGCCGAATATCTTCAGGAAGCGTTTTTTTCTTCCAACTACATAGTAGAAACCATCTACGTCGCGCCTGGCCATGTCGCCCGTAACGAGTCTGCCATGGCGCTCATCTCCTTTGGAGAGATCGTCAGCGCATTCCGCATACCCCAGCGTTACGTTTGCGCCGTCATAGACGAGCTCCCCTGTAATGTCCGGCTCGTTGATTGCTCTTCCGTCAACGTCAATGAGCGAAAAGCGCCCGCCAGGAATAGCGATGCCCATCGAACCAACCTTATCAAGCGCCCGTTCGGGCGGAAGATACGACATCCGCGCCGTTGCCTCGCATTGACCGTACATCACAACGAAATTCTTCCCTTCGCGCTTCGCATACTCGGCAAACTTCTGATGTAGCGTCGGAAGTATCTTTCCGCCCGCCTGTGTCATCGTGCGAAGGCTCGGCAACTTACGACGGAAGAACATCAACTTGTCAAGCATCTCGTAAGTATATGGGACGCCACCAAAACTCGTCGCACCATGTTCCGTGAAAAAGTTCCAGAACTCGCGCTGCATGATACTTTTTTCCGTGAGCAAAATCGTCGCGCCAACGGTCAGATGTGTATTGATGATGGAGAGCCCGTACGTGTAGTTCATCGGCAGCGTGGTAATCGGCCGCTCCGTTGAATCGAGTCTCAGATACTCAACTATACTCGCCGTATTCGCATTGATATTCCTATAACTCTGCCTTACCAGCTTCGGCGACCCCGTAGAACCAGAAGTTGTCAACAAAAGTGCCAAGTCCTCAAACAATGCCGGATGTCTGAAGTCTGAAGTCCGAAGTCCTTCCTCAAGCACATACCCTTCACTGCCCGGTCGCCAAATAAAATCGGGCCGATAGATTTCAATAAACCGCTGCAGCAGCTGTCCGTCAATCTTCGCATCCAGCATCAGCGGCACGATTCCGTGGTTCAGGCATGCCACGTACGCGACGAGCGAATCAAGGTTGTTGCCCACAAGCAGAAACACGAGCGAGCGCGGTGGCACCTTCGCAGCCCACTCTTCCGTCATCCGCTTCAGTTCGGCATAACTCACCTCTCTGCCGTCATCCGTGACAACAGCTATTCCGTCAAATCCAAGATTAAAAACCGCTCCTGCCATCCTTCAGCACTTTCAATACATCCTCATAGCTTTAACCCAGGGCTTTAAACTCTAAACTTTGAACTTCAAACTTAGAACTCAAAACTCAACCCCATACTTCGCCGCAAGCATCTCCTTGCCCTTCTCAAAGCTGCTCAAATCGACAATGTCATCCGGCTCCATCATGATGCCGAACTGCTCCTCCAGTTGAGCAATCAGCCCCATGTGCCCCACGGAATCCCATGCGGGAATATCCTGGAACTTCAGCGTCTTTGCCGTTTCGGCGTCGATGCTGAACGCATCCATGAACGCCTGCGTGTACTTTTCTACGTTTGTCATTGTTATTTCTCCTTATTCAAGGTTCCTATGATTTTCTTCATAACCACTTCTGGCACAAGCCCCTGCCCCAAATGGAGCGACAACATGGGCGCAGCATGAGGATAGTGATCCTCGGTACCAAGGATCAAATGCGGAGGCCGCTCTGAACATAACGCCAAAGTCTCGGCCACGGCGGAACCTAGGCCCCCAATGTGCGAGTGTTCCTCAAGCGTGACAATCAAGCGTTTTGCACAACTTTTCTTTATTGCCGCCTCGTCAATCGGCTTGATCGTGTGCATATCCACAACTTCAACCGACAGTCCCTGCGCCGCCAGCATATCGGCCGTCTTCAACGCAACTTGTACCATTGACCCAGTCGCGATCAGCGAAATGTCCGATCCTTCCCGCAGAACAATGGCCTTGCCTATCTCGAACTCAAAATCGCTCTTGTAAACCACAGGGTTGTTCATGCCCCCAGAAAGCCGCAGATAAACTGGCCCGTCGCACTTCGCTGCCGCAAACGTGGCTTTGACGGCGGACGTACAGTCCGCAGGCGACAACACAACAATATTGGGCATCGCCCGCATGATAGCAATGTCCTCAAGGCACATGTGCGTCGCCCCAAGCGACCCTACTGCATACCCGGAGGTCAACCCGACAAGCTTGATCGGGAATCCCATATACCCCATGTTGACCTTCACCTGATCCGTGCAACGCATGGAGGCAAAGGTTGCATACGTTGTGGCAAACGGAATGAACCCTTCCTTCGCGAATCCCGCCGCCACTCCAACCATATTCTGCTCGGCAATTCCGAAATTGTAGAGGCGGTCAGGGAACTTCGCCTTGAACCGGTCAAGGCCTGAGAAAGTACAGAGATCTGAAGTTAGCACGACAATCCGTTTGTCGATTGCAGGAAAACACATCGCGGCCTGTCCGAATGCACCGCACGTTCCAAGCATTGACCAGGTGCGAATGTTGATTGGCGTAAAATCTATCATTTCGCCGCCTCCAATTCCGCCATCGCCTCGTCAAACTGCCGTTGCGTCAGAATCGAATGGTGCCACGCAGGGGCATTCTCCATAAAGGAGACGCCCTTTCCCTTCACCGTATGGGCAATGACTGCCAAAGGTTTGTCGCCTCTCGCAGAAAACGCTTCAAGCAGTTTGGTGACGTCATGCCCATCGACATCAACGGCATTCCACCCAAATGCCGCCCATTTCGCTGCAAGATCGTCCAACGCCAGCACTTTCTCCGTATCGCCGTCGTACTGCAACCCGTTCTTGTCCACAATTGCAACGAGATTGCCCAACTTGTAGTTCGCAGCCGACATGGCGGCCTCCCACACAGACCCCTCGTCACATTCCCCATCCCCCAAAAGGACGAACACCCGCGATGACAGATTCATCTTGCGTTTGAGCGCCAACGCCACGCCGACACCCTGCGAAAGTCCCTGTCCGAGACTGCCGGATGCAAACTCCATGCCAAGGTTCGGATTGAGCGACGGATGCGCAGTGACGACACTTCCGGCTTGCTTGTAGGTGAGTATCTGCTCGTCCGTCAGAAGTCCAATCTGACGGAACACCGCGTATTGTGCCATCACGCCATGCCCTTTGCTGAAGATGAACCTGTCGCGCTCCTCGTCCATCGGGCATTTCGGATTAAAGCGCATTCCTCCGCCATACAACGCGGCGAGTATCTCAACTGCTGAAAGCGATCCGCCCAAATGCCCACCTTCGCGCTTAGCTGCAAGTGCCATGCGCAGAATGTCTCTCCGCATTGCTTTACAGTCAAGAATCATGCCCGACCTCCATCCACGCTGATAATCTGCCCGCTCACGAAAGAGGCATCGTCCGAAGCCAGAAACACCGCCATCCGAGCTATTTCCTCCGGCCTTCCAAGTCGATTCATTGCGCTGCGTGCAATCATTTCCTTTCCCGCCTTCTCTTCCATCTGCGCCCCCATGTCCGTTGCTGTCAATCCTGGGCAGATCGCGTTCACGCGCACACCCAATGGACCACATTCCGCCGCGAGCGTTTTAGTGAATGCTATCATGGCCGCCTTGGAGACCCCGTATGCACAATTTCCAACCTTCAAATCGATGCCGGAAATCGAAGCAATGTTAATCACGCTTCCATGACCGACCTTGACGATCCAGCGTAAAAGTAGCTGCGTCAGCTCCATGTGCGCAAAGAGATTGATGTCAAACACCTCGCGAATCTTCGCCATGGACGTCATCTGAAAGAACCCGCCGTGTGCAACCCCAGCACTGTTGACAAGTATATGTACAGGCGTCTTGGCAACTGTGAGTCCACGGATTGCGTTCTTCATCGCAAGGGAATCGGTCATGTCAAAGAATACCGGCGTCACCGTTACGTTGTTGTTTGACGCCACATCTTTGCAGAACGCGACGAATTCCGGCGTCTCCCGTCGTGCATGGGCAATCACGTTAGCACCGTTCTTCGCGAACTCCTCGACGAACGCCTTGCCCAACCCGCGATTCGTCCCTGTTATAAACGCTGTCTTTCCCTTAAGCATTTCCGCCTCTGTAGTATTCAATCCACTTCTTGATTGTCTCGGCTCGCGTCGGCATGCCAACTGGCGTCCTGTATATCTCCACGCCCCCGAAATAGGTATTCGCAAAATCAAGAAGTGCGAAGCCCCACGAAAGGCCAACGCCGAATGTCGCCAGGCAAACCAAGGACAACTGCCCCGCCTCCATGCGATTGACTAGTTCCATCGTCACGGCCGCCGCGCCGCAGTTGCCATACTTTCCAAAGGCATCGGCGGAGAATTTTCCCCTCGGCAGACCCGCAAAGTTAGCAACAGTGCGGACAATCTGCTTATTCGCCTGATGAATGGCAAAATAATCCACATCGTCCTTAGTCTTACCGGACATCTCTAAGATGTCAGCGATTCCCTTTGGCCCAACATCCGTCGTGAACTTGAATACACTCATGCCCTTCATAATATCATCGTACATGTGCCAGACGTTGCCGGTTTCATCAACGATTTCAAGATCGGCATTATCGCTTCTCACCGGCAAGGCATATCCACCAGCAGGTGCAATCAAGGTATTCCATTCCGAGCCACGCGTGCCGGTAATGAACCACGCCGGGCAATCATCTTCAGTACGCTCAACGAGAGTTGCAGTCCCCGCATCGCCGAAAAGCATGTTGGAGTTGCGATTGCGCCGATCAGAATGCGTGCTCGTCAAATCCCCAGCCAGTACAAGGCAACGGCGCACCGCTCCGCTCTCCACGAGTGAATGAGCAAGCCACAACCCGTGAACATACGCCGAGCAGGCCAATCCCCCGACATCGAAGCATGAACATTCCTCAGACAACCCCAGACGACCTTGCAGAACGCAGGCTGTCGCAGGATAATGGTAATCAGGTGACGACGTGACAACGATCAAGGCATCAACGGACAATCGGTCAAGCTTCATGCCGTCGAACAGATGTTCGGCGGCTGCATCCAGCAAATCAGACACCGCCGTTCCGTCTTCAACGACATGCCGCGTACCGAGACCGAGTATCTTCTTGTTGCGCTCCAGCAACGCCTTGTCGTTGTTGAAGAACTCGATCTCGTCGTCGATGTTGATGCACTTCTCCGGCACCACCGCAGTAATACCGGTTATCCGTGCATGCCCGAAAATCGATTTGGCCATTAAAATCCTTTACATCGCGCCGCAATCGACAATGTAGTTCTGTGCGGTAATCCACTTGGCTCTGTCCGAAAGTAGATAAACAACCACTCCGGCAACATCTGGCACTGTGCCGATGCCGAATGGATATTTACCCTCTGCAAAATCACGGGCGATGTCGCCCGCCATCGGAGTGGCAATCAATGACGGGGATACGCAGTTTACACGAATCCCCTGTGGAGCAAGTTCCCGCCCAATCGACTGCATAGTAGCAATCAAAGCCCCTTTAGACCCCGCATATTCCGTCATACCAGGATCGCAATGGACTCCACCGCCAGAAGCCATAAACACCATCACACTTCTGTTACCGTCGTTGTTCCGGCGATCAGCAAAACCCTTCGCCATGAACACAGGTGCAAAATAGTTCACGGCAAATATGCGTTGAATGTCGTCATATTCGACAGCCCGTAGAGGATTGATGCATGGCAGTCCGGCACAGTACGCCATGCCGTGGAACTTGCCGTACTTGTCCTTAAGCGCTTTGACGTATGCGGGCAGTCCCGGAATATCCTCAGCAAGGTCCTTTTGCTCAAGGAACACGTTTTCGGGATGCTTGGCCTTAGCCTTCATCCCCTCCAACCGTTCCTGATTGCGACCGATTCCAATGACGGTCGCACCAAGTTCGTTCAAGAGCAACGCAACGCCCTCGCCGATCCCAGACGATGCGCCCGTAACGATGAAACGCTGGTCTGATGTGAATGAAATCATGATTCCACCTCCCCTCCAAAATGTTTTATCCAGTAGTTGATTCTTCCCTTGCGGTCAAGCGCATCTTCTGGCGTCTTGTAGGTGGCGATACCGCCATTGTGCATGCCTGAGAGATCGACCGCTGCGCCGCCCCACGAAAGCCCGATGCCGAACGAAGCCAAAACCACATTCTTGAGTTCACGACCATACCCCTGGTCACAGATCACCGTGACAACGGAATTCGTGGAGTTGTTCGCATATTTCGTGAAGGTCTCGACCGGTGCTTTCTCCGCAGGGATTCTAGCCCGATCCACCACCATCTCGACAATCTGCTTGTTCGCCTGATGGATGGAGAACAAGTCAACATCCTCGTTCGTCCACCCCGCAGCAGCCATCGTATCCGTAATCAATTTTGGACCGACCTCCATCGTAAAATTGAACACATCCTCACCCTTCATCTGCCCAGTCAGCAGATTGAAGACATTACCTGCGGCGTCTTCAACCTTCACAGACAAAACATCCTCGCCAATCGGCAGCGACATTCCGCCTGCGGGGTGGATAATCTTGTCGTACCCAAAGCCGTCTGTTCCGGTGACAAACCATGCCTTTCGCCCACACGCTCGTTCGTATGTAAGCAATGTCGCAGAGGCGGCATCACCAAAGACAGGAGCTGATTTGCGATTAGTCTGGTCTGTCGATCTTCCGCAAAGATCCCCCGCCAACAACAACGCCTTGGAGTAACCACCAGATGCCATCAGCCCATGAGCGGTCATCAGCGCGTGCGAGTAGCCGGAACACCCCAGATTGATGTCAAGCGCCGTGCAGTCCTTTTTCAGTCCCAATCGCCCATGGGCGACACATGCGTCGCATGGTTCCGGGAAATCCGGCTTCTGGTTGACGAACACGAGCAAATCAATCTCGGATTTCGCAACGCCCATCTCGCCGAGCAGCATCTCTGCCGCCGAACAGGCCATGTCGGTGACGGTAGTCCTGTCGTCGGCGATATACCGACGGCCATAGCCGTTCATCTTCTTTTGACGAGCCAGTTTCTTCGGGTTGTTGTCGAAGTACTGAAGTTCGTCGTCGATGTCGATGCAGTGCTCGGGGACAACAGTCTTGACCCCGCAGATGCGGACATTTTCAAAAGCGCATACCGCCATGGCATACTCCGCGTAGTCTGCGTTATAGACCAGCCTTCGCAATCAAGTCGGACATTGTGTCGATCTCCTTGAAATCCTTTAGCCCGATCTTCACGCCGAAGTTCTTGTCGAAGAAGGCCATGGTGGCCATCATCGAGAGCGAGTCCCATTCTGCCAGATCCGACAGAACAGTCTCGGCCGTCAGTGTGTCTTCCGTCTGCAGGACATCCTGCATTTGCGTAAGGAATTCTTCTTTGGTCATTTCATCTTCTCCTTTTTTGTTAGTTAATGAACTTCGTAAGAAATCAACTTGTCAAAGGAATAAAATCCAATTTCATGTAGAACCTCCAATTCCACGTAACTCCTGCCATGTGTAACCGTATTTCTCAACTAGTACGGTTTTATAATCCACAGATGCATTCATTTCAACTGCAACATGCATACTCGCACCCTGTACAGGCTTGCGCCAGTCGCCGTACGTTCTACTTAATAACGCCTCATAGTTTCTAGGTGCTTTTAGAACAAGATATTCAAAAGGCACATCAATCGTTTCTTGTAAATCCCGAACATAATACTTGTATTTGTTCTCGGTGTAACCCCAACTCAAAGGTTCCTGCACACACTCCGCATCAGGCGAAATTCCGATCCGGAATCTGGAAATCGCCCATTCCCGCAACCTAAAAATGAACCTTGCACCAAAAATATGCCAAATACAATTGTAGAGTATCCATTTTACATATTCCCGCTTTCGCTGGGCGCCACCTTTTAAGAGTCTATACTTATGAAAGTCCCGCCACCGACAAAGTAATTTCAATGCCTTAGCCTCTGCCTTTTGTGTAAGAGGCACACCATCCAACACGAATATATCAAGAAATATTCCCATATTGAAACGGAACTTCTTGTTAACGGCCCAATCAAAAATAAAAGTAGTCCGGGAGTCGCGCACATACATATGTGCCGTAGGAAATTCGGGATCCGTGGCAAGATTCTGCATGAATAGATGTTTTGGCAACTCCTTCGGAAGAATTTTGGCCAATTTTTCATAGTCTTCACGAAAAAGAGCAATGTCTAGATCGTCATCCCATGGGATAAAACCCTTGTGTCTAATTGCTCCGAGTAACGATCCTGCGATAAGAAAATATTTAATGTTATGCTTCCGGCAAATTCGATCAACCTCTTCGACAATGTCAAGTATCACCTTCCAAACAGCCTTTTTTTCTGCGCTCACATAGTGTCCGCTTCGCGTTTCAGGCTCTAGAAAGTGTTCCTTAAGATACTCTTGTTCCTTCGTCATCACCTTATCCTCATACTATGATACTAAGCTAAATCAGAGAAAGTATCTCATTAATCGGCATGCACCATTCCGTACTTGCTTCATAGGCTCGCTCACATTCAAGGATACGCTCAGCGCACTGTTTCATAGCGGGGTAGGCTGCACGGAGAAGCTGATTCGCATAGATGACAATGTTGACGCCAATAGCAGCAAGTTCGGCCTCCGTAACCTGCGCGTATGTCGAGGGTACGACGACAATTGGTTTATCAGAAGAGACCTCGGCGCGAAAGCGCTTTATGAAGGCGACTATTTCATCAGGAACCTTTGCCTTTGAATGAATCATAATGCCATCCGCCCCAGCCTCAATGTAAGCACGGCAACGGTTGATTGAATCGTCTTCACCTGCACCTGTGATAAGCGATTCGCAGCGGGCAAAGATCATGAAGTCATCTGTAATCTGTGCCTGCTTGCCGACCTTGATCTTGTGGCATTGGTCTTCGACGGATGCCTGATGCTGGACGTTACCCTGCTCGATGAGAGAGTTCTGTTTGAGGCCGATTTTGTCCTCGATGATGACCGCCGAGACGCCAAGGCGTTCAAGCGAACGGACGAGGAATACGAAGTGCTCAGGGAGTCCGCCGGAATCACCGTCATAAATGATTGGCTTGGTCGTCACTTCAAGGATGTCGTTCACGGTGCGGAGTCGAGAGGTGATATCGACGGATTCGTTATCAGGCTTGCCTTTCAATGTAGAGTCGGTGAGCGATGAGAGCCACATCGCATCGAACTCGTGCTTCACTTTTGCACCATTCGGTTCGGCGGGATCCTTCGGCACCATCACACTCGTGTTCTCGACGATGAGGCCGGAAAGTCCGCTGTGCGCCTCCATCACACGAACGATGGGTTTAGCGTTAAGAAGTCGACGCAAGCGGCGACGGCGAATGTCCGGCGTTGTACCGACTTCGCGGATGGCCTTGTTGAGTTGTGTCGAAGAAATGCCTTCCGTGTATTCTGGCTCAACGAGCTCGCCGCCCCATGTCGCGAGGGTGTCGATCACGCGCTGGCGCGTCTTCGCCTGGACGCCTTCGCGCCAGTCGGTGCCGTGGACAACGTAGTCCGGCTTGAGTTTGAGGAGGTTCGGGATATAGTCAAGTTGCTCCTGGGGGATGACTTCGTTCACGCCCTTGAGCGCACGCACAACAGCAGCGCGCTGTTCGTAGTTCATGTACGGCAGACGTTTGTAACTTGCAATAGCCGCATCCGTAAGAACGCCAACGGTGACTTCACCAAGCTTAGATGCTTCCTTGATGATGTTCAGGTGGCCGGGGTGGATGATGTCGGCCGACATCGCGACATAAACGCGCTTAGTCATTAAATGATTCCTTTCTGACTTCCACTGGATTGTTTCCAAGGCGCTTTAAGTTTACATGCGCGAAAAGATCGTCAATCATCTTATCCCAAGCGACACCCTTCTCGTCAGCAAGCTCGCGGAGAGTCTTCAATTCAGGCACACGCTTGATGTACTCTGGATGCCCGTTGTTACGGCAGATGTACTCGAAGACCATGTATACCGCATGGCCGTGCGGGATGCCGTAATGCGACGTGAGATAATACGAGAACGCATGCGCGGCAGTTGTGCGCGAGATGTCAATCGCCCTTCCCGCCCAGTAGCTCGCCTCCGGCCAGTTGCTCTCCTTCATCAGCTCAAGCGCACGCTTCGCATATTCTTTCGACTCAGCCGTCGCACCCTTCGCCCAAAGCGACTCCACTGCCTGTGCGTAGGCGTCAAAGTTTGTCGCTGCTTTCTGATAGGCGGGCAATGTGGCGGAAAACTCCGGGACAATTGCCACGTCAGAAGGACGGATCACCTCAAAGTCAATGGAGTATTTCGTTTCGCCATCATAGCAGACGGCAAAGCGCGTGGCCTCGGCACCTGTTCCCGCAGTTGTCGGGATTGCAAAACATGGCAACACGGTCGATGGCGCTGTTTTATAAGTTAGCAGTTCCCTAATCGACATCCCAGAAACAATCGCGAGATTGAGTAGCTTCGCACTATCGATGGGAGTTCCACCGCCTACGGCGATGAAACCATCTACAGGTTCCTTGATCTCTGAACGTAAAGCCTGCACCTCTTCAACCTTGGGATTTGCACTAGGAACGGCAAGATGTGTGATAGGTTTGTTAACGCAGAGACGCAGAGACGCAGAGATGAAATCCTCTGCACCGCAAAGTCCATACGACGCCCCCCCCGTCACGAGGCAGATGTGAGACTTATTTGCAGAAAACTTGGCCAAAGCCTCTACAGCCTTCTCTCTACCAACTACTAAGCTTTGTTCAGACATATCCTCATGCCCTTTTACCATGCAGCGCAACGAAAACAATTCCAATAAGAGACCAGATGCATAGCATCATGTATGCCTGCTTGTTCAGGCAACCCGGCAATCCAGGGATGAGCAGCAGCGCGACAAAACCGAGGGACAGGATAGTCCCCAATGCAGCAAGGCAGCGCAACGCCGTCATCGGACGCGACTCAAGCCCCTGTGAACGTCTCCGGCGGATTGTCACAAAACAGCTCCAGGCTGCATACCCAAAGCCAATCGCTCCGCCAATCGCCGCCATGTCCACGAACCATCCAAGCGCCGTGCGCCCGAACCAAGGACCGACTACCGAGAACACAAGGCAGAAGAGGATCGCGTTCGCAGGAGTACCATGCGTGGGATGAAGCTTCGCAAACATTGCAGGGATATACCCATCACGTGCCATCGAATAAAGCAGACGACTTGTAGCCGTAAGAAATCCAAGTATGCCAGTCAAGATCGCGCTTGCCACAGCTATCCCGAGTACCGCCAGCCCAACCTTGCCCATCAGCGCCTCCACGGCCGCGCCGACGGCCCAGTCGTGCTGTTTGATGAATTCCGTCCATTCCGGCGATGCCGCCGCCGTCACGAGGTTGTTGCAGGAATACACCACACATCCAAAGGCGATTGCCACAATCATGATCAGGTTTACCTTGCCAACCGAGAAATTGAACTCCTCGGCCGCCTGAGGAATCGTCTCAAACCCGACGTATGCCCATGGCGCCACCGCCAAGATTGCCAGGATTCCGCCCATGGCTTGCTTGGAGAACACGCTCGTGCAGTCGGCAGATGGTCCCCACAGCGGAACGAGGTTTGACCAGTGCGTAATCGGGCTAAACAACGCCGAGATAGTAATCACCAGAAAGGCCGTTGCGAGCGAGATGGCCATGATCGACTGCACCAAGCCAGATTTCTTAATGCCGCGAATCGAGAGCCAAGAGACAAACACCAGTACCGCAATGGAAAGCAGCACCTCCCCAAACCAGATGTCATATCCCGCCACTTGATACAGTTTGCCAAACTGGAATACGCCGAAGAACAGCTTGCGCGTCATCAACCCCAACGCCGTGCAGTTCATGGGGACATTCGCCAAATAGGCCAATGCCAGAAACCAGCCGCAGAAGCACGCATGTTTGTCGCCAAAGCACTCGCGCGCAAAATTGACCTCGCCGCCGGCCTTGGGATGAATCGACACCATGTAGCTGTAGCTGAAAGCGATGACCACCATGATCAGCGCCCCGACGGCCATGGCGACAGTTGTACCCAGCGTCCCTGCGGTTGGAAGGAACGTCGTTCCGGGCATCATGAACGCACCCCATCCAATGATGCAGCCAAACGCCAGCGCCCACACGCTCATCGGCGAAAGGTCGCGTTTGAATCTGGTCTTGTCCAAAGACATCGTTAGGAATTGTATCTCACCTTGATACCAAACGTCGTAATCGCGTCTTTCAAAACTTTCATGAAGTCATCAATGTCGCACGCATCGATTGCGCCAAGTGCACACAGCCTGAAGGTCTTCACCGAGCCAACCTTACCCGCATAAATGGTAAAACCACGGTCTCGGCAATAATCGTGTATCTTCTCAAAAGACCAGTTCGGATCATCGGGATAGCAGACGGATATTACGAGACCGGCTTGATACTCACGCTTGATGAGGCTGCGGAGACCAATTTCAGCCAATCCCTTGTGAAGTGCTTCAAACACACGGGTATGGCGAGCCCATTTTGCAGTCTCACCCTCTGCAAAATACTCCTTCATCGCCTGCCGTGTCGCGTAGATCGTCTGGACAGGCGGTGTAAAATGCATCTCGCCAGTCTTCTCAAAGAAATCATACTGACGGAAAAGGTTGCAGTAGAAGGACCTCTTCGGAAACGCAGCAGACTCCTTAATCTTGTCCTCGCGTCCGACCACGAAGGACAACCCCGTCATCGACTGCAAGCCCTTCTGTGCGCTTGCCATGAGGAAGTCCACATTGTCATCGATTATGTTGATGGGGCGCATCGCGTATGTTGATGTCGTATCCACAATGAAGGTACAGCCATGTTTGTGGGCTACGGCACCAATCTCTCGTATTGGATTGAGCACTCCAGAACCCGTTTCGTGATGGGTGGTATACACGAGAGCAACATCGGGGTTCTCGGTAAGAGCTTTATCTACCAGTGAAGGATCGACAGGCGTCTCGATCGGCAGACTCAAGTCGATGTGCGGCATACCGTAATACTGGCACACTTCTACCGCCCTGCTGGAATACGCACCATTGTTGGCTACGAGGATCTTCTTGTCTGCGGGCAGAAGCGAATTGAGGCAGACGTCCATGTTCAACGTCCCGGACCCGCAGAAGAGAACGCTTGTGTACCGTTCGTCGCCATGAACGACCTTCACCAAATCGCGGCGGAGGTCTTTCATGATGTTGAGAAACTCCTGCTCGCGCGGGCAAATATCCGGTATCACCTGCGCCATCTTGACAGTATCCGTAGTCGTTGCAGGACCAGGGTTCAACAGAACATTACGTTTAACAGTCATTTCATCGTACCATTCTTTTTCTTGTTGATTCTGGGGTTATGATCGCAGTCATTTTTCATGCATCCGCAAAAGTCTTCATAAAGAGCTCCTTGTTGACCTGGGGCGGCTCTTTCGGGCGGCCAAGGTCCTTGCGGGCACCCTTCGCGACTTTGACCTCTACGAATATCGGACGGGTATTTTTCAACGCAGAGGCGCAGAGACGCAGAGCGTGTTCAAGAGGTTGAACTTCGTATCCTAAGGCAGCCACAACTGAAATAAGGTCAATTGTCCCACCAACCGTTGGCTGACCACCAACTGAGTCGTGCGCAGCGTTGTTGAAGACGATATGCGTGAGGTTACCGCATCCCGATTGTCCGACAATCGCCATATTACCCATCTGCATGATGCTAGCGCCGTCGCCGTCCAGGCAATAGACTTTGCGGTGGGGTTGCGCCTTGGCAATTCCAAGGGCGATCATGGAGGCGTGGCCCATTGAGCCGACGGTCAGAAAGTCGCGCGAATGGTCATGTCCAAGGCGCTCCCGCGTCTCATAAACCTCACGCGAAATCATGCCGGTCGTCGAAACGACCACGGCATCTTTCGGCAATGCCTTCAGAACGCCCTCAATCGCCTGCTCACGCGGAAGCGCTGCGATGTCGGGTTTCTTGTTCTTCAATTTGTATTCGGCGAAGAGGCCCTTTCGGACAACGAGCGCAACGGGACGCGATTCCGCCTTGGCGCGTTCGACCATCTTCCGCGTCAGTTCAAGCGCGGCGACTTCGTCATGCGGCAGGATCTCCGTCGGAATGCCCAGCGTCTCGAAAAGCGAGATTGTCACCTTCCCCTGCTTCACGTGCTGCGGCTCGTCCTTCACGCCTGGCTCGCCGCGCCAGCCGACAAGCAACACCATCGGGATGGAATAGACGTCCGGATCGGCTAGTGACGCAAGCGGATTAACGGCATTGCCCTGTCCCGAGTTCTGCATGTACACGAGCGCGGGCTTCCCAGTCGCAAGATAATGTCCAGCGGCGAGTCCAACCGCTCCACCCTCATTGGCTGCGATCACATGGCTCTCACCACAGTTGTCCGTGGCGTATGCACAGAAACTCTTCAACAACGAGTCAGGAACACCTACGAAAAAGTCTATGCCTGCGCGAATTATACTATCCACAAATGTCGCTACATTAATCATTGAACAACCTCAATTCCGTCCCTTTATCCTTGAAAACAACTTACGGCATATCGCGCGAACACCGTCATGTCGCCACGTCACCCAAATTCGTTTTAACACTGAAATCTTCCCCGTTGAAGACATTGCCATCTCAATGCGTATCATAAGATCACCACAAGGCAAGAACTGATGCGCCCACTTCTCTTTTCTTGCCACAGCAGCAAATCTGTCCCAATATTGACATTTGAATTGACGTAGTTCTGTCCGCACATTCGACAATAGATCTCGGTCAGGATTATTTGTCCTTGCCAATTGACACAAATCATAACTCACATAGTTGAAATAGAGCCCTACCGTATAGATTTCCGCCTTCCTGTATGCATGCTCGCCGAAGAAACGTATTTGCTCCGCAAATGCCATATGCCGCTGAATCCAATCCGGCTTCCATCCAGAACTATATGCACTACCATGCCTTATACGGTAATGGTACAAATCACCAGCGGCAAATGGTATCTTATGATATTCATAAAGAACCTTATGCATAACACATCTGTCCTCGCTATATGCCATACCTACTGGGAATCTAATTCCATTCCACAGCGTCCTCTTATATATCTTTCCCCAAGACCAGGCGCAGAGTGAATTATACCTAATGTAGAGATCTTCCGGCGAGAATAACCCATCTTCCAGAGGCCCCACAAGCGTATCTTTGCAACAGGTCCCAAAACGGAACACCCCTCCTATCACAATATCCGCACTCGCTATTCTAGCGGTGTCTATCAGCCTTGCAAATGCATTCTCAGCAAGTAAATCGTCAGCATCCAAGAATGTCAACCACTCTCCATTGGCTACATCCAACGCCTTGTTTCGCGCCGCACTGACCCCAGCATTATCCTGATGCAAGACGCGGAATCGCGAGTCTCGGGCAGCATATTCATCAAGAATTGAACCAGAGCCATCTGTTGAGCCGTCATCAACGCAAATCGCCTCCCAGTCGGTGAAGGTCTGGGCGAGAACTGAATCCAAGCACTCGCGCAGATACGGCGCTACGTTATATACCGGAATTATTATGGAGAATAGTGGGGGCATCTAGATAAAATCTTGAATGCAGACGCGTCAAGTGTTTCCGTCTTCACTTCGACTATGGTCCGCTTTTCAGAAGAGAAGGATACGCCAATCAGCGACACAGGCTTGTCCTTCCCGGCGAACACGTCAGCATAGCCCTTCTCGCGTATTTGAGCAATGGCTTCCTCCGCAGGACGGTCGAGCTTGAATTCGACGACGAAGCAATGCCCAGGCATTTCGACTGTCATATCCACACGTCCCGTTGCAGTTCGCACTTCTGCGCCCACGTTCACGCCGATGAGCCTAAGGACGGCATAGACTATCGCCTGCCAGGTCTGCTCGTTCTGCCTGTCCGTCAAATCGTATGGAATCGTCCGGAAGAAAAGCTTCAACGTATCGGCGAAAGCTTCTGCGTCTCCCGCGTAGAGCGCCTTTATGGCGTCGAACGCGAAGCCCGAAGAACGGTCGGAACTCTCACCGGTGTATGCGCCAACAAGCTGCGTCACAAAGGAATTTTCAACTTCAAGATTCGGGAACTTGAGGTTGTACCGTCTAATCGCTCCTATCTGCGCAAAGCTCGCGATTGTAAGATAGCCAGTCTGAAAAAGAAGTGTCTCGATC
>JAEEGL014962682.1_pt1 | contig 16400 bp, 10 predicted proteins | sample 9134231 | NCBI WGS metagenome assembly JAEEGL01 (sample SAMN16246548, study PRJNA631951) | gut metagenome | biome: gut microbiome; feature: rumen; material: fiber-attached | host: Bos | place: Iran: Karaj | collected 2018-10
GTCGTTCAATGCTAAAATCAAGGCTTTCAGAACTCAGTTCAGAGGAGTCGGGGACATTAAGTTCTTCATGTTCAGACTGGCAACACTTTATTCTTGATCAAACGGCCTCTGCCAACCGGGAAAATCCGCTGACCCGTTTTTTTTGGCCGAAGGGGAGATGGACTTTATAGAAATCAACTAAAAGGCATATCCTAAACTTAATAGAATCTGATTTGAGTAGGAGTCTTCTTCTTCGTCTATTGAAGAAATACCTTTTTGATAACTTAAATCAATCACCCAGTGATTATACCAAAGACCGATGCCACCAATTGGCCCAATATCGTATTTGTTATATTTGGCACCATAGTCTTTCAAATCGTTAAGTCCTATAGTTTTTGTTATCTTTGTGTCATCTGAAGATGTTATATTTTTATAAGAACCAGCGAAGTCACAACTAACGAATAAACCTAAATGGAAATCCAATGCTGTGTGATTACAAAGTTTAACAATATAACCGACGTTGGTTGGGGCAATTTGAGCTTTGAAAGCGGTAAATCTCGTTTTGTTCTTTAGGTTGTTGGTGCTTTCCAACCATTCTTCAGCCGTTCTGAAACCACGCATGCCTGCAGTTACATTCAAACCATAATAGAAAGGGCTTGTCCCAAAAGGCAAATACAAACCCAATGTGAGATTTCCTCCCCATGCATTTTTATATTTTCCATAACACTTTTGCCTAGCCCATTCTTTTTCAGAATTCTCTAAACCAGATCCTGAAACGTTGCTAAGGCTTACGCCACTTCTTACAATCCATACATTTTTGTCATTAGTAAATCCAACTGGCAGTGATGAAACTTGTGCCTTTGAAATAAGTCCTAATGAACCGAGAATGGATAAAACTAAAAGACTCTTAATCCTTTTCATACTTTTTCTTTTTTCCTTATTAGTAATTCTTAATTGTCTTTACCCTACGACTGCACTAACTCTTGGAAAAAAGAAAGCGCAGACTTCTGTCATACGCTTCTCGGGCCTTCCACAGCCTCTAACATCCTATGACGAGGTCCACGCTTATAGCATGAACTCCATGGATGTTAGTATTTTCTGCTCTTAGGCTTGTCTGATGTGGAAGTTTGAGAAGCGATTGAGCAAATAAAAATAGTGCTTCTTATGAAAACACAATGCAAAAGTACATAAAAACTTTGAAATTCCAAATAAATACAAGGAAAAAATGTCTTACTTTTAATGCGGTTAGATTAATTATGGAGAAATTGGATATAATTAATGTGTGATTATAATTTTGACCATCAAAATAAGGGATGCGATAGTCGCATCCCCTATTAAATTTTTTGGTGTGAATGGTTACTCAAGGTAGGTGTAGCCGTAGAGTCCTGAGCGGTAATTACTTAGAAATTCCTTGCCCTCCTCGAGGGTGATTTTTCCTTCTTTGACGCTCTTGGTCACCCAGATTTCCAGTTGCCGCACCAGCTTCTTGGGGTTGTACTGCACGTATTCGAGCACTTCTTCCACGGTTTCGCCGTCGATGATCTGGTCGATGTGGTATTGTCCGTCCTTCACGGAGATGTGGACGGCGTTGGTATCGCCGAAGAGGTTGTGCATGTCGCCAAGGATTTCCTGATAGGCTCCCACGAGGAACACGCCGAGATAGTAGCGGTCGTTGCGCTTCAGGCTGTGGACGGGCAGGGAGTGGGAGTTGTTGCGGTTGGTGACGAAATTGGCTATCTTGCCGTCGCTGTCGCAGGTGATGTCCTGAAGGGTGGCGTGGCGCGTGGGCCGCTCGTTGAGCCGTTGGATGGGCATGATGGGGAACAGCTGGTCGATGGCCCACGAGTCTGACAGGCTCTGGAAAAGCGAGAAATTGCAGAAATACTTGTCGGCCAGCAGCTTGTCGATGTTCATCAGCTCCTCGGGGATGTGCTTGAGGTTCTTGGCCAGGGCATTTATTTCGTGGCAGACGCTCCAATACATGGCTTCGATTTCGGCGCGCGTCTTCAGGTCCACGATGCCGTGGGAGAAGAGGTCGAGCACTTCTTCCCTGATTTGTTCGGCGTCGTGCCAGTCTTCAAGGACGTTGCGCGGCGACAGGTTGTCCCAAATCTCATAGAGGTCTTTCACGAGCTGGTGGCTGTTTTCATCGGGCTCGAATTCTTCGTCCATCTCGGGCAGCGAGGCCGTTTCCAGCACGTCGATGACGAGCACCGAGTGGTGGGCGGCCAGCGATCGCCCGCTCTCGGTGATGATGTTGGGGTGGGGCAGGCTGTTTTTGTTGGCTGCTTCCACGAAGGTGTAGATGCAGTCGTTGACATATTCCTGGATGGAGTAGTTGACCGAGCTTTCGCTCGACGGCGACCGCGTGCCGTCGTAATCGACGCCCAGTCCGCCTCCGCAGTCCACGAAGTCCACGTTGTAGCCCATTTTGTGCAGCTGTATGTAGAATTGCGAGGCTTCGCGCAGGGCGGTCTGTATGCGGCGTATCTTGGTGATTTGCGAGCCAATGTGGAAATGGATGAGCCGCAGGCAGTCGCGCATGTCTTTCTTGTCGAGCATGTCGAGTGCTTCCAGCAGTTCGGAGCTGGTGAGCCCGAACTTCGAGGCGTCGCCGCCGCTTTCCTCCCATTTCCCGCTGCCGCTGCTTGCCAGTTTGATGCGAATGCCGATGTTTGGCCTGACGTTGAGTTTTTTCGCTTCTTTGGCAATGAGTTCCAGCTCGTTGAGTTTTTCCACGACGATGAACACCTGTTTGCCCATTTTCTGCGCGAGCAGTGCCAGTTCAATGTAGCTCTGGTCCTTGTATCCGTTGCAGATGATGATGGAGTCGCTCTGGCACTGCATGGCGATGACGGCGTGGAGCTCGGGTTTCGAGCCTGCCTCGAGGCCCAGGTTGAACTTGCGTCCGTGGGAGATGATTTCCTCCACCACGGGCTGCATCTGGTTCACCTTGATGGGATATACCACGTAGTTTTCGGCCTTGTAGTCGTATTGTGCGGCAGCTTTCTTGAAGCAGCTCCATGTCTTCTCGATGCGGTTGTCGAGGATGTCGGGGAAGCGCAGCAGCACGGGTGCCTGCACGTCGCGCAGAGCCAGTTCGTCCATCACCTCGCGCAGGTCCACCTGTGTGGTGTCCTTGCAGGGTGTTACGAAGACGTTGCCCTTGCCGTTGATGCCAAAGTAGGAGGTTCCCCAGCCGTTGATGTTGTAAAGCTCTTTCGAGTCTTCAATGGTCCATTTCTTCATTTTTACTGTCGTGGGTTATAACTTCAAAAGTTCGCGCAGCCGGGCCACGCTGATATGTATTTTCTCGTAGTTGTTCATCAGGTTGACGTCGAGTACGTGGCGGGCCTGGTTGTAGAACAGCTCGCGCTCGGCCAGCTGGTTGGCAATGAACTGCAGCAGTTCCCCGTGCTCCTTTCCCTTGATGAGCGGCCTTTCCGTCCTGCCCATTTTCAGGTGTTCGTAGAGCACTTCGGGGCTGGCTTTCAGATAGACCGTTTCGGCCTGCTGGTTCATGTATTCCATGTTGTCGAAGAAGCAGGGTGTTCCGCCTCCGCAGCTCATGACGACGTTCTCAAACTCGGCCACCTCGTGGAGCATGTTGTGCTCAATCTTTCGGAACCCTTCCTCTCCGCGTTCGGCAAAAATCTGCGGCACCTTTTTGCGCATGCGGCTTTCGATGTACCAGTCGAGGTCGTAGAACGGCACGCCGAGCTCGTGTGCCAGGGCCCTTCCCACGGTGGTCTTTCCGGCTCCCATGTAGCCGATGAGGATGACGCGCACCATGCTATTCCTTGTTGATAATCTTCATGCACTCTTCCAGCGTGAGCGAGGCGGCGTTGGCGTGCATGGCCTTCGGCAGGCGGTAGTTCTTGCCTTTATAGGCCAGGTAGGGACCGTAGCGGCCGTTCATCACCTCGAGTTCCGGCTCTTCTTCGAAGGTCTTCAGGTGGCGGGCCGATTCCTGCTTCCTTTTCTCCTCAATGAGTTTCACGGCCTCGTCGAGGGTGATGCTCAGCGGGTCCATGCCCTTGGGCAGGCCCACGTATTTTTTCTGGTGGAGCACATACGGCCCGAAGCGTCCTGCCCCGATGACCACGTCGTCGCCCTCGAACTGTCCTACCGTGCGGGGCAGGCGGAACAGTTCAAGTGCCTCGTCGAGGGTGATGCTCTCAATGCTCTTGTCGGCGGGCATCTGGGCGAAGCGCGGCTTTTCCTGGTCGTCGGCGGAGCCTATCTGCACCACGGGTCCGAAGCGCCCTATCTTCACGAACACGGGCTTCCCTGTTCCCGGCTCGGTGCCTATCTGCCGTTCGCCGGCCTTGTGCTCCTCGCGCGCGTTCATAGTTTTTTCTACCACGGGCTCAAAACTGTTGTAGAACTCCTGAATCATCTGCGTCCAGGTTTCCTTGCCGTTGGCAATGTCGTCGAACTCCTGTTCCGCCTTGGCCGTGAAGTTATAGTCCATCACGGTGGGGAAATACTTCATGAGGAAGTCGTTCACCACGGTGCCGGTGTCGGTGGGCAGCAGTTTTCCTTTGTCGCTGCCGGCCATTTCCTTTTTTGTCTTGGTGGTAATCTTGATGCCTTGCAGGGTATCGACGGTATAATTCCGCTCCTCGCCCTTTTTGTCACCCCTCTGCACATATTCGCGCTGCTGGATGGTTGAAATGGTGGTGGCGTAGGTGGCGGGGCGGCCGATGCCCAGTTCCTCCAGCTTTTTCACAAGCGATGCCTCGGTGTATCTTTGCGGACCCTGGCTGTAGCGCTCAATGGCCGTTATCTCCCTGCGGGTGAGCATGTTGCCCACGGCAATGGGCGGCAGTATGTGGGTCACCTCCTCGGCGTTTTCCTGCTCGTCGTCGTTCGATTCGCGATACACTTTGAGAAATCCTTCAAACTTCACCACCTCTCCCTGGGCCACGAACATGGGCATGTCTTTCTTGCCGCTGGCCGGGGTGTCAATGTTTATATATACCCATGTTTTCTCAATGAGCGCGTCTTCCATCTGCGAGGCGGCGGTGCGCTTCCAAATCAGCTCATAGAGGCGCTTTTCCTGAATGTTGCCCTCAATCTCATGCTTGTTCATGTAGGTGGGGCGTATGGCCTCGTGCGCCTCCTGGGCACCCTTGGCGCTGGTGTGGTATTGCCTCACGCGGCTGTATTCCTTGCCCCAGAGCCTTGTGATTTCTTCCTTGCTCGTGTTGATGCAGAGGCTCGACAGGTTGACCGAGTCGGTACGCATATAGGTGATATGTCCGTTTTCATAGAGCCGCTGGGCCACCATCATGGTCTGGCTCACGGTGAAGCCCAGCTTGCGGGCGGCCTCCTGCTGAAGGGTGGAGGTGGTGAAGGGCGGCGCCGGCGTGCGCTTTGTAGGCTTTTTCTGAACGTCGCGCACCTCGAACTTGGCGTCCTTGCATTGTTCAAGGAAGGCCAGCACCTCGTCGTGCGTCTTGAAGCGGGTGTCCAGTTCGGCTTTCACCTCGCTTTGCGAGCCGTCGGCGTTCTGCAGGCCGAAAATGGCGTGAACGCGGTAGTAGGGCTCGCTATGGAAGGCCTGGATTTCGCGCTCGCGCTCCACGATGAGCCTTACGGCCACGCTCTGCACGCGGCCTGCCGACAGGGCGGGCTTCACCTTCCGCCACAACACGGGCGAGAGCTTGAAACCCACCAGGCGGTCGAGCACGCGCCGCGCCTGCTGAGCGTTCACCAGGTTCATGTTCAGGTGGCGCGGATGGGCAATGGCCTCCAGGATGGCAGGCTCCGTGATTTCGTGGAACACGATGCGGTTGGTGTTCTTCTTGTCGAGGCCCAGCACCTCGCACAGGTGCCACGAAATGGCCTCTCCCTCGCGGTCTTCATCGCTTGCCAGCCACACCTTTTCCGATTTCTTCACCTGGCTTTTCAGCTCACCCACCAGTTTCTTCTTTTCTTCGGGGATTTCATAGTCGGGCTGCAGGCTCGACATATCTATACTGATTTCCTTCTTTTTCAGGTCACGGATATGACCGTATGACGACATCACTTTGAAGTCCTTTCCAAGGATCTTCTCGATTGTCTTCGCCTTTGCGGGGCTCTCCACAATCACAAGATTTTGCTGCATGACAATTAGAGATTTAAAAATTGAGGGTGCAAATGTAGGCAAAAGTTTTACATACACCTTATTATATGTATGTTTTTTTAGAAAAATTAAGACTTCGGGGCGCTTGCATCCCGTCGGCTGACTTTGCGAAGGCTTTTTTGGGGGTAGGGCAGGGGGTGAAAAACGTTCTGAAAACGCCTCAAAAAAGCCACGGATTTTTATGAAAAATCTTGACAAAACTTTCAAAATTCAGACGGTTTTGTAACACGCTGATAATCAGCGGTTTCAAAATTTCCCTTGGTTTGACCGCAAATTTCGAGTGGAAATCTTCAAGATTTCTCCCCTCAATCTTCAAGATCTCTCCCCGAAATTTGCGGTCATACGTCTCGGGGGGTGGATAGTTTTTATGAAAAATCTTGACAAAGTGAACGCTCCCAACACCCGCCGAAGTTGAGATGTAAGACCTCCTTCAAATCCAACGAGGTGGGGGCCACTCACCATCGTCTATAATCCAAAGGTAACGTGGGATTTGAGAGTTGGAGCATAGCCGTTATTTTGTGTCATCGTCATGTTCTAAAAGAACTTGCTACTCCGGATTTTTTTGTAAAAATCGGGAGTATAGTCCCGATTTTTATGTTTTTTTTGCTTGCAAAGATAGAATGTAGAGCCTTTCCATCAGGTCGCACCAGTTGGTTTTGGTTACTTGGAAAATAAAGAGAACTGATTGCACCGAGAGAAGCTGGGTGATTTCCAAAACGTTCAACTTTTTCCCGGACAAGATGCTTCGGGTTGCACGAAATGGAAATTTTATGCAACAAAATTCACGTCGAAGTATTCCAAAAAAGAATTTTTCCGTTGCCCTTTGTTTTTTTCGGTTTATTTTTTGGAGAGCCGGATATTTGTTGTAACTTTGCACCAATTTACGTCGCGTCCTTCGCGCCATGCAATTCCGGCCGCGTGAAAACGCCTTGGCCGTGACCTTCTTCAAGACAACAATCCTACATTATTAAATATATTTATGAAGACATACTCCTACGATGAAGCTTTCGAGGCTTCGCTTGACTATTTCAATGGTGACGAACTGGCTGCCCGTGTGTGGGTGAACAAATATGCCATGAAGGACAGCTTTGGCAATATCTATGAGCGCAGTCCCGAAGACATGCATCACCGCATTGCCTCCGAGATAGCACGCATAGAGCAGAAATATGAGAACCCCATGAGCGAGGAGGAAATTTTCAACCTGCTCGACCATTTCCGCTACATTGTTCCCGCAGGCAGCCCCATGACGGGCATCGGCAACACCTTCCAGGTGGCGTCGTTGTCGAACTGCTTCGTGATAGGCCTCGACGGCGATGCCGACTCCTATGGTGCCGTCTTGCGCATTGACGAGGAGCAGGTGCAGCTGATGAAGCGGCGCGGCGGCGTGGGCCACGACCTCACACACATCCGCCCGAAGGGTTCGCCGGTGAATAACTCCGCCCTTACTTCCACCGGCCTGGTGCCCTTCATGGAACGCTATAGCAACAGCACGCGCGAGGTGGCGCAGGACGGCCGTCGCGGTGCGCTGATGCTCTCCGTGGGCATCAAGCATCCCGACTCTGAGGCGTTCATCGATGCCAAGATGACCGAGGGAAAAGTCACCGGCGCCAATGTCAGCGTGAAAATCGACGACGAGTTTATGGAGGCCGCCATCAACGACAAGGAGTATGTGCAGCAGTTCCCCGTGGACAGCGCCGAGCCCATGGTGAAAAAGGAAATCAGCGCCAAACGTCTCTGGGAGAAAATCGTACACAATGCTTGGAAGAGTGCCGAGCCGGGCGTGCTCTTCTGGGACACCATCCTCAGGGAAAGCATTCCCGACTGCTATGCCGACCTGGGCTTCCGCACCGTTTCCACAAACCCCTGCGGCGAAATTCCCCTGTGCCCCTACGACTCGTGCCGACTGTTGAGCATCAACCTCTACAGCTATGTGGTCAACCCCTTCACGCCGGAGGCATACTTCGATTATGAGTTGTTCCGCAAACACGTGGGTTTCGCACAGAGGCTGATGGACGACATCGTGGACCTGGAGCTGGAGAAAATCGACCAGATTATGGAGAAAATCAAGGTGGACCCGCAGAGCCAGGAGGTGAAAGGCGCCGAATTCCACCTTTGGGAGAAAATCAAGCGCAAGAGCTCCATGGGCCGGCGCACCGGTGTGGGCATCACCGCCGAGGGCGACATGATTGCCGCCATGCTGCTGCGCTATGGCACGCAGGAGGCCACCGACTTCTCGGTGAACGTTCACCGCACGCTGGCACTCTCGGCCTACGCCTCGTCGGTGAGGATGGCCAGGGAGCGCGGGGCATTCGAAATCTTCGACGCCGGCCGCGAAAAGAACAACCCCTTCATCCTGCGACTGAAGGAGGCCGACCCGCAACTCTATGACGACATGGTGAAATACGGGCGCAGGAACATTGCCTGCCTTACCATAGCACCCACCGGCACCACATCGCTCATGACGCAGTCAACCAGCGGAATAGAACCGGTGTTCATGCCCGTTTACAAGCGCCGCCGCAAGGTCAATCCCGGCGATGCCAACGTGCACGTGGATTTCGTCGATGAGGTGGGCGACAGCTTTGAGGAATACATCGTTTACCACAAGAAGTTCCTGGAGTGGATGCGCATCAACGGCATCGATACCGAAAAACGCTATTCCCAGGGCGAGATAGACGAACTGGTGGCCCGCTCGCCTTATTATAAGGCCACGGCCAACGACGTGGACTGGCTCATGAAGGTGAAGATGCAAGGCGCCATTCAGAAGTGGGTGGACCATTCCATCAGTGTTACCGTCAACCTGCCCAACGATGTTGACGAGGCTCTGGTGAACAAACTCTATGTGGAGGCCTGGCGCTCGGGGTGCAAGGGATGTACCATCTATCGCGACGGCAGCCGCGCCGGAGTCATGGTGCAGGTGACCGAAAAGAAAAAGAAGGAAGAACCCAAGCCCGAGGCATTGCCCTGCAAGCATCCCGAAGTGACCGAAGTGAGGCCCCAGACACTGGAGTGCGACGTGGTGAGGTTCCAGAACAACAAGGAGAAATGGGTGGCCTTCGTAGGACTGCTCGACGGCTATCCCTACGAAATCTTCACCGGACTGCAAGACGACGAGGAAGGCATCATGCTGCCAAAGAGCGTCACCAAGGGAAAAATCATCAAGCGTAGCAACGAAGACGGCACCAAGCGCTACGACTTCCAGTTTGAGAACAAACGCGGCTACAAGACCACCGTGGAGGGACTGAGTGAGAAATTCAACCCCGAATATTGGAACTATGCCAAGCTCATTTCGGGAGTGCTCAGGTACCGCATGCCCATTGAGCACGTCATCAAGCTGGTGAGTTCGTTGCAATTGAAGAGCGAAAGCATCAACACTTGGAAAGTAGGCGTGGAAAGGGCATTGAAGAAATACATCACCGACGGCACGGAGGCCAAGGGACAGAAATGCCCCAACTGCGGACATGAGTCGCTGGTTTATCAGGAGGGATGCCTCATTTGCAAGAATTGCGGGGCAAGCCGTTGCGGATAATCTCTGGCAATGACATTGAAAGAAAGTTTTGTAAGCCTGAAAGGCGTGAGGTTTCACGCCTTTCATGGTGTAGGGCGGCAGGAGAGGCTGACCGGCGCCGATTTTGTGGTTGACCTGCGCGTGAAGATTGACGTGGGAAAGGCGGTCGGCTCCGACAACGTGGCCGACACGCTCAGTTACGACCGCCTCTACGCCATTGCGGAGGAAGAAATGCGGGTGCCTTCCAACCTGCTCGAGCACGTGGCGGGAAGAATGGCACGACGCATTGCTCAAGAATGGGAGCAGGCGGAGGAAATCTTCGTGGCCATCACCAAGGAAAACCCGCCCATGGGAGGGCAAATGGAAGGGGCAACCGTGGAGTTGTGCTTCAAAAAAGACTAATCCCGGCCCGCCTCTTTTGTCCCCTTTGCCGTAACATCGTTGCGGCCTCTCCCTCAAAAACAGTCCCCTCCATTCTTAATAAATGATAAAACGCGGAGGCAATAGGTAGTTTTATCCACGAAAATGTTTAATTTTGCAACCGTATGACAAAAAGACTATTTCTCTTCGCGGCATTGCTCATGATGGTTGTCACCATGGCAAGTGCCAAGTTCACCCTCGTCATTGACGCAGGGCATGGCGGACGCGACTCGGGAGCAAAAGGCAAGTCGGCCTACGAAAAAAACATTAACCTGAAGGTGGCATTGGCCTTTGGGAAGTATGTGGAAAAGAACTGCCCCGACGTGAGAGTCATCTACACCCGAAAGACCGACGAGTTCATATCGCTGGCAGAGCGGGCGGCCATCGCCAACCGCAACAAGGCCGACCTGTTCATAAGCATTCACACCAATGCTCTGCCCAACGGTGCCGTGGCACGGGGATTTGAGGTCTATACCCTTGGTATGCACCGCGCCAACGACAATTTGGAGGTGGCAAAGCGCGAGAACTCGGTCATTCTCGTGGAGAAAGACTATAAGACGCGCTATCAGGGCTTTGACCCAAAATCCAGCGAGAGCTACATTATGTTCGAGTTCATTCAGGACAAATACATGGCGAAAAGCGTGGAACTGGCAAAGCTCGTGCAAAGCAACGTGTGCAAGATTGCTAACCGGCCCAACAAGGGCGTCCACCAGGCCGGTTTCCTCGTGCTGAGGGAAACGTCCATGCCCAGCTGCCTTGTGGAACTGGGATTTATCACCACGCCCGACGAGGAGAAACTGCTCGTTTCGGAAAGTGGCATCGACGCCCATGCCCGCGGACTCTACCAGGCATTCCTGAAATATAAGAACAAGTTTGCGGGAGGACAGGCCCCTTTCGTGGAGGCGGTCGTGGAGGAACAGGAAAATCCAACGACCGCGTCAACAAAGGAAGCAATAAAGGAGGAACCAGCCAAACCGGAAAGCAAGGAAAAGGAACCAGCGACGGAAAAGGAAAATGAAGCGTCGGGTCACGCCGTCTTCAAGGTGCTGATCTTATCAGTGGAACAACCGCTCGACGACAACGACAAACGCCTGCAAGGACTCAGCAACGTGGCCCATTTCAACGAAAACGGCCGTGTGAACTACACCTGCGGGGCGTCGGAGGATTATCAGGAAATATTCCTTTTGAGAAAGACCTTGTCGGAGAAATTTCCTAACGCCTACATCGTGGCTTTCAAAAATAACCGGATGATCGACGTGAAACAGGCCATTGACGAATATACCCGTGGCCAATGACGTTTTTCATTAAAATAATAAAAGACACATGAAAATCAACAAGGAAATAAAAATTGCCCTCATGGCCATCGTGGCGCTCGTCGTGCTCTTCTTCGGCCTGAATTTCCTCAAGGGGCTTGAGGTGTTCTCCACCGACACCAAATATTTCATGGCCTTCAAGAACATCAGCGGCCTGGGAACTTCTACGCCCATCTATGCCAACGGATACCGCGTGGGAGTGGTGAAAGTCGTTGACTATGACTATACTAACGAAAGAGACATCATGGTGGAGGTGGGCGTGGACCCCAAACTCAGAATACCCCAGGGAACCACGGCCGAAATCTCAAGCGACCTGTTGGGAAACCTTCAGGTCAACCTCCTTTTGGGTGAGAATACAAAGGAAATCATTGAGCCTGGAGGCATCATAAAAGGCGACATCAACGAAGGAGCCATGGGAAAATTGAAAGCCATGATTCCCACCATTGAAAAGATGATGCCTAAGCTCGACAGCATCATGACCAGCCTCAACACGCTGATGGCCGACCCCGCCATTGCACAATCGTTGCATAACGTGGAGGGCATTACGGCCAGTCTGACAACAACGACCCGTGAGCTCAATACTCTCATGGGACAGCTTAACCGTCAGGTGCCGGGAATTATGAACAAGGCCAATGGGCTGCTCGACAATTCCGCCAACGCAGTGACCGCCCTCAACGGACAGCTGGCAAAGGTTGATGTGGAGGCCACCATGACGAGAGTGAACGCCACGCTTGACGAAGTACAGCAACTTACCAATCGCATGCAAAGCAACGAGGGAAGCCTGGGCCTGCTCATGAACGACGACCACCTCTACAGGTCGCTCAACACTACCGTGCTTTCTGCCGACTCGTTGCTCGTCAACTTCAGACAGCACCCCAAACGATATGTGCATTTTTCTATTTTCGGAAAGAAAGATAAATAAGGCAATTTAAATTGTGTTCAAATAAGAATGTTTGCGGCGATGAACCGCCAAAACATTCGCAAAGGTCTAAAAGGTGACACTTTAGACGTGTTTTCAAAACACTTTTGTCAACGGTTTGCCTCTCTTGGGCGTTCTTTGATTTTCTTAGTTTTCAGCCACTTGCAAATATACAAGAGCCGGAACCTGTCTTTAGTCGTCCATCATTCGATAAAGTCCCATCATTTCGCCATTTGCAAGCGTTTGATTAAAAAATCCTAAATCTTTGGATTTGCCCGTTTCTTTTTTTTTTGCGACCTTTGCAATGCGAAAACAGCCCTGCCCCCAATGGGCAACCTGAAAGCGAGAATAACTGAAAACATGAACAGCAACCCCCGCGAACTTTGGCAACAATGCCTTGAACTCATCAAAGGCAACGTTACCGAACAGCAATTCAACACGTGGTTTCGCCCCATAGTTTTTGGAGCATACCAGCCGGCCACCAAGACACTCTTGGTGAACGTGCCAAGTATGTTCGTCTATGAATATCTGGAGGAGAACTACGTTGACTTGCTCAAAAAGGTGCTTACCCGTGTTTTTGGAAACAATGTCCGCCTTAATTATAATGTTCTCACGGACAAAACCAACAACCTTGTTCAGACCGTGCAGCCCGAGCCCACCGCCGACATCGACACAATGCGGCCGCAGGTTCGCGGCAACCAGCCCCCGTCTGTTTTCGACGCAGCCCCCCTTCAGCCCCTTGACTCTCAGCTGAACCCTCATCACACATTCCAGAATTTCATTGAAGGCGACAGCAACAAATTGTGTCGTAGCGTAGGCCTTTCCATTGCCGAGCACCCGCAGGGGTCGCAGTTCAACCCCATGTTTGTGTTCGGTCCAAGCGGTTGCGGAAAAACCCACCTTATCAATGCCATGGGCGTGCGAACCAAGGAATTGTATCCCCAGAAGCGCGTGCTCTACGTCAGTGCCCGCCTCTTCCAGGTGCAATATAGCAACGCCGTGCTGCAGAACAAGACCAACGATTTCATCAATTTCTACCAGACCATCGACATGCTCATTGTCGATGACATTCAGGAGTGGATGACATCGGCCAAGACGCAGGTCATCTTCTTCCACATCTTCAATCACCTGTTGCGCAACGGCCGCCGCATTGTCCTGGCCTCCGACCGGCCTCCGGTTGACTTGAAAGGCATGAGCGACCGATTGATAACACGTTTTTCTGGCGGCTTGCTTGCCGAGATTGAGAAGCCCAATGTACAGTTGTGCATCGACATCCTCCACAGTAAAATCAAGCGTGACGGCCTTCGCATCCCCGAAGACGTGGTGCAGTTTATTGCCCAAACGGCCAACGGCAGCGTTCGCGACCTCGAAGGAGTCGTCAATTCGCTCCTGGCTTTCAGCATTGTCTATAACGGCAACATTGATATGCGACTGGCAGAAAGGGTTATCAAACGCGCCGTGAAGATGGACGACCACCCGCTCACGATGGACGACATCATAGAGACCGTGTGCAACCACTACAACGTGTCGCCGACGGCCTTGGAGAGCCGTTCAAGAAAACGCGACCTCGTGCTGGCCAGGCAGGTAAGCATGTATCTTGCGCAAAAGCATACGAAGATGCCCACGTCGAGAATTGGCAAGTTGGTGGGAGGCCGTGACCACAGCACCGTGCTCCATAGTTGTTCTCTTGTGGAGCAGCGAATGAAAATCGACAAACTCTTCTGCGAAGAAATACTGGAAATCGAGAAATCCTTCAAATTGAAGCAATAAGCCGAAATTTGAAGGATTTTTCTTTTCGCGCCTTTTTGTTCCATAACGTTTCCCATGCTTGTAAAAATGGTCGCGCTCGAAACGTACTGTTGTTTTGCAATTAGTGAAATAACAAAGCTTCCGAAGAAAAATAAAAATGTTGTCATTTTACACTAAAATACTTTGCAATTTCGTTTTTTTTTCTTACTTTTGCCCCGAAAATGCGGCTTTTGAGCTTTTTACGGCCTCAAGCCACCCGTTACTTACATTTTAAGAACTTCATCACTGCCTATTATGAGAAAAAAACTTTGCCTGTTGGTATCGGCATTACTGACCACAGTTGTGGCATTTGCACAAACCCCCACCGTGCAGGAGCCGGCATCCCAGAAGGAGGCCACGCAGCCCGAGAAATCAAAGAAAGTAGATACATACCGCGGCCCCTCGAGCGACGACATCGTGCGCTCGTCGAGCAAGGAGTCGAATGTGAAGACCCTGCCACCGGGACAAGTGGCCCCCGTGGCCACCCAGCCCGACGTGAATGAAACCATTAAGACCGAGGGCAAAGCCGTGGAACGCCGTAGCGTGCGCGACCGCATGACGCCGCCCGAACAGACCAAGGGCAGCAAGACCGTCACCAGTTCCACGCGCACCATTGCTCCGCCGCCGCAACCCGTAGCAACGGAAACTGCCGGCGAAGTGGTACACCGGCAGGTGGTGGAGCGCCCCCGTGTGGAGCCGCAGATGCCCGTTTTCCCCGGCGGACCAACAGCCTTGCAACAATACATTCGCGATAACCTGAAGATTCCCGCCGAGGTGAAGGCCGAAGACCTTAACGGCAGGGTCATCGTGGAATTTTATGTGGAGGCTGACGGCAGTGTTGACAATGTCTCCATTGTTCAGTCGCTCCACCCGCTGGTTGATGCAGAGATGGTTCGCGTGGTCAGTGCCATGCCGACTTGGGCCCCGGGCATCGACTCGCTGGGCCAGCCCACGCAGACAAAATACCAGATGCCTTACAGCTTCGGCGTAAAGCCCGCAAGGTAATATACGAGAATCCCACCCCCGGCCCATCCGTGGGGTGGGTTCATTTGTTATCAAGCCTCCTTGTCGTGGGGAGGCCGGCGTGTGCAAAGTTTGCCATTTATTAATCTAACTCACTTATAATCTGACGTTTTTTATGCAAAACAACACTCAGGGTAGTAAGCTCTACCTCTTTTCCATCGTCTTGGTGGCCGTGCTGGGCGGCCTGCTCTTCGGTTACGACACGGCAGTCATCTCGGGAGCCGAGAAAGGACTGCAAGCGTTCTTTATGGAAGCCAAGGACTTCAGCTATACCAATGGCTGGCATGGCTTTACTTCGGCTTCGGCACTCATCGGTTGTATCATCGGCTCGGCGTTGTCGGGCCTGCTGGCCACCAACCTGGGCCGCAAGAAGTCGCTCATCATTGCCGGCTTGCTGTTCTTCATCTCAGCCTTGGGATCGATGGACCCGGAGTTCCTGTTCTTTGAGCACGGCACTCCCACTTTCTCTCTGCTCATCATGTTCAACATCTACCGCGTCATCGGTGGCGTGGGCGTAGGTTTGGCCTCCGCCATCTGCCCCATGTATATTGGCGAGGTGGCACCTTCGAACATCCGCGGCATGTTGGTGTCGTGGAACCAGTTTGCCATTATCTTCGGTCAGTTGGTGGTCTATTTTGTCAACTTCTTCATCTTGGGCGACCACATTCAGCCCCTTGTAGAGGAGATGGGCCAGGGCCTTGCCGCCATCGACCCCCGCGCACAATGGACGGTGACCACCGGCTGGCGCTATATGTTTGGAAGCGAGGCTGTTCCTGCTGGATTGTTTGCCCTGTTGATATGCTTCGTTCCTGAAACCCCGCGTTATCTCGTGTCTGTGGGACAAGACCAGCGTGCCCTGGGCATTCTCTCGAAGATCAACGGTTCGGCCAAGGCCCAGCAGATTTTACAGAACATCAAGGACACCATGACGGTGAAGACCGAAAAGCTGATGACCTACGGCGCCATGTGCATCTTCGTGGGCATCATGCTCAGCGTGTTCCAGCAGGCCGTGGGTATCAACGCCGTGCTCTACTCTGCCCCGCGCATCTTCGGCGACATGGGCATCAACGACCCGATGAAGATTACCGTCTTCATGGGTATCATCAACATTCTGTTCACCTTGGTGGCCATCTTCACCGTTGAGAAATGGGGCCGCAAGCCGCTCCTCATCTTCGGCTCATTGGGCATGGCCCTGGGTGCTTTCGGCGTGGCTCTGACCTTTGGACATTACGACAAGGAGCTGTTCACGGCCGCCTCGTTGCTCATCTATTCCGCCTCGTTCATGTTCTCGTGGGGTCCCATCACCTGGGTGCTCATTGCCGA